>Ga0163144_10016009_pt1 | contig 15394 bp, 20 predicted proteins | sample OliLak19BULKMAT1_FD_123175 | JGI IMG/M metagenome (GOLD analysis project Ga0163144, IMG submission 123175) | Freshwater microbial mat bacterial communities from Lake Vanda, McMurdo Dry Valleys, Antarctica - Oligotrophic Lake LV.19.BULKMAT1 | ecosystem: Environmental > Aquatic > Freshwater >...
CAGGAATTAACATAGTGCTCAGGCAAGGATCGGCAATAGTATTTCCGTATATACGCTCTCGATCAAGCCAACCCCTTTCTTTCATATCTTCACCTTAACGGCAATCAGGAGCTAGGCCGTAGGAAAGTCCCGCTAGGGCGGCCAGCATCGCCGCAATGGCCATTCCGCCAACCACGCACGCGCCGCGCTTCTTGGCAGGCAAGAAGAAGAGCAGGTCCGAGATCATCATCATTGCGCCCATGAGTGGCGCGACTTTCCAGGTGTCGGCTCGGGCTCCACGGCCAGCGGAGGTGAGGACTGGGCTCATGTAGCCAACCGCCTTGATTACGGCGAACGGCGTGCGGCTCACGCTTGAAGGTGTCGGCGTACGGCCCGCGGTAGCGTCATTCAACGCCCGGCGGAGCGGCTCAGGTTCATTGGCCCAGTGCGCCCGGAATACGATCTTTCCCGCCTCGCTGATCAAGAAAGCCGAGTTCGGGCGAGCGCCCAGTTTCCGGTGGAGCGTGCCGTCGATGTCATCGACCGCCACTTCGAACGGCAATCGGTGATGTTCCTTCAGGGCCACAGCGTGGCGGAACTTCTGTTCGGGCGTCTTCGGCTGTGGGATTGCCGCGCCAGGATGGGCCTCGCGCACCTGAACCATCACGAATCGGACGCGATCGCGGAACGCTGTGTATAGGTGGCGGAGATCTTCGCCGCCACTCTCGGTTACAGGACAGGTTCGCGACCCGAAGATCAGTAGAATTGGTTTCGCCTCCGCTCCCAAGTCCGTGGAGGCCACTCGGCCCCCGTCCGTGGTGGGAAGATCGAACTCGGGCATGGAATCACCTGGCCCAAGTTCGCCGGCGCCGATATACATGTCCCGCATGATGTCCGTCATCGAGGGATGATCGAAGCGATAGGTCTCGCCATCGCGGCGAGCGGTGAGATTTGTGGCAACTGTCGTTGAGCTCATGGGTTCTCATTTTCAGGCAAGGCGGGGAGGCAGGGCCCCCGCCATACTGTGTTGGTGTTGTGTCTACTTCTCCGAGGCCTTGCTTTCAGCCATATCCCGCAGCATCTGTGCCGTTGCGATGGAGCCACCGAAGCCCCACCGACCCTCGGGAACGTCCTCGAGGATCACCCGCGTGACGAGACGTACACCCTCTCCTTCGACCGAGAGAACGGCGAGGTTACGCGTTCGATCATCGTCTTCTTCTGTTCGGACGAAAGATGTCCGCCCACACCTTTGATCTCTACGAGTGGCATTCGAGCCCCGTGGTGGCGCTGCTGTCCGAAGCCGGCTTCGGACAGGCAAACGCGGCGTCCACCGGCGTGCGGAACACGTGGTTGGAGTAGTTGCTCAGGGGCTTCACCCCGATGGCGAGAATGACACCGGGCAATGGATGCTCGTTGAAGCCCACTGCCAGGAATGGCGCCACGTCGTCGATCAATCCTCGGATCACCGGTTCCGCCACACCGATCAGCTTGGCCGCCGAGGCGTGAGCCCCATGGCAGTAGCGGCGCCCATTGACGCCGGGAATGAAAGCGGCCTTGAATTCGCGTTCCTGCACTGTAAAGGCGATTCGCCGCGCAGCAGTGCCTGATGAAGTCAATGAGGGGCCGTTCGGCCCGCGAGCCCTTCACATTGAACTTGGCCAGTACGTGCGGGACTTTGTCTTCGCGTACCATCGATGGCAGAAACGGCATGAGACCCTTCTCTTTCTTCGAGATTAATTTCGCTTGAGGCTTGGCGATGGCCGGATGATCTCCGTGTCGGGGCGGAACACCAACCAGGCAAAAGCAAACGACACCGTGTGCGGAAACGGCTTTAGTTGCTTCCCCGCCAATGGGCCGGCGGTCGCTACTCCCAATATGTTCCAAGTGCTTCCGGTTTGATCGTCGATGAATCCGCCCTCGCGCGCTCTAAAACTGAGGGCCTTCCCCTCGTTCTCCGGCACAAACACTCCTACGGCTCCTACATCGCGTGACTCGGCTAGGCGCTCGGCGTCAAGGGCAGACTTGCCTCTCTCAGAGTAGAAAACCACGTAGCGTGCGCCCTCATACTCACCTTCAACGATCGGCGCCTTCCGTAGCGCTGAGAATGGGTAGGCGCGTGATGCCGCGGTCCCATTTAGCGCGACAACGCGCTCCAGTAGCTTGACACCGCGCAAAGAGGGCGTTCGCACCGGAAACATCAGTTGATTCCCAAATTCGTAACCGACGTATGGATTCTTGCCATACTGTCGCGAATGGCCCGTATTGCGGCTAAGCACCTTGGCCGCAGGGTACTGTTTCGCGACCGTCTCGAATGTAACTGTCTGGCTTGGGATCATCGGCAGTCGCTTGCCGGTGTGAGTTCCCACGATGGCTTCTCCGGTGATCTGCTGCCAGAGCGATTCCGTTTCCCGATCGAACATCACCATGTCGCTTTCGCGCAGCATGCCCGAGACGCCAAACTGGACTGGCTTGCCATCGATCCGCCGGTCGAAGACGATTGTGCTGTTGCACAGTGGGCAATAGCTCACCAGAATCGGTACGCCACCGATCTCGTCGTTCACCAGTTCATGCCAAATCAGAATCTGGACCGGGTATACGCGCACGTCGCTGGCGCCGCCAACTACAATCACCGGCTCCTTCGGGTCGAGCCACTTGTTCGCACCGGCAATCGGCTCGAACTTCGGATGGGAAAGCGCGGGAATGCCGTCTTTCCCCGGCCCACCGGATTTCAGTTCAGAGAGCTCAATAGATCGCTTCGTCAGGTCCGTGCGCCAGTTCGCTGTAGGTTGGCCGACAGCGAAGATGCTGACGAGAGTCAATGTAAAGGCGAGCCGAGCGATCATCATGAATTACTTCTCCTGGGGCCCGCCCCAAGTTACGGTCGACTGAACAATTGCTCCTCTTCCGTGTTTTCTGCCCGGATGGCGCGAAGAATACAAGTCGCCCCGACCGGACAAATAGCCACCACTACAATGGATCAAAGTCTCGCGATCTCTACAACCGACTTGCAGACTCTAAACCCAGAACATGCCGAAGCAGGCTTGGCACAGAGTACCTTGCATCTCGCCTTTAATCCTGATCGCGAACGGGCCCCTACGAATCGCTGGTGGAGCCGGCGGCATTCTGGTGGGGCTTTACCTGGCAGATGCGGCGGTGCACGGAGATCCCGTCGATGCCATTTTGGTCGGGTTGGTCGGGGCAGTGTCCTTCGGCGCGGATCCAGTGTATAAGCCTGCACGGGGCAATGCGGCCAAAAGCACGTTGAGGCGCTCGGGGTCTCCCCCGCCATTGCAAATAAATCCTCTCGGGAAAGTCCCTCGAAATCACCTTCGCGAAAAAATCAACCAACCTGCGACGTAAAGCCGGCTCCGCCATCGTAAACTCAGCCAACTCATTCATAAAACCGCCAACCCATTTAGCTATATCCAAATCGTTCGGCTCTTGGGGCATGGAATCTTCTCCCACGCCACCGGCCATTCTTCCTTTCGTTATGCGGAAGGGCTGCAGCGCCCCACGGCATCGAACACATTTCTTAATCACCCTCACACAATTACCAGCACCCTCACTCCCATCCAACCGCTCTTAAACATAAGCCAGCAAAACTCGCAGAAAAGCCCAATAAAAACGCCCCTCAAAAAATTTGCGCCTTCCGTGAACGCAGCCGATCCAAAGCCTACCGCTAACTCATGAACATTAAGGTTTTTGCCGTTCACGAAAATCTGAAAACTCGATTTCCCTTGTTTCCAACACTAACGCGGCATACAAACATTAAGCCGCTACCTCATCGCAGTAATGTTTACTCCGAGGATACTTCCCTGAACGAACTTGAAAACAACATTGATCCAACCGCTTCAAGCGCCGACGCCGCTCCGCGCAAGAAGACCATGACCGAAGCAGCGCTCGCTGCGAATCGGGACAACGCAAGAAAGTCCACTGGCCCACGAACGGCCGCCGGCAAGGCCCGCTCCGCCTCCAACGCCTTCAAACACGGCATCTATAGCCCCGACGGTTACGACAAATTTGTCAGTAACCCCAACCTCGCTCTCGAGGTCACCACCAACTACATCGAGCAGTTCCAACCCATCACCCCAATAGAGCACTCCCTCGTGCAACAACTCGTCCACCAGCAATTGCGATTCATCCAAACCCAGTGGCTCTACAACCAGGCGGTCAATCAATCCGCTGAAGATCTGTTGCTCCAACCCGTGCCATTCATGCCGCAACTCCTCCGTGAACTCGACCGTCTGCCCAGCCGCATGCTCCGCACCGTAAAAGCGATCCGAACCGAACAATCGCTCCGCGACGAAAACACCGGGATCGAAGCCATTGACGACCAGCCCGCGATTCCGCCTCCGCAAAATCTCGCAAACGAAGCCATCCCAGCTCCAGGGCAGGAAGTCGAAAACTACAAAATCACCCCGCACATCCTACTCGAACTTTTCGCCGGCCGCGTAGTTACTGCCGCCGAGACTCAGTCCATTCAAGCAAGGCACGAAAAGCAGGAATGAAGCCATTCCCTCTCTAGCTCCTTCGCACGATAGCTGGTAACCATTCCGGCACAGCTCTTTGACAATTTGCTATCAAAAATCGGATGAAGCCACAGGTGCGCCTACTCGCTCCGGGCCAGCCAAACAAGCCGGCCCGGAGCGATTCTTTGATGCCAGACAATTCTGGAATAGCCGATTAAGCTAGTGAAAACAGATTTGGCTATTATTAAGCTAATAGCCCGTGCTCAACCTAAGCTCAAATCGCCTGAAGCAACCGACATTCCAGTTGGCCACTACCTGGCTGATTGCTGATTGCATGGAAGCCAAAGCGAAGCAGGAACTCTGGACCCGTCAAAAACCAGAGACGCTCGCCGTACTGCGCGAGCAGGCAATCATCCAGAGCACGGAATCTTCGAACCGCATCGAAGGAGTGACGATATCCGCCAATCGACTGCGACCGCTAGTGATCGCCAAGTCCCGTCCGCGGGACCGCTCAGAGGAAGAACTGGCGGGGTATCGCCGCGCACTGGATTGGATCTTCAGTCGCAAGGGCAAAGTAACCTTGAACGCTGAAGTAATCAAGCGACTCCACGCTATGGCGCAAGGTGGCACGAAGCTCGCCGGTTCAGGTGATGCCGGCCAATGGAAGACGCGCGGCAACGAGATCGTCGAGATCCAACCAACCGGACACAGCCGCGTTCGATTTGTACCCGCTACAGCGAAAGAGACGCCCGGACTGATTGACAAACTCTGCCGCAGCTATCAGCAGGAACTGGACAATCAAACTCTGCCGCCGATCTTACTGGTCGCCACCTTTGTTTTTGACTTTCTGTGCATTCACCCCTTTCGCGACGGCAATGGCCGCGTATCGAGACTGCTCACCACACTCTTGCTCCAGACTCAAGGCTTTGAAGTATCTAGGTACATCAGCCTGGAGCGCTTGGTCGAGGATGCCGAAAATGACTACTACCAGGTCCTGGAACAATCTTCGCGAAAGTGGCGAGAGGACAAGAATGATGTGGTTCCCTGGTGGAACTTCTTTCTCGGAATCGTGCGTTCTGGCTATCGGGAACTCGAAAACAAAGTCTCGCTGGCTGCTCCACGCTCAGCCAAGACGGATCTGACCCAGCAGGTGATTCTGGAACAAGTAGGGGAATTTACGCTGGGCGATCTCGTGGCCCAACTCCCAAGCGCGAGTCCACAACTCATCAAGAAAGTACTCGCCGGGCTGAAGCAGGAACGCAAAGTGCAACTCGAAGGGCGCGGCCGCAGCGCGAGATGGCGAGTCGTCGAATCGCGTTAGTTAGACCGTCACAACGATCTTGCCAAAGTGCGCCGCACTCTCCATGTACCGCAGAGCCAACTGCACCTTCTCGGGCTCAAACACAGAATCGATCACGGGCCGAATCTGGTTCTGCGTGATCGCGCGATTCATATTCTCAAACATCGCCCGCGAGCCCACATAGATCCCATTCACCCGCAAATTCTTATGAAAGATCTGAGCGACATTGAGATTCCCCGAAAACCCGCTCAACACCCCGATCAGGCTCACCGTGCCACTGGGCTTGGTAGCAATCAACGACTGCTCCAGCGTACCCGCACCTCCCACTTCCACCACGTGCTCCACGCCACCAGCCTTTGCAATCGCCTTGCCCCACTCCGGAACTTCCTTGTAATTCAGAACCCAATCCGCCCCCAGCGCCTTCAGCTTTTCCATCTTTTCGGGGTGGCTCGAAGTCGCAATCACACGCGCGCCGGCCGCCTTGGCAAACTGCAAAGCAAACACGCTCACTCCGCCTGAACCCAGCACCAACACCGTGTCCCCAGCCTTCATCTTGCCGCGCTCCACCAGTGCACTCCAGGCAGTCACAGCCGCACAAGGCAGCGTCGAGGCCTCCTCATAACTCAGATGCGTCGGCGCCGCCACCAGCCCGTCCTCATCAAACACCACCAACTCCGACATCACCCCATCAATCGACCCGCCCAGCGCCGACGACCCATGCGAGTGTTCATAGTTCCCCGCCAGCCACGTCTGCATGAAGATCCCCGCCACTCGATCCCCAACCTTCCAGCGCGTCACACCAAGTCCCACTTCCACCACTTCGCCCGCACCATCGCTCATCGGCACTCGCGGCAGTGGCATCTTCGGGTTGTACTTGCCCAGAGCAACCAGATAGTCGCGGTAGTTCAACGAAATGGCGCGCACACGGACCAGCACCTGCCCTGGACCAGGCGCCGGGGTGTCCACCTCACGCCAAACCAGCTTCTCTATCCCAAATCCGCCGTCCAAAACCGCTTGTCGCATACTGGTATGATTCCGCTCCTATGAAAATGTTGTTGCTAATCCTTCTTACTGTATTACCCGCGGTCTCCCAATACTGCTCTACCGCCACTCCCGATTGCACCGCCAAACTTCCGCTTGGCGATGGTTCCAAATTTGCCCTCTACTACCGCAACTACCCGATCACGCAGCGCAACCTGAAAATCGAACGCGCGATGATCATCATCCACGGCGCCGGCCGCAACGCGAATGACTACTTCTCCACTGGAATGGCCTCTGCCTTCCTCGCTGGAGGCCTCGAAAACACGCTGGTCATCTCCCCTCGCTTCGCAGGCAATAACAATCGATCCTGCAAAGATACACTTGCCACCAATGAAATCGCCTGGGATTGCGGCGACTGGAAAAACGGCTTTGAAGCGCTGAACCACAAAGGCGTTTTCTCTTACGACTTCCTCGATGAACTCGTCAAAAACATCGCCGACCCCAACATCTTCCCCAACCTCAAAGGCATTGTAGTGAGCGGCCATTCCGCCGGTGGCCAGTTCTCTCATCGCTACGCCGCGGTGAACAAGGTCCACGACTCTTCGCGCGTCCCAATCCGCTATGTAGTCTCCAACCCTTCCAGCTATGTTTACCTCGACGCCGACCGTCTCCCGCGCGACTTCCACTGCGACACCAAAGGCAAATGCGAAGAAGCGTTCCGCCCTTACGGAGACCGACGCAATTGCACTACCTACAACGACTGGATGCACGGCCTCGAAAATCTCAAGGGCTATGCGGCTGCATTCAGCGCAGAACAAATTCGAAAGCAACTGTTGGCCCGCCCGGTCACCTATCTGATGGGCGAACTCGATACTCTCCCCATTGCCGGTTTCGACTCGAGCTGCATCTCGATGGCGCAGGGTCCCACACGCTATGATCGCGCCAAGGCTTACTTCGCCCACCTCACCAAACTAAAAGCGAAAGACCACAGTTTCGTCACTGTTCCCCTATGCGGACACAACAATCGTTGCATCTGGACAGCGGATCAGGCGCTCCCTGTGGTCTTCCCCAAGTTCTAACGAAAAGCTATTCGCCTGGTGCGCGATACTTCGGTGACATCGCAAGAGCCGTGTCCAGCTCGTCAACTGTCAGCAGAGGCGTGATCGACATGTCCACCGCGCCGCTAGCCATCGCCGTCACTCCCAGGCTTGCCGCCGACACATTGTCGGGAGCATCGATGATCATCACGATATCGGCGCCGTTGATGCCGAAGTGAAGGGATTCTACCTTGCCCTTAAGGCTCTTCACCGCTGCCTGCACCGCGGCTTTCCGCCCACTTGCCTTGTCCTTCAAAAGCCCGTTCAGGCCCTCAACAGAATAACTGCCCTGTACAAGATACTTTGCCATTCTTTCTCCTTATAGGGCTTCAACTACGCCCATCGAAGTTTAACAACTAGAGTGGCCGCGTATCCGGTAAAGTTCGATTGAGGCCGCTGCAGTCATTAAATAAACCGGCAAGCCAGCTCTGCCTCCAGTTCGGCCAGGGGTCGTAGCTGAGCGTCAGGTCTTCCCGCACCACCCAGACATGCACAATGTCATTGCCAAACTTCCACCCGTTGCCATAGCCATCTTTGCAGGTCACTTTACGCACCACCTGCATGGAACCAAAATCGGTATGGCCGCTCTTTTCGCCCCAGTCTTCCAAGAACTTTTCGAAAGCATAGTACTTGCAGGGCTTCTCTTCCGTACAACCCCAATGCCGGTACGCACCCTGGAAGTCCTTCTTCTCAAGCAAAGCGCGAAACTCCACGAGCTTCCGCTGCTCCTTCGCGTTGCGCAGATAGAAGTACCCGCCGGTCACAAGAATCAAGAGCCCTAAAAAGGCGAGAACGGCGCGAACAATATTCTTGTTCCGCCGTTCTTCACCAGCTCCGTATTGATCCAGATATGAGGACATTTCCTACTTTACGGGATGCGCCTTATCGTAAGCCGTCGTTGCATCGGCCGTGATTTCAAGCGTCGTCTTGAAGTGCACAGTGTTCGAGGTATCGATCACAATATCGTAGCCCTTCTCTTCAGACAACTTCTTCACCACTTCCTGCATGCGCTGGCTCGCCTTCAGAAGAATCTCCTGCCGGTCCCGCTCCACTTCAGCCTGCAGGTCTTCCTGCTTGCGCTGCATTTCGCGCTGCTTCCGTTGGCCCTGTCCCTGCAGATCGGATTCCACGAGAGGCGTCAATTTACCCGCTCCTGCATTGAGACGGTTTTGGATGTCGGCAAGTTCCTTGTCCAGCCGCTGCAAATCATCGGTACGTGGTTTGAACTTCGCTTCCAGGTCCGCTTGCGCCTTCTTGATCTCGGCCGTCTCGAGCAGAGCTTTTTGAGTATTCAAGATTGCGATCTTCGACTGGCCGAATAGCGCCACTGTCATCAGGGCGCCCAAGGCCACCCGGGTCATCATCGTCTTCATTGTTTTCCGACTTCTCCTAAATTTCCAGACCGCGTTCTAGCCAAGAACCGCCAGAATTTCGCTTTCCTTTAAGATCAAATACTCTTCCCCGCCTACTTTGGTTTCGGATCCTGAATATTTACCGAACAGAATCTTGTCGCCGGCTTTCACATCCATGGCCACGCGGCGGCCATCTTTCAACTGTTTGCCCGCCCCGACGGCGATCACTTCAGCTTCTTGCGGCTTCTCCTGTGCGCTGTCAGGCACATAAAGACTGCCAATCCTATTTCCCTGCGCCTCAAGGCGCTTCACTAGCACATGGTCGTGCAACGGCCGTAAATTCATTGATAAACTCCCTGGAACACTAACCAATCTAGCAAACCGGCGCTCAATCCGCCGAATTTGCACATCCCCCCAGTACCTCAGGTACCTTTTAAGGGTGATTTTGAGCATCACCAGCACTGCGCCGCAAGCTTTAGAAGATGTCATCCTCCTGCAACAGGACAGCGCACAATATAGATAAGACCCATGAAGCTTCTCTCACTTCTGACCATTGCCTTCGCACTCATCGCAAAAGACGAGTTCTTCTTTGAAAAACCCTACCTCCAACTCGGTGACCGCCCCTCACCTGACAAAGGCACACTCGACCTGATGTGGCTCGGCCACGACAAAGACGTCGACTTCCTGGTCGAATACAAAACAGGCCGCTCCTGGATCAAAGCTTCCCCTAAACTCATCCGCCGCGTCGACTTCGCCGGTACCGCCCCCCACCGCGTTTACTCCGCTCCACTCACCAAACTCAAATCAGGCGAATCGTTCTCCTACCGGCTATCGGTCAACGGCAAATCGATCTTTGAATCCAGTTCAGTCGCCCGCAAAGATTCCAAGTCCGACACGCACTTCGTCGTATTCGGCGACTGCGCAGCCAACACCGCCGGCCAGCGCCAGATCGCATTCCATGCGGCGCAACAGAAGCCCGACTATATCTTCATCACTGGCGATATCGTCTACAGCCGTGGCCGCGTCTCTGAATATCAAACCAACTTCTGGCCCATCTACAATGCCGATCAACCCGACCCGCTGCAGGGCGCTCCCCTCCTGCGCAAAACGCTTTTCACGGGCGCGATCGGCAACCACGATTCACAGGCTCTCATCGACCTGGCCCTAAACCCCGACCCTCTCGCCTACTACCTCTATTGGTCTCAACCCACCAACGGCCCGGCCTTGACCCCGGATCACCAATTTGTACCCAAGTTCAAGGGCAGCGAAGAGATCAAGACCAAATTCCTCGAAACGACAAAAGGCGCCTTCCCGGCCATGGCCAACTTCTCGTTCGATTACGGCAATGTCCACTGGACCGTTCTCGACGCCAACTCATACGTTGACTGGACCTCCAAAGAATTTCGCAAGTGGGTTCTCGACGATCTGAAATCCGCGTCCAAGGCCAAATGGCGCCTGGTCGGGCTCCACCATCCACCCTTCAACTCCTCCAAAGCTCATTTCAAAGAACAGCGCATCCGAGTACTCTCGGACATCTTCGAAGAAGGCAAAGCAGACCTCGTGCTCGCAGGTCACGTGCATAACTACCAACGCACCCACCCGCTCACCTTCAAGGTCCAGCCGGGTTTCGTGCTGGGTGTAAACCAGGAAGTCCCCGGCAAGTGGACCCTCGATAAAACCTTCGACGGTGCCACCAACACCAAGCCGAACGGAGTAATTTACATCACCACCGGCGCCGGTGGCGCAGGCCTGTACAACATCGAACAAACCGTTGACAAGGCAAGCTGGCAGGAGTTCACCTCGACCTTCATCTCGACCGTGCATTCCTTCTCGGTGATCGACACAACTTCAAAGCAGCTCACCCTCAAGCAGATCTCTGCCGAAGGCAAAGAGCTGGACCGCTTCACCATTACGCGCTAGCCAGAGCCACCCGAATCGCCCGCCGACCCTCGAACGTGGTTCCGGTCAGGAACGCCTCACCGCCGTTCACTATCCGAGCCATCACGGCTTCGGTGTGGTTATCGTCGCCAAACGCCAACATCGCCTGATTCACGACCGGCGCGCACAATACCTCAACTCCGGGCAACGCAGCCAGCCCATCGGCAATCAACCGAGTCACTTCGCAGCAACGCTCCAGCATCTCCGTGATTCCCGCGCGACCCATCTCACGAATCGCAGCATAGGTGGCAAAACCACGAGCTCGCCGGCTCCAGTCCGGATTCCAATCGATCTGGTCGCGCGCATCCTCAGCATGGATAAGGTAGCTGGCGCGATGCGACAGACAGGCACGATGTGCATCGCGATCCCGCACAAAGGCATACCCGCAAGCGTAAGGATTTGTGCCCATTCGTTGCCCAGGAGTCTGCCAGCTCAAGCCCTGCCGCCAAGTGCCGGTATCGCGAAGTTGCTTTCGCCCACAGCCCAAACGCGCCATCGATATGCACCCATGCCCCCTTCGCCTGCACTGCCGGAATCAGTTCTTAACCCATCTACCGCATCTACCAGCTCATCTGCCGGCAGGCGGTGCAGATTCTTCAAGCCAAACCCAACCATCTTTACGGCCCCCGCCAGTGATCCATGATGTGTGTCGGTAGCGAACAGGCCGATGCGGGGAGCCCCAGCCATCCCGTCACCAGCGCGAAGCTGGCTTGCTCGGCAAACCCAACAACTCCTTCAACCAGGCTCCGCAAACCTCTTCCACCACCGCCGCCACGGGGCCAGTCGAGTGTATCATTGCTTCCTGATCCCAGGCAGAGGTGAACCAATCCGCAGCCAGCGCTGCCGGAACGCTTCCACCAATCACCCATCCAAAGAACCGCCCACTGCCCGATCGCAACAGACCTCCCGCCGCCAGTTGTGATACCTCCTCAACCCACCCTCGTCGCATCCGTTGGATTTCCATCTCATCCAGATATTGGAGCTAAAGCCGGTGCGCGACTCCAATCGGTTCCCTATAAGACATGTGCATCAGTATTGTTGCCAAAGCAATTACCCTCGGAACCAAACCGCCCAAATCGCCACCGCCACTGCGATGATCACGCCTCTTGGCAAGCTCCTCCCCAGTCCGCTCGTGACATCCAACTCCGCATTTGCCTGGTACGGAGCTTGGCCCCTACCCAGACTCTTCATTACGAACCAGATTCGCTTGAAGGTCTCCACTCCCAATCCTCTGATCACCACCACCGCGATCGCAACCACTCCACCCAACAGCGCATTGATGATGAATACCTTCAACCACGCCTGATATCCAAGCAAAGCCCCCAGTGCTGCCATCAGTTTCACATCCCCGCCGCCGATTGCTCTCAACGCATACAACGGCAAATGGATCGCGAGGGCTAGACCAAATCCCGCAATCGCGAACCGGAAATCATTCAACAGGAATCCCGCCACCGCGCCGCTCAAACACAGCCAATTCGGAATCCGCCGCACTTTCCAATCCCAAATCCCCGCGCCCAACGACAACAACAAGATGCATCCAAGGACAAGCCGTCCCGAAAAAGTGGAATCCATAACCATTCAGTATCCAACTGATTCCCTCAGGCGTGCGCTACTTCCCAGCCAACTCCTTGGTCGCCCACGGTATAAAGTACTTCCAGTTCGGCCCATCGGTATGGCCGCCATCGTGTTGCCGCCACGCTAATTCCCCATCGAGCAGCCAACATTGACCTCAGGCATCGGTCATCTGAATATCGACCGTGATCGCAGGGTGTTCTGAGTTGTGCAGATGCCCAATCAACTTCTTTGCCACAGCTTCGACCGAGCCCATCGTCGCCTTCTCAATCGAGGCCACACTCCACGTCACTGTCGGCGCAGCCTTTGGCACCCGCCCCACTACCTCGCCTCCTCAGATGCGCTTGTCACGCTACAATCGATGCTCAGACTGGAGCACGCAATGCCAAACAACTTCAACACCAATGAGTCCTTTTACGCCGTCTAGCAAACGGCGCAAAGGATATCCTGCCGAGACCCATGTCAAACGTGGCCTGCGGATGATCGGCCAAGACATCGAACTGCTTGAAAAATTAGGCCGCAACGATCTCTGTCCCTGCGGGTCAATGCGTAAGTTCAAGAAGTGCTGTCTTCGGCAATTCCAACTATGACGGCACAATCAGAAATTACTTTTTTCAGGAACTAAATCAGCATCAGTGGGCCTCCTAGGCCGGCTTTATTTTTCCCTTGACGAATGTAGCTTTTCGCCTTATTCGTCCCCTAACAACCTTATGGAAGCAAACCGCCAGGAGCTCCTACCGGGCACCCTGGATTTATTGATCCTCAGCACCCTACTGACTGGCAAAGCCCACGGCTACTCCATCATGGAGGCAATCTGGTCTCAATCCGGCGAGCTCTTCCGGGTGGAAGAAGGCGCCCTCTATCCGGCACTCCACCGGCTCGAAGTCAAAGGCCTCCTCACCTCCGATTGGGGATTATCTGAAGCAAACCGCCGCGCAAAATTCTACCAACTCACCACCACTGGCCACAAACAACTGGCCGCCGAACGTGGCAATTGGGATCGAATAGCGGCAGGCATGCGGCGCATCCTCCGCGCCAAAGGAGCCTGACCTGTGCTGAAGCGAATAACCAGCCTCTTCCGCCGTCGCCAATTGGACCGCGACTTGTTTGAAGAACTCGAAGCTCATTTCGCAATCAAACAGTTCCATCTGGAACAACAAGGCGTCCCTCCGCGAGAAGCCGCGCGACAAGCCCGCCTCGCCCTCGGCAATTGCACCCTCTGGCAAGAATCCACCCGTCGGGAATGGACCTTGCCCACTCTCGAATCTCTGCTCCAGGACATCTCCTACGGCTTCCGGCTCCTCAATAAAGACCGCGCCTTCACCATCGTTGTCCTTACCACGCTCACCCTTGGCATCGGGGCCAACACCGCCATTTTCCAGCTCCTCAACGCACTGCTTTGGAGTCCACTTCCGATCGATCAGCCGAATCGCTTGATCCGCATCCGCGCTACGAATCTTCCTTCCACAGACAGAGCCTGGACGGGCGGGCGCGCCACCTCACCAGTCGAGCGCCAACAAGTCCCATACCCGCTTTATCAACTGCTCGCGGCCCGCACAGACCTGTTCGCCGTCACCGCAGCCATTCTAGGCCAGGGAGAATTTGCAACAGAGATCGACAACGCTCCGCATCGCCTGCATGCCTCAGTCATCAGTGGCTCATACTTTTCGGTCCTCGGCCTCAAATCTGTTCAAGGCCGCCTGCTAACCCCATCAGACGACATTCAGGGCGGCCCGCCCGAAGGCTGGAGTGTCGTGATCAGCCACAACATATGGACACGGCTCTTCAACAAGAGCCCCAAGGCAGTAGGCGCACTCATCAACATCGAACGTGTCCCCTACCGGGTCCTCGGCGTCGCACCTCCCAATTTTGATGGCATCCACCCGGGCGTTGCGGTTGAGCTCTGGCTCCCTATGTCTTCGTTTGAATCCCTGTACCCCAAGTGGAATTGGCGCAACAACCCATCCCAATGGAGCACTCGTCCATTCGCTCGTCTCCGTCCCGGCGTCAGCATGGAACAGGCCCGCAACACGCTCCACCTAATTTCCCCAAGTCTGCTAGCTGAAGTCAAAGACACCCAACTTTCAGGTATCGATCTCAAGCGGCACCTAAGCATCCAGCTCGACCCGGTCTCTGCCCGCAATGGCTTTTCCCCCATCGCCAATAGTTACGGCCCGGTGCTTCTCCTCTTGCTCGGAGCGGCAGCCGCAGTTCTCTTACTAGCGATTACCAACCTCACCAACCTCCTGCTCGCGCGCGGCAGCGTCCGTCAATCCGAAATTGCCGTTCGCCTGGCTCTGGGCGCTTCCCATGGCCGCGTTCGCCGCCAGCTCATAGCCGAAACACTGCTCCTCGCCGTAACGGGCGCATTCCTAAGCATTCTATTCGCCCGCTGGGCTACCCAGGCCTTGCTGACCGCCGTTTCTCGAGACAACATCCGCATTACCCTCGCCACGGACTTCGACTGGCAAGCTTTGGCATTCCTAGCCCGACTTTCGCAGTTCGCTGGCATTTTTGGCTATTTTTGGTTCAAAACGGCGCCTAAGTGCAATGATTGCAGCGAGGCGATTTCAAAAAGGGCAATGCGGTGAAGACCTACCCCCTGGCAAAGGCTTAAACATTCTGCCATTCTGCTGTTTCGATGTTTCTGCGTCAAACGAACCGGAAAAAAGATGGCAAGGCTCATCGCTACTTCAGCGTCGTCGA
>Ga0163144_10016010_pt1 | contig 15394 bp, 10 predicted proteins | sample OliLak19BULKMAT1_FD_123175 | JGI IMG/M metagenome (GOLD analysis project Ga0163144, IMG submission 123175) | Freshwater microbial mat bacterial communities from Lake Vanda, McMurdo Dry Valleys, Antarctica - Oligotrophic Lake LV.19.BULKMAT1 | ecosystem: Environmental > Aquatic > Freshwater >...
GTCCCGCCTCCAGCTTCGCGACTTGATCCAGCGCCCGCCGCCGCAGCTGCTGATCCGGGTGCGGAAGCTGCGCGAGCAGCCCCTCGGCGACTTGCGCGTCATCCATGGCGCCGAGATGCTCCAGCGCGAAGTTGCGAACGGCGACGTCGGGCGCGGCAAAGAGAGGAAGCCATTCGCCGAGATTCTTCTTCGTGACATTGACGGTGCGCAGCAACAGCAGCGCGGGCGCCACGATGGAAAACTCGCGATCCTGGGCACAGGCCAGCAGTTTCTTGACATGATCCTTCGTCGACGACAGCGGCTTCTTGCCGAGCGCCTGCAGCGCCGCCGCCCGAACCTCCGTCGGCTGATCGGCCGCGATGCGTTGCCAAAGATAGGGCTCCGCGCGCGAGTCATCGAGCGAGGAAAGAATGCGGACGAGGGCGGACGCCGTCGCGGGGCTGGGTTTCGCCTTTCCGTGGTCGAGCAGTTCCAGCGCCTGGTCGGCAAGGCTATGGCGTTGGGCGGCGCTCAAGGTCGGAATCCGTTCCATGAGCGAACGGGCGGCGGCGTGAACCACCGCGGGGTCGTTGTCGAAAAGCACGCTCAGTCGGCCGGAGTCCGATTTCGCCTGATCCGCTCCCGCCAGCGCGCCGGCGATGATACGGCGCAACCCCGGCGGCACTTCGCTCATCAGCTCCTGGAGCGCCTTGATGCCCTTATTGCCCAGGTTCGCGGCCGCCAGCGCCGCCGGGGGCGCTTCCTCGCCGCCGTGCCGCACTCGATTTAACAAGTCGGCAAGCGCCTTGTCGATCCGCAGTTTGCCGATGGCGCGGATCGCTTCGACGCGCACGGCCGACTCTGGATCTTGCAGCATTTCGAGCAGGGCGTCGGTCGCGCTGTCTTTACTTCCCAACTCGCCCAAAACGAGCGTCGCCGCCCTACGCGTCTCGGCGGACTGGTCCGGCTTCAACAATCGGAGTAGTTTTTGGATGGGGATTTGCATGGCCAGGTCGATTGTGGTTTTTCAGGATACTGTACGCAATCGACGAAAATGTAAAAGGAGTCAGATCATGGTGCGCTGCTTCGTCGCGATATCGATTCTTTTCGGCGTATCCTGTCCGCCTGCTTCCGAGAGTGGAGATAAAGGGGCAAAGACCGACATTCGCGGCACAATCAAAAACGCCCGCAAGACCGATTGACTATCGGCGTTCCAGGGTTTAACCTCAAGGAGGACGATTCGATGTCACAAGTTTCCGCCGCATTGCCAATGCTTCGCTCGCTTTCGCTACTATTGGCTTCTCTCTTTGCCCTGGTTCCGCCGGGGATTTGCCAATGTCGGCTTGAGGCGATGGTGTTGCCCTGTGCCGATCATGGCGATCATGCCGATTCGGACGAAGGGCATCATCCGGAGGAATCGTGCGGCTGCGATGAGCTCAAGCTCGATTGCGTGCTGACCTCGGTGGGCGTGGAATTGTCTGCCGCGGCGCATTCGCCGGCGATCAAGCTCGGCGCCGTCACTCCACTCCTTGCGCCAAATCCTACCGGCCTCGCGGAAACCGCTCCGGGCGAATTCCTTTCTCATCAGTCTCTCTATCTGATACTGCGCGCATTGCGGATCTAGCCGCACCTTTCGCATCCTTTCCATTGCGTTCCGCGCCCCGCGACCCTTCCAATTTGTTCTTCGTTCCGCGTCCGCGCTTGCCCCAGGCGAGCGACTGGGAAACAGGTGATTCACCATGCCCAAGCAATCGATTATTGGTGTCGTTGTTCTCGTGGCGCTGGCGGGCGGCATCGCGGCCAGTTCGCCTTGGTGGTGGGAGCGCGTCTTTCCCGCGCCCGCGCCCGCCAAAAAGGACGACGCGCATCATGCCGCGGAAGAAGCCCAGCGTGTGAAAATCAGTCCGCAGGCGCGAAAAAACCTGAGCCTCAAAACCGGCAAAGTGCATCCCGTCGAGAAGCCGTTCTGGGCCCGCGTCGAAGTGCCCGGTTGGGTGGTCGAAAGGCCGGGTAGCTGCGAGCGCGTCGTCTCCGCGCCGGTCGAAGGCGTGATCGAGACGCTGGTCGCGATTCGCGGCGATTTGGTCAAGCCGGCCGAGACGCTCTTTCGCATCCAGATCTTGAGCGAAGTCGTGAACGCCAATCAGACCAACCTTTACAAGACGCTCCAGGAACTGGACCTGGCGATTCAAGAGAAGGCGTTGCTCGATCCCTTGCGCAAGAACGGCACTCTGCCGCCCGTGCGTCTAATGGAATTGGAAAGCCAAATCAAGATTCGCCGCGCGGCGATTGACACGCTTCGGCAACAGTTGCGACAGGCGGGCCTTACCGAAAAGGATCTCACCCTGGTCGAAGCCGGCAAGCTGGTGACGCATGTGACCTTGTCCACGCCGCCCTTTCCGCCGCATGCGCACGAACTACCGCCGGACTACACGCACGATCATGTTTACGAGGTGGAAGAGTTAAAAGTGCTGCTGGGGGAAAGCGTCAAGCCGGGCCAAGCGCTGTGCGTTCTGGCGGATCACCAGATGCTTTGGATCGAGGGGAAAGTTTTCGCTTCGGAACTCTCCCTCGTCCAACGCGCGGCGAACGAAGGGTGGACCGTGGATATGTCCATGGCGACCGATGGATCCAAGGAGGACGCGCTGGTCGCGAAACTTTGGCCCGCTCTGCCCGCGGATTTGAAGATCGTCTCGGTCAGCAATCGCGTGGATGAAGATCACCAAACGCTCAGCTTCTTTGTGCCTTTGCCCAACCCGTACAAGGAATACGTTCGCGCCGGCAAGTCCTATCGGCTCTGGCGCTTTCGTCCCGGACAACGTCTCGGGCTGAAACTGCCGACGAAAACCTTCGACGACGTCTTCGTCCTGCCCGCCGGCGCCGTCGTGCGCCAGGGGCCCGAAACGTTCGTGTTTCGCGAGAATGGGGACTTCTTCGAGCGCATTGCCGTGGTGGTCGTTCACGAAAGCCCGGACGTGATCTTGGTTGAAAACGACGGCAGCATTTTCCCCGGAACGACCATCGCTCTCAACAACGCTTCCTCGATCAATTTCGCCCGGCGCGTGCAGCAAAGCGGAGATGGGGGAGGACACCATCATGACCACGATCATTAGCCCGACGCACGACCCCGCGCAGCCCGCGGCGCTAGCAAGGGCGAGCGGGAGGACGAGAGTATCGCCCCCTCGCCCTTGCTAGCGCTGCGGACTCGGGGGGCACTCTTAATCCAATCCGTTCGCTAATTTGGAAATCATGAATTCACTCATTCGTTTCGCCCTGAAATATCGAGCGCTCGTCGTGCTGGTGAGCCTGGGCATCCTCATTTACGGCGGCTACAGCGCGGCGAATCTGCCTATCGATGTATTTCCTGATCTTGATCGGCCGCGCGTCACCATCATGACGGAATGCCACGGCCTGGCCGCCGAGGAGGTGGAGATCCTCGTCTCCGCGCCGCTCGAATCGGCGCTCTTGGGAGCGTCCGGCGTGCAAATGGTTCGCAGCCAATCGGGGCCGGGACTGTCCATCCTCTACGTCGATTTCGACTGGACAACCGATTTGCCCAGCGCCCGGCAGGTCGTGCGCGAACGCCTGATGGCCATGGAGCAAGGGCTGCCCGAAGGCGTCTTGCCCCATTTGCAGCCGACCAGTTCGATCATGGGGCAAATCCTGCTCATCGGCATGTCGCGCATGCCCGGTCCGAACGGCGGCTGGCTCGCCCCTCTCGACAAATCCGGCACGCTGACCGAATTCGTCCTCGACAGGGACGACGCCAAGGCCGTCGTCGCCTTTTGGAAACCCACGCCGCGCAAGCCTGGCAGCGCCGGCCGCGATTCCCCGACCGACGGATGGCAAGCCGAAAACCTGAAAGGCGCCGCTCTAGAACTCTCCTGGCCCGGCATGGAGGGCAGCCCTGTCACCCTGCAGCCCAGCGACGATGGTCCGCGCTTCGCCGCGCAGGACTCACGCCTTGGCAATCTGCCGCCCGACCTGGGCCAAGACGGCGTGATCCTGCATATCACGCGCGACGGCAAGACTAAGGTCGTACCCTTCCACCCACGCAAACAAGCGATGGAGCTGCGCACGCTCGCCGACTGGGTCGTTCGCCTTCGTTTGCTCCAGACGCCCGGCATCGCCCAGATCACCGTCATGGGCGGCGGCCGCAAGCAGTATCAGGTGCTTCTCGATCCCGAAGCCCTCCGCCGCTTCAACGTCACGCTCGAAGACGTTGAAACCGCCTTGCGCAAGAGCAACATCAATACCTCCGGCGGCTTCGCCGCGCGCGAAGGTTTGGAACAACCGATCCGCGTCTTCGGCCGTCTCGGCCTGGACGGCGCCGACACCATCGAGGAACTCAAGGGCCTCCCCGTCAAGCCGACGCCCCATGGCGCGATCCGTCTCGAACAGGTCGCCGCGCGAATCGTCGAAGGGGCGCAGTTCAAGCGCGGCGATTCCAGCATCAACGGCCAACCCGGCGTGGCGATGACCGTCCACAAGCAAGCGCACGTCGACACGCGCGAGTTGACCAGTCGACTCCTCGCCGCTCTGGAGGAAGTCGAACGCACGTTGCCGCCCGATATTGTGATCAACCCCGAGCTTTTCCAGATGAAGAATTTCATCGACCGCGGCATTTTCAACGTCGCCGAGGCACTGGTATTGGGGGCGGGCTTGGTGCTCATCGTCCTCTTTCTTTTCCTCCTCAATTTCCGCACCACGTTCATCTCACTGACGGCGATTCCTTTGTCGCTGGCGATCACCGCTCTGGTCTTTCGCATGGTGAGTTGGATCACGGGGACGGAGCTTTCCATCAACGTGATGACGTTGGGCGGCATCGCAGTGGCGATGGGCGAATTGGTCGACGACGCCATCGTCGACGTCGAGAACATCTTTCGCCGTTTGCGCGAAAACCAAACGCTGCCCGAGCCGCGTGCGTCCCTCGCGGTTATTTACGATGCCAGCGTCGAAATCCGCAGCGCCATCGTCTATGGCACCGGCATGGTGATCCTGGTCTTCCTGCCCTTGTTCGCCCTCTCCGGCGTCGAAGGACGCCTCTTCGCGCCGCTCGCCATCGCGTACATTGTTTCCATCCTGGCATCGCTGCTCGTTTCGCTCATGGTGACGCCCGTCCTGTCGTATTACCTGTTGCCGAAATCCAAGGCGGCCCATCGCCACGACGACAGCCCCTTCCTCCGTTGGCTCAAAGTCGCGATGACGCCGCTCATCCGCCTGAGCATGGCTCGGCCCGGCTGGATCCTCATCGTCTCCTGGCTCCTCGTCGTCGGAGCGGCCTGGCACATCACCCAACTGGGCTCCGATTTCCTGCCTCCTTTCGACGAGGGAACCGTCCAGGTGAATCTCAATCTTCCGCCCGGGGCGTCGCTGGAAGCCTCCAATCAAGCGGCAGGCATCGTCGACGGCCGCTTTCTCGCGCTCAAACAATCGCCCGCCAATCCCGACGCTCCCATCAAGAGCTTCCTACGCATGACGGGCCGGGCGGAACTCGACGATCACGCCGAGCCGGTGAGCAACACGCATTACTATGTCGCCATCAATCCCACCAGCGGCCTATCACGCGAAGAGGTCATCAAGCTCCTGCGCGAGGATCTCAAGGGCAACGAAGCGGAGAAAATTGACGCCGCCGTGCCCCACGCCGACGTCGAGGTCGAACAACCCCTGGCCCATCTCATCAGCCACATGCTGACCGGCGTCTCGGCCCAGATCGCCATCAAGATTTCCGGCGACGATCTCGACAAATTGCGCAGCTTGGCGCAAAACATCAAGAGCAAGATTGCCAGCGTCGAGGGGCTGGTCGAGCCGATCGTCGAGGCGCAGCAGCTTACCGAGGAATTGCAGATTCGCCTTCGCCCCGAAGCGCTCTCACGTTACGGGCTAAGCCGAGAGTATGTCGCGCACTATGTCGAACTCGCGCTGCAGGGCGAAACGGTATCCCAAGTCATCGAGGGCCAGCGTCGCTTTGATTTGCTCGTGCGCTTCGATGAGCCATTCCGCACCGACTACACGCAGCTCAAACGTTTGCGCGTCGACATTCCCAATCAGAAAAAGAGTGTTCCGCTGGGAGATCTCGCCGACATTCGCGCCGGCCTCAGCCCCAACTACGTCAAGCGCGAGAACGGCAAACGCATCCTCACCATTCGCTGCAACGTCGAGGACCGCGACGTGGGCAGCGTCGCCCAGGACATCGAGACGCGCATTCGCGAAGAAGTGCAACTTCCGCCCGGCTACTTCGTCGAGTTGGGCGGCCAGTTCCAGGCCCAGCGCCACGCAACCTATGTCATCGGCGGCCTGGCTCTGGTCTCCGCCTTCGGCATGTTCGCCATCCTGTATACGCTCTTCCCTTCCTGGCGCGTCGTGATGCAAGTGCTCAACGCCCTGCCGACCGCGTTCATCGGCGGCGTCCTCGCCTTGGTGCTGACTCGGCAATCGCTGACCGTCGCGGCACTCGTGGGCTTCATCTCCCTGGGCGGCATCGCCGTGCGCAACGGCATCCTCCTCGTCACGCACTACTTCCACCTCATGCGCAAGGAGGGCGAACCGTTTTCCGAAGAAATGGTCCTGCGCGGCAGCCTGGAACGCCTTTCCCCCGTGCTGATGACCGCGCTGACGGCCGGCATCGCCCTGATTCCCCTCGTCATCGGCGGCTTCCAGCCGGGACGCGAGATTCTCTACCCGGTCGCCACCGTCATCCTGGGCGGATTGATCACGTCGACATTGTGCGAGTTCCTCATCCACCCCGGCCTATTCTGGCGCTTCAGCGGCCACGACGCCGTCCGCTTGTCCCGCCACGGCAAGGCACATAATTGAACCTTGATCGCTTTGTTCACCGCAGAGCACGCCGAGTTCGCAGAGATTTTTTTGGAGTGCGGAGATTTATCGCCGCTTTTCTTTACGCAACGAACAATACAGTGAAACCCCCTATTCCTTCCTCTGCGTTCTCCGCGTACTCTGCGGTGAATCATTGAGGGCATGAACCAATGAATCCTCTCACCTTCGCCGATGTTCTCGCCGCCGCCGCGCGGATCGCGGGAATGGCGCATCGGACGCCGGTGATGACGTGCGCGACGCTGGATCGTCTCGCGGGGCGTTCGTTGTTCTTCAAGTGCGAGCAATGGCAAAAGGTCGGCGCCTTCAAGTTTCGCGGGGCGGTCAATGCCGTGCGCAAGTTGTCTCCCGATCAGGCGGCCCGAGGCGTCGTCACGCATAGCTCCGGCAACCATGCTCAGGCGTTGGCGCTCGCGGCGAAGTTGCACGACATCACGGCCGTCATCGTCATGCCGAGCAACGCGCCGGAAGTGAAACGCCTCGCGGTCGAGGGTTACGGCGCCCGCGTGGTCCTATGCGAGCCGACGCTGGCGGCGCGCGAGACGACGGTCGCCCGCATCCAGCAGGAAACGGGGGCGGTGCTGATCCCGCCTTACAACCACCCCGACGTGATCGCCGGCCAGGGAACCGTCGCGCTGGAATTACTCGAAGAGGCGCCCCATTTGGATGCTATCGTCGCACCCGTCGGCGGCGGCGGCTTGATCTCCGGCATCTGTTTGGCCGTCCGAGGAATGAAGCCGGCCGTGCGCGTCTTTGCGGCTGAGCCCGCCGGCGCGGACGACGCCGCGCGCTCGAAAGCCGCGGGACGCCTGATCCCGCAAACCGGTCCCAAGACCATTGCGGATGGACTGCTGACGAGCCTGGGCGAGTTGACCTGGCCGTTCGTTCGCGACGAGGTTGAAGGCGTCGTTACCGTCAGCGAGGAAGAAATCAAGGCGGCGTGGCGGCTATTGGCGGAACGGGCGAAGCTGTTGGTGGAGCCAAGCTCGGCGACGGTGCTGGCGGCGGTGTTGACGCCGGAGTTTCGCGCGTTGGAACACCTGGAGGCGGTGGGGGTGGTATTGAGCGGAGGGAATCTTCAGGTGCCGGCGGCGTGGTGATGCCTTCTCCTTTTTTGGAGTGCGGAGATTTATCACCGCTTTTCCTTACGTAACGAAGCAAGCAGCAACGAGACCTGTTTCGGAATTTTTCCGCCAACGAAAAGCGGCGATAAATCGCCGCACTCCAAAAAAGGGGCATCGGCATTCGTTATGTCGAGGGCTCGATTCCCTACTTCTGCTTAGTCATCCTCATCGGCGCGTGCTATACGATCATTGCGTTCTGCCAGGTCCGTTGCGAATCGCCTCTAAAAACCCGCAAAAACTGGGGCTACGAGCGCTGATCGTCCGTGCGTCCAGCTGTTTTGCGATTTCCTCTGAAACCACGGCGGTATACGCTCGCTCGGCCAACAGGTTTTTCAAGTGCAGCTTGGGATTTCGTATCTGATCTGGCTGGGACGCGTCCGCACTTCCGAGGTCTCGCCCATCGAGGTACGCCCTAATCCCTTTGGGATCCGCGAAGTACCAGGCTTCAAGATGCCACTGCGCGAACGCGAATTGAAGATTCGCAGTGATCTTTGGCCCAAGCCTTCCTTTGAGTTTCTCTCGAAAGGGTTTTAGAACCATGTCCGGGTCTTTCCCATCCACATCCACGAGGATGACGAATTTGTTGGGGGGCACGTTGTCGGTTGGAGCATACCAAGCGGCCTTTATGAGCTTTTCCGCCATGTCGAGGTTAAGGGCCTTGTTTCCATCCGGTCGGCGAATCTCGACGACTCGAATATCCTCTTCCTGAAGATGCGCGACAAGGTGCGGCAGCGATCGGCGTTCCGTTTCGCCTGAAGCGATGACAACCACATGCTTGGTCATGATCTCTAGCCTCCGAACCCCGTCGTCTCATAATACTCGCCGAGGCCGAAGCCGGACGCTTCTAATGCCTTTCGGACGGCTGGCACGTCCTTTTCCCGAGTAACATGCGTTCCCCCGTGGGCAGTGTGCCGCACCACACATACCGCCTCCGCGTCGTCAAGTAGGTCCAATAAATATGGCGAATGGGTCGTGACAAGGATCTGAACACGATCGCGAACTATAAGAAGGTTCTGGACGAATGCGGCCAACGCGGTGGGATGCACATTGTTTTCCGGCTCCTCGATCCCAATCAGATTGCTTCCCGATTCGCTGAATAGCGCCGTCATTAACGCCAACATGCGCAACGTGCCACTGGATACACCCATTTGATGCACTGGAAACTGAAGCCCCGGTTCGAACTGCACGAAGTTGAAGCGATCCTCAAATTCGCGTGGCTCGATGCTTGAGGGTAGCCCCAAGACCGATTGTGTCGCGGCAACAATCTGAGCAAATATCTTGGGGGCGGATTTGCTGAGAAAGTAAAGTCGCTCCGCCAGATTTCGCCCGTAGGGATCGAACCGGGACGAATCGAGGCCGGACCAATCGCGGCGAAGTAGGAACGGGTTTGGATCAAAGAATCCCCAACGACTTACATATTCCGCGATACCGCGGGCTGGAAAGGAAGCATCGGCCGCGGCGGCCGCCAGCGCACAGGCCGTTGGAGATTGGGCCAACTTAACATTGTCGCCTTTTTCGCCGGAAAACCACCAGCCTTCGCCTTTTTTCGCGGAAAGAAGATGAGACTTTGGTTCGCCCGAGCGGAATTGATAGACATCCTCTACAACGGCAAATTCATACCCGTCCCTGAAGAGTTCGATCGTCCATTCGTATATATTGCCATCCTCGATAACTTTCACAGTCAACTCAATTCTTCTTGCTTCCTCACCCTTCCAAGCAAGATGGACCATGCCTCCTCGTGAATATACCGGCGCCCGGAAGTCGCGCTCTTGCACCGCGTCGTGGAGGAAGCGAAGGGCGTCAAGAATCGTGCTTTTCCCGGAGGCGTTCGCTCCAATAAACACGTTCAGATCCGCGAAGGTAATCGTCTCCTCGCGAAGGCTGCGGTAGCAAAGGGCCTTGAGGCTTACGAGCTTCATTACTTACTGTCCTTTACGACACTCTCGAGTTTGCGAGTTGGTTGACAAGTATTTTGAACCTAGGCAGCATGGGATCGATTCACCGCAATACTCAAACCAATGGTTCACCCTCGGTCGTGAATTCCGCGCACCAAGGAGCGGTGTCGGCAAATCCATGAGCGCCGACGTGAACCTTTTTGCCGGTTTCCGGATGGAAGAAATCACCGTCCGGCGGAATCGGAGTCACGCCGATTGAACTGCACTCCAAGCAGCGAGGCGGATTCTGCCGCTGCTTTCGCCATTCGATTCGCTTCAGTAACTCGTTGACGCGATCCTCGAATTGCGCTCCGTTTGAAACCAAAGACCATTGGGGCGGCTTCTGCCGCTGCGTAGTCCTTTCGATTTCCGGACAAAGCTCATTGATTCGATCCTCGATTGGCCCTCTCTTTGAGATGAAAGCCCATTTCTGAAGCGTCTCGGGATCTCCCGTGCGGTAGCTCGCGATTTCCTCCTCAAAATCTAGTAACGAAGGCACGTCTTCCGCAAGCGCGAAATGACCGCAATTGGGACACCAAGCCGGTTGCTGCAAGATGTCCAACTTGCTGCCGTCAGACACACGATAGGCGAGAAAGGAGGAAAAGAAAACTTCTTCCACCTTTTCAGAGTCAGGGTAACGATACTCGATAAAGTAGGCGATCGAAGTTCTCCGTGCATTTACTGGGAATCAGGGGAAAAAACGGGGCCCCCCCTCTACCCCGCAATCCCACGCCACGAATCGTCGCGTGCAGAGTCCTCCAATACCGTCACACCCTCCGATGAATCACTCGCAGTTTCGCGCCCAACGCCGACTCAATGCTTTTCTTGTCTGCTACATCCAACTTTCCAGTATTCGGGTTCATTGCGGTGAGGGCGAACCGCCCAAAGCCTTGAGGCCATTCGTACACAAGGTCGTTGAGCGTCCGCGGCGAATTGCAGCACGGCGTCGCAAATGCACTCAGTCGAAACCCACCGTCATAGTCAGCATCCATGGTTTTCTGCCACCAATCAAACGGTATCTCGGAACCACAAGACGGACAAAGAATGCGTTCCAGGTTCGCGCCGCAATCAAAGAACGTGACTGTTTCGAAGTTTTTGACGGAAACGCCTTCTGCATCGGGTGCGATCTGGGCGAACTTCGCACGGGCCAGTTCTTGTTTCGCGGAAGACGGGATGTGCTGAGGGTCTTCGGGAATGAGAACGATAAAATGGTCGGACATGAATCGCCTTTGACTACATGAGGTCGATTTGCCTCAGCTCGTTATGCCTGACCTGCGTGCTCAAACACTTGCACATGCGACTCCATTTCATCCCAGATCGGCTTATAGTACGTCAACATGCGAGACTTGGCCTCCTGCCGACCCGGCGCGGAAACCCACTCGATGTAGTGCGTTCGTTCTTTGGACCAGAAGTAACGGTGCCGCTCTAAGTTGGACTCGTTGATGAGGCTCGGTACGTTATGCAGCATTTCAAATTCCGCATCGAGCCAGTCGCGATTCCGGGACTCGGCCGCTTGCCGCATGACGACAAACCCAACGGTCAACAGATGAGCATATAGTAGGTCTAGCTGGGGCATTGTTGTCACCTCCGATAAACATTAGCTGGAAGCCGTGTGATTCCAGCGCGACGAGCGTTCTCAACGCGCGTCATTCCATCCATAAGCCAGAGACTCGTTCCGTCCGTTTCAACGATGATTGGCGCATAGGTTTTTCAGTCGAAAGGGCCGTGCCTGGCTAGCTTGCCGGCATCGGCGAAAGGTCTCGAAGGCGGGAGGATCAGCTTTGAAATCTCGACGTCTTGTTTGCCTGTCTTGGTTGGCATTGTTCGCTCAATAACGTGAAGCACCACCCGACGAGAGGCGCCGAAGCACCGGAACGAACCGCACGCTGGTATTGCTCACTATATCGGAGCGAAAACGGGTTGAATAGTCGCATGCTTGCAACCCCATCAGTATCGCGTGTCATGAACCTGCCTGCCAATAATGGCCCCTGCCTCCACAATCGCCGCACTCCAAAATAGGGCAATGCATCGCTTGCGCGGCGAATCTGGTAGGGCAACGAAAAATGCCTACCCCGCAATCCCCCGCCACGGCGCTCCTTCATTCAACGTCGGCCGCTCCGGCCTGCCTTGATGCCGATACTCCAAGCGCATGTTGTCCAGGCCCATGAGCCAGAGGATGGTCGCGTGCAGATCGTGGACGTGCAGGCGGTTTTCGACGGCGTGCAGGCCGACTTCGTCGGTGGTACCGATTGCTTGGCCGCCGCGGACGCCGCCGCCGGCCATCCACATGGTGAAGCCGTAGGGGTTGTGGTCGCGGCCGTCGCCTTTTTCGGACATCGGGGTGCGGCCGAATTCGCCGCCCCAGACGACCAGCGTCGTGTCGAGCAAACCGCGGCGCTTCAGGTCTTGCAACAGGCCGGCGACGGGTTTGTCGGAAGAGCGGCACATGCGAGTGTGGTTGTCTTCGATCTTGCTGTGGGCGTCCCATTTGCTGCCGGCGCCGTGATAAAGCTGGACGAAGCGCACGCCGCGTTCGACCAGGCGGCGGCCCAACAGGCAGATCCGGCCATAGTCGGCGGTCTCCATTTGGTCGATGCCGTAGAGGCTTTGCGTCTCGGCGGTTTCGCGGGAGAGATCGACGGCTTCGGGGGCCTCGGATTGCATGCGGAAGGCAAGTTCGTAGCTGGCGATGCGGGCGTCGAGTTCGGAGACGCCGGGGCGGGCGGCGGCGTGGCCTCGGTTGAGGTCGTTCAAGAAATCGAGGCGGGCGCGTTGGCGGGATTCGCTGACGCCGGCGGGGGGATTGAGGTTGGGGATCGGTTCCCGGCCGGCCCGAAAGCCAACGCCCTGGTAAGCGGCGGGCATAAAGCCGGCGCCCCAGTTGCGTGGGCCGTTGGTGATGGTCGCGGGAGTGTCTTGCAGGACGACGAAGGCGGGCAGGTTTTGGTTCTCGGTGCCCAGGCCGTAGCTGACCCAACTGCCCAACGACGGTCGGCCGGCGAGGGTGCTGCCGGTGTTCATTTGGCAGACGCCGGTCGAGTGGTTGATGCCGTTGGCGACGCAGGAGCGGATGACGGCGAGGTCGTCAGCGCGGCGGGCGGTGTGCGGCAGCCAATCGGAGATCCAGAGTCCGCCCTGGCCGTGTTGCGCCCAACGGCGGCGCGACGCCAAGAGCGGGGCGTCGTGTTCGCCCATGGGGGTGATGACGGGGCGGAAACTTTCGGGCAGCGGACTTCCCGCGAGGCGGTTGAGCAGAGGCTTGGGATCGAAGAGATCGATATGGCTGGGGCCGCCTTCCATGAAACAGAAGATGACGCTGCGCGCTTTGGGGGCGAAGTGAGGCGTGCGCGGCGCCATCGGGTTCTCGGCCGGGGCAGCGGCGGCCTGCTCGTTTTGAAGCAGGTAATTGAGGGCGACGCCGCCGAAGCCCGCGCCGCATTTCATGAGGAAATCGCGGCGGTTGGTGACATACTCACGATGGAGGGGACGCGGGTCGTTCATGTTCTTTTATCCAGCGAAGAAAGACGAATTATTTGGAGGTTGCGGCCAGGCGCTTTCGCTCCCGACTCATTGGGGTTAGTCGAGATAAAGGAATTCGTTGGCGTTCAGGACCGCGTGGCAGAAGTCGACGAAGGCGGCGCGGCGGGCGGCAGCGGGGTCGCCGCCGACGCGTAACGCTTGCGCTTGCAGGAACCCGATGGTTTGGCTGATTTCCTCCTTGGTCGCGTCGCGGCCGAAGGCGAGCCGATAGCCGGCGTCGATGCGGGCTTCTTCCTTGTCGTGAGCTTTCACCAGGCGGTCGGCGAACGCTTTTCCTTGCGACTGCATGAACGGGCTGTTCAACATCAGGAGGGCTTGCACGGGCGTCGTGGTGACGTTGCGTTTGCCGGTGCTGGTGAAACCTTCGGGGGCGTCGAACACGTCGAGGAGCGCATCGCGGGTGTTGCGGCGCACTTTGGTGTAAATCGTCCGCCGGGGAGTCTTGCCGTCAACGCTGGGGCCGCCCGCCTTCAGGTCGATCTTGCCGGTGACCGATACAATCGCGTCGCGAATCTGCTCAGCGTTCAGGCGGCGGGTCGTGCCGCGCCAGAAGAGGCGATTCTCCGGATCTTTTTTCAATCCGACGGCATTGAGAACAAGGGAGGATTGGCGATAAGCCCGGGTCGTCACCATCAGGCGGACCATTTTCTTGACGCTCCAACCTTCCTCGATGAAGCGGGCGGCGAGCCAATCGAGCAACTCGGGATGGCTGGGCGCGTCGCCAACCCGGCCGAAGTCGCTGGTCGTCCCCACCAAACCCCGGCCAAACAATTGCTGCCAAAGACGATTGACCATGACGCGACTGGTGAGCGGATGATCGGGCGCGGTCAGCCAATCGGCCAGCACGGTGCGGCGACCGGTTGAGCCCTTGATCCGTGCGTCGGGGATGCGTGCGGGGGCCTCGTCGATGATCGAGATGAAGCCCGGATCGATTGGCTTGCCGACCGTTTTCTTGGGGATGTACGTCAATGGAGCGAGCGGACCGACGTCGGTGACGGTGAGAGCGTAGGGCAGCGGCGCGGGCTTGTCGGCGTCGAACTTCGCCAGCTCGGCCGTCAACTCTTCGTAGCGTTTCTTCGCCTGGGGTTGTTTCACATGCTTGTCGATGTGGTCGTATTCGTACTGAATCTGTCGATACGCCATCGCGGCCAACTGCTTTTCGAGCGGCAGGCGGTCGGCCTCGGCCTTGCGCAGCATCGGCTGGATGTCTTTGGGAAACTTGTCGACCGCGTCCTTCTCGATGCGTTTCTTTATCGGCGTCAGGAGGGCGTCGATTTCCTTGCGGATCGTCGCGGTCTTGGCTTCCCAGGCCGTCTGTTTCGTTTCGTAGGTTTTGATCTGTTCCGGCGTCGCCAGGGGGACGTCCTGCCGCTGCAGAATCGGTGCGAAGAACGCCTGCAAGCGGTAGTAGTCTTTGTGGAGGATCGGGTCGTACTTGTGATCATGGCAACGGGCGCAGCCAACGCCGAGGCCGAGGAAGACTTCGCCGGTGGTGTTGGTGATGTCGTCGAGCGTATCCTGCCATTGGGTGCGGACGTCGCGCTGGTTGTATTCGTAGATGCCGTGGCGCAGATACATGGTCGCAACGAGGACGTCGGGATTATTGGGATCGATTTCGTCGCCGGCCAGCTGTTCGCGGACGAAGCGGTTGTAGGGTTTATCTTCGTTGAAGGCGCGGATCACATAATCGCGATAACGCCAGGAATCGGAGCGATACTCGTCGAGGCGGAATCCGTCCGATTCGGAATAACGCACCAAGTCGAGCCAATGCCGGGCCCAATGTTCGCCGTAGCGCGGGCTGGCGAGCAGGCGGTCGACCAGCTGTTCGTAGGCGTCAGGCCGGGTGTCTTTGACGAAGGCATCGACCTCGGCGGGCGTCGGCGGCAGACCCGTGAGATCGAAGGTGACGCGGCGGATCAAGGCGCGGCGTTCGGCCTCCGGCGAGGGCTTGATGCCGTCTTTGGCGAGACGCGCGAAGAGGAA
>Ga0163144_10016012_pt1 | contig 15393 bp, 9 predicted proteins | sample OliLak19BULKMAT1_FD_123175 | JGI IMG/M metagenome (GOLD analysis project Ga0163144, IMG submission 123175) | Freshwater microbial mat bacterial communities from Lake Vanda, McMurdo Dry Valleys, Antarctica - Oligotrophic Lake LV.19.BULKMAT1 | ecosystem: Environmental > Aquatic > Freshwater > Lake...
GTTACAGTACTTCCACTAACACCAATAGTAACTGAAGTTCCCTGTGCAGTAACAAGTGTAGTTGCATTTGTAAAATCAATCAAAAATGCTCTCCCACTTCTGTTGAATGGTGAGGTGAGAACTGAAGATGTTAAAGAAGAACTAGGAATTACATGATAACGAATTATATTACTTAACAGCACAGGATCAGCTGCGTTAATAGCAGCAATATCAGCGTAACCTGCTGCCATAAAAGCTGCATTGGTTGGAGCAAAAATGGTTAACAGTGTAGTACTGCTGTTCAATGTGGCTGCTAAACCTGCTCTTGTAATGGCAGCAGAAAAGAAAGAAAGATTCGGATTTGCTGCCAGTGTGCCTGTAAGAGTTGCCAGTGGTGGTAATAAAACACCATCAATGATATGCAATACACCATTGTTAGCAATGAGATTAAATTTGCTGATCTTTTTACCATTTAAATAAGAGGAAGTACCATAAAAAGAAGAGTTCAGAATTTCTCTTTGTAAACTGGTATACGCTGCATTGGGGCCAGGCAATAGATCAGTAGCTAATATTCTGCCGGAAATAATATGATTACGAAGTATTGCTCTCAATAAATCAAGCGGCATACTACCTACAGTAGCAGCAGTAATTCCTGCTGCAGTAAAGGCAGCATCTGTTGGTGCAAAAATGGTGTAGTTGCCAAGCAGAGCAAGATCAGCATCAAGATTTATACGTTTAACAGCCGCAACAAAAATGGAAAGATTAGCTTCTTTTTGCGCAACGGCTACAACATTGTCTGTTATCCCCGGAGGAAATGCAATGTTTTGCTCCCGCTTATCACAAGCTGCCAAAACAAAAATGGCAAGCAATGCAATCAGACTGAATTTTTTATTTGTTTTTAATTTCATATCAAATGAGTTTATTAAATTCTTGAATATTACTGTTGAATCAACCAACCAACGTATTTAAAATTTTCACTTACCTGTAATTCGCTGTTACCAATTAATTCAAATACAACCTGAACGAATGTACCTGCAACCAAAGGAGCTCCGGGGTTACGAATAACCCAACGTGCAAAGCCAAAACTTGAATTAGCAGGGATGATTACCTGTGTATCTAACAAATCAAAATGCGTACCGGGTACTGCAGTTGAAAAATTAGAAGAAACTTTAACAGTAACGGTTTGCGGAGTTGATTTTTGTGCCCCAACTAAATTAATACGCATGCGAATGGTATCATTGGGAGCCACATTTGTTCTGATTGTAGTAAAAGGATCGAGTGTTGCGTTTAAACTTCTGCCGTAGCCTGTTGGTACACGGTTGACCAATGGAAAAGGCAAACCACCAGATTTAGTAGTATATGCAGCAACATCAAATTCAACCACGCTGCCAGCCCATTTGATATCGTCATTTTTTATACAGCTGCTCAAAAGCAAAATGAAGCTGAGAACAAAGCTGAGAATTAAAATATATTTTTTCATTTTCACTGTTTAAATTTATTAATAACCAAAATTCTGGGCAAGATTTGGATTGGCATCAATTTCACGTGTAGGAATATTGGCCAGTATCTTGAAATCATTATATGGTAAAGTTGTATAAGGCGCTGTTTTAACGATATCAACTCCCCGACGTTTTAAATCAAAAAAGCGATGTCCTTCAAATGCCAGCTCTACTCTGCGTTGTTTAATAATTTCGTTAAATAATGCGGTACCTGACAAAGCAAGGTCAAAAGCCTGTTGAGATACTACATAATTTGAATAACGGTTTTGCTTTATACGGATCAGATCGTTCCGTGCAGCTGTTTCGTCAAATACTGGTGAACCAGGGGTAGCCATTGCTTCAGCACGGTTCAGGTATAATTCAGCAACCCGTATCAATGGAATGTTATCCAGATTTTGAATACCACTTTTACCTAAATATTTTGTACACTCAACACGTGCAGTACCACGACCCGGTGAACCTTGTTCATATAAAAGATTTCTTACATCATCAGTACGGGCAGAAATAATGCCACCAATAAAAGCTGCAGTAATTCCCAAATCAGTAAGTAAAGTTGTTTGTGGTACCAGATCGCCAAACCCACCTAAAACACTTGGATTACCGGGGATAACCAACGTAGTGAAGCTGGTTTGTAATGATTCATTTACTCCGATATTTTCAACCGGATTGATGAAACGCAATTCAAAAAGCGACTCCGGGTTAATAGCCGTTCTCCAGCCATTTACATAAGCAGCACTGCTCATCAGGCGTGAACCTGCGGCAGCTATAGCCAGGTCTGCATAGATTTTACAGGTTGCATAATCTTTGCCGTATAATGCTACTCTTGAATACAAAGTCTGGGCTGCAGTTAATGTACCTAACTGTGGAAACGAAGCAGAAGCAAAGGTAGCAGTTAACAATGTTGTGGCTGCAGTTAAATCCCTGTAGATCTGAGCATACACACTGTCAACTTTTGCACGATTGGGAACATTTTGTGCAGCCCCCTGTGTTGTTGTTGGTGTAGTTAATACTAATGGCACTCCACCTCTGTCTAAACCTAATACTGCTACTCCCGGATCATACGCATAGGTTCTTGCCAAATCAAAATAGCAAAGAGCACGCAGAAATCTTAATTGACCCTCCCAGTTATTTCGTTCAGCTGTAGTTACAGCAGGTGCAACATTTAATGAAGGCACAGCCGCCAGAATCAGATTAATTTGTGCTATTGCAAAATAATCTAATTGCCAGTTGGCAAAGTGTGCTGTTACTATATTATTTGCCTCATTAAATAAACGGCCCGATTTATTGGTTGCAAATCCGTTATCAGATAAAGCTTCAGGGTGAGTAATTAAATCACGGCCATAAAGCCTGTTGTTTTTTAAACGGGAGTATACACCTAAAATGGCAGCGTTCACGTTTTCCCTTGTGGTTAACGCAGTTTCTGCATCAATTGATTGAAACGGATCTACCTGCAATTCTTTTTTACAACTTGTAAAAGTTGCAACAATTGCCAGCATCAAACCCGGTAATATTAATAGTTTCTTCATTTTACAATTATTTTTTTTCTTTAGAATCCAATTTGAAGGCCTGCATTAAAATTCTTTGTTTGAGGAATGATACCTGTTGAAGTACCTACAAACTCAGGATCATAACCTAACCAATCAGAATAAGTATAGAGGTTTTGCCCTTGCACATAAAATCGGCAACTGGTAAGTTTAAGCTTGCGCAATAAACCTTGCGACAAATCATAAGATATACGGGCATCTCTCATACGAATGAAATCAGCTTTGTTAAACAAACGGCTTGAACCTGTTACATGGTTTACACCGCCTGGTTCTGCTCCACCATTAAAGAGTCTTGGATAAGAAGTGATATCACCCGGCTTTTGCCAACGGTTATCATAAGCCACCTGTAAGGTATTGAATGTGCGATTGGCATTTTCCGACAAGAAGTTTACCTGTCCGTCAGTTGTTAATACACCATACTGGTAAGTAAACAGTACATCAAGCGTAAAGCCTTTCCAGCTGATTGTATTAGTTAAACCGCCCCAATGATCTGCTTCACCATCACCAATATATCTACGGTCACGTAACTGAGGGCTATACGTTACGTTACCAAACGTATCTATAAACATAGGCCTGCCAGTTGCAGGGTTAACACCAGCATATACCTGTGTAAACACGCTGTTGAGGGAACGTCCTACACGTAAAGAAGGGTCGCCCGGTAATAATTTTAAACCATCATATAATTTGCGAACACTATTGTAACCAAAGGCATAGTTGAAGTTGATATTCCAGCGGAAACCATCACTGGTTTTAGGTCTGAAGATCTCTGCATTCAAACCAAATTCAATGCCTTTTAATTCAAGTTCACCTACGTTCTGTGTAAAGCTGGAAACCCCATTTTGCCAGGTTACAGGGCGGGGTAACAATAAATCTTTTGTAATACGTTGATATGCTTCCACCGATCCGCTGAACCGGTTGCTGAGGAAACCATAATCCAAACCAAGGTTAATGGTTTGGTTTCTTTCCCAACGTATATCAGGATTGCCTAATTGTGAATAATTGATTGCAGCTAACTGGTTGTATTGGCTACCTGCTCCATATAAAGATCTTGAATCAAAATTGCCAATCTGATCATTGCCTGTTTGGCCCCATGAACCACGAAGCCTTAAGGTACTGATCCAATTTGTATTTTGCATGAATTTTTCATCATCTATGTTCCATGTAGCTATTACACCGGGGAACCATCCAAATGTATAGTTGGAACCAAATCGGCTTGAACCATCTCTACGGAGGATAAGAGATAATACATAACGATTATCATAAGTATAGTTAAAACGTCCGAAATAACCGGCTCTTTTATACCCAGTTTTAAACTGCCCAACGCTTTCAGCAGTTGCTGCGGCGTTTATAGTCGTAAACTGAAAAGAGGGGAACCCGATGCCTGCGGCATCAATTGATTCACGCAAATCTTTTCTAAATTCAATGCCTAGCAAACCATCTGTTCTGCTTTTGGCGAAAGATTTATTAAAATTGAGTGTCTGCGTTGTAAGAAAATTGCTATTCCAGTCACTTTCAACACTGCCACGGCCACGAACACCAAAACCATCATTTGTACGTGGATCACGGTAAAGATTACCTTGAACCAAACGATAATCAAGAGAGAAAAAAGAGCGGTATGTAAGCCAGCTTGTAAATTTATATTCACCGGTAATAGATCCCACTAATTGATTTGTTTTTTGAGAACCTTTATTGAAATCATTTACAGCTATAACATTCTGGTTTAATACACCAGCTAAAGCCTGTGCAGGAGGTAATCCAAAATAAGTTCCATCTGCATTACGAACAGGGTTCACAGGAAGAATCAATGAACTGGAAAAAATAGGACTTCCTAAAGAAGATCCGCTCACCCCAAAAGGAAGTTGTTGTTCAAAACTACTCAAGTTGATTTTTGAAGTAATTGAAAGTTTATCTGTAGCCTTATGCGTAATATCTGAATTAAGTGTATAACGTTTAAAATCTACTTTATTAATAATGGTATTTTGGAAACTATAAGAAGCTCCAAGATAGAAAGTGGTTTTATCATTCCCACCACTCATATTAAGATCATAGTTTTGAATAGTACCATTTTTAATAGCCAGGTCCTGCCAGTCGTAAGTAGGCAAAACAGAAATCATAGAATCAACCTGCTTTTCTGTGAAAGCATTGGTTGTAGCAGTTGGTACACCTGTTGCATTTGCCAGCTCACCTAAAACCGAACGTTTGGCATTTAGGAAAGAATAGCCCACTGTTGAGTTAATACCTTGGTTATAAAATGCGCCGGTCCTTGCATTAATATATTCCTGTGTGTTCAACACATCGAATTTTTTAATGAGGCGGGCCGCTCCTAAATAAGTATTAAAATTGAATTTTGTTTTCCCTGCTTTACCTTTTTTAGTGGTAATGATGACAACCCCGTTTGATGCCTGAGCACCATAAATGGCAGCGCTTGCAGCATCTTTCAACACATCAATACTTTCAATGTCGTTGGGATTTAAAAAAGCAAGGGGATTGTTTTGAGTAAAGTTTCCATCCACACTTATGTTTAATTGCACACCATCTACAATGTAGAGGGGTTGGTTACCTGCCAGGTAAGAACCTGTACCACGGATACGTACGTTAATGGCACCACCCGGGATACCATTATTTGCCTGTACCAACACACCTGCAGCACGACCTTGCAAAGCACGATCAACTGAAGCATTTGGGAGGTTGGCAATATCTTTTCCTTTTACGGAAGAGATCGCTCCACCTTCATCTCTTTTTCTACGCTGCTGATAACCAGTAACAACAACTTCCTGCAGATCTTTATCTGCAGATGCAAGTGAAATAGTGAAGCTGGTACGGTTACCAACGGATACTTCAACATTACTGTAGTTCACAAATGAAAATACCAGGGTTTTTGCAGTTGAGGGAACGCTCAATCTGAACATTCCATCTGCACCCGTAGTGGTACCTACAGTGGTGCCTTTTACTGTTACAGATACTCCGGGAAGCGGAGTTCCGTCTTTCTCATCTGTTACCTTGCCGGTAACAGCCTTGTCTTGTGCAAAGATGTGCATCGAGCACAGTAATAGCAAAGACAACATACTTACAAGTCTTCTCATACTCGTTTTTGATTTATGAATGATAAATAATGTCCAAATTCAGGGCAGGTGTACTTCTAACTAAGGTTGATTGTATGATAAGGGAAAAGAATCCCGGTGCAGTTCATTTTGGTTAAAGGCTGGCAAAAATAACAGGTTCTGTTATATATTGTTTAAATAATAGACAGAAATATTGCTGCTTTGCTGCTTATTGGATGAACGGTATTATTGTTTTTTTTCTGAACTGCGGTTTAGTGACAGTAACATGACAGGTAATAAAACGAGGTTTGTAATCATCGCTACCAGTAAAGTAAGAGAAGTAAGCCAGCCCAAAGCTTGCGTTCCTCCAAAATCAGAAAAACAAAAGATCACAAAACCAGCTACTAATACCAATGAAGTATAAATAATGCTGATACCTGTATGACGGATTGTTTGTTTTACTGTTTCCTTTACATCATATTGATGCAGTGGCAGCTCCTGCTTATAATTGATCAAAAATCGAATGGTTACATCAATCGCAATGCCCAATGCCACACTGAAAACCAATACTGTACTTGGTTTAAGCGCAATGCCCACCCAGCCCATAACACCTGCTGTAAGCATTAATGGAACAATATTGGGTATGAGTGAACAGATCAAAATCCGAAACGACCTGAACAGGTAAATCATACAAAGAGAGATCAGGAAAAAAGCCCATAGGATACTCTCTTTTAAACCATTAATGATAAAACGGCTGCCTTCAACAAACGTAACACTGGTGCCCGTTAATTGAATATTGGCTGAACGTTTCAATTTTGAAGAATCAATATCTGCTGTTGCAATTGATTTATTTTTGATCAATTCTGTATAATTGATGCTATCTGAGTTAAACAATAGTTCTGCTTTTGCCTGAACCAATGCTAAGATCTTCGGCAAACTATCACTTCCCACATCGGCCATGTTCACACTGATCCTTGCCCGTTGCTTGCTGCTATCTACGAAATTGCCGATCAATTTTGCGAAATTGTTATTCTTGCTGTTGCTGTCTGCCTTCATTTGCAGATAAGGAGCAAGAAACGCCAGATCAAATTCAGTTGGCACACTGTACATATTACTGTCATTATCGTAATAAGCCTGTCGAGCAAACTTTAAACCCTCGGTTAATGCAACGGCTTTGCCCATCTCCGGCCGGTTTTGTAAATACACAACCAGTGAATCAATTTTATTAAGGTTAGAAATGCTCCTTGTTACTCCTTGCTTGCGCTTTGTATCCACAACAATCTCCAGGGGCATTACACCCGAAAAATGTTTTTCAAAAAATTTTAGATCAGTATACAGCTTGTCGTTTTTCGGAAGGTCATCAACAATATATCCTACACTTTTTAAACGCATCATACCAAGGATAGAAAATACAACTAAAATGGCTGTGAAGCTATAGGTGTATTTCGGATGATTGAATACCCAGTCTTCAATGCGAATGATTGCTTTGTTCAATCGTTCATTTTCCAGGTAACGTACATGACGTTGTTTGGGCGATGGTAAATAACTAAGTACAATGGGAATTAAAATAAATGATATTACAAACAACACCATGATATTGATCCCGGCTACAATACCAAACTCTCTCAGGATCTGGCTCTTAGTTAATGCAAATACAGCAAAACCAATGGCTGCAGCAATATTACAGAACAGCGTAACAATCCCCATCCGTCCAATCATAGTGATCAATGAACCATGCTTATCGCCACTTTTTTTATACTCTGAATGAAATTTATTAAGGAAATAAATACAGTTGGGAATACCAATCACCACCATTAAAGGTGGAATCAATGCATTAAGAATAGTGATTTTAAATCCAAACAAAACAATGGTAGCAAGGCTCCAGATAACACCCATCACTACTACCAGCATACTTAACCAGGTTGCGCTGAGTGAACGAAAGAATAACAAAAGAATAATGGCAGATAACAATACCGACCCCAGCAGGAACAACTTCATTTCATTGGCAATACGAGTACTCATCACTGTACGCACCAGTGGTAATCCACTCATATACATGTCCATTTTTTGCTCTTTGCCAAACTGCTCAGCCAGTTTCATCAATCCATCAACAGAAACATTTCTGCTTTTTGAATTCAATACTTCTTTGTTGATGCGAACAGCCATCATGTAAACCTTAGTATCGGGATTGTAAAACAAACCTTTGTAGAAAAGAAGATTGCCCAATACTGCTGCAGAACTATCTAATTCCTGCTGTGTTTGAATATTGTCTGGGAAAACAGGAACTGCTTTTAATTTTTCACTGGCAGAATCTTTTATGAGATTTACTGCAGAGCTCACACTTAATACATCTTCAACACCGGGTATTTGTTTAAACGATTGCTGTAAGGCTATAAATTTTTTAAAGAAATCGAGTTGAAAAATGTCTTTCTTTTCGAAACCAATGACCAACAGGTTGCCATCTTCTCCAAATTTTTGTTTAAAAGCTGTGTATTCAAGGTACTTGGGATGGTCAACAGGAATTGCTTTTGCAAAATCATAACTCAATTGCACTTTTGATGCAAAATAGGCCATGACAGCGGTTGAAAGAAGTACAGCAATTAACAAAGGAAGCCTGTTACGTAACACCCATTTACCCAATATATACCACATGTTATTCAAATACGTTTTTAGTAAACTTTAAGCAGCGCAAAGAAACAGCATTCCTTATTAACAAAGGCAAAAAATCTACCTTGAAGGAAAAGCAATTAAATTTGATTGATCATGTGGCTAAAATCTATTTTTTCTACTCTGGCAATTTTGTTTTTTTCAACTGTTGCCGCACAGTTAACGCCTATCGGGCAATGGCGTGAGCATATGGATTACCGTTCAGGATTGCGAGTTACACTTTCAAGTGATCATGTTTATACTGCTTCAAAATTTGGCGCATTCTCTGTAAGCTTTGCTGAAGGAGAAATTGAACGTTTAAGCAAAGTGACCGGATTGAGTGATGTTGGCATCAGAAGCATGAAATTTAATATTGCAACTGATAAATTATTGATTGCCTATAACAACAGCAATTTGGATATTGTCTATCGCAATGATGTGATCAACATTCCTGCCATTCTGCGCAGCAATATCAACGGCGATAAAAATATTTATGATATCAGCTTCTATAATAATAAGGCCTACCTGAGCACAGGGTTTGCTGTGGTTGCAGTGGATCTTGAAAAGTATGAGATCAGTAATACCTATTATATCGGTAACAATGGCGGTCATGTAAAAGTGAATGGATTTGCAGCTGATGCAATCCGGTTTTTTGCAGCTACAGAAGAAGGATTAAAGGTAGCCAATCAAAATTCTTCCAATCTCAACGATTATCGTAACTGGAATTTGTTAAGCGGCTCAAATGGTTTGCCACAAGGCCCCGTAAAACAAGTGATGCTGCTTCAGAATACAGTTGTTGTGCAATATTTTACTTCACTCTATGCTTTGATTGGAAACACATGGCAGTTGATTTATAACGACGATTGGCGTTGGGAAAATGTAAATGCAAGTGAGGGTGTTATTCTTATATGCCAGGAAAAAAATTCATGGAACGAACGAAGAGTGCTGCTGCTTAATCCCAACGGAACAATCAATACCATTGTTCAAAATAATAGTCAACTGCGTTATCCTTTCCAGGCAGTGAAACGTGGTTCTGAAATCTGGATTGCAGATTTTGACAAAGGATTGGTAAAAGCAGAAGGAAATGTCTTTGAACGTTACGTCCTCAATTCACCTTATGGAAGTTTGGATGGCGAAATGGTTTTTTATAAAAACACACTTTATGTTGCAGGTGGCAGTGTAAACGAAGATTGGAACTATCAATACAATGGTTCTGGATTTTTTACATTTCAAAACAATGAATGGAAAGATTATAACCGCACTAATCTTTCATGGATGGATACAGTGCTGGATGTAATTACGATTGCTGTTGATCCACGCAACAATAACATTTATGCAGGTTCATTTGGCGGAGGCTTGGTTGAGTTTGAAAACACAACGAAATATAAAATTTACAAACAAGGTTTTTTAAATGTGGCAATTGGTGATCCGAATAATTATCGTGTTGGAGGTTTGTCTTTTGATACAGAGAATAATCTTTGGATCAGTAATTTTGCAGGCAACAATAATTTCCTTGTGAAAAAAGCTGATGGGAACTGGCGTTCATTCCGTGTTCCATTTTTAATTACTGATAATATGGTAGGGGCAATCGTTATTGATGATGCCAATCAAAAATGGATACAAGTGCCGCAGGGAAATGGTTTACTTTGTTTCAATCATGGGTCTTCTATTGATAACACAGGCGATGACAGATGGAAATGGTTTCAAACAGGAAGGGGTAATGGCAACCTGCCCAGCAATTTTGTGAACTGTATGGCAAAAGATAAAGATGGTTTTATTTGGCTGGGAACAGACAAAGGCATTTCTATCATTCAATGTCCCGGAGAAGTTTTTACAGCGAATGGTTGCGAAGCATACCAACCCATCGTGCAGCAGGATAATTTTGCAGGTTACTTATTTGAAAATGAAGAAGTGAGAGCTTTAGCTGTTGATGGAGCCAATCGTAAATGGGTTGGTACACGAAATGGTATTTGGTTGATCAGTGCAGACGGTGAAAAAGTGATTCAACGTTTTACTGCCGAAAACAGTCCGCTGTTAAGTAATGAAATCATCCGCATTGCCATTGATCCGCAAAGCGGTGAAGTTTTCTTCTCCACCTTCAATGGCATCTGCAGTTACCGGGGTACTGCAATAGAAGCAAATGAAAGTAAAGATAAAGTACTCGTGTTTCCAAGTCCTGTTCCTGCAGGATATAATGGAATGATCGGTATCCGTGGATTACCTGAAAATGCGATTGTAAAAATTACCGAACTTAACGGGCGACTTGTTTATCAAACAAGATCACTCGGCGGACAGGCCGTATGGAATGGAAAAGATTATAACAATCAGCGGGTATCAAGTGGAGTATATCTTGTGTTTGCAAAAGATGAAACAGGAACAGAAAAAAATGTTGGCAAGATTGTTTTCATCAAATAAGTTTTCCTTTTGAGCAACGTCTTACATAAAACAAAGGCAGTCATTCTTCGCTCTGTGAAGTATGGAGAAACAAGTTTAATTGTTTCGGCATATACTGAGTTGTATGGGTTGCAGAGTTATATTGTACAGGGGGTAAGAACAAGTTCAAAAAAAGGAGCAGGGAAAGCAAACTATTTTCAGCCGGGTTCATTGCTGGAGCTGATCGTTTATCATCATGATCTTAAAAATTTGCAGCGCATCAAAGAGTTCAAATGGAGTTATCTGAATGAACATGTGTTTGCGGATGTTATTAAAAATTGTGTACTGCTGTACATGATGGAACTATTGCAGAAATGTGTAAAGCAGCCGGAGAGCAATCCTGATTTGTTTTATTTTATTGAAGATGCATTGATGCAGTTAGATCAAGCCAATGAAACAGTTACAGCAAACTTTCCACTTTATTTTGCTTTACACTTAACCAACTTCTTCGGCTTTCAACTCAATGCAGAAGATGCGGAAAAAAATCATATCCTTGATCTGCAGGAAGGAAATTTTGTTGCAACTTATCCGCAACATGTCTATTATACTGATGGAAAAACAGCTGAGTTTATCAGGGAATTATTAAAAGCAATGCAGCCACATGAACTAGTTGAAATTCCTATGAATTATTTGCAACGAAGACAATTGTTGGAAGTAATGGAAACCTATTATGCATTGCATATACCCGAATTTGGAAAGCTGAAAAGCTTACCTGTACTGCAACAGCTGTTTGAACCTTGAAATAAAAACAGATGAAATCAATTTAGATCTCTGAAAAGTGAGGGCTTGTGAGTGGCTTCTCCTCTGGAGAGGCGATTGAGGGGTGTGTAATTTATCATTCATTTACTTTCTCAAAAGAATAAATATTTATAATAATCTTTTTGATTCACTAAAATCATTCTTTAGTAAAACAACCCCGGGTTTTTTCCCTTTTTCAAAACTACCCAACTCAGCATCCCATTGCAAAGCTTTCGCTCCATTCATTGTGGCCATTTGTAATACCTGTTCTTTTGAAACAGTTGTATGTGCTAACAACGCTTCCATTTCTTTTGCTATACTTAACTGCCAGTTGCTGCTGTAACTATCAGTGCCCAGAACAATAGCACAACCATGTTTCAGCAAAAGATCAAGGGGAGGAGTTTTGTTTTCGATATAAAGATTAGCATTGATGCATACACAGTAAACCAGCTTTAATCCATTGGTTGTTGCATATTCATTCGCCCAAACAATATCTTCTTCAGGCATATAGGTATTGTGAATAAGAAAGATTGTTTGTTGGTGATTAAAATAAGGGAGATAGGAACGGATACTTGTTTTACCGGTTACAGGAAACGGAGATTCACTAAGACCAAAAATCTTAAAAAATCTTAAATAATCGCCGCCACCGGTTTCATACAATTCATTTTCTGCAGGATGTTCCTGGTTGTGTATAGAAATGATCTGGTCAGCCGTGGCTTCATTGATCAGCTGAAAGGTTTTGGGCGAAATACTATAAGGCGCATGAGGAACAAGTGATGTACGATGCTTGATGTTTGATGTACGAAGTGCAGATTCTAATTCTTTTGCAACAGTTTGGTAATGTTTGAAATTATCTTCGGCTTTTTTATCAGTAAAACCCAGCACTTCAACAAAGTTCTGCCAAAAGATTTTGCTTTTACTTTTTATAGAAGCTGTATCAGCTGTATTACCAATATCTCCAACTGCAACAATGCCGTTATCAAACATTTCTTTTTCTGCATTCTTAATTGCAATATTCTTTTTTGATTCTGAGGATAAATTCTCCTCCCCCTCGGGGGGAAGTTGGGAGAGGGCTTCACGCTTTGTTACAACATCACATAAAAAATCAATCAATCCGGTATGTGGAGGAATAACATTTTTTAAATGACTTAATTCAAGATGACAATGCGAATTGGTGAAACCGGGAGAAAGAATACCATCAAATGCTTCAATTTCCGAACCTGCTTCCTGAACAGAAACAACATCCTGCACCACACCTTCTTTGTCTGTAATCAATACTTTATCAGATTGATAAAGTCTGTACCCGTCAAACAACTCGTCTGCTTTGAATTTCCTGTATTGCATGGATTGAATTCTTTTAACTTTGCGGCTCAAATTTATACACAAAACGTTCCCTTTTGGGAGATGGAGGTTAAATGTTAGATAAGTTAGACGCAATAAAGGCAAGATTTGATGAAATTGGTGTTGCATTAACCAACCCGGCTATTGTAAGCAATAATCAACAATTCTCTGCTCTCAGTAAAGAATATCGCAGCCTTGAAAAAATTGTACTGGCACAAAAAGAATATTTACAGGTATTAGAGGATGTGAACAGTTACAAAGAAGCATTGAATGGAAATGATGGAGAGCTAAGGGAAATGGCCAAGGAAGAATTGCCATCATTAGATCAAATGAAAGATCAACTTGAGAAATATATCCGCCAGTTACTCATTCCAAAAGATCCGCAGGATGATAAGAATGCCATATTGGAGATTCGTGCAGGAACGGGTGGTGATGAAGCCAGTTTGTTTGCCGGCGATCTGTTGCGTATGTACATCAAGTATTGTGAACGGCGAGGTTGGAGAACAACCATCCTTAGCGATAATGAAGGAACGGTTGGCGGTTATAAAGAAGTACAATTGGAAGTAACAGGCGAAGATGTATATGGTATTTTAAAATTTGAAAGTGGTGTTCATCGTGTACAGCGTGTACCTGCAACTGAAACAAGCGGTAGGGTACATACCAGTGCTGCCACTGTTGCAGTAATGCCCGAAGCCGAAGCCATTGATTTTGAATTAAGGGATAGTGATGTAAAAATGGAAACATCACGAAGTGGTGGGGCTGGCGGACAAAATGTAAACAAGGTAGAAACGAAAGTAATGCTTACGCATATTCCAACAGGAGTTGTTGTTATCTGTCAAACGGAACGTACACAGCTTGGCAACCGTGAAAAAGCCATGCATATTCTACGAACTCGTTTGTATGAAGAACAGGTACGTAAGCAGGAAGACGAAATTTCAAGACAACGAAAAAGTTTGGTAAGCACCGGCGACCGCAGTGCCAAGATCAGAACTTATAATTACCCCCAAGCCCGTGTTACCGATCATCGTATTGGTCTTACACTTTACAATTTAGATGCAGTGCTCAATGGTGAAATTGATGAATTGATTAATGCGTTACAGTTTGCAGAGAATGCAGAAAAACTCGCTACACAGAATTAAAAATAAATTGACTTTATTTACAAAGCATTTCAATTTTATTTCAAGTAACTTAACTGTTCTTTTTTTTACACTTAAACTAATTTTTATGTTAGAACAACTATTTAACCTCGTAAAAGAACAGGCAGGTTCTGCCATTATTAATAATCCTGATATTCCGAACGAACGAAATGACGAAGCAGTTGGTGAAGTAACCAACAGCGTTACAAATGGATTACAAAATGCATTGGCCAGTGGACAGTTCAAAGATGTTTTAAAATTACTGGGCGGCCAGGGAGGTGATGTACAGAATAATCCGTTAACGAATCAGTTATCGGGTAATGCCATGGGTTCTCTGATGGAAAAATTTGGATTGAACCAGGGACAGGCAGGTAATATAGTGAGCAACCTATTACCCAGAGTTCTGCAGAATCTTATATCAAAAACAAATAACCCCAATGATAACAGCTTTGATTTGCAAGGGATATTCAACTCACTTACCGGTGGAAAAACAGACGGCTTTGATTTGCAGAGTTTGCTTGGAAAAGTAACGCAGGGTGGATTTGATAAAGACGGTGATGGTGATACTGATCTGAACGATATAATTAATATGGTAAAAGGTGGAGCAAGGGAGCAACAACAAGGTGGGGGAGGAATGATGGATAGGGTAAAGAGGCTGTTTGGTTAATGATAAACTATAATGAACGATTGTAAGGTTGTTTTTTTTCCGATCCCAACATGGATCAGGTTTTTTTTAGTAGCCATTTTGCTGATTCTCTGTCAGAAAAATGTTTGTTGGCTCATAAAATGCTGCTTGAAATACTGTTGGCATGGTTTTGGAAAGTATTCATCTTGTAGTTAAGCATAGACGAATAATGCAGGCAGGGTTTAGAAATTTTTAAGAATAGATGAATAAACTTTAAAGCCTGTTCAACGTCTTAATAGTAACAAGATCTTTAAAGCAGTCAATTTTCTCATAGCAGTTAGTTTTGGTTTCGGTCCCTGTTTCAACTGGGACCTGTTTTAAAAGCTTAGCAAAAGAAAGATTTGCACAATA
>Ga0163144_10016015_pt1 | contig 15391 bp, 18 predicted proteins | sample OliLak19BULKMAT1_FD_123175 | JGI IMG/M metagenome (GOLD analysis project Ga0163144, IMG submission 123175) | Freshwater microbial mat bacterial communities from Lake Vanda, McMurdo Dry Valleys, Antarctica - Oligotrophic Lake LV.19.BULKMAT1 | ecosystem: Environmental > Aquatic > Freshwater >...
AGGAGTTTCTTCATGGTTCCCTGGGTTTGGTCTCGGCTTGGGTCGGGAGTGTACTCAAATCCCTGACTCGTTCATTCCCCGTCCCTTAAGCGCCAGCTGACCGCAGGCACCCGCGACATCGCGACCTCGGGGCCAGCGGATGATGCCGGTGAGACCCTGCTGTTTGATCTGCTCGTGGAATCGCAGGGTCTCCTCACGCTCCGGGGCCCGAAACGGGCTGCCCGCGAAGGGGTTATGGGGAATCACGTTCACATGACAATCGAGGCCCCGCAGCAACCCCGCGATACGTCGGGCGTCCGCCTCGGTGTCGTTGACTCCCGGCAGTTGGACGTATTCGACGAAAAACCGACGGGGGCGCTCTTCGGTCGCCTCGCGAAGTGCCGTCATGATCGAGTCGAGGGGCCAGGTCTTGTTGTGGGGCATGATCCTTGTGCGGGTTTCGTCGTCGCTGGCGTTGAGAGAAAGGGCCAGGCTCGCCCGGCACTCGTTGAGGAAGCGACGAATCTTCGGGACCACCCCGGATGTGGAGACCGTGACCCGGCGCGGGGAAAGCCCGGGGAACACGTCGGTCAGCGAACGCACCGCGGCGAGAACCGGCTCGAGATTGTCGAGCGGTTCGCCCATGCCCATGAACACCACGTTGGTGGCCTCCATCCCCCTCTTCGATGCCGCCGCGCGCGCCACCAGGTACTGATGCACGATCTCACCCGCGGTGAGATTTCGCCGGAACCCAAGCGTCGCGGTGGCGCAGAACGCGCAGGCCCGGGTGCAGCCGGACTGCGATGAAACACATACCGTGGCTCGGGTGCGGGAAGGGATCAGAACGGTTTCGGCACTTTGGCCGTCGCCGAACTCGAGCGCCCACTTGGTGGTTCCGTCCGCGGCCTCGAGGGTGGACGAAACCCTGGCCTTGGGAAGAATCAGCGAGGGTCGCAGCGGGCCCAGAATCGATTCCGCCACTCCTAAGACCCGCGCAGGGAGCGAGTCAAGGGGTCCAGCGAGAAGGGTCTTTCGGAAGGCGAGCGCGCGCGAATCGCCCCGAAGCAGTGGCTTCAGGTCCGAAACGGTCGCGGCCAGCGCGTCAATGGGCGTCGCGGACAAGTCGCTCAGCGACCGGGACCGGGATGCGGATCCAGTTCGCCCGCCTCGATCGCCACGCTCAGGCGGTTCGGGGCCGGCGGCAGGGGGCAAGTGGCGAAATCCGTGAAGGCACAAGGGGGTGAATAGGCGCGGTTGAAGTCGAGCACCACCCCGCCCTCGGCGTCGGGCAGCGCGCTGTAAACGAATCGGCCCGCACCGTAGGTCGTCTTGCCGGCCGTCGCATCCTTGAAAATGTAGAAGAGTTCAGTCTGCTCCGCGGTCTCATAGACCGGAGTGAGCTGAAGCTTCCGGCCCAGGATCTCGAACTCGACAACCCCAGGGCTCACCATGTCGTTCACCTGCCCGATGACGTTCGCGATCTTCACGGTCGTCCGCACCGAGTTCGGAACCAGCTGCCCGCGGACTTTGTACTGGGGCTGATCTTTGAACCAATTCAAACCGTGAAACGCGAGCTTCCGGGCATTGCGCGGATCCCACAGACGTAGCCCGATGCGATCGCCTCTCTGAATCAACTGGATCCAGGTCCGGCCGATCTGGAAAGGTGGGTCCTTCGGTGTGAGTTCTCGCGGAGGCTCGTGGCGAGCGACGAGTTCCACCCTGGAGCCCGTACGACGGACCCCGCCCCAGAACAGGGGACCATCGCCAAGTTGAATCGCGTTGGTCGCATCCGAGCCCACGGTCGTATCCCCTTCCGTGAGCCAGGGAAGCCCCGAAACCGCAAGCCACCCTCGTTCGGCCGTGAGCTCCTTCTCCCTCGCCTGCCGCCACTCGGTGGTATCCGCGATGGGAGTGGGAGTTGGAGAGGCCTGGGCGAGAAAAAAGGCCAGGGCCAGGGTTTTGAAGGTCATGCGTCGAGCATCATGACGAATATCACACGATGACGCCAGCGGCTCCCCTACACTTCGCGGTCTCATGCCAACAGAAGTCTTGCGCGCCCCGGTTTTCGACCCCACGGCGATCGAAAAACTCCGAACCGTGGCCGGAGACCAGGGGTCGACCTTCGTCGCGGAGATGGCCGAACTGTTTCTGGAAGAGACGAGGAAGCTGCTGCCGGAACTTCAGGCGGGCTGCGACGGTCAGGACTGGAAGGCGGTTTCAAGGCTCGCTCACTCGCTTAAGTCGAGTGCGGCCACCCTGGGGGCCATGCGACTGTCGGCGGCCTGCCGGATCCTCGAACTCGATACTTCAAACGGCGAGCCCAAGAGTGATGCGGCGGGCCTCGTGGCCGAGGTCATGCGGTACTTCGAGGAAGCGGAGCCGGTGCTCAAGAACCTGCAGTAGGCCTGCCGCTGGTAAGTTACCGTCACCATGCGGAACGCCGAAGTCATCCGCCAGTGGAAGATACTCAAGCGGATCGAGAAGAGCCGCTACGTCACCACGCCGGATCTGGCCGAGGAGCACGACGTCGCCCTTCGCACCATAAGGCGCGATATCGAGGCGCTTCAGGAGGCCGGGTTCCCGCTTTACGACGACAAGGAAGGCGGGCGGAAGGTGTGGCGGCTGCTCGATGGCTACCAGCAAAAGGCCCAGGCGACCTTTACCATGTCCGAGATGGCCGCCCTTTACTTCGGCCGCCACCTCATGACCATCCTTTCCGGGGCGCCGTTCGCGGCTGATCTCGACTCCGCCTTCGTTAAGATCCGGGCCGCCCTGCCCGAAAAGAGTACCGGGTATCTGGCCCGGATCGCCGACCTCTTCGGCGCCATCCCGTTCCCTTCGAAGGACTATTCGGCGAAAAAAGGCGTCATCGCCACCCTCGTCGACGCCACCCTCCACGAACGTCGGGTGACCATGTCGTACTACTCCGCGAGTTCGAAGCGTGCCAAGGCGTACGAGGTGGATCCGTATCGGGTGGTGTATTACCAGGGCGGCCTGTACCTGTACGGCCGGGTGGAGGAATACAACGAGGTTCGGACCTTCGCGGTGGAGCGGATCGAACGGATCGCCCTCACCGAAGTGACCTTCGAAATGCCGACCGAAGCGGACATCGAGGCCCACACCCGCAGCGCTTTCGGCATCGCGGGTGGCAAGGCCCAGGAGGTGGTGCTTCGGTTTGATGCCGACGCTTCGGCCAGTGTGAAGGACCGCACTTGGCACGTGTCGCAGGAAATCACCGAGCGGCCCGACGGGGCCTTCGACCTCTCGCTGAATGTGGCCCTCTCGCGCGAACTCAAGGCCTGGATCCGGAGTTTTGTGCCCCGGGTCGCCGTGCTCAAACCTCAATCTCTCAAAGACGACATCGAACGCGACCTTAAGGAGGCGCTCACCCGTTGGAAAAGCTCATAAAGCGACTGGAAACCTTCCCGAATCCAAACCCTGGCCGGGACTACCTGATCGAACACACCTGCCCCGAGTTCACGGCCCTGTGCCCGAAGACCGGACAGCCCGACTTCGCGACCCTGATCCTGCGCTATGTGCCGGACCGGCTCTGCGTGGAACTGAAGAGCCTGAAGATGTACCTGGGCGGCTACCGCAACGAAGGGATCTACTACGAAGCGGTTACGAACCGGATCCTTGACGACCTGGTGGCAGTGACCAAACCGCGGAGCATGATGCTCGAAGGCCGCTTCGGCGTGCGTGGCGGCATCTCCAGCGTGATTACCGCGAGCTACGAGAAGCCGGGTCGGAAAAGAGGCTAGTCGCTATTCCTCTGCCTGGCGAAGGGGTTCCCAGGTTCGAGGGATGTTACGATCCACCTTCGAGACTGCCATGACCGAACGCGAGTTTCTGAGGAGTGTCCCGCTTTTTTCCCGACTGAGCGAAGCGTCTCTCGAATCCATCCTGCGTCTCACCCGGCGCAAGCGGTTTCGCAAGGACGACATCATCTTCCACGAGAAGGAAGCGGGCGACACCCTTTACCTCATCCTCCACGGCCGGGTGAAGGTGGCGATCTTCGGCGACGACGGCAAGGAAGTGACCCTCTCAGTCCTGTCCGAAGGCGACTTCTTCGGGGAGATGGCGCTTCTGGACCAGGAACCCCGGTCGGCCACCGTGATCGCGGAAGAGGAATGCGAACTTCTCTCTTTGCAGCGTGACGACTTCATGCACGCTCTCGAGCAGGACACCGGCATGAGTTCATCGCTCATCCAGGTTCTGGCCGCGCGGCTGCGCAAAGCGAATCATCAGATCTCCACTCTCGCTCTGCTCGACGTCTACGGCCGGGTCGCGCGGGTCATCCAGGAGCTGGCGGAAGAAGAGGGCAAGCGTCTCAAAGACGGCCGGGTGGTGGTGAGACGTCCCACTCACATGGATATCGCCCACCGCATCGGGTCCTCTCGGGAGACCGTCACGAGGATGATGCGCGACCTCGAAGAAAACGGCCATATCGAAACCCAGGGCCGCGAGATTTTCCTGCGCCCAGACTTCCAGAAGCTGTTTTAGTTCAACCGGCCGGAGCGGCGGGCGATTTCGAACAGCAGAACGGCGCCGGCGGCGGCCACGTTCAGGCTCTCGACTTTTGCAGCACTCGGCACGCGTATTCGCACTGATGAAGCCGCCTCTATCTCGCGGCTCAAGCCCGATCCCTCCGATCCAAGGGCAAGGGCGACCGGGGGCGTGAACGACGTCTCGCCAAAGGCCGACTCCGCTTTCGGGTCGGCCACGGCGGCGGCGAGCCGGAGGCCGCGGGGCAGGAGGCAAAGCAGATCCTCGGTAGAGAGATCGAAGAGGTGCGGCATCCGCAAGGCCGACCCTGCCGACGCGCGAAGGGCTTTGGGCAATAGCGGATCCGCGCATCCGCGGGTCAGAAGAACGCCCGTGACGCCAGCGGCCTCGGCCGTGCGCAGGAGCGTCCCCACGTTTCCCGGGTCCTGAAGGCCGTCGAGGACCAGGAGGAACGTGTCCTTTTTCGCGAGCCAATCGCGACCGAAGCGAGGCCGCTCGACGAGAGCCAGGACCCCTTGATGCGTCTCGACGTCCGAAAGGGTCTTCATGAGGGGCGCGGCGAAGACCACGGTCGATCGAGCCCGGAACCGGGCGGCCTCCCCTCGGTTCGGGTCGTCGATCGCGAGGCTGTCGATCGTGAGGCCGGATCGAACCGCTTCGCCCAGGAGCTTGGGGCCTTCCACGAGAATCAGTTCGCGGTTCTTTCGCGTGCGCACCGCGAGGAAGCGTTTGAACTCCGGATTGTCGCGGCCTGAGATCCGTTTCGGGGATGAAATCGAAGTCGGAGTCGGCAAGGGGGAACCGAAAGCGAAGGTTGTTCGGGAGGCCAGCACGCAAAGGGTGAGGCGGGCCTCGATGCTAACATCAGGCCTTCTTGGAGCCTTGGGGCCAATCAAGATGAGCCCTGAAAGCCCTCAGGCTTTTGTGGCGGTTCGTCGAGAACGCCCTATCGAGGTCCGAACCGGCGAACGCGTTCTGGCGCGGTCCCTTCATAAATACCGGCCCTCCTTTTGATCCTCGAATCTCATCAACACTACGGAAGAGAAGCCCTACACGCCATGATCGAAGCGAAAAAGAAACTCGAGGAAGATATTCGTATCGCGGAGCACGAGTTGAAGGTCGAGCTTCCCAAGGAGATCCAGCGCGCGCGGGAGTGGGGCGACCTGCGCGAGAACGCTGAGTACAAGGCGGCGAAGGAGCGGCAGACCTTCCTGCAGGCCCGCATCGCGCAGTTGCAAGGCCGGCTCGCCGGACTTTCGATGATGAATCTCGACAATATTCCCAAGGACAAAGTGGGATTGGGCTCGACCGTTCACGTGCGGGACGAGGACACGGGTGAAGAGAACACCTACGACATCGTAACCAGCGAAGAGAGCGATCCGGAGAAGGGCAGAATCTCTCCCTCGTCACCGATCGGCCGCTGCCTGCTGAACAAGAAAATTGGCGAAGTGGCTGAAGTCCGCGTGCCCAAAGGCACCCGCTACGTGGAAATCCTTAGACTCCTCACCATCCACGACCCGCGATAGCAAAGCGGAGGCCCTGGATTCATTCCCGCCCATGCGAACAGGGGTTGGGGGGCTGAGCAGGAGGTCCGTAGAGACATTGCGGCCCCAACCCAAGAGGAAATAACGCATAATCGAGCGGTGAAAGACCACCTCCTGGGACGGCGGACTGCGGTGGTGTTCACCGGCAGTGGAGCTTCGGGTGCGTATCACGCAGGCGTGCTCAAAGCTCTGGATGAGGCCGGGGTTCGTATCGACCTCATGGTGGGTTCGGGTGTGGGCGTCCTTGCCGCGGCTTTTGGCGCCGCGGGATCAGGATCGGTTCTCTATGGCGACAAGGGCCTGTGGCGGGAGATCACCTCGGCCAGGGTTTACCGGCTGCGATCGACGTTCCGCATTCTCCGCTCGCTTGGCCTCGTGGCCATGTCCGCGTTCCTGGTGCCAGCCTTCGTCGCCCTCGTTCTCGGCTTGCTCCTTCCCGCGTTCCTGGCCGTCGACTTCGCGCGGCCGGGATTCCTGACCAGTCTGTCGAACACGCTGGCCTCGCTCGGCCCGGCGCTTCGTCTCTTCTTCGTCATCACGCTGGCCGCCCCGACCTTCCTCGCGTTCCTATTCATTCTGGCGGGCTTCGCCGGTGCGCTGCGGAAATCGCGGCGTCGGATAGGAGAATCGATCGAGAGCGTTTTCGATTTATCCGGCATCGAATCGGAAATCGGTCGCAGGCTTTGGGAGGCCGCACGGGGACCGGCCTTGAACGAGAAGGAGCCCGCACCCGCCGAGGTGGGCCGTCAATTCGCCAACCTCGTTTCCGAGAACGCCGGTCAGCCGGGTTTCCGCGGGCTGGTGCTTCGAGCCGCCAACCTCGATTCGGGAAAGCCGCTCGGCCTGAAGCTGGTGTCGAACGGCCCTGGGTCGAAGGCTCCGGAAGCGGATGATCTTCTCGACCTGCGTGAGGCGGTGATGGCCCCGCTTCTTTTCGATGTCGTGGTCAGCGCGTTTGCCTCCACGCCCCTGACGTCGCCGCGGCGGGTCCGCCTTCCCAAGCAGGGTGCGTTCGGCGGAGAGATCCATCGCATCGCCGAAGCTTCATCTCTCCCCGGCTCGGGTCTGTCCGAGGCCATCGCCCTGGGAGCGGACCGGATCGTTCTGGTCACCGCCACCGCCCCGGATCCGGGGCCTCAGGCCGAGCGTCGCGGCCTTAAGGCCCTCGCCTCCGCTTTCCTGGCCCTGCAAGAGCGAAACGCGGTCGAAGACGATCTCCGTCAGGCTGAGCGTCTCAATCGCGTGGTGGAAACCGTAGGGCATCAGAAGAGCACGGGCCAGCGCGAATGGCAGGACCCGTTCACGGGCCGACGGTTCCGATCGGTCACGATACATACCGTTCGCCCTCGACGTTCGTTGCTGCGCCCCCTGGACCTTGACGGTGCGATCGACCCGGGAAACGAAGTGGAGACCACTCTGGTGGACTGGCTCGACGAGGGGCATCGGGATGCTCACCGGTGTTTTCTCGAGGTTGCGCTCGGCGAAGAGCGATCCTCCAATCACGAGCCCCCGCGGACGCCCTCGCCCGGCCTTTCGCTGTAAGGACATGTTTTGGGCTATCTTTCCTAGGGAGGGCGATGGTATGAAGAAACGAGCTACTCGATCCGGCCGATGGATGCGGCGGGGACAACAAGGTGTCTGAGCCCGGGATCCAGCAGAATGTAGCCCCCGAAGAGGCCAGGGAGGGAGTCCTGCCAACCTGCCTGGAATGTCAGTCCCAGATCGTGCGGCCCTCTCGAAGTGCCTATCCCCGGGACGCGGCCAAGCGTGCGGGAAGCCACGGGTCGTTCTGGCGCTGCGATAACTGCGGAGCGCGCTTCCTGGGCCCCGAGACACCGGAGAAGAAGCGCCGGGGGCACGGCCGGCACGGTTCCCGGGATCCGAGCGGACTCACGCAAAGCGTCAAGCTTGGACGCACGATCAAGCGGATCATGTTTCCCGCCATCGTGATCATCGCCACGGTGATCGCCGTGATCTACATCCTCGACCGGCGGTCCGACCGCGCCGAACAAGTCATCACCTTCCCGGAATGACGCCACTCTCGGTTCTGGATCTCTCGCCCATTGTCGAAGGCGGAAGCGCCGCCCAGGCTTTCCGCAACACCCTCGACCTTGCGCGCCACGCGGAGCGATGGAACTACAACCGCTTCTGGCTCGCCGAACACCACAACATGCCGGGGATCGCGAGTGCCGCCACCGCCGTGCTGATCGGGCACGTGGGTTCCGGGACGTCTCGCATCCGCATCGGGGCGGGCGGGATCATGCTGCCCAACTGGGCTCCCCTTCAGGTCGTCGAGCAGTTCGGTACTCTGGCTTCATTGTTCCCTGGTCGGGTCGATCTCGGTTTAGGTCGAGCTCCGGGCACCGACCGCGCGGCCGCGCGCGCCCTGCGGCGAACCCTGCAATCGAACGCCGACGAGTTTCCCGCGGACGTAATCGAGGTCATGGACTTCCTCCGCGAATCCGATTCGAGCCAGAGTGTGCAAGCGGTGCCGGGAGCGGGCCTGGACATTCCGATCTGGATTTTGGGCTCCAGCACCTTCGGGGCGCAGGTGGCCGCCGAACTCGGCCTGCCTTTTTCGTTCGCCTCCCACTTTGCGCCCGCCCTGCTGTTCGAGGCGCTGAATCTCTATCGAGCGGGCTTCAAACCCTCAAAGCGATTGGCCAGGCCCTATGTGATGCTGGGCGTCAACGTCGTGGCCGCGCCGACCGATGACGAGGCACGGCTCCTCGCCTCGTCCGGGCGACAGGCCTTCGCGAGCCTGCGCGAGGGTCGCCCCATTCGGTTGCCGCCTCCGTCGGAAGAGTGGGCGCGCGACCCCAACGAGGCAGTAGATCCGGTCCTGCGTCCCCGGGTCTCCTTCGTTGGCTCGGGCCGCACGATCGCCGCTCAGATCCGAGATTTCATCGCTCGCACCGGCGCCGACGAATTGATCATCGTCTCGCATATCTACGATCACGCCGCCCGCTTGCGGTCGTACGAGATCGCGGTGGCCATGGGGGGCCGGTAAGCGAACCAGACGCCAGATTCCGATTGACGCCGAGTCGCGGCGCCGGTTCATTGAGCCGCACCAAATCGTCAGCTTCCTGGGGCCGCGGCGCTCAGCCTCCCCGTGTCGACGCCGACTCGGAACCCTCGCGGCTTCTCGGCGTCTCCTGACCCTCGCCGTTCGTGCGGACGGACGCCCATCACCCCGCCGTCAAGATGAGGCCGCGTCGCCTCCCCGTACGATCTTCGCAGTTGTAACGATCTGCCCTGCGTGACGAGCGGCGTGATCGGCGGCATGGAAAAGGAGGCCGAGGACGGTCGAGGAGGCCGCACGTCCGACGGGGCGGGCCTGACTCAACGTCGATTCATCGGTGGCCGCGACTTGTTCGAGGCCTCGACGAACGGCCTCGTGCAAGGCGGCGGTAAGGTCGACTAGAGCGGGGCGGGCGGCGTCCACACCGCGTTCCCGCGCCAGATCCGCCCGCTGAGCGTCCGAGAGCGCCTCCCCCCGGGCGTAGGTCAGCAGTCGATCGGTACTGCCCGCAAGGTGGGCGACGTGAAAGCCAATGGAAGCAACACCCCCGGGCCTTGCCCACAACGCATCCGGCTCAAGGTCCGCGCTTGCGCGATCGATGTCCTCGCGGGCTGCGATCAGGGCATGGGCCACGGGCTGAAGGATGGAGGGAATTCCGGCGACCGGGCCGCGAAGCCAGGGATCGGGTTTGGGGGCGGGAGTGTTCATTGGACGAGACTACCCGAGGCTCCGACCCTTCCCGGTCATACCGCCGTTATCATCGGCCTTTCCGGAGGAAAGTAATGAACCAGGCCCGGGTCGCACGCTGTCTCAGCTGTCGCGGGGAAGTTTCTGTTCCTGACGCCTACGCGGATGGCGCACAGATCGGGTGCGGCGGTTGCGGCATTCAGCTGAGAATCGTGCGTAAGGACGGCCTTCGCCTCGTGGTCGCGGACCCCCTCGCCCTCCAGGAAAGCCTGCGCCAGATCCGCGTGGACATTAAGACGGCCAGTCGCGAGCTGCAGGCGGCTCGCGCGAGCTGGGGTATTGGGGTCAACGGTTTCGGACTCGGCGTACTCTATGTGGTTGCCCGCGTGGCTCTTGAAGAGCGTCACTTCAACCGTGAACTCGTGATCGAGGCCGTTGGACTGTCGGTGCTGGTGGGTGTTCTGCTGGAGCTCGCCAACTTTCTTTTCCTCGCGAAGCGGCAGACCATCTCGCGCCTGACCGCTCAGCTTCGACAGGCCAATCTCGACCAGCGCGAAACGGAACGTAAGATCCGGGAGAGCGCTCGCCGCTGACGCGAACGGGGCGCTTCGGCTCGTCGCCCGCGGGGCGCAATCGCTCGTGCCCCCTAGGTCGGCGTCGGGATTTCGGGCTGTCCGGTTCGCGCGGAGCGATAGAGCGCCTCCACAAGAGCCACGCTTCGACGGCCTTCGGGGCCATTGCAGCGCGGTTCGGAACCATCGCGGATGGCGCGCAGGAAATCCTCGATGGCTGATTGGTGACCCCTGACGTCTGACACAATCGGCGATGAAGCGGCGGCGTTCTCGCTCTCCGGTCCGCCAGTCAAACCCGCAAAAGGCGTCCGCAAATCCGCAGAGACGATCCGATCCTGATTCACAACGATGGTGCCCTCGGTTCCACTCAGTTCGATCTGGCGCGGGTATCCCGGGAAGGCCGCGGTGGTGGCTTCGAACGTCGCGAGCGCGCCGTTTTCGAACTCGAGAGTGGCGATGAGCGCGTCCTCAACCTCGATCGAATGAAGGGCGGTGGCCTGCCGCGCAAACACGTTCTTCACGTCACCCCAAAGCCAAAGCAGAAGGTCCAGGGTGTGGATGCCCTGGTTCATCACGGCACCCCCGCCATCGAAGGCGGCCCGACCGCGCCACCGGGATGTGGAGTAGTACTCGGAGGGCCGCCACCACTTCACTCGCGCCGAACCCAGCAGGGGGCGTCCGAGAACGCCCTCGTCTATGGCGGCTTTGAGCCTTACCAGGTCGAGGGCGAAGCGATCCTGGAAGAAGACGCCCAGCTTGACGCAAGCCTGATTGCAGGCGGCGATCACCGCGTCGGCCTGCGCCGTCGTCACATCCAGCGGCTTCTCGATCAGCACGTGCAGCCCCGCACGCGCTGCCGCGATGCCTTGGCCGGCGTGGAGCGCTGAGGGTGAGCCGATCAGCAGCACCTCCATAGGAAGGTGGCGCAGGAGGGATTCGATATCGGTGTAGGCCTTGGCACCATGCCGGGTCGCAATCGCCTCCACTTTGGCCGCATTCGCCCCGCCCACGGCCACGACCTTGACCCCATCGATCTGAGCCGCCGCGCGCGCATGGGTCTGGCTGATGCCGCCGCCGCCAAGAACTCCAATGTGAATGGTCATGGTGGTGAAACGTTACTTCAGCCCTCAACCCGCAGGCCGAGGCCCCGCTACTTGGTCTAACCTGAGCGTAACCCACGCCGGTCCATTGTCGATCGCTACGAGCGCAGCCGCCACTATTCCGGCCAAAGGGTGCCAATCCGTCGTTGAATCAGGTCAGTCCAATGAGATTGGTTGGGGTTGACAACCTCCGGCGGCATGGACTACGTTTCCCTTGGGAACGTGACGACAAGGTCGCGTGAAGAGAAGCCACACGTTCGCTGAATCGTGGGGCAAGAGCGATGATTGGTCGTCGGTTGGATGATTCGATTTTGTACCTCAACTTGATCGCGGACCGAGGCAACCCCCGGCATTCGCATGGATCCCGTTCCAACCCGCCACAGGAGTGACCACCATGAACGCATCCCTCTACCGAGCAACACGCGTCGTTTCCATGTGGCTTGTCCTTTCGGGCACCCAAGCCTTCGGCCAACCGAACTGGACACCTCTGTTCAACGGTCGCGACCTTACGGGCTGGACGCGCGTAAATGGGACGGCGCCTTATTCGGTCGAGGCGGGAGCCATAGTGGGAACCACGGTCCCCGGCTCGCCCAATAGTTTTCTCGCCACCACCGAAGAGTTCGCCGACTTCATTCTCGAGTATGACGCACGTGTCGATTCGATCATGAACGGCGGCGTTCAGATCCGCAGTCTGAGCCTGCCCGCTTACAAGGAGGGAAGGGTTCACGGCTATCAGGTCGAAATCGATCCCTCGGAACGGGCCTGGACGGGCGGGATCTACGACGAAGCTCGAAGAGGCTGGCTCCATACTCTGGAGGGTCAGGACGAAGCCAGACGCACTTTCAAGATCGCTGAATGGAATCGGTTCCGCGTGGAAGCCATCGGTCCCTCGATTCGAACCTGGGTGAATGGCGTACCCTGCGCGAACGTTCTCGACAACCAGACTGCGAAAGGCTTCATCGCACTCCAGGTTCACAGCATCAGCGACGCGGCCCGCGCGGGCGAGACCGTGCGCTTCCGAAATCTGCGCATCCTCACCACCGGACTTGAGAACGAGCGAACCCCCGACCGCGGCGAAACGCCTCAGCAAAATCACGTTCCTAACACTCTCATCGACCGGGAGAAGGCGCTGGGCTTCAAACTGCTGTGGGATGGCAAGACCTCCAACGGTTGGCGGGGCGCCAAACTCGACGGGTTCCCGGAGCGTGGCTGGGAGATGAAGGATGGCGCGCTGACCGTTCTGGAGTCGAGCGGTCAGGAGTCGGCGGCGGGAGGCGACATCGTCACGGTCGATGAGTACCAGAACTTCGAACTGCTTCTCGAGTTCTCCTTCACCAGGGGCGCCAACAGCGGGATCAAGTACTTCGTGGATACCGAGATGAACAAGGGGGCGGGATCGGCCATCGGCCTCGAGTATCAGATCCTGGACGACGCGGTCCACGAGGATGCCAGGAAGGGAAACAAGGGCAACCGGAAGCTCGCCGGCCTCTATGACCTGATCCCGCCTGAGAACGTCCGATTCAACGGCGTGGGCGAGTGGAATCGCGCGCGTATCGTGGTACGAGGATCGCACGTCGAACACTGGCTGAATGGTTTCAAGACCGTCGAATACGAGCGCGGCACCCAGATGTGGCGGGTCTTGGTGAGCCACAGCAAGTACGTGGACTGGCCTCGTTTCGGAGAGGCCCCGAAGGGCCGGATTCTGCTTCAAGATCATGGGAACCGCGTATCGTTTCGCTCGATCAAAATCCGGGAACTGAAATAGGACGAACGGAGGAATTGCCCCATGAAACCATCGGAATCACGGTTTGGCCGCACCCGACGTCTCTTCCTGAGCCGCTCCCTGATGGGAACGGCCGGGAGCTTCGTGGCCCCCCTCTTCATTCCTCGTACCCATCTGTTCGGCTCACAGGTGCCGCCGAGCCGGAGGATCCAGGTGGCGCAGGTCGGCTGCGGACGTATGGGCCTTGAAGACATGCGCGGCACCATGAAACATGATCTGTGCCGCATGGTGGCGGTGTGCGATCTGGATTCGAGGCGACTGGAGGCGGCCCGAAGCGAGGTCGAACAACACTACAAGTCACAGGGCGAGAGCCAGGTGGACGTCAAGGGTTATGCGGACTACCGCGAGATACTCGGCCGCGCCGACATCGACGCGGTGATCGTCTCCCCGCCGGATCACTGGCACGCGCTCGTCGCGGTCGAAGCGGTGCTCGCCGGCAAGGACGTCTATGTGCAAAAGCCGCTCACTTACGACATCGCCGAGGCGATCGCCCTCCGTACCGCGGTCAGGGCCCGGAAGCGCATTCTTCAGACCGGCAGCCAGCAACGGTCGACGAACCCCTGGAACACATTCCGCGTGGCCAGCGAAGCCGTGCGCAATGGCCGGATCGGCAAGGTCAAAACGGTTCGCGTGGGGATCGGCCGGGACCAGTTGCTGGGAAAGGGCCCTCTCGCTCAGCCCGTGCCGCAAAACCTCAACTACGGGGCGTGGCTTGGACCCGCTCCCGAGCAGCCTTACATGGAAACGCGAGTCCATCCGCAAATCGGGTATGGCCGTCCGGGGTGGATCACCACGGAAGACTTCGGCCTCGGCATGATCACGAACTGGGGCGCCCACCACATCGATATCGCGCAGTGGGGGCTGGGCCTTGAGCTTACAAATCCCGTCTCCATCGAGGCCAGCGCCGCATTCATGACGAACGACGTGTGGACGGTGCACGACAGCTACCACGTCGAGATGTTCTACGAAAACGGAGTACGGCTGGTGATGGACGACGGCTACCAGAATGGTGTGCGATTCGAAGGCGCCGACGGCTGGGTCTTCTGCGCACGGGGCGCCCAGCAGGTCACGAGCAGCGATCCGGGCGCCGGAGCCCAGCGCGAAGACCGCCGTCGGTCCCTCGACGCGAGTAACCCGAAGATCCTCGAGGATGTCCGGCCCGGCGACGTGCGCTGGCCCCAAAGCGATGACCATTACCGCAATTGGCTCGAGAGCATTCTGAGCCGCAAGGACCCGATCGCACCCGTCGATCAGGCCGCCCGGAGCCTGGAAACCTGCGCCGCGGCGTGGATTGGAATGAAACTCGGCCGCAAGCTGACGTGGGATCCGGTAGCCGAGCAGTTCAAGGATGACGTCGAGGCGAATCGACTCCGGGCTCGAAAGCCGCGGTCATCGGCCTTTGACCTTTCGGCCGTAATGAAGCGGGCCGGACTCGGCTGAGACCCCCGATGGGCAAGATCAGCCCGCGGTTCAGCGGGACCTGGCCCGGATGCCGCTCGATGGCGGACGTGATCGACGAGCGCGCTGTGGAGCGGTTCGTGCTGAAATATCGCTCGGACGATCCCGGTCAAGAGAGATCGAAGAACTGGCGGGCGGGCGCGCCGGCGCTGGGCAGTCTTTGCTATTTGAACAGTAATTGAGTAGACTTTGTCAATCATGAAACATGTTCCCTGCCGAGTCCTGGTCGCCGCGTGGGCGGCCGGAATGCTTCTGTGGACCATCAGCCCCGCAGCCGCGTTCACCGATACCGAAGCGCGGGACATCCGGGGGGAAGTTCGGGACAGCGTCTCGGGAGACCTGCTGCCAGGAATAGAGATCCGCTTCGAGGAGCAGGTTGTCGTGACCGATGCCTCGGGCCAGTTCAGGGTTCGCAGGGGCACGCCGCCCTATCAGCTGGCCCTTTCCAGACCCGGCCAGGCGCCGGTCATCAGCAATGTCTCCGAAGTCGAATCGCTTTCGACCGTGGTCCTGCTGCTCGATCCGAAGATGAGGCGCGAGGAGAGCGTCGAGGTGATTGACCTGCGCAAGGACGATCCTTCCCCCGCCTCGATTCCCGTCAGGCCGCAGGAGGTCCTCCAGGTTGCGGGTGCGGTGGACAACATCTTCCGCGCGCTCCAGACTCTTCCCGGCATCGCGGCCACCGAGGAATTTGGTTCGCGACTCGCCGTGCGCGGGGGAACCCCGGACCAGAATCTCAC
>Ga0163144_10016016_pt1 | contig 15391 bp, 12 predicted proteins | sample OliLak19BULKMAT1_FD_123175 | JGI IMG/M metagenome (GOLD analysis project Ga0163144, IMG submission 123175) | Freshwater microbial mat bacterial communities from Lake Vanda, McMurdo Dry Valleys, Antarctica - Oligotrophic Lake LV.19.BULKMAT1 | ecosystem: Environmental > Aquatic > Freshwater >...
CTGCGGGCCTTTGATGACCTCGACACGCTGCGCGTCGTCCAGGATCAAGCCCAGCACGCCGTCGCGCATGTAGACGCCGTCGACGAACACCGACACCGGTTGCGGCGCCTCCTGGCGCAGCGCTGAAATGCCGCGCACCACCGGGCGCTCTGCCGTGCGGCCGAAGTCGGGTGAATAGCTCAGGCCCGGCGTGAACAGGGCCAGATCGCTCAAGGACGTGATGGCGCGCTCTTGCAGGTCGATGGCCGACAGGACGCGGATCGACAGCGGCACGTCGATCAGCCGCTCGCCGACGCGGCGCGCGGTGACCATCACTTCGGCTGAGGCGTCGGCTGGCGGCGGCGTTTGGGCCAGGGCCTGGGAAGCGGCGCAGGCGACGACGGTCATTGCGGCGAACTTAGAACAGCGCATGGGAGATCTCCGGGAGGGGGGGCAAGTTGTCCGGACAAATAGTAGCAGCCCGACAACCACGGGTAAGCGGTCTGGACAAGCGATGACAAATCAATGATAGTTGTCCGGACAACTTTTCCCGCGATGGAGAACTCCGATGTCCCAGACGTTGAAGCTAGCCCAACATGCCACCCACGTGTTCGTGCTCACCGCGCTGGCCGCCGCCGCCGGGCAAGCGGCGGCCCAGGCTTCGGCGGCGACCGAACCCTCCGTGTCCGACGATGTCGTCACGGTGACCGCGCGCAAGCGGGAGGAGACCACGCAGAGCATTCCCTTGTCGGTGACCGCTTTCTCGGCACGTGCCATCGAAGCCCGTGGCCTGAACAGCATCGCAGACATTGCCACCCAGACGCCGGGCTTCTCGTTCCGATCGGGCTTTGGACGAACCTTCGACCGCCCGGTCATTCGCGGGATGGCGACCATTCAGGGCGGCGCCAATGCAGCGTTCTTTATCGATGGTGTGTTCGTCGCCGGCTCCATCTCAGGTTACGGCCTGGACAACCTCGAGCGCGTGGAAGTCATCAAGGGGCCGCAAAGCGCCATGTTCGGCAGGTCGTCATTCGCCGGCGCGGTCAACTACATCACGCGCGCACCCGGTAATGAGTTGAGAGGCAAGGTGACCGTCACGGCCGGCGGCGGGGGCCACAAGGAAGCCTCAGGCTTCGTCAGCGGGCCCTTGTTTGGCGACAAGCTGAAATTTGAGGTGAACGCCCGCAGCTATGAATTTGCCGGCCAGTACCGCAATGAGATCGACCCCGATCGCAAGCTGGGTGAGGAATCGAGCAAATCAGCCGGCTTCGGTTTGTTCTTTACCCCCCTGGCGGGCCTGGAACTTTCCTACCGGGGCGCCCAAATTACCGACCAGGACGGTTCGCCAGCATTTGCGCTGATCGGGCGCACGATCGGCCAGACATTCCCCTTGCCTGCCGGTGTCTTGCAGACCAACGGGATCAATTGTTTTGCGCCCGCATTGAGCGGGGCTTTGTTCAATGGCAGGCCATTGGCCACCACCCGTGCACGCGGCTATTGGTGCGGGTCGGTGCCTGTCCCGACAAGGTTTGCAATCAACAGCCGAGAATATGAAGCTGCTGGTTTTAAGTATGCGATCGACCGAAAAATTGAACGCAATACCTTCAAAGGGTCGTACACATTCGCCGATTGGAACCTGACGGCGGTGTACGGTGACAATATTTTCGTCAACCGCAACTACACCGACCAAGATTACAGCGATCTGAGAACGGCCGGCTTTGAAACCTATGGTCAAAGCGGTTCGACCGACAAGTCGACCAATATCCGCCTGTCTTCCCCAAAAGCATTCCCGGTGCGCGGCCAAATCGGCTACTACACTTATGAGGAGAACGACGATCCTACGAACTTCGGTGGCGACTTGAGAATTAGGCCGGCAGGAAGTACGGTTCAGCGCGCTTTCGTCGTGGGCGATGACCCCAGTCTGCTACCCCGGAACCTGATCGCACCGGGCCGGGCCGAGAACAAGGCCGTTTTCGGGCAAATGGAGTGGGAAATTACCGATGATTTGCGGGTCTCAGTTGAAGCCCGTCAGCAGACAGATACGATTTCGACCAGTGGCGTCAGTATCGTCACGACAGGGGGACAAACCTTCACCCGTTCGCTGAACGTCTCGTCGGCTTTCAAATCGGTGCTGCCGCGCTACACGGTCGATTACCAAGTGCGTGACGACATTTTGGTGTACGGTGTGGCGGCCAAGGGCAACAAGCCAGGCGGGGTGAATACCGGTGCGTTCAATGCAATCTACACCGATGCCCAAGTTGCAGAGTTCCAGTCGTTGGGCCTGACCACATTCAAGGAAGAGCAAATCTGGTCCTACGAACTGGGCACAAAAACCTCTTGGCTGAGTAATCGGTTAATTCTCAATGCCGCGGTTTTCCAGATTGACTGGACCGACCAGCAATTGACTCAGACGCTTCCGGTGCAGTCGGTTGGGCGCCGCGACGGTGTGCTGGGCACCGTGTCATTCAACGTCAACGCCGGGCAATCCAAGATCAAGGGTTTGGAGCTGAACGCTGTTGCCCGGCCAATAAACTGGCTGGAACTGCGTTTGGGTTATGCATTGCAACAAACGAAGATCGTCAGCTTCGTCAACGATGATCAGGCCGACTTGTATATCACGGCCGCTGACATCGCAGCGCTGAATGCGACGGCACCGCCGCCTGCGGCAAATGCAACCCAAGCCCAGCGCGACGCGGCGGTTGCTGCACGTTTGGCAGCGGCCAACGCGTTGATCGCCCTGCGGGGCGATGCGGCTGGCAATGAATTGCCCCGCACACCCAAACATCAATTGCAATTGGGCGGAACCATCTTTCACACGCTGCCCAATGGGGTGAAAGTCAATTTCCGCGCCGACTACTCCTGGGAGGCCAAGCGCTTTATCCAGGTTGACAACCTGGGCTGGTCGAAGCCTTTGAGCCTGCTAAATCTGCGTGCCGCGGCTGACGTAGGCAAGTTCAATATCGCGTTCTGGGTGAAGAACGCCCTGAGCAACGACTCCCCCGTCGATGTCCTGCGGTCAATCGATACCCAACAGACCATTGGCAGGCCGCGCACCCGCGTTTTCGGCGCAGGCGCAGGCGCATTGACCGAGACGGGCAACATCCGGGACTTCCTGGTCACCATGCCGCAGGACCGCCGGGCCGGCGTCACTGTGTCGTGGGCCTTCTGACAGCGTTGACGGTGACTTTGGCGTTGGCGCGCTCGCGACGCGCAGCGCGCGCGCTGGCCGGGTTCTGCGCCCTTGCCAGCGCGGCTGCCCTTGCCCAACTGAAGGACGAACCCCCAGCAGAACGCGACGCCATGGTCATGGCCAGCTTGCTGCCCGGTTTGTATTCGAATGGTGAGCAGCGCTTTTTCGACGAACGGCTCAAGGTCTCGGCTGCCGAGCGCGCCGCAGCGATGAAGCTCACCGTGACCCGCGTCAACCGCCCGGCTGGCGCGCCACCCCTGTTTGTGTTCCGCCAGGCCAATGGCCCGACCTGGGCCTATGCCGCGACACTGGAGGCAGGGCCTGCGGCGGTTCAACTTGTCGCCTTTACTGTTGTCGCGGGCATATCTGATGCGCAACTGGCGACCGGGCAAACAGTCGGCCTGACGACAGTTCCCTCTTGCAACCTGATCAGCCACCGCGAAGCCGGTCAGTTTCGCGCCACGGCCGTGGGGCCCTGCAGCGCAGGTCCGCAAGAGATGCTGATGACCGGTGGCAGCCTGTGGTGGCGGGCCAGTGCGGGCGGGCCGTTCGCCCGCCTCAACCGTGCACGGCAATTTGAATGCCATGTCGACATGCCCGGCTCCGGCGGTATCCGCGGTGAGGTCTTCAATCGCTACGCTGACTTGCAGGTCGACGATCAAGGCACCGAAGCCTGGTTCACCACCAAGGAAGCCGTGCCACGCAAACTGGGCCTGCGGCTGCGCAATGTCGACTGGCCGATGAACAACAAGGCGGGCACCTTTACGCGCGACAGTCTGACGCTCTATCTCATCGAAGACAGTGGCGACGGGGTGCCCAGGAATTTGACTTACGCCTGGACCGAACCCAGTGCGCGCCGAATTGGCCTCAATACGGTCGCGATACTGGCCAATTGTTATATGGAAGCGCCGACCGCGGCGAAGCCGGAGTTCTGAGAATGACCCAGCACAGCCCGACACGCCGTCAAGCCTTGGCCGGAATCGGGGCCTTTGTCGGGGCTTCTGGTTTGGCAGTGCCCCGTGCGCGCGCCAATGAGCAAGCCGATGTGATCGTGATTGGCGCGGGTTTGTCAGGGCTGAACGCCACCCTGTTGTTGGAAGAGCAGGGTTACAAGGTCACGCTCCTGGAAGGTCGGGACCGCGTCGGTGGGCGGGTGCTGACGATGGACGATGTCCCTGGCAAGCCGGAAGCCGGTGGGTCGGGCATTGGCAAGGGCTATGCGCGCCTGCTGTACGTCATGGACAAGCTCAAGATCCCACTGGGCCCCGAACGCAGGCGCACCGAGCTTGCCCGTGACAGCACCATCATTGCCATCGGCGGGCAGTTGATCCGCCCTGATCAATGGGCCACGCATGTGCTCAACCCCTATGTCGGTGCCCAGCGCACGATCATGCCGTGGTTGATGTCGTTCACCGCCATTCGCCCCTACAACCCCTTGCCCGATGCGGCGTCATGGCGTGACCCCGCTTTTGCATCGGCCGACGTGTCGGTGGCAGAGCTTTTGAGCGCAAAAGGTTGGACGCCTGCGCAATTGCGATTGGCCTACGCCACCAATCCGTCGTACGGTAATTCGGCGGGTGACTTGTCCGCCATGATGTGGTTTCACATCTTCAAGAACGCTGAAGTGCTGGCCCGCGCTGGTGCTGGGGCGCTGGCCGGCGCTGGTGGCAATCAACGCATTCCTGAAGGCATGGCCAAGGCGGTGAAGAGTCCGATCCTGTTCAAAAAGATCGTGGCATCGATTCGTTCAGACGAGGGCGGTGTCAGCGTGGCCACCCGCGATGGGGGCAACTACCAGGCAAAGGCCGTCATCACCACGCTGCCGTTCAGCGCGCAACGCTTGGTGCGCATCGACCCTGCGCCACCCGTGTTGCAGCAAGAGGCGATTGATCGTTTGGGCTACAACAATGTCCATCAGATCCACTTTGTGCCGACCAAACGTTTTTGGGACGTGGATGGGATGCCACCTTCCATGTGGACCGATACGCTTGCAGGCCGTTTTGCGGCGTTGCGGTATGGCGCGCCCGTGCCCGTGCCCGGGCAAAGTGAGTCACAACCAGAGATAACGACGCTGCTGTCCTTTGCCAATGGCTTTGCTGCAGAACGGCGTGACCGCTTGGGGCCCGAAGGCGCGGTTGCGGCTGTGCTCGAAGACCTGGCTCGTATCCGACCGTCGACGCGAGGGGCGTTGCGGGCGGTCAAAACGCACTCTTGGCAGGCTGACCCATTTGCCGGCGGTGCCTATGCCTGCTGGCAACCTGGCCAGGTCGCGCGGTTCGCGCGCCTCATGGCCAAACCCACGGGCCGCGTCTATTTCGCCGGTGAACACACTTCGGCCATTGCGCGCGGCATGGAAGGTGCGATGGAAGCGGGCGAGCGTGCCGCTTTGGAAGTTCTGCAAATCCTGTAACCCCTGTTCCCGCCAATGGCCGGGACCCGACATTGAGGACATCAGCAACATGGACAAAACCCTTCCCACCCCGCGTTCGCCCGCAGGAATCGGCCGGCGCGACATGCTCACGGCAGTATCCCTACTGTCCGTGGCAAGCCTGGCGGGCACTGAAGTTCATGCGTCTGGGTCGCGCGGCAACGTGCCCGCAGGCATTGATCTCAAAGACCCTGAATTCAACCTGAGTGTTCTTTCGCGCCTGCAGGGAGATGTGCGCGAGAAACTGACCTATGGCTTTCATTTTGGCCAGGTCTTCGGCATCAAGAACGGCAAGGACCTGCCGCTGACGGAGTACGGGCGCAGGATCTACGGCTACGAAGCCTTGGGCCTGCGCAGGGCGCGAATCTTGCCTGATGGATCGGTACAGTCGGTGTCGCGCGGGTGGCTCTTCTACACCGACCCGGAGACGGGCGAATACATCGACAAATTCCGCAACCCCTACACCAATGAAATGGTCGACGTGCCGGTGTTTCGGGCGGGAATCTCTGGCGACACCATGACGGTGAAGGGTCCGCAGGTATCAGCCAACTTCACCATGGAAAGCACGATCTATGGCCGTCCGCCGCGGCTTGATTACAAGTTTTTCGGCGGCCAGGCCTTTGTGTCGCGCAGCGCCTTTACCCGGTGGCAACCGCGGGGTTTACCTAACAAGCGCATTGAGATGACCTTGGATGTCTGGCAATGCAAGGCCGCTGACCTGTTCGACGCCAGCCGTAGTCATATCCCGAGCAATACCACCTGGACGAGCCAGACAGAATTTCAGACTTGGCTGAACATGCCGGCAGACTTCAGTGGCCACCAATTGTGGCGATCGGACGGTATGCGGGTCGAGCGGATCGCTGACTTGCCAGCTCATTTTGTGGCGCGCTGCATGGCCGATCCGGCACTCAAGGCGGCCTTGACCGACCCCTTGGTTTTTCCAGCGTGAACACCAACAAGCGCACGAACCAGTACCGCACGATGCTGGGGCTGTTGCTCAGTGCAGCCTTGATGGTGCCCGGCCTGGCGCCCAACCAGGCGGTGGCCCAAACCACCGCCGCGCCACGTGACATCTTGTTGCCGTTGAGTTCGCCCGATCAAGCCAGCGTCAGCCCCTTGGCGATGGTGACCATTCTGAGCGGTGACCCGGTTGCGACACGGCGCTTTTATGCTGGTGCGTTGGACATGGGCAGCCGCAGCGCCAACCTGACAGGCGCCGAGGCAGCAGCCTTCGCCGCCAGTCTGGGCTTGCCACCCACTCAAAGCTTGAGCGTGACGGTTTATTCCCGCCCCGGTCTTCAAGGTGCCGCGCAAATCAGAGTGGTTGAAGTCCCCGCCGATCGGCCGCAGGCCCGGCCCGCCCACGATGCCCAAGTGATGGGGCCGCTGTCGATGGGCTTCCCGGTCCGCAAGGTCGAAGACCGCGCGACCATGTTGACGGCCTATGGCTGGCCAGCGACTGCGGGTGTCACTTCGATCACCTTGCCGATGGGTGACGGCACGACCTACACCGTGAAAGAGACCCATTTCCAGGCCCCTGATGGCGTGTTGAGTTTGGGTATCGACAGGGCTGCACTGCGGCCGGTGGGCCCCATAGACCCAGCCCTGGATATTGGGGGCCCGGCGTATGTCGGCATCCTCGTTTCTGACACCAGGACGATGGACGTGTTCCTCGACAAGGTGCTGGGGTTCGAGAAGCGGCGGGACATCGTTCTCACCTCATCGGGCCCGACAGGCGGACTGGCACTGCCCGCCGGCACGCGGTTTACTTTTCAGCAATGGTTTGCGCCGGGTTCGTCAACCGGCTACCTGGTTGTCATGCAGCACCTGAATGCAGGGCGACCCGCGCCGAATGGCATCGGCCAAGGGGCTCGCGGTATTGCGGGATGGAGCTTCGAGAGCCGCGATCTGAGTGCCGTGTTGGAGCGGGCGCGGGCCCACAACACACCGGTGCTCAGCCCCCTTGCACGGCGCTGGGTACCGGGCTTTGGCATGCTGCGCACCTTGGTGCTGGCCACGCCCGATGGCATGCCGATTGAAATCATGGAGGCAGCGCGGTGACGGGTCTGCGTGCGTGGGTCGTTGTGACGGGGCTCATCGGCGCAGCCTTGTTCAGCTCGGCTGCTTGGGCACAAGCGCAGCCGCCGCTCGGTAATCTGCCAAGCAATGTTCCAGCAAATGCCCCAGCGAACGTCCCGGCGAATGCCCCAGCAAATCCCCCAGCTTCAGGGCCCTTGCCTGGCTACCTGTTGGTGGTGGGCAAGGCCACCGACCGGGTCAAGATTGGCGGCTACGCTGCTGCTTTGCCGCCCATTTATGCCAGCCACGAGGGCTATTACCTTGCCATTGGCGGGGTGGGACGCGGCGTGACCTGGCTGGAGGGCCCCTGGCGTGACCGCGCGATCGTCTTTGCACGATTCCCCAACCGCGAACAGGTCAACACATTCTGGTGGGGTGAGACTTATCGAGCCGCCATCCGCAAGCGCGACAACGCCGGGGTTTTCAGTGTGGTCGCACTGGAGGGACTGCAGTCCATGCCATTCGAAGGGCCCGATGCGGCCTATCTCATCGTGATGACGGCCAGCGACGGGACCCCGGACAAGCAGGCCTTGTCGACACAGGCTGTCCGTGCGCTCAATGTCAGCGTCGGCAAGTCGGGTGGCGTGATGATGACGTCGGACGAACCCAACCGTTTCACCCCGATGGAGGGCGACAGCGTGTTTGACCGCATCGCGGTTGCGGCTTGGCCGAGCAAGGCGGCTCGTGCCGCGTATCTCGAAAGCCTTGACGCCCGCGCAGCCCAAAGCCTGCGCCAGCAAGCGGGCCTGAGTGTGGTGGCTGCCGCAGACGGTGTGCCCCGAAACCAGGCGCCGCCAGCGGCCACCACCCTACCGCTACCGGCGGCCAGCCCAGCGCTTGTGACACGACCATGATGCGCGGCATGGTTGTTGCTGTGGCGGGTGTCGCCGTACTCTGTGGCGCAGGCCCTGCGCTGTCGCAGACCTCCAGCGCGCAAGACGGGCCGAAGGCCGCAGCAACTGGCCCGGACCTCGGCGCACGCGCGTTCCTGCAATGTCGGTCCTGCCACAACTTGAAGTCTGGCCAGCCCGATACGGTGGGGCCCAACCTGGCCGGAGTGTTTGGCACGCGGATAGGCTCGAACAGGCCGGCCTATGCCTATTCCGACGCATCCAAGGGTTCGAACATCGTCTGGACGGACGCCAACATGGACCGCTGGCTGGAGAACCCGGCGGCGGTCGTGCCGGGCAGCAGCATGGCATTTGCAGGGATCAGCAGCCCCGACTCACGCGCCGCCTTAATCGCTTTTCTTCGGCGCGAAACGCGCCAGTAGTCGTTGCGAAAGCCGTTGCGAGTGGAGTGAGTCACCCGCGCTCAGGGTCACGGGGCAACCCAGCTCTTCCAGCCGCGCGGGCAGGTCCACAGCCAAGGCGGCTTGCCACAGCGGCTTGAAACATGGGCCGGCGCGCAGCATCTCCACCACGTCGGCGTGCACGCTGCGCGGCGGTGGCGCGGCCACGCGCAACGCGGCTTGCGCGTCGGGCGGCAACCACGGGCAGAACAGGTGCTTGTGCCGCGCCCAGTTCCACGCGGCCAGCAGATGCGCGCCAGTGGCCACGGGTTCGGGTTCGGGCAGTGACGCCAGGAAGAGCGCGGCTTCGTCCGTTGTCAAAGGCATGGGCTCGTGCAGATGCAAGCCAGCGCAGCGCGGCCCCAACAAATGGGCCAGCACGGCGGCCAGTGCACAGCCGCCTGCGCTGGCATGCAGATAAACGGGGCCCAACGGCAACGCTGCCACCAGCCCAGCGGCCAGCACGTCCATGCCCAAGTGTTGCAACGCGCGGCGCTCGCTGGCGCCGTGGCCGGGCCATTCCAGCACCCAGGCCTGGGCATCACCGCGGGCCCGTGCCGGCCAGGCTGCCGGTGTGCCGATGTCGGGGATGAACAGCTCGACCACAGGCCCGGCGGCCAGTGCGGTGGCCGCGTTGATGTCGTCATTGGCGCTGTCGTTGGCGCCGTTATTGGCGGTGACGTTGGTGCTGGCGTTGTTGTTGTTCTCAGGATGCTTGGGCTTCTCGCGGCACAAGAACGCCAGGTCGCCCTGCGGCATCGGCACCCGGCGATGGCCCGCTGCCAACCCCAGCGCGACCTGGTCTTGGGCCTGCACCACGCTGGCCGCTGTGGCCTGCTCTGCGTAGAACTGCTGCATGGCCTGCGCCATGGCGGCGGTATCGGCCACCTCATGCGCCTGCACCTGCGCCGGCAAGGGCGGCAGACGGTCCATGTGGGGGCGCAGCACGTCGGTGGCTCGGTACAACAAGCGCGTCGGTACCTGCAACTGCGCCGCGCTGGCGTGGTTGTGCTCGTACAGCAAAGGCGCGCGGTAGCCGGCACGGTAGCCGTCACCCGCGTCCAGCAGGTCCATCACATCGGCGTGCAGCGCGGCCGCTGGCATGGCGGGATACAGGATGCGCGCTGTCTTGGTGTCATGGTGCCAAGGGAAAAACAGGTACTGCTCGCGCACTCGCGCCCACAGCCACAGCAGGTGACCGCCGTCAAAGCTGGGCTCGAACGGCGGCAGGTAGCCGTCCAGCAAGGGCTGGCGTTCGTCGGCGGTAAAACCGGACAGGCCGTCACATACCAGCCCCGCCACGCGCTGTGGCTGGTCCAGCGCCAGGCGCCCGGCGATGGCCGCGCCGGAGTGCACGCCGTACAGCAGCACCCGCTGCAAACCCAGTGCCTGCAGCAGTTCGCCCAAGGCCTGCGCAAAGTCGGGGACGGTAGGTTGCGCACGCGGCAGCGGGTCGCTGCGACCAAAGCCCGGTGTGTCAGGCGCGAACACCGCATGTGTGGCCGCAAAGCGCTCGAACCAGGGTTGCATGCTGGCGCTGCTTTGCGGCGACTGGTGCAATACCACCAAGGCCGGCCCGCGGCCCGCGTGGCGCACGAAGACGCGGCGTTCACCGACCTGCACAAACTGCGCGTGCACCTTCACAGTCGACGGCGTCACTGGCGCGGCGGCACCCGCGTCCCCATCCCCATCCCGATCAGCCACGCCACAACTCCGTCAACTCGTAGTGGGTCTGCATGTAGCCGCCGACCGCGCCTTTGAGGAACACGTAGTCGCCGTCTGCCGTGCACCAGACGTCGTAAGGTGGATGTTCCTGCGGCAATTGGCCCGCGGTATCGACGTAGCGAAAGTGCCAAGCCTCAAACTTTCCCGCGGCCACTTGCACGGCTTCTGCGCCAACGTACTCGATGCCAAAACCGAGCCGGAACATCATCGGCCCCGTCGCGCCACGGTGGTCGGGCGAACTCAACATCATGTGCGGGAAAAACTGCCGGCCCGGGCCCTGCGCCAGGTCGTAGCAGCGCAGCGCCAAGGCGTCGCCGCAGATGGGGTGCGTGCCCAGCCAACGCACGCGTGCGTCGGCGCCCAACACCAGGCGCTGGTGGATGCGGCCGTCACGCTGGTTCACGCTGTGGCATTCGGCCACGGGCTGCGCACCTTCATGGCTGAAGACAAAGTGGCCGCTGCCCTCGAAGCGGTCACCCACGGTCAAACGCACATGGGCGTCCAGCGGCCAACCGGCGGCATCGGTGGCCAGCACGACGTCACGCACGACGTTGGGTGCATCGTCGATTTCGCAGTGGGCGTGCATCACGCGCGTTCCGTCGGCTTGGGTCGTGAGGCTGAAGAACTCCCGGCCTCGCACCTGTCCCAGGCGGTCCGGCTTGTGGCTGGTGTAGCTGATGGTGCCGCGCTGGCTGCGGTGGAACATGGCTGAATCCTCAAGGTAGGTAGTGCAGCCCGGCGGCCGAGGCCAACACGAGCAGGGCCCAGATGGCCCAGACATACGGTTTGCAGCCGGCAATCGACGCGGCCAACGTGGTGTTGGCCACCGTCATGGCGGCTTCGCTGCCGCCGCGCATGAGCTGCGCGAACGCCGGGCCGAACGGCTGCAGCTTGACGCGGATCATCAAACCGCAAGCCACTGTCGCAGCAAACGCCAGGAGCTTGATCGCCAGCCACGGCAGCATTGGCGGCTGTTGCCACAACAACGCTCCCATCACCGCCAGGACCAAGCCCGCGGCCAGCGCCACACGAAACCAAAAATCCAACCGTACCAACCAGCCCGGCCCGGCGCTGCGGTGGTGAATGGTCAGCACCATGGCCAGCCATGCCCCGCACAACAACCAGGCACCGGCCTGCCACACAACGGCCGGCCAAGCCCAAGCCAGTGCGCCCATGTCTGCGGCCAGGTGCACACCGCTGGCCAGCATCAAGGGCATGGCCACACGAGGCAACAGGTCCACGCCCAACATGATCTTGGCGGCGGTGGCCCGCGCAGCGCTGCTGAGCCCCGCGTCGGCGACAAAGCGACTGGCGTAATAGGTGCCGACATCAGCGCCGAGCCAGTACACCAACAGCAGGATGTGGAGAAGTTTCACGGTGAGCCAAGGTTTGTGAACAGCCAGTGGTGCACAGGATGCATCTCAACTTGTCCGGACAACTTCCGAGATTGCGGCCCACAGTGAATTCACCCAATTGGGGAAAACCTGGGGCTGCAGCGCTTGCAGTGGTCAAGGGCTCATCGCCAAGTACCGCGCCGCCCACCTTTCACAAGCGCGCGACGATCTCCGCAGCGGCGCGTTCACCCGATTCCATGGCGGCTTCCATGCCACGCAGCCCGCCGCCCGTGTGTTCACCGGCAAAGTGCAAACGCTCAACCGGCGTGGCCAGGTGGCGCGCGTAGCGGCTGATCTGGCCCGGCGCCCAGTTGGCCCAGGCGCCACCGGCCAGGGGCTGCTGCTGCCACGAAACCCGTCGGGCCAGCCGCACCGCGCCGCGCGATGCTGGGTAGACGCGCGCCAACTCGTCGGCCACGGTGCGGGCGGCCTGGGCATCGTCCATGGCGTCCCAGCGCGCGCAGCCGGCGCCATTGATCCACACGGTGAGCGTTTCGGCACGGCCCTGGCCGAGTTCGTCGCGGGGGAACATGCGCTCCAGCGGGCCGTCGCTCCACAGGTAGGGCAACAGGCCGTCGCCACCGGCCGCGTCCCAGAAGGGCCGCAGCACCTCCAGGTGCAACTGGGTGACGTGACCATAAGCCAGCAGCTGCACGGCCTCGCGGTGCAGCGAAGGCAGCTGGGGGGCAAAGCGCACCCGGCGCATGGCCGGTAGCGGCAGCGTGCACACCGCATGGCGGGCTCGGTGCAGCGAACCGTCGGCGCAGCGCACCGCCACCCCTTGGGGCCCGGCGTCGACCTCGGTGGCGCGGCGGCCCAGCAGCACGTCGCCGCGCAGCGCCCGGGCGATGGCTTCAGGCAGGCGCTGGTTGCCGCCGACCACGTTGAGCACCGGGCCGGGCGTCTTCATGATCTCGGCGATATTGGTCTGCACAAAGAACAGGTTCAGCAGTGAGGTCTCGTCCAGCGTGTCGCCGTAGGGGTTGTTGGCCTCCAGCAGCCGCAGCGCGGCGTCGCTCAGGCCGCGCGCGCGCAACTCGGCGCCCACGGGCACGTCGAGCGCGGCCTGGGTTGGTTCGCGCCACTCGGTGAGCCGGCGCAACGGGCTGGGCCCTACCAGCCGGCCCATAGCGCGGTCGGGCGACAGGGCGCGCACCGCGTCGGGCAAGGGGTTTTCAGGTGCCGCCGCCCAGGCGGCGCGGGTGTAGCGCCGGCCCTGGATGAACAGCACCATGCCGTCGTCGCGCAGCAGCGGGCTGCGGCCACTGGCCTGCAAGGGAATCGCCAGGCGCTTGGCAGCGTCCATCAGGCGGGTATAGGCCGCGCCGATCTGCGTGCCGCCGGTCTCGGGGCGGCCGGGCAGGTCGTCGAGCGTGTGCACCCGCCCACCCACGCGCTGCGCGGCTTCGAGCACGCGCACCCGCAGGCCGGCTTGTTCGAGCAAGGTGGCCGCATGCATCCCGGCCAGGCCGGCGCCCAGCACCAGCACGTCGACGTGGCCCTGGGCCCACAGCGGGCGCGAGGCCGCCGCACCGAGCGCTGCGGCACCGTGGGTGGCCAGCCAGGTGCGGCGGCTGCTAAGGAGGGTCTGCATGGGGATGAGAAAACCGTTGGGGTGGCCGGACCAGTCTAGTTGTCCGTACATCTCGGGGCAAGACCGGACTTGCCTTAAGTTGTCCGGACAAATACCATCTTCGGCTGCAACTACCGCGGCAGTCTGCCTGCCGCGCCCGCGATGGAAACCAGCACCAAGACTGCCCGCGAGATCTATGCCGAAGTGAAGGCCAACCCGGCGCGTGCGCGATTCGGCTTTGGCCACAAGGCCGCGCTCGTCAACATCGACGTGCAATGCGCCTACACGCGGGTGGATGAGTTCAAGACCGCTTACGAGACCGACCCGCGGCAGATCGAGCACATCAACACCCTGGCCCGCGGTTTCCGCGCCAGGGGCTGGCCGGTGGTGTGGACCTATGTGGCTTACATGGAGTCGGGCGAAGACGCGGGCGTGTGGGGCACGCGCACGAACACGCCCGACTCCTTGCAGAACATCAAGCACGGCTCGCGCCGCGCCGAGTTCGACCCGCGCGCCGAGGTCGACCGCGTGCTCGACGCCGTCTATTGCAAGAAGATGGCCTCGGTGTTTTTCGAAACCCAGTTGGCGTCGCTGCTGGTGTGGCACCAGGTGGATACGCTGGTCATCACCGGCGGCAGCACCTCGGGCTGCGTGCGTGCCACCGCGGTGGACAGCCTCATGCACGGCTACCGCACCATCGTGCCCGAGGAATGCGTGGCCGACAAGCACGAGAGCTACCACTTCGCCAACCTCACCGACATGGCACTGAAGTACGCCGACGTGGTCGGTGTGCAGGAAGTTCAGGACTTTCTGGCGCGGCCGTGAAACCATGAAGGCCGACCCCAGGCTCTACGGTTACTGGCCCTATGTCGGCAGGCCCCGCATCACCTGGCCGGGCGGCGCGCGCACTGCGGTGTGGGTGGCGCCGAACATCGAGTTCTATGAACTGAACCCGCCGCCCAACCCGCAGCGCAAGGCCTGGCCGCGGCCGGCGCCCGATGTGCTGGGCTATGCCACGCGCGACTGGGGCAACCGCGTCGGCCACCCGCGCATGATGCGCGTGCTCGATGCGCACGGCATCCGCGGCTCGGTGTCGCTGTCCACCGCCTTGTTGGTGCACCACCCCGAAGTCATCGCCGCGGCCGCCGAGCGCGGTTGGGAATTCTTCAGCCACGGCCTGTACAACACGCGCTACACCTACGGCCAGAGCGAGGACGAAGAGCGCGCCGCCATCACCGAGTCGATGGCGGCCATCACCCGCCACACCGGACAGCACTGCGACGGCTATCTGGCACCGGCGCTGTCGCACTCCGAACACACGGTGGACCTGTTCGCCGAGGCTGGCGGCCTGTACACCTGCGACCTGTTCCACGACGACCAGCCCACGCCCGTCATCACCCGCAGCGGGCGGCGCTTCGTGTCGATTCCTTATTCGCTGGAACTCAACGACACCATCGTCTATGTCGTGAACAAGATCGAGCCGCGTCGCTACGAGACCATGATCTGCGATGCCTTCGACCGCCTGTACGCCGAAGGCGAGGCCAGCGGCACGGTGCTGTGCGTCCCCCTGCACGCTTACCAGGTCAGCCACCCGCACCGGCTCGACGCGTTGGCGCGCGCACTGGACCACATCGCCGGCCATCAGGGCGTGTGGTTCGCGACCGGGCGCGAGATTGCGCAGCACTACCTGGCCCATCACTACGACGATGCGGTGCAGCACATGGCGGGGGTA
>Ga0163144_10016017_pt1 | contig 15390 bp, 17 predicted proteins | sample OliLak19BULKMAT1_FD_123175 | JGI IMG/M metagenome (GOLD analysis project Ga0163144, IMG submission 123175) | Freshwater microbial mat bacterial communities from Lake Vanda, McMurdo Dry Valleys, Antarctica - Oligotrophic Lake LV.19.BULKMAT1 | ecosystem: Environmental > Aquatic > Freshwater >...
AACCTACGATGAAACTTGTACGATAGGCGCAGATGTACACTTTAACCACCAAGTTTATACCGTAGTACCGGGTAATAAGGTGGTGATTCTTGCTGATATCTATCTCTATAATTGGTCACTTTCAACCTACCCCAGGTAACAGGGACAATACGGGCGGCCAGAGTTGCCAGGTTGACTCCAGGGTAAAAGTGCCTAAAAATACGGTTCTGATTGTGTTTTTTCGTCTTTAGCTATAGAATGAATAAAGAAATAGTCCTGTCTAGGACAAAAACATACTTAATAAACGCCAATATACTCTAGTTGTCAATCTAATCATAGCCGCGCATCTTAGCAAATCTGCCGAGCACACACCTTTAGGACTTCATGTCAAATTATAACGGCCCAAGCCGCAAAACAGAAAAAAAGAATATAGAAAAATATGGCCCTGCCGAGTCGTCTACCTTTAAGCGAAGCAGTAAGCCAAGACCGGGTGGTAAACCTGCTGGCAAGCCGGGCGATAGATCTGGCGGAGCTGCGACTCGTTCTCGTGGTGGTGGTCAGGGACAAGGGCGGATAAAGCCGGCCGATCGTAAGTTTGACCCTTCGATGTTTATTAAAAAAGTAGAAGAGCAGACTTTTGCAGCGGCTTATGTTCCTAAGAATAAGTTTTCGGACTTTGCCTTAGCGGACCTTATTAAAGAAAATATCGCTTTTAAAAAGTATATTGACCCTACTCCTATACAAGACCAAGCTATCCCCCATATTTTAGAGGGGCGCGACATTATTGCCACGGCAAATACTGGTACGGGTAAAACAGCAGCGTTCTTGATTCCTTTGGTGCACAATGTTGTGGCAAAGAAAACGAATAAAGTGCTGATAATTACGCCGACTCGGGAGCTTGCTGCGCAAATTGAGCTTGAGCTTAAGTACTTTAAATATAAATTGAGCTTAGATTCTGTCTTGTGTATTGGTGGCGTGCGTATTGAGCCGCAGATCCAACTGCTCAGAAAAAACCCTGAGTTTGTGGTGGGTACACCTGGTAGGCTTAAAGATTTAGAGGACCATAACGCTATTAACTTTAGCCAATACAATGCTATTGTGCTTGATGAAGTTGATACCATGCTTGATATGGGCTTTGTCAGAGACATTAAATATTTCCTTACGCGGTTACCTAAAAAGCGCCACTCGTTATGTTTTTCAGCGACCATATCGCCAGAAACTAGAAAGGTTATGGATAGCTTTTTAACGAACCCTGTTTCGGTGAGCGTTAAGACTCGTCAATCTGCTGAAAATGTAAACCAGGATATTGTAAAAGTTGGTGCCAAAAATAAGGTCGAACTGTTGCATGATTTACTCATCAGCCCAGGATTTACTAAAGTTATTATCTTTGCGCGTACTAAGCGCAGCACTGATAAGCTTGCTAAAGAGCTCAAAGAGCGCGGCTTTGATGTAGCATCTATCCACGGTGATAAGACGCAATCGCAGCGTAAAAAAGCTTTGTCGCAATTTAAAGATGATAAAGTTAAAATTCTGCTAGCTACTGATGTGGTGGCCCGTGGTATTGATATTGATGATGTTTCGCAGGTGATCAACTATGATATGCCGCAAACCCATGAAGATTATATCCATAGAATTGGCCGTACCGGTAGAGCTAATAAGATTGGTCAGGCGTTGACGTTTATTGATTAACGGGCCAGCGATTTTTTAGATATTTATACGTGGTGATTAAAGCGAAAGTTTTAGTTACCACGTATTTTTTTAGGTACACTGAGATGATAAGTTTTTTTTGTTTCTTAATTGCAGGAAATGCGTATGTTGCACAGTAAATATTTTTATCTAATGTGTGTGTTAGTGGCGGCGCAGCAAAGTTTTGGCATGCAGAAGGCTGCAGAGCAAGTGGAATCAAAACAAGCCGTAGCTACTGGTATGACAAAAATTGAATCCGTAGAACAGGCGAAGCAATTTGCGGGCAAGATCGTCGCTTTTCAAGGAGGAAATAGTTATTTTACATTTCATGGATTTAATCAAACAAATTCTGATACAAAGATTTTTTATGGGTATGTCGAGAACAAATTGAGCGGATATTTCTCCCCCCGAAATGAGCAGGGATATAAGTTTATTAGTTTTATAAAACAAGGTTCGGTTCATAGTGGGTACGTTTTGCTGAATTCTACCATCGAAAAAGGTTCTTTATGGATGAGAAGTGTGACCATCGAAGACATTAAAGTTATGATTCATGCTGTGGAGGCGAGAGAAGCTGAATTCGCTTATGGGAATCGTGAGGCAAATGACTTATTATTAGCGGCATACCAAGCTACTTTAGCTAAGGCAGGACAAGGCGAAGCAGAGTCTAAAGAGGCATAATATGTTTTACGATGCCATTATATTTTAGACCTAGTAGTTACTTGAGCCATTAATCTAAACAAAAAGAAGCCTACTCGATGAAGAGTAGGCTTCTTTTTGTTTATTAATTTTTAAGCAGGAAGCGCGTTATACCATTTATCAAGATCCGCAATTTTCTTTTTTACCGCATCTAATTCATTGGTGAACTCAGTTCTTTTTGCTTTATATCCAGCAGCCAAAGCAGCCTTAGAGCCACCTGAAAGTACCGGTTTAACAGCTTGCTCAATTCCCCATATAGCCTGAGCCATAGGCACCATGCAAATAATAGCCGTTAATAGTAATAGTTTTTTCATACCATTCCCCTAGAGTTTATAATTCTTCTTTGAGTATCCTATTGTCTCTTTTTTAATATAATTTAATTGTTGCCAAATTTTCAATGATCGTATGATTGTCGTAGTTGCAACGGCTGCAAGGTAGTAGTAAGATTGTGGGGACTGTTGTATTTTCGTGATGAGGATCGATTTACCCCAAGTGTAAGGAGAATCTATGATCAAAAGAAAATGTTGGTATGTCATGTGCACACTAGCAACGCCACCGGTCTTTGGCTTGCACAAGGCTGCCCTGAAAGTTGCTACAACTCAAGCAGCTTCTGCTACAGCCACGACGGCGACGAGTTTTGGAAAACAACAAATTAAGTCCATAAGTGATCTGAAAGCCTTTGTCGGCCACATGGTTGTGTATACCGCCAATGTTAGTACCGATTATTTTACGCATAAGGATAATTATACCTTTGATGAAGCGATAGGGACGTGGTATGGCTTAGTGCATGCCCACGAGGTTCATCAGAGTGTTGTTGAATTGTTGCCCGTATTACAAAAATCATTAAGCGTACTGGAAGCTCGAACTATACCTTTGAGTAATGATCTTATTGACAAATCTTCTTTAGCTATGCGGCGAGCAACAGCGGAAGAAATAGCCCGTGTTGTCGCTGTAATTAAAAAAAAACAAGCTCAAATTCCCGCTGCTACATGGGCGCAATATGAAGCTGTTGATGCGTTGATAAACCCGTCTCAAGAAAAAGTAGAAGGTGGCGCTGGAGCTGCTGCAGATAAATCTTAACGATAGTTTTTAAGAGAGGCGTACGTTGCACACGTACGCCTCTCTACCTAAGCTCCGGGGAAAGACAAAGCAGTACCATTTGGTTATTGCTATAGCGCGCAATATCATAATAGTTTTACGCTGGGCATAGTATTTCGTGATGAAGATCGATGTTTATACTACAAAGGAGAAGCTATGATAAACAAAAAATATTTTTATCTCATCTTCGCATTAATACCACAAGCAGCCTTTGGCTTGCACCAAGCAGCTACCATGGTGACGAGTGCGTCAGTTTCTTCGCCCATTTTTACTAAAATTACCTCACAGAGTCACTTAGGGAGTTTTTTTGAGATTCTTGTTGCCTATAAGGCGTCAGTTAGCAAGGTTTATTTTACCCATGCTGATAATTATACATTGGGTGACGCAATAGCAATATGGTATAGTTTAGTGGAGCGTGCGCATCCGGGCTTCGTTGAATTGTTGCCTGTATTGAAGATATCATCGGAAGGAATAAAAAAACGAACTATTCATTTGAGTGATGATCTTATTGCCGCGGCCTCATTAGAAATGCGGCCGGCTACTGATGTAGAAATTTTGGCAATTATTGATGCCATTGTGAAAAAACAAGCGGTCATTCCTTTTGTCAGCTTAACGGAGGATGAAATGAAGGCGAAATTTAGTAGTAAGCGTACAACTGAGAAAACAGCAGTAGAAGGTGCTGGAGCCGCTAAAGACTAATTACAAGAACTATTAAATATATGCCTCGTTATTGATGGTGCTATGAATATACAATGGGTTTGTTGATTTTCAGCAAACCCATTTCTGTGGAGAGTACGACTAAACTTCTTGAAAGCAGATCTCTACCTAGCCGCATGCAGCAGCTTTTGCAAGCGGTGAAAGTAAAAAAGAAGCAGTATAACTCTGTAAGAAGATGGGCGGAGTCTGGACTTGCTCGCTCATTTATTTGTATCTTATGTTGGAGTTTGTTTTTAACATTAGTTTTAGGTTCGGCAATGCATACCACCAAAAGTAAATTTTCCAAACTTTGGAAAAATATTGGCTTATCATTAAATGGCTACACTGCGCTTAAGTGGTTGATAGCACTTTCATTTATTGGCTTTTTTCTTTTGCATGGTATGCGATTTATTGTGTATCCACTGTTTGTTAAAGATTCATGGCATGCAGAATCGTGGCATGAAGACCTGTACGAGCTTTTGGGCGGTATTGTATTTGATATTTTGCTTTCGTTTTTCTTTTATTATTTGTTGGTATTTGTGCCCGAGTATCGAAGGAAAAAAATAATTAAAAATAATTTTAACCACAACTTTATGATGTTTAAAGAACGGGTAATCCCGATGTTGGTAGAAGATGGTGCTATTACCGAGCAGTATGATGTAAAAAAATTAACTGATATCCATGCATTCAAAAGTTTTTTTTATGACCGTTGGGAAATAGTATTCAATGGCCTCAATGCCAATCCACAACTTATGCATAAAGTTACGAGCGAGCTGAGCTTTTTGCGTGAAGAAATTAATTTTATGTTAGGCCGCGTAGAAATTTCGGATGATACGCTGTTTAGATATTTAAGTGACACTTCATATCGTATTTACCATTACCAAAATGTGCAACCCGGTACCGATGATGCCAAGGCGATGGTCCACTTTGTGTGGCAACTTTTGACGGGCTATAGCTGGATTACTGGTGGCTACCCAGAAAAAGACCCTATGGAAGTGGCGGTAGAAAGGGCGTAATGTGCTCACTACGGCGCTATAAAAGACCTGTTTTTCCTGGAGTTCTTAATATTTGTTGCAGTTTGAATTAATTAATTGCTACTATAAATAAGATATAAAGGTATACTGCAGGAGAAAAATATGAATACAAAAATTAAAATAGCACTGTTAGCCCTAGGGTTAGCGGGTTTACCTGGTTCTGTTTTGCAGGCAAAAATGCATGAAATTATTATTGACGGCAAAAAGCAGGTGTGTAGCAATGGCAACCAGTGCTATACCAAGGCCAATAGTGACTTTTGCGACCGTTTACAAGATGACAGCTATAGTCCATCTTGCTATGGTGGTAGATGTGTCTGTTTTAACTAATCCTACGTCTTAAAATAAGCGAGCGTCTTTTCTAGGCCTTCATCGAGCGTTACGGCAGCTTTATACTGGAGTAACTGTTTTGCCCGTGTTAAGTCGGGGCAACGCATTTTAGGGTCCGTAGCGTCAATCTGTGGTATATAATTTACCGACGTTGGTTTGCAATGATGTTGCGCTGCAAGAGCGTTTATTTTAGTGGCTAGCTCTTGTATCGTAAATTCATCTGCGTTGCCAATGTTCACGACTCGGTCTTGCATAGCAAGGCTGTTATCTAAAGGTATTTGAAGAAGTTGTATAAGTCCGTTGACTGTATCAGAAACATACGCAAAACTGCGTGACTGTTTGCCGTCCCCATAAATTATCATCGGTCGGTTGTTCAGTAATGCACCGATAAAATTAGTTACCACGCGCCCGTCTTCTAGGCTCATATAGGGGCCATACGTATTAAAAATGCGAGCTATACGAGTATCAAGATTATATTGTTGAGCGTAAAATTTTATTAATGTTTCTGCGCCACGCTTTGACTGGTCATATTGCGAACGCTTGCCAATAGGGTTTACCTTGCCTGGATAATTTTCATGTTGTGGGGTAATTTCTGGGTCACCGTACACCTCTGATGTTGAAGAAAAAAGAAAGCGTGCATTTTTTTGCACAGCAAGGTCGAGCATATTCTTTGTTCCTTGCAGGCCCGATGAAAGAGTCTCTTGCGGCAAGCGATAATAAAATGCAGGGCTTGGTACCGACGCTAAATGTACTACCCAATCAACATTACCAGCAATAGTAAATGGTTGCGTAACATCATGATCTACCAAATAGTAGTTGGGGTGATTGAGCAATTTTTCGCAATTATTTTTTGAACTACACGAAAAATTATCAAGCGCAATAATGCGATGACCCTGCGCAAGCAAAGCCTCTACCATGTGGGTACCAATAAAACCGGTAGCGCCCGAGATAACAATAATTTTACTGTTTTGGGTTACAAAAGGGGACTGAATATTCGTGGGAACAATTTTTTTCTTATTGAGAAACAGAGGAGTAATAGAGCCCTTCTGGTGAGCTTTCTTTTGAAGAAATTTGCTGAGTGGTGAAAATTTAGCAGCGACCGCTTCTTCAGGGAGCTCTGGTTTGTTGTTAACAGGGCACGGTGCATGGCCATCAAAGTTTGCAAGGACAGTCAATAAATCATCTTCAGTTGGTGTTGCTGCATCTTCAATTTGCACAAACTGTATCGTAAGATTGCCATGTTCTTTAAAACGCATATGCATGCTTGCCCATGCAAGGGCAACGCGTATACCTTCAAGCCATTCAAAGCCATCATCCAACGGAGAATAACCATCCAAGTCCCGCGGCACTAACATGACGACCGGTAATTTTTCTTTGTGGGCGTAGGTCAATACTTCAGGCGTATCGAAAACGGTTTGGTTAAAAATGGCCCATGAATTTTGGAGGGGAAAGGGGTTAATGAGGACTATTTTTTTATGGGTAATCGTATCTTCATATAAAAAGAAACAATTTTGTTGATAGGGGTAAAGAAGGTTGCTCGTTAATAACCACAAAGAAAGTAAAAAACTTTTTTTAATCATTTTTTCCTCCAGGCTGTTGCCAATATCCAACTAACGGTGGAGCTTAGTCTATTATGTATTAAACGCAAGTTGTTGTACGGTTACCGGTTGCCCCAAGATTATGCTCGCTTTATTTGCAAATTGTTCACGATCATTACCCGTTACATACACGGTAACTTTTTTGGGTTCTGCTACGGTACCGACCAGATGAGGCGCTAGCACTTGAGCAATAACTTTTTCGCATGAAGCAAGCGTTACACCATTGCCAACTATGGCAGTAATTTGTTGCGTAATTAATGAGTAATGGGTACAGCCGATAACGAGAGTATCTATGTTGTGGGCTATGAGTGGCTGTAAATATTCATGGAGCGCAGCGTTCAGTTCTGCGGTATCAAGTACCGGAGCTTCGATAAGCGGCACTAAGCGAGGGCATGCTTGTTCAAAGACTTGTAGCGTATTATTCAAGCGCAGTAACTCTTTTTTATGGGCATGGCTATTAATAGTTGCTTGCGTGGCAATAATACCAATACGGCCGTTACAGCTTTGCTTGGCAACTAATTGCATGGTCTCTTGTATGGTGCCCATAAGCGGCAACTGGGTAAACACTTTTTGGAGCGTTGGTAAGGCAACCGCGGAAGATGTGTGGCAGGCAATGATTAAAGCATCAATGTCTTGCGTAACCAAAAAATTAATAATGTTTTCGCTATACTCTAAAATTTGTTCAGGAGTTTTTTGCCCATAGGGTACATGCGCGGTATCACCGACATAAATATAGTCAGCGCAGGGGAGCTTAAGGAGTTCTTTTAAAACGGTCAGTCCGCCAACGCCAGAATCGAATAAGCCAATGCGCTTAATTTTTTTATGGGGGTCCATTGCATTGATTTCCATAGTTACCTTTACCTAGCTGACCGTTAAGCGATGGTTTAAAGCTTTAAGGACGGCAAGCCTGCCCTTGTTTTTTACTGCTGTAGGGAGCAAAAATCTAAAAGGGTGAAGCTGCAGGCCAAAAAAGAGCGTGTTTCGTGAGCCAATATATTTTTGTAATAAGCTTACCAGCTTGGTCGCCTGTTTATAATAATCTAACAAAATTGGCTTTACTGCAATAAATTCTGGGTTATAACAAAGTTTTTTTAATATTTGGGTAGCAGTGCTGATATACCCAACATGGGTTGCTAAAGAGTCGTTATTATTGATATCAAGAAAATTTTCGACTAACTGGTCGTATTTGGTGCAAAAATCATAAAAATGGGGCAGTGCAGCAGGGTTTTTTTGCTGTAGAATGGTCGCTATGTTTGTTTTGGTGATTTCGATATCAGTTGTTGCATGCAATAGGTTGCATAGAAATAGGCCTGTCAGTATGAAGAAATAAAATTTCATAGGATGGGCTGCTTTATTTTTATTTTAGTTGCAAATTGAATTTAGTGGGTGCTACTCTAATACTAGACTATAACTTAGCTTAATTGAGGTGATATATGAATGCAAGATTGAAAATAGCTTTATTGCTCGCAGGGTTTTTTGGTTTTATGGGGGACGTGCAAGCTGGTAGTGAAGTTTTGCAGGATAAGTTTTGTAAAACTTGGGGTGATTGCCAACAACATATGGGTGTTTGTTACGCAAAAAGTCGCACGAGCGCTTGGGCTGATCCTTACGATGGCATTACTTGTGAGAACCGTAAATGTGTTTGCAAAACTTAAAAATATTAAAGTTTTAAGGTGATATATGAATACGAAATTAAAAATAGCTTTGTTGCTGGCCGGTTTTTCTGGTGCCGGCTTGTATGCTGGTAGTAAAGTTATTCCTGGTACCACCTGCAAGAATTATCAAGATTGTCAAAAGCACGCAGGCATATGTTATTCAAAAGAATACGGTTTTGGCCATTTATATGACAACACGCAATGCAATAGAAATGGTATCTGTGAGTGTTATTCATGAAGCGTCCTGGTTCGCCCCAAGATGAAGTTTTTTGGTATTTAAACCGGGGCCCGGTGGCTCCCTGCGAACAGGATCTTACGGTTGACGTTGTAGTAATTGGCGGCGGCATGGCCGGCCTGCATGCAGCGCAAGCCTTCAGTAAAAAAGGCAAAAAAGTAGCGCTTCTTGAGCAATATTATTGTGGTTCAGGAGCAACTGGTAAAAGTTCTGGCTTTATTACGCCCAATGCGGAGCTTTCTTTTACCGATTTTTCAAAGCGCTATAACCAAGAAACTGCCCGAAATATTTGGAATCTATTTATAAGCGGCGTTGAAGATATACGCAGTAATATAATTCATAACAGCCTTGCTTGTGATTATATGCCGCAAAATACCTTGGTTGTTGCCAACAGTAAGCATGACCTTAAAGGGCTTGCCTTTGAACATGATAATTTAATAAAGGCTGGTTATTCGTCGGCATTCTATACTGGTGACAACCTTAAGGACCATATCGGTTCAACCGGTTATGTGGGCGGGGTGGGTTACCAAGACACGTTTGGTGTACAACCGTACCTTTATTGCCAAGAAATGAAAAACGTCTTACGCGGGCAAAATGTGCTCGTTTTTGAAGAAACACCTGTTACCAGTATTGATGGTCATACGGTTATAACGGCGCGTGCTAAAATTACTGCAGAACATATCGTTGTTTGTACCGACCGCTTTTTACCTGAACTTACCGATTTAAAGCAAGAAGTATATAACGCCCAAACATTTGTTATGGCCTCGCAACAATTAACTGATGCGCAGTTGCGGGCTATTTTTCCCGCGGACAAATTATTGGTGTGGGATACGGAGCTTATTTATAACTATTTCCGGGTGACGGGTGATAATCGCCTTATCCTTGGTGGTGGTAGTGTGCTCAATACCTATGCTTCCAAAGCGCAGCATGAATCTGCCTGGATGCTGCGTAAATTAACGAACTATTTTAATAAAAAATTCCCTGGTTTAAACATCACCTTTGAACAAATGTGGCCGGGGCTTATCGGCCTTTCTAAGGACATTGCTCCGCTTGCGGGCCGTGATAAAAATAAGCCGTATCTTTATTATATTTCAGCTGTGGCAGGGCTGCCGATAGCTGCGGCATTGGGTAGATACAGTGCGGAAAACTTGCTTGATGGTAGAACCGACCTGGACCCTTATTTTTCACCCTACCGGTCGTATATCATTAGCGGCCTTCTGCAAACGCTTTTAGGCACCAAGCTTACCTTTGCGTTGTCGAATTTTATTGCAGCAAAGTTGTAATAATAAAAGGTTCGTCTAGATTCTATTTAACCGCTGTCATCTTAATTTCCACGACAGCATCTTTTGGTAATGCCCCAGCCTGGAATGTTGCACGCGCAGGATAAGGTTCTGACAAGAATGATGCATACGCCGTATTAACAACGGGGAAATCAGCAATGTCTTTAAGCAGAATTATGGTTTCTACCACATTGCTAAAATCCATTCCCGCTTCGTTAAGAATAGCGGCTAAGTTCTGCATACATTGCTTGGTTGCTTCTGTTGGTTCGGTTACTAATTCACCGGTCTTGGGAACAATGGGCAGCTGGCCAGAAATGAACAGCATTTCTTGAGCCTGCGTAACCTTGATGGCTTGGCTATAGGGGCCAAGTGCTTTTGGTGAATTTTTTACTTGAATTGCCGTAATGTGAGCCATGTTTTTTGTTTCCTTTGTTTCAGCACCAAGATAGTTGAACGCGCTTACAAGAAATATCCCTACCATTAATATTCTTTTCATAACGTTCTCTTTTTAAGCGCAAAGTGACATCGCCAATGTCACTTTGCAATAAGCAGGTTAAAATCTTATTCGCGCTCCCATTGGTTGAACTCCTTTGATCCTTTCACTCTATTATAATATTTATTTACGAGACCTTCGGTTGATTTTTGCGAAGAGAACGTGGGGTTTGTTGAAGAGCTTGCTGCTTGCAGATTTGTCGTGTTCATCACCATAATACTTATAGTGCCGGTTGCAGAATCGGTCACCCCATTGTTTACCTTAAAAGTAAAGCTATCGCTGCCAGCATAGCCGTTATTGGCGGTATAAAAGAGAGAAGCTGCTTGTGTGGTGCCGGTACTGGTAGGTTGAGTAATTGTTGATAAAGTTCCATGTGTTGGTCCAGAAACTATACTAAACGTAAGAAGGCTTGTCCCTTCATTGTCTTGGCCGGTTAGCCCTATAAGGGCGTTGATATTGTTAGGAACATTCGTGCTGCCGCTTAAGGCTGCTGGGGAAACTTTAAAGTAACGAGCAATTGCTGTTTCGCTACCATTTTCAGCGCTGCCACCAGCAAGAATATTTTTGCTGCTATCAAAGGCAAGGGCATATATAGCACTTGCTGCGATAGGGGTGAGTGTATAACCATTGGAGCTACCAAAAAGGGGATCAAGTTTACCTCGCGCGGTAAAGCGGCCGAGGATGAATTCAGTTTCAGGAGTTTCGGCATATCCACCCCAAATGACCCCGTTTTGTAGATCAACTAAAAGGGCTTGCAGGCTACTTGAACTACCAACAGGCAGGCTGATATAGCCCTTTGGTGAATTAAAAGTGGTATCTAAAGCACCATTGGGTAAAAGGCGGGCAACAGTAATTTGATAGGGGCCGTTGCCGGTCGCACCGCCCACAAGAATGTTGCCATTTGCGTCAACGCCTATCGCATTAGCTCTGCTTGATCCAGTAATTGGTAACAGTACATACCCGGTACCGCCGCCAAAGGTTGTATCAATTAATCCTGTTGCGGCATTATATTTAATAATAAAAAATTGAGTTACGTCGTTAATGGTTACATCACCTGCGGCAAGGATGTTACCATCAGATGCAAATGCGAGGGCGTTCAGGCTCGAAAGTTGTCCAATCGGTGTTGTGGTAACGCCGCTAACACCAAAGCCTCCAACGAGCGCGCCGGATGCATCACATTTTGCAATGGCAAAGCTTGGAATTTCATTAATAGTTGCATCACCGGCAACATAACTATTACCGCCACCGTCAATGATCAGTGCGTTAGCCTGGGCAACAGCAGCACCAGGGACCGATAGAACTACATAGCCATTTGGTGAACCAAATGCGGCAGTATCTAAGGCGCCGGCCGTAGTGAATTGCATCAAAAGAAATTGCGTAAACCCAGTACTGGTTGTTTTGCCGGCAGCAAGAAGTTTGCCTCCCGTTCTTAGGGCAACGGCATTGATAGCGCTTGAATCACCAACTATCGCTCGTGCGTAACCAGCAGCGCCATACGTGCCATCAACTACGCCGTTTGCGGTGAACTTAGCCACAACCGATTGGTCGGTAAGGCTCGGCCCTCCTGCAAAAACCACATTCCCGGCGCCAACAGCAATGCCACGTGCGGTGGTTGGTTCTGGGTTGACAAGGTAACCGTTAGGGCTTGCAAAAGAAGTATCTAAAGTTCCGGAGCTATTTGCTGCTTGCAGGGCAGGCATAGCACTCAAGAGTAAAGCGAATAAGTATATTTGTTTCATAATAGTCCTTAATTTTTATATCTTAAAAGTACCAATCAAAATTGATCCATACGGCTACATTGTTTGGTGTGTTAACTCCTGAACCTTGTTCATAAGCAACGCTCAAACCACATTGTGCGGGGTGGCAATAAAGCTCGCCAGCATAAGCTATGGAACCATAAAAAGAGTTTGAAATTGTGCGTGGTGCTGCACCCGAGCGTACCTTAACATCACTGAGCGTGACTGGTACAAAAGTTGCATCACTAGTGATTTGATTTGGCGTTAACGTGCCTTGCGAAATGTTGGCGGTGCTTGCTGATTGTGGGCTGAGCAAGGTGATGCCCGGTAAGTCAGCAATACCAACGCCCATGGGGAAATTGCTGCTTGGGCGTAAACAGACTTTTTCTGCTTGACGGTACCAGAAATCATAGCCAAGTTCAAACTGCCATTGGTTATGGTTGGCATGTGCTGCAAGATAAAGATCTACAGAATTTCGCGGGGTAACATCGGTATAAAAAGTTAAGTTATTAATTGCGGGAAAGCGCGCATATTTATCGTCTTGGTTTACCAATAAAAGATAGCGCGACCATTGACCGTTTTTCTTTAAATCAAATGATCTACATTCATTGCCACTGAGCCCATAGCGCCATTTTAGTTCACTTAAAAAGGTAAGCTTGCCACAATTATATTCGGATATGGTGGTAGTTGCGTTACCGCCCAAACCAAGCTGCGCATGCTTTGAACCGACTAACGGTTCAAAAACAAAACGAGATTTGGTTCCTTTACCCGTTGGGATGCCGAGCAACAAGTAGCCGTCTACTACCCAGCAATCATTATCAAATATTGTTTTTATGAGTTTAACTTGAATGTCGTCAACACCCGTTTTAGTGTGGTCGCCACAAATTCTGCCAAAGAGTTTATTTTGATTGGCAAATGCTTGGGTCATATTGCCAAAGCCAACGTTGACGCCCGGATTTTTAATGTCAGTTTCATGAATGTGCATGTTATTTTTTGCAGAAACAATGGCGCTATTAATTGCCAAAGTATAATCGCAGGGTAAATTAACGCTGAAAGCAATAAGCCCGCCATACGTTTGGCGTACGGGGCAAAATGATAAGGTTGAACTGAACATAGCGTTGTTTTCTGCTTGAAGGCCAAACCACAAAGAACCAATATCGCCAGAACCGTTTTCTTGCACATTTAAACATTGTTGGTGATCGATATTAAAATATTTTTTAAACTTATCGCCCACATTCTGTGTGTATATTGGTTTGACTGAAAAGGACCAGTCAGAGTCGGATTCATTTTTTTGTGCAAGCGTCAGTGCATTTTCAAAAATAGGGTTATAAGAAATTTGTCGTGGCACAAAAATTGATCGCGCGCAGCCAGCAACACACGCGGTAGATACGCTTATAGCTGCATATATAAAAATTATTACTAAAAATTGTTGTAATTGTTTACCCATAACTGTCTCCTTCAATAAGATTGATCATTTGCTTGTTTTTGTTCCTATGATTAATCAATAACACATATCAGTTCGTTTTCGCCACAGATGGGGTAGTTTGTTGTTTGATTTAACGCTGAGCTATAGTATCTTGTGTTGCAATGAATCAAATTTATTTTTAAAAGTAGTGAAATGAGTATGTTAAAAAAAATATTTTTATTGTTGACTCTTCTTGCGTACATCCCACAAAATGTTGCCGTGACGTTGGTATATAATATAAAAATTCGGCGTGCGTTTGATGTGCCCGCATCCTTGCAGATTGTTAAAAAACCGATTGTTTTTTCAGTAGTACCTATCGTTTATACTCGTAGTAGTCGCATTATTGACGCTGCCATTAAACTTGATACGTGCGAAAAGCGTAACGTATGCGGCGCGCTTTTTAACGTGCGCTATTTGCCAACGCGCAATTGGTGGGTTGAAGTAACGACCGGCATCGAAAAGGATGCGGCTGAATTTGTAGGAACCGATTCTTTTAAGCGTTCACGTAATGGCTTTGATGATATTGTGCTATCGGGTGGTTATCGTGGTTTTATTGGTGAGCGAATACAATTAGTGGGGTATGGCTTGATGGGATTTCCGGTACGTTCAAAAGTTGATTTGTTTGACCGCTATGGTCCCTTAGTTGGAACGCGTGTTTATAACCTCGGCGGTGGCGTAGAAGCTTCATATGCCTTGCTAAAAACAGAGCAACGCTCTTGTTCGGCCATTGCACAAGCGCGGTTTATCCATGGCTTTAACCGGTCGTGGTTCCCGATTTTGCCGCAAGGGGCACAGATCCAGCCAGGCAATTTTACCGATCTGTTTTTTTCGTTGCAATACCGCGAAGCTACTACCATTTTTGAATTGGGTTATGATGCAACTATTTTTTCCCAGCAAGCAGTAATTTTACTAGCGCAAAAAATACCGGCAGCAACCTTTGTGCGCAATAGTGGCTATGCAAGCATTACGCATGGCATGTTAAAAGGTTGGTTTAATAAGCCGTGGATTTTTGGGGTTGGCGTTAACTTTAGCCGTTCCAAAAAATTTGATGCCAAAACGCTCAGTGGCTGGTTATCCTGCTCGGTAGTGTTTTAACGTTACTTCTTTTCTGCTGCTATACCAATAACTCCAGCGCCAATACGAGCACCCGCATTGCCGGTGGGTTGCGTAACAAAATCATCCGGTTGCGCGTGGATAATCACCGCGCGGCCTACAATAGCATCAGGGCCATTGAGCATGGCGTGATGATCAACATATTCATATACGGCATTACCTTGCGCGTCAGCAATAATATTACCTAAATCACCCGCATGGCGATGCTTGTCATCCGGCTTGCTATGGGGCTGATCGGTCGGGTTAAAGTGGCCGCCAGCGCAGACCGCATCATCGCACGCACAGTTGCCAAACTCATG
>Ga0163144_10016018_pt1 | contig 15389 bp, 13 predicted proteins | sample OliLak19BULKMAT1_FD_123175 | JGI IMG/M metagenome (GOLD analysis project Ga0163144, IMG submission 123175) | Freshwater microbial mat bacterial communities from Lake Vanda, McMurdo Dry Valleys, Antarctica - Oligotrophic Lake LV.19.BULKMAT1 | ecosystem: Environmental > Aquatic > Freshwater >...
AGTCCGCGAGTGAGCCGCCTCGCTATTCGGCGCGACCGATTCACTCGGGCGCGCCGAGCATTTCGGACTCTGCGGATCACTTGCGGACGGGGGTTCCAAGGGGGGCCGGGTCCGTGTCTGGACCCCCTTGGCATCAATAAATGAAAATCGCCACTTGGAACGTCAATTCCGTCCGCGTCCGCGAGGCGCGTCTGCTCGCCTTCCTGGCCCGCGAGCAGCCGGATGTTCTTTGCCTGCAGGAACTGAAGGTGATGGACGACGACTTTCCGCAAGAGGCCATCCGCGCGGCCGGGTACGAAGCGGCCACCTTCGGCCAGAAGACCTACAACGGTGTCGGGATTCTTGCGAAGGCCGGGGCGAAGATGGAGAACGTCGCGCGAAGCTTCGCGGACGGCGACGACGATCCGCAAGCCCGGGTCATCGCTGCGGATATTCTGGGAGTCCGCGTCGTTTCGATCTACGTGCCGAACGGCGGCGAAGTGGGCTCGGACAAGTGGACGTACAAGCAGACCTGGCTGAAGCGGCTTTCGGCGTGGATTTCTGCCCACGTCGATCTCCACGCGAAAGTAGCGATCTGCGGCGATTTGAACATCGCTCCTGAAGCCCGGGATGTCGCCAAGCCCGATCGCTGGAAGAACAGCGTTCTCTTTCACCCCGACCTGACCGCAGCCTTTCATGGCCTCATCGGTCTGGGCCTGGTGGACACCGCCCGGATGCACCACGAATCCGAAGGACCGTTCACCTGGTGGGACTATCGAATGCTCGCCTTTCCGAAAGGGGACGGCCTGCGTATCGACCACATTCTGGCCTCCCGCGCTCTCGCCTCCGGCTGCACCGAGGCGCGGGTCGATCGCGACGAACGCAAGGGGGCGCAGCCTTCCGACCACGCTCCGGTGATTGCCGTCTTCAATTCCGGGCCTTGAAGCCCAGTTTCGTCTTATAGTTTGGGCGGCACACGCCCGGTTTCGAGGGCTCGTTCGCCTCACAGAAAAACAATGTCCGACTCGGCTCCGATCTCGTCCACTCCCGAAGGCGGGACGCGTTTGCCCGCGAAGATCGGCCGCTACGAGATCGTCGAGAAGATCGGGTCGGGCTCGTCGGGCACGGTTTACCGAGCCACCGACCCTTTCATCGGCCGCGTCCTCGCTATCAAGACGTTCCGCGTCGATCTGCAGCCCGGGCCGACGCGCGATCGCTTCCTTCAGCGCTTCTACCATGAGGCGCGGATCTCGGGGGGCCTCTCGCACCCCAACATCGTCGCGCTCTTCGATGTGGGGGAGATGGACGGCCTGCCTTATCTGGTGTTCGAGCATGTCGAGGGCCCAACCCTCGATGTAGCCCTCGCCCGCACGGGCCGCCTCGACTCGGCCGAGACCATCCGGGTCGTCGAGCAGACCGCGTCGGCCCTCGATTTCGCGCACGCCCACGGCGTCGTCCATCGCGACATCCGCCCCGCCAACATCATTCTGGCCCGGGACAAGCGGATCCGCATTGCCGATTTCGGCATCGCGCGAGTCGAAGGCAGCCAGCTCACCCAGCACGGCGAAATCCTGGGCACGCCCGCGTACATGTCGCCCGAACAGATTCGCGGCGAAGAGCTTTCCCCGGAAACCGACCTCTTCTCGCTGGCGGTGTGCGCCTACGAAATGTTGTCCGGGCAACGGCCTTTTATGGGGAAAAACCAGGCGGAACTGCTCGAGGCTCTGGTGTATGCGCCGCCGTCGGAACCTAAGGAACTGCGAATCCTCGGTATTCCCAGTCGCGATTTCATGTTCGTGTTCGAACGCGCTCTGGCGAAGGACCCTGCGCACCGCTTTGCCAATGCCGCATCCTTCGCCCGTGCGCTCAAGAGTTGCCTCGGCGTGGTCGTGTCCGACGAGGCCCCGCCGCCGGTCACGCGGATCGCGGTGCCCGAAGCTCCCGCCGCGCTGCGCCGCGCCATTCTGCCTCCGGTGGCTCCACCCCTCGCCGAGCCGGTTCCGCCGGAGCCGGTTCCGACCGCGCCCGCACCCGCGCCCGAACCGCGGCCACCAGCGTTCGTGCCGAAGCGCTTCGATACCGCAGCCACCGCAGCCATCGACGTGGCGGCCGCAGGACTCGATCTCGCGAATCCCGCCGATGGCACTTTGGTCTCGACCGGCAGCACAGATCCCGGCTTGCGCGGCTTGCCCGAGCCTCCGTCCGCCTCTCAACCTCTGCCCCCGGAACCGCCGCCGCCGCCCCCTCCGCAAGACGACCCCTCCGAGGCGACCCTGGTCACCACGGTGGGCTTCGACCAGGGTCTGAACGCAAGGAAACTGGAATCGCTTGCGGACGCCACGATGGCGGCGGCACTTGTGGACATCCCCTCGGCTTCGCCTCCTCGAATGTCCCGTCAGGAGGTCGAGAGCCTGCTCGCGAGATCCGCGGCTTCTCAAGCCGAAGGCATTTCCGCGATCGCCCCGGCGCTCCAGAAGACGCTGCCCGGTTCGGAGAAGACCCCGACGTCATCGAGTCACAGCGCCATCGAGGGCTTGTTGCCTCCGACGCGGGAGATGGCGAGGTCGCCCCTCGGATCGGCACCTTCGCTCGATGGTCCCTCGATTTCGGCCCCCAGGCTTCACGAATCCTCAGGGTCCAGAAGCGCCGACAAGACGGTCATCATGACCGATACGGAGAAGGCCGCGGCAGCCCGAGTGCGCCTGCCCGAGCCCAGGGTTCAGGAGGCTCCGCCCATCCCGAGGCCGGTTCCGCCACCCCCGCCTCCGCCCAAGACGGCAACCGCGAAGGTACCCACCCTGCCTCCGGCACCGGCCCTCGCCAGGCCGCCAGGGTCGTCGCTCGTCCCCAAGATCCTCCTCGGCGGCCTCGCCCTTCTCACTCTGCTCGCAGTTTTGGTGGCCGCTATCTTCTGGAGCCGCGCCGGCCGCACCAGTGGTCAGCCGACGGCAATGTGGAACGACTTGCCGGTGTACCCCGAAGCGGATGTGGAGAAATCGCCGCTGCTGGTCATAGGCGACCTTCCGAGCCCGAAGCTTGAGCCGGGCCGAGTGGTATCGGTCACACTCGCCTGGATCGTGACCCCCGAGGGAACGGTGGACGACATTAGAGTAGTCGTGTCGGCTGCTCCCGAGATTGATGCCTTTGTTATGGAAGGCATTCGCAAGTGGAAGTACGAGCCGGGAGTCAAGGGCAACAAGACGGTCCCGGTGAGAGTTCTAAGGAAGTACACGTTCCCCCAACGGGGAAGCTCAGGTTCCTGATACCAAATTGGCCAAACTCATTCTCAATCCGCAGATGCCGTCCAGGAAGGAGATCGACCTTCCCCGGGCCGGACTGTCCATCGGCCGCGATCCCGGAAACGATGTGGTCATCCCCGACGCCCTGGTTTCGCGCCGCCATGCGCGCATCCTCTTCGACGGCCGCGAATACCTCTTCCACGACTGTGAATCGGCGAACGGCTCGCTGGTAAACGGCGACCGGGTTTCCGAACGGAAGCTCTCCGATGGCGACGTGCTCTGGCTCGGCGCCTCGCGCCTTCTGTTTCGCGCGCCCGAAAACGTGGGCGAGGGAAGCTCGGCCAAGATCATCCGCCACCCTTCGTCGCACGGGATGAAATGCCCGGCCTGCGATCAGGGCTATCAGCCGGGGGATGTCTTCTGTCGCAACTGCGGCGTCACCCTGGGAGGCGAGCAGGGGGTTTCTTTGTGCGGCTCGTGCAACGCCCGCGTGGTTGGGCCGGCGCGGTTCTGCAACTCCTGCGGAGACTCTCTGCCCTCGGCCTCCGAGCGCAGCCAGTCCATCAAACGCCGCCTGCACAGGGTTGAGCAGGCCTCGACCAGTTCGCTCAATGGCCCCCTGCCCTCGGCTCCTCTAGAGAAGCGTTTGCTCGCCGCCCTCGTCGACCTGTTGGCCGCTGCCGCCTTGTTCTCTTTGTTGTCGCTTCCGGCCATCGCCGCCCTGCTGAACCTTGAGAGCGGTTCGCTCGGATTCTCGCTTCTGGTTCTGCCGGTGATTTCGTTCCCGGCCTACTTCATCGGCTTCTGGGCCGCGCGCCGCGCCACTCCCGGCAAGGAGCTTCTGGGTCTTTCCATCGTCATGAAGGACGCCACCAAGGCGTTCGGGCCGCGCGCGGCACTCGTTCGATTCGCTGGTTTCTGCCTGTCTCTGGCTACCCTGGGTCTTGGCTTCCTGATGATCCTGGTCGATGGCGACACTCTCCACGACGGTTTGGCGGGAACCCGCGTGGTCGAGCGCCGCTCGTGACCGATAGCCGGGAAACTGAAATCGTGACGCGCGGTCCTTCGGATGGGCCCGAGGGGGGAGGAATCAGTACCGAGGGGCCTGCCCCGAGCCTGACCCCGGCCGACGGCCCGCTGATCTCCGGAACCGCGCCCCCACCAAGGCGCCCGCTTTTCTCGGCTGCGTGGGATCTGCTTCACGACGTTTCGATCACCGTCTTGTTCTGCTTCTTCATCGTCACCTTCGTGGCCCAGCCGGTGCGGGTTCAGGGGGCCTCGATGCAGCCGCGGATCGAAGACAACGAGCGCATCCTCGTCAACAAGGCGATCTATCGGTTTCAGGGAGTCGAGCGGGGGGACGTCGTGGTGTTCTACTATCCGCGCGATCCTTCGGTGTCCTACATCAAACGCGTGATCGCCCTTCCCGGTGATCTCGTGGAAATCGTGGCCGGAACCGTTTTGGTGAACGGCGCGGCCATCGACGAGCCCTATCTCCTGCCCCTGTATCGCGACCATTACGACATGCCCCAGATGACGGTGGAACCCGGACACTATTTCGTGATGGGCGATCATCGTTCGAGCAGCATGGACAGCCGTTCTTTCGGGGCGGTTCCTGAGAAGTACATCTACGGCAAGGCCGCCATCTGTGTCTGGCCGATCTCCAAAACAGGCCTCGTTCGGTGAGCCGGCCCGAATCGCGGATCCGCCCCCAGGGGGGTGTTCGGCCTTCGTGCGCACTCGTTCTTGAGGACGGTGCTTTTTTTCGCGGCCTGAGCTTCGGCCGGGCCGGCGTCACCACCGGTGAAGTGGTCTTCAACACCGCGCTTGCTGGCTATCAGGAAGTTCTCACCGACCCTTCCTACGCCGGCCAGATCGTGACGATGACCTATCCCCACATCGGCAATTACGGGATCTGCGCCGAAGATATGGAGTCGGCCCGGGCCCAGGTCACAGGCTTTGTGGTGCGCGAGATCGCGTCGATCGACTCGAGCTATCGGTCCGAAGGCTCGCTCGAAAGCTGGCTCCTTCAGCAGGGCATCGCGGGCATTTGCGGCATCGATACCAGGGCCCTCACCCGTCACCTGCGAACCCACGGAGCCAAGCGGGGGGTCATCTCATCCGAGGCCTTCGACCTCGACCGGCTGGTTGCCCAGGCCCGCGCGTCCCGCGACATGAATGGCCTCGATCTGGCCCGCGAAGTGACGACGCCCGAAGCCTACGACTTCGCCGACGCGGGAACCGCCCTGGCCGCTCGCCCCGAGCCCCGGTTCAAAGTGGTGGCCTACGACTTCGGCATCAAGCGCAACATCCTGAAGCTGCTGGTCGCGTCCGGGTGTGATGTTCGAGTCGTGCCGGCCACAACCACCGCGAAGGAAGCTCTGGCCCTCGAGCCCGATGGCGTCTTCTTGTCGAACGGCCCCGGTGACCCGGACCCCTGCACCTACGCGATCGAATCGGCGAAGGCCATCATGGATTCGGGTACCCCGCTGTTCGGCATCTGCCTCGGACACCAGATCCTCGGTCTTGCCTGCGGGGGCAAGTCCTACAAGCTCAAGTTCGGCCACCGCGGCGCCAACCATCCGGTGAAGGACCTCGAAACCGGCAAGGTCGAGATCACCGCACAGAACCACGGCTTCGCCCTTGATCGCAGCGTGTTCGAGAACAAGCAGTTTGCGCTCACTCATGTGAACCTGAACGACGACACGGTCGAAGGTTTCCGGCACCGCGAGCTCCCCGTGATCTCGGTTCAATATCACCCCGAGTCAAGTCCGGGCCCGCACGATTCTCGGCATCTGTTCGCGCGCTTTGTGGAAATGATGGAGAAAAAGAAGGGGCCACGAGGGTAGTGAAGGATCCGACCATCAAGTCTGTCCTCGTCATCGGGTCCGGGCCCATTGTCATCGGCCAGGCCTGCGAGTTCGACTACTCCGGCACCCAGGCCATCAAGGTTCTCAAACGCGAAGGCATCCGCGTGATTCTCGTGAACTCGAATCCGGCCACCATCATGACCGACCCCGAGTACGCGGATGCCACGTACATTGAGCCGCTGACTCCCGAATTCGTCGAGAAGATCCTTGAGAAAGAGCGGCCCGACGCGATTCTGCCCACCGTCGGCGGCCAGACTGCGCTCAATCTCGCCATCGCCCTGGCTAAACGGGGAACCCTCGACCGCCTCGGCATCCGCCTGATCGGCGCTTCGCGCCGCGCGGTGGAAGTGGGCGAGGACCGGCAGCTCTTCAAAGAGGCCATGCATCGCATCGGCCTTGACGTCCCGCGAAGTGCCGTGGTGAAGTCTCTCGACGAGGCGCGGGCGGCGGTTATGAACACCGGCCTCCCCGCGATCATCCGGCCGTCCTTCACGATGGGTGGTTCGGGTGGCGGCATCGCGCGCACCGAGGCCGAGTTCGAGGAGATCGTCACCCGCGGCCTCATGATGTCGCCCGTCCACGAGGTGCTCATCGAAGAGTCGATCCTCGGCTGGAAGGAATTCGAACTCGAGGTCATGCGCGACAAGGCCGACAACTTTGTCGTCATCTGTTCCATCGAGAACTTCGACCCGATGGGTGTGCACACCGGCGACTCCATCACCGTGGCTCCCGCCCAGACCCTGTCCGACCCCGAGTATCAGCGGATGCGGAACGCGGCGCGCGACATCATCCGCGAGGTTGGCGTCGAGACCGGGGGTTCGAACATCCAGTTCGCCACTGATCCCAAAACCGGCCGCCTGATCGTCATCGAGATGAATCCGCGGGTGTCGCGATCGTCAGCTCTGGCCTCGAAGGCCACCGGCTTTCCCATCGCGAAAATCGCGGCTCTGCTCGCCATCGGCTACACCCTCGACGAGATCACCAACGACATCACGCGCGTGACCCCCGCGTCTTTCGAGCCCAGCATCGACTACGTGGTGGTGAAGATCCCGCGTTTCGCCTTCGAAAAGTTCCCCGGTTCGTCCTCCACCCTTGGCACCCAGATGAAGTCGGTGGGTGAAGTGATGGCCATCGGCGGGAACTTCAAAGAAGCGTTTCAGAAGGGACTGCGAGGTCTTGAGATCGGGGCCAACGGCTTCTTTCTCAAGGGTGTCAGCGATTCCGGTCTCTCGGGCGCTTCGCTCGATGCGGAAATGGCGCGGCCCAGTCCCGACCGTTTGTTCCATGTGCGCGCGGCTTTCGATCAGGGGCGTTCGATCGAGAACATCCACGAAGTCACGGCCATCGACCCCTGGTTCCTCGATCAGCTCCAGCAGATCATCGACGAGGAGAAGAAGATCGCCGACCCTGGCCCTGGCCTGGGTCAGGACGCCTCGGCCTGGAAACGCGCCAAACAGCTCGGCTTCTCGGACGCGCGGATAGGGGATCTGACCGGCGCCACCGAGCCCCAGGTACGCGCGGCCCGCAAGGCGCTCGGTGTGGTTCCGGTCTACAAGCGCGTCGACACCTGCGCCGCCGAATTCGAATCGCACACCCCGTATCTCTATTCGACCTACGAGACCGAGTGCGAAGCCGATCCGACCACCAGGCGCAAGGTCATGATTCTGGGCAGCGGCCCCAACCGCATCGGACAAGGCATCGAGTTCGACTACTGCTGCTGCCACGCGAGTTTCGCGTTCCAGGAGGAGGGTTGCGAGACCCTGATGGTCAACTGCAACCCGGAGACGGTGTCGACCGACTACGACACCTCGGATCGCCTCTACTTCGAACCGCTCACCTTCGAAGACGTCATGAACATCGTCGAGCGCGAGAAGCCTGACGGCGTCGTCATCCAGTTCGGCGGCCAGACCCCGCTCAAGCTGGCCCTGCCTCTGTTCCGCGCGGGAGTTCCGATTTGGGGCACCTCGCCCGACATGATCGACCTCGCCGAAGACCGCAAGCGTTTCGCCAGACTTCTTGACGAGCTGGACATCGCGCAGCCGGAGAGCGGAACCGCATTGTCGATTCCCGAGGCCCGTGAAGTGGCGCGGCGCATCGGCTATCCGGTTCTCGTGCGTCCTTCCTACGTTCTCGGCGGCCGGGCCATGGCCATCGTCTACACCGACGACGACCTCGAGACCTACGCGAGGGAAGCGGTGAAGGCCTCGCCCGATCATCCGATTCTGGTCGATCGTTTTCTCGAGGACGCTTTCGAAGTCGACGTGGACGCGCTCGGCGACGGCGAACGCGTGATCATCGGCGGCATCCTCGAGCACTTCGAGGAGGCGGGCATCCATAGCGGCGATTCCGCGATGGTGCTGCCGACCTACAAGGTCAAGGCCGAGCACATCGCCACGATTGCCGACTACACCCGCCGCCTCGGCCTCGCCCTGAACGTGCGCGGGCTGATGAACGTTCAGTACGCGATCAAGAACGACAAGGTCTACGTGATCGAGGTGAATCCCCGCGCCTCCCGCACCACCCCTTTCATCAGCAAGGCCACCGGCGTGCCCATGGCCAAAATCGCCGCGAAGATCGCGGCAGGGCGGACCCTCGAGGAACTGGGTCTTACCGCAGACCTGGAAGTAAAGCGGGTCTTCGTCAAGGAGTCGGTGCTGCCTTTCGTGAAGTTCCAGGGCAGCGACATTCTGCTCGGCCCGGAGATGAAATCGACCGGCGAGGTGATGGGAATCGCCCGCGGGGTCGGAGTGGCGTTCGCCAAAGCCCAGGCCGCCGCGGGCACCTCGATTCCCACGAGCGGTTCCGTCTTCATCTCGGTGAACGACAACGACAAAGCGGAGATGTTGCCCCTCGCCCGCGCCCTTCAGGAACTGGGTCTCACCATCCTGGCCACCCGGGGCACCGCTCTTTACCTCGCGCAGCACGGCGTGGTGGCGCAGACCGTGGCCAAAGTGGGCGAGACCCGGCCCGATTGCGTCGATCTGATCCGTGGTGAAAAGATCCAGCTTGTGATCAACACTCCGCTCGGTCAGAAGTCGTTCGAAGATGACGGCGCCATTCGCAAGCAGGCGACCCAGCAGGGCATCCTGGCCCTGACCACCCTCACCGCGGCCGCGGGCGCGGTCGACGCGATCCGGGCTCTGCGCACCGAAGGCTTCGAGGTGGAATCCCTCCAGGAGATTCTGTCTTCGTGACCGTCTTGAAGCCGCTGGTCCTGGCTCTGTCGGGGGGAGGTGCACACGCGGCAGCCCATGCGGGAGTGATGATAGAACTTGCGGCCCAAGGGGTCCACCCCACGGGCTACGCCGGGGTTTCCGGAGGCGCGCTCGTGGCCGCGGCCTACCTGGGCGGTGCCAGCATGGACGCTCTCGTTGCCGAGGCGTCGCGATTGCATCCCTGGTTCTGGGTGCGCGGCTGGGGTGGGGGCCTCCTTTCCGGGACCAAGCTCGGGACACTGATCGATGAGTTCCTGCCCAAAGAAGCATTCGAGGAACTATCCGCTCCGCTCGTGGTTCTTGCTACCGACATGGACAGCGGACAAGGTGTTGTCTTCAAGTCCGGCAACGTTCGCGACGCGGTGCGCGCCTCCTGCAGTTTCCCCGGGATCTTTCCTCCCTTCGTCCACGACGGCCGGCGCCTTTATGACGGCGGCGTCACGGACGTCGTTCCGGTCAAGCTCGCGCGCGAACTCGCGGGCGAGGACGGGGTGGTCATCGCGGTGGACGTGAACGGTGGTACCCGCTGGCCGGCCGCCGAGTCGTTCGTGGCCATCGCCCTGCGGGCCGGCCTCACGCTCCTGCGTTCGCGGACCCGTGTCGAACTTTCGGGCGCCGATCTGGTGATTGCGCCCGCCATGGGCGATTCGGGCTGGATGCAGCCTCGGAAGATCCCCACCTTCTACGACGCGGGCCGGGAATCCGTACGGCAGGCCCTGCCCGAAATCAAACGCCTCCTCGAGGCCTGATCGTCGCGTGGCCAAGCTGGTGCGACGCGCCGTCGTCCTTCTCCTGATCGCGGGAGGACTCGTTTTCATCCTTCCCGCCGAGAAGGCACCGCCTGCGGGCGCCTGGCTCACAAAGGCGGGTCTCGACTCGCGAACCATCCGCGTCTCTCGAGGGCCGGCTGCGGGCTTTCTCGATATTCGCTATGTGCGCAAGGGCCAGGGGCCGGCCGTGGTCCTGATCCACGGGCTCGCCTCTTCGATCTACAGCTGGGCCGAGGTTATCGGTCCGCTTTCGCAGAGCTTCGACGTCATTGCCCTCGATCTGCCCGGCTTTGGAGGGTCGTCCCAGCCCGGCGACCTCTCGTTCGACGATCTGCCTCGGGCCGTGCTCGGGCTGATGGACTCGCTCGAAGTCAAGAGGGCCCACTTCGTCGGGAACAGCATGGGGGGCGCGGTTTCGTTGCTGATGGCCGCGCGCCAGGCCGAGCGCGTCGATCACGTGGTCGTTCTCGACTCCGCCGGATTTCGGATGCGCATCGAAGAGCGGCCCTTCATGATCCGCGTGCTCGGATCGGAGACCGCCGGATTTTTGTCCGATCGACTCCCGATTCGGCGCGCGCTCACGTCGGTGACCCTGCGCCGCCTGATGAAGGACGATTCCCGCGTGACCGAGGAACGCATTGACGAATATCTGGCCCCGATCCTTCGCCCTGGAGCCCTGGCCTCGGCGAGGGCCCTGCTCCGCTCGCCCCTGGACGAGACCTTCGTGTCCGGCCTCGGCCTCATCACCGCGAAGACACTGGTGGTCTGGGGCCGTTTCGATCCCTGGCTTCCCGAGGCTGACGCCGACCGCTTTACCGCCGCCATCAAGGGCGCGCGCAAAGTCGTGCTCGAGACCGGACACATGCCACAGGAGGAAAAGCCCGCGGAAGTAGCGCGGCTTATCGGAGACTTCCTGATCTCATGAAGGCGAAACCGACCCTCCCGCTTCCACGTGTCCTTGCGATGGCGGCTGCGGTTGCCCTGGTTGGCTGCGGCCGGGAACGGGGGGTGGACCTGGGCGGCTACGCGGCGCGGCTGGTTGACGGCAGTGTCGTCTCCGAAGGCAAGACCTTCGTAGCCGACGTCCAGGGCCGGATGATCCATATTGACGATGTCGGCATGCGGGTGTTGCCGGCCTCGCCCCCTTCGAAGATCGTGCTGAAGACCGACATCCCAAGGGGTGGTGTGCTCCACATCGCGGCCGGTATTCCAGAGGATCGCCAATCGAAGGGCGCCGTCGAGTTTGTCATCGGTGTGATGGAGGGCGGCAAGAGCCACGTCGTGCTTTCAGAGGTGATCGACCCCATCTCCAGGCCCGAGCATCGCGTCTTCGTGAACCTCCGCGCCGACCTCTCCCGCTTCGCGGGGAGCAACCGCGAACTGGTGCTCGAAACCCGGGCCTTCGAGAAGGACGGCGATCTCTTCCGCGCCTACTGGGGCGCTCCCAGCATCGCGGTGGATCCAAAATTCGCGGTGGTGAAAGACCCACTCGTCATCGTGTATCTGGTCGATACCTTGCGCGCCGATCACACGACGCCGTACGGCTACAAGAGGAACACCACCCCCGAACTCGAGAAGTTCGCCAGGGACGCGGTTCTCTTCGAAGCTGGAATCGCCCATTCCTCCTGGACTAAGCCTTCGGTCGCTTCGTTGATGACCTCGCGCCTGCCCTCCCGCCATCGCGCGGTGCAACTGCGCGATCCGCTCGACTCTGGGCAGGTGACGCTCGCCGAGATGCTGGACGCGAAGGGCTTCGCCACGGGTGGGGTGATCGCGAACTCCGTGGTCTACGCGGCCGATTCGAATTTTCATCAGGGGTTCGAAGTTTTCGCGGGCATGCACGGCGACGAGGGACGCCGCTCGAAGATGGTCGATACCCGGCTGGTGGTCGACAAGGCCCTCGAGTTTCTGGATTCGCGGCGCGGTCTGCCCACCTTCCTCTACGTTCATACGATGGACCCCCACGTGCCCTATTCGCCGCCTGCACCCTTTGACACCATGTTCGACCCGAAGCCCGTGTATCCCGAGCACCCCGGCATCGATCCGCGAACGGACTACAAAGAGCCGCGGGATCGCGAGCGACTGATCGCCCAGTACGACGGCGACATCGCGTACGGCGACCAGCAGTTCGGGCGATTCATCGACGAGCTGAAGAAGCGCGGAGTCTACGAGGACGCGGTGATCCTCTTCGTATCGGACCACGGCGAGGAATTCCTCGACCATGGAGGCTGGCTGCACGGCCGTTCGGTCTTCGATGAACTGGTGCGGGTACCCATGATCGTCAAGTTCGCGGGCCGAAGGGGCGCCGCGCAGCGCGTGTCTCAGGTGGTGGCGCTTTCGGATGTGCTGCCCACGGTTCTTGAAGCCGTGGGCCTGCCGGTTCCCGATCCGCCCGCCATCATCGGCCGCCCCTTGCAGGGGGTGGCTTTCTCAAGAGTGCCCGAGCCGCCGGTGGTTTCGGAGATCTCGCATCGCGGCTTCGTGTCGTCGGGGATCCGCACGGGCCAGGCGAAATACATCCGCCGTTTTGCGCCCCAAACCGACGAGCTTTACTTCGATCTTGCGAAGGACCCGAAGGAGCAGACGAACCTGATGACCGAAAGCCTGCCGGGCGCGCGCCGCCTGCGGGCGGCGGTGGAGGAGACGATGCAGGTGACGCCCTACCGCTATGTGGTCCGCGCGCTAACGCCAGAGCCGCAGACCCTCTTCATTGAAACGACGGGATGGATCGAGGGCATTGAAGCCGCGGGTCTGGGTCTTGCCGAGAAGGCCCAGCTCAAAAACCAGGGCCGGCTGCTCGAGATCACACTGACCCCAAAAGCGGGGGCTCCGCGCGAGATTTTTTTCCGCGTCCGCCCGGTGGGCGTTCCCGTGACCCTCCGCGGCATCGTGGGGTCGCGTGAGCTGACCGCCGCGAAGATCTTCATCGGGGAAGGGGGATCTCACCCCCGCACCGTGCCCTTCCTTCTGCCGGAGATGGATGGCGACTTCATTGAGGGAATGTTTAAGCCTAGTGCGGCCAGGTCCGGCGTGGTGGTCTACCTCGACCAGCCCTCGGGCCGCTCCACGAAGGACCTCGATCCTGCCGAGCGCGAGCAGTTGTGCGCTCTCGGCTACATCAACTGCAGCGGCGACGCGCAGAAGAGTCGTTGACACTCTCTCCCGCGGGCTCCCGCCTTCGCCTGGTGGCCTTCGACCTCGATGGCACCCTGGTCGACTCCATCGGCGATATCGCGTCGTCGGTCAACGCGAGCCTGGTCGAGCGCTACGGTGAGCCGGGCCGTTTGCCCGGCGATGTGGTGCGAGGCTTTGTGGGAGGAGGTGCTCGCCGACTCATCGAACGTTGCCTTGACGCGCTGGGGCCTTCCGTTCTTGGGCGTGCCCAAGACGAAGAGATGGATCCGGTCTTCGAACGCTTCCTTCGCATCTATGGCAGCCGTCTGGTGGAGACCACGATGATGTATCCCGGGATGCGCGAAGCTTTGGCAGGGGTAGCAGCACGGGCGAAGGTCGCGATCCTCACCAACAAACCGGGCGAGATGAGTCGCGTCATCTTGAGCCGCCTTGGAGTCGATGGACTCTTCATCGGTGTGATCGGCGCAGACGACATCAAGACCCGGAAGCCCGATCCCGAGGGGCTCTTGCAGTTGTGCGCTCGCGCGGAGGTCGATCCCCATGAAGCCGCCCTGGTCGGCGATTCCGCGGTCGACGTTCGAACCGCGAAGAACGCGGGCGCGCTCGCCGTCGGAGTGTTGTGGGGTTACGACCGCGATGGGGTCCTCCGGGAACGCCCCGATGTCACTCTGAACCACCCCGCAGAACTCGCCCGGCTGGGCGGGGTTCAATAGACCGCGGCGACCGTCCACTTTCCCGTGTCGTCGGGATAGCTGTTTCGAGCCGCGTCCAGGATGTGCGCGGCGCCCTTGAGCCGGGCTACGTCCTTCGTCGCCGCAGCACTAGCCGCGAGCACAGTCATCGCGATCCGGTCGTCGGGGAAGTTCATACTGCACGCCAACCGCAAGATCCGTACACTACTCGACAGAAGTCGCGGATTGCCACGCCCCTACCGTTCAGGATTGATGTCTGTCGATTGGCGCCAAGTCGGACTGCGGGCCAGCAGCTTTACGAGCTGGCGCGCCAGAGGTCGCGAGCCGTGAGGCCGAAGCCAGCCAACGCGAGCCCGAAATGGGCCAGCAGTGCAACCGAGTCGACGGACAGCACCACGAGGCCCAGGAAGTGCGAGGCCCAGTCTTGATAAAGGCGGACACTCGGTTGGTTCGTGCCTGCGGCGGCAAATCCGATTCCGATGATGCCGTGAGGTAGCCACAAGAGAGACCACGTGACAACGAGAGCCCACCAGGTGCGCCAACTCCGATCGCCTTGAACCGCCAGGACGAAGAACGCCACGCCGAACGCGAGCCATGCGAACCCGAACGAAACTTGCCATGTATTCAGATACGGGCCGAGGGGATAGACATGGTTGGCGAGGTACGGTCCTGCTGTGGGTTTCCAGAACCGAAGCACGAAGACCAGGCCGACAAGCGAGAACGGAATGCCCGACCACGCCAGCAGTTGCCAGCTCAGCGGAGCGCCGGCCAGGTTCTCTCTATGCGCGATCACCGTCGCCGCGCAGAGGCCCGCAGCGCATAACGAGACTAACCACACGATCCCCATGCGTCACCTCTCCTCGTTTGCCCCTCTTGCCTCTTGCCAGCGGCGGATGAAGCTGCTCGCCGGGGTGAAGAACCCGATAAGTATTGCACGCTACCTGGCTGCGGCCGGCGAGCTGACCGATGTGCCGAACCGCTCACCTGGCCGCGGTCCGCCCTACTGGAAGAGCCGCGTGCTCCGCCTTCAGGCGCAGGGTGATGAGAGGGAGCGCGCAGCCTGGCCTTGGGCCACGAAGCAGCGTAACGAGCGGAAGCGAAAACGCGGGTTGCACCGCGGGGCGGCGGAGGTTGCGTGGCCCAAGGGGCCAGGCTCCGCGCCGCCGTGAGGGTTTCGCGCTCCGAACAACCCCCGAATGCGGCGCCCGGGCGCGCATACGGGCTGCCGGAGCGGGCCGCGCGTCCGCCACGGCCGCGCGCGGTCGTGGCGGATTGACTGGCAAACCGCCCTTGTTTCACTTACGCTCGGTGTGGTCCCGCCGGAGGGCAACCAGTCTCGCCCTGGGGACCGGCGAGTTGGGCCTACGCCCTTAACTACCCTTTCGGGACCTGCTCGTCCGCGTGGTAGCTCGACCGGACCAGCGGGCCGGACTCCACATGGCCAAAGCCGATGGAAAGACCGAACTCCTTGACCTTCGCGAACTCGTCG
>Ga0163144_10016020_pt1 | contig 15387 bp, 14 predicted proteins | sample OliLak19BULKMAT1_FD_123175 | JGI IMG/M metagenome (GOLD analysis project Ga0163144, IMG submission 123175) | Freshwater microbial mat bacterial communities from Lake Vanda, McMurdo Dry Valleys, Antarctica - Oligotrophic Lake LV.19.BULKMAT1 | ecosystem: Environmental > Aquatic > Freshwater >...
CCAGCCCGATCCCGAGCTGCAGCGGCTGGTCGCGCGGCACTTCATCATATTCTTCGCCGACATCAAGGACGTGGCGCCCGAACTTGCGGGGCTGCCGTTCCACCTCAAGGGCGAGGGCGAGATGCTCCCCTGATGCGCTTTTCCGAACACTCATGATGCCGACTGGCGGGCATCGGTGGCACAGCGCGTCGGATCGGGATTCGGCCGCCGGATCAAGAGGATTACGACGATTTTTGGCACAGCCCCCGGAACACCGCGTGGCACAACGAGGTGTGCCAGAAAACCGGCCTCTAGGCGGTGGGCAGCCGGCCCACGATCGCGAGCCGTCCGTCCGGTTCGCGGCGCATGACGACGATCTCGCCGCTGCCGGGGAAGGCCTCGCTCAACGCCGTGATGACGACTTGGTGGGTCACCATCACAGTCGGCCCGGTCAGCTCCAACTGGGCGATCCAGGGCCGCAGCGCCGCGGTTTGCTGAACCGCGCGGTCGCGGTCCTGGGCGAAGGAGTTCAGCAACGGCTGAGGGCTGACTTCACCCAGCTTCATCAGGGTCGCGGTTTCGAGGCAACGGCACCACTGGCTGGAGAGAACGTGGGCCGAAGCGATGCCGTTGGCCCGGAACAGGTCGCCGATGCGGACGGCCTGCGAGCGACCCTCAGCCGAGAGGTTGCGCTGGGTGGTGCAATCGTCGACCCGGAAATCCGGCGGATCGAACGTGCCGGGCGCCAGCGCATGACGGATCAGGGCGAAATGCCCTGGCGTGCGCAAGCTGGCCCAGGGGCCCGCCTGGGCGCGACCGTCGCCCGCGAGCAGGAAGCCCGCCAGCGAGGTGACGATCGTGCGCCGGGTCGTCATGGCTTGACGGTTTTCTTCAGCACCTGCTCGTAGACCTGCAGGATCGCCGAGCTGTCGTTGCCGCCCAGGCCCATGCGGCGCGCCATGCGTTGCAGATTGTGGGTGGCGGAACCGAGGGGCAGCGGCACGTCGAGCTCGTCGGCGAGCTCCATCGCGAGATGCAGGTCCTTGTGGGCGAGGTTCAGGGCAAAGGACGGCGGCGAGAACTTGCCGGACAGGGCGCGCTCGGAGAAGGCCTTGAAGGTCGCCGAGTTGCCGCTCGAGGTCGAGATGACCTGCACGAGCTTCTGCGGGTCGAGCCCGGCCGAGACGCCCAGCATCATCGCCTCGGCCGCGGCCGCGGCATTGCAGAAGGCCATCATGTTGTTGCAAAGCTTGGCCACCGTGCCGCTGCCGAGCTCACCCATGTGGATCACGTTGGCGCTGAACGACTGCAGCACCGGCAGCGCATCGTCGAACACCTTCTTGTCGCCGCCCACCATGATGGCGATCGTCGCATTCTCCGCGCCGACCGTGCCGCCGCTCACCGGGGCATCGAGCATGGCAATGCCCTTGGCGGCCATTGCGGCGCCGATCCTCTTCACCATCGAGGGCGCGTTGGTGCTGAGATCGATATAGGTCTGGCCCTTGCCGATGTTGGCCAGGATGCCGTTGTCGCCCAGCGTCACCGCCTCGACGTCCCGCGGCATGGGGAGCGACGTCATCACGATATCGGCGCCCCTGGTCGCTTCAGCCACCGATTTGGCGGCCGTGGCGCCGAGATCGGTGCAGGTCTTTACCGCAGCCGGATTGAGGTCGAACACGGTCACGGCGTGATTGCTTTTCTTGATGATGTTGCGGCACATCGGGCCGCCCATGTTGCCTACGCCGATATATCCGACCTTCATCGTTTCCTCCCCAGAAGAGTGTGTGGGGCCACTATACGGCAAAATGGGCGGCGGCTAATGTTGCTGAGCGGAAGGCATGACGAATGATGGCGAAGAAAAAAACCAAGGAACAGCCCAAGGAACCGCGGCGCCGGCGCTTGCCGCACGGTCTCGAGGACGAGACCTTTTCGATCAAGGAAGCGGCGGCCATTGCCGACATCGCCGACAAGACCGTGCGCAACGAAATCTATGTCGACCTCTTTCGCGTCGAACTGGACGACAGGTCGCGCGTGGCGATCAGCGCCCGCGGCGTGATCTATCTCCGCCTGATTCGCCTCCTGCCGGTTCAGCTCGGTCCCAAGGATCGCAACGCCCTGTCACGCATGTTGGCCGAGGGCTGGCCCGGGGCCGAGGGCTGGGGCCGCAAGGGCGACACGATTTCCAAGGGCATGGTGAGTCTCGACGTCGGCGCCGCCGAGCGCGACGCGATCGAGCGTCTGAGGGTCTTCGTCCGAGGACGACAGCGGATCGAGAGCGACACCGGCGGCCCGGCCGGCGACATGCTGTTCAAGGACTCGGCGATCCGGGTGCGATTGGTGGGAGCGCTCCTGGCCCGGGGAGCTGAGCCCAAAAAGATGCTGACGGCCTTTCCGACCCTCGAAGCCGACGACATCGCGTTTGCCGGCATGTTCGCGCGCCTCAACAAGGGGCCCGGATCCGCCTCGACGGGCCGCGCCCGTGCCACCCGGGCGGCCCGCTGACCTGTCGCTGAAGCTCCTGCTATAAGCAGGCAAGACAGGGAGGATCGCCCGGCCCATGGCGCGCAACAAGCTGCATCCGATTCCGCATCCGCCGCGCACGCCGCTGCTGGGCAACATGCTCACCGTCGACGGCGGGGCGCCGATCCAGGATCTGATGCGGATCGCGCGCGAGCAGGGGCCGATATTCTGGCTCGACATGATGGGCACGCCGCTGGTCGTCGTGTCCGGCGCTGACCTGGTCGCCGAACTCTGCGACGAGAAGCGTTTCGACAAAGCCGTGCGCGGCTCGCTCCGCCGCGTGCGCATGCTGGGTGGCGACGCGCTGTTCACAGCTGAGACGCAGGAGCCCAACTGGCAGAAGGCACACAATATCCTGCTGCCGACCTTCGCGCATCGCATGATGCAGACCTACCATGAGGGCATGCTCGACATCGCCGATCAGCTCGTCACCAAGTGGGAGCGGCTGAACGCCGACGAGGAGATCGACGTGGTGCGCGACATGACCGCGCTTACCCTCGACACGATCGGCCTGTGCGGTTTCAATTACCGCTTCAATTCGTTCTACCGCAGCGACAACCACCCCTATGTCGAGTCGTTGGTGCGCGCGCTCGAGGCGGTGATGAAGATGCGCGGCCTGCCGCTGGAGGACATCACCCAGCGCAAGAGCCGCAAGAAGCTCGAGCAGGATGTCGGCTTCATGAACGGCATCGCCGACCGCATCATCAAGGAGCGCCGGGAGATTCCTGCGGATGACGAGGCCAAGCCCGACCTGCTGGGCTTCATGCTGGCCGGCATCGACAAGCAGAGCGGCGAGCGCCTGGACGACGTCAATATCCGCTACCAGATGAACACCTTCCTGATCGCCGGCCACGAGACCACGAGCGGGATGCTGTCTTTTGCCGTCTACTTCCTGCTCAACAACCCTCATGTGCTGCAGAAAGCCTATGAGGAAGTCGACCGCGTGCTGGGGCGTGACGTCAATGCCAAGCCTAGCGCGAGCCAAGTCAACCGTCTGGTCTATTTGGGGCAGATCCTGAAGGAGGCGCTGCGCCTGTGGCCGACCGCGCCGGCGTTCGGGCTCTACCCGTATCAGAACGAAACCATCGGTGAGAAATACAAGCTCAGGAAGCGCACCTTCGTCACCGTGCTGACGGCGATGCTTCATCGCGACAAGTCGGTGTGGGGTCCGCAAGCCGAAGTGTTCAACCCCGATAATTTCGCGCCCGAGCGCGAGGCCAAGATGCCGCCGCATGCTTATAAGCCGTTCGGCAATGGCCAACGTGCGTGCATTGGCCGGCAGTTCGCCATGACCGAGGCGACCCTCGTGCTGGGCATGATCCTGCAGCGCTTCAAGCTGGTCGATCACACGCGCTACCAGCTCAAGATCAAGGAGTCGCTCACCATCAAGCCCGAGGGGCTCGTGATGCGCGTACGGCTGCGGCCCGACGTCGTTCGCGGCGCGAGGACGGCCGTCACGACAGCCAAGCCGGCCGCGAAGAAGGCCGTACCAAAGAAGGCGGCGGCGAGCCATGGCGCGAAGCTCGCGGTGCTGTTTGGATCCAACATGGGCACGGCCGAGGAACTCGCACGCTCTATTGCCGAGGCAGGCGAAGCCAACGGCTTTGTCACGACTCTGGCTGCTCTCGACGATCATGCTGACAAGCTGCCGCATGAGGGTGCGGTGGCGATCGTCTGCGCCTCCTACAATGGCGGCCCGCCGGACAATGCTGTCGGCTTCCTTAAGGGCCTGCGCGACGCGGCGCCGGGATCCCTGAAGGGTGTGCGCTACACGGTGTTCGGTTGCGGGAACCGCGACTGGGCGTCGACCTACCAGGCGATCCCGCGTCAGATCGACGAACTCATGGCGGAGAAGGGTGCGGAGCGGATTTATCAGCGCGGCGAAGGAGACGCCAAGGAAGACCTCGATGGCCACTTCCAGGGGTGGTACGAGCCGATGCTGCCAGCGGTCGCGGACAAGCTCGGCGTCAAGCTCGAGCCGGACACAGGTGCGGCGCACGAGCCACTTTACCAGGTGCTTCAGGTCGAAAAGCCGCCGGCGCATCCGATCATCGGCGGCACCGGGGCGCTGCCCATGCGCGTGCTGGCCAATCGCGAACTGCAGAATGCCGACAGCTCAGGCCGCAGCACGCGCCACATCGAAGTCCTGCTGCCCGACGGCGTGAGCTATCGCGCCGGCGATCACCTCAGCATCGTGCCGGAGAATGGCGCGGCGCTGGTCGAGCGAGCGATCCGGCGGTTCGGCTTCGCGCCCGGCGCGCACGTCATGCTGGCCGCGGCCGAAGGGCGGCGGGCGGCGCTTCCCGTCGGCGAGGTGATCTCCGTGCATCGCCTGCTGTCGGATTTCGTCGAACTGCAGTTGCCGGCGACGCGCAAGCAGATCCAGACCATGGCTCAGCACACGCGCTGCCCTTTCACGCGGCCCAAGCTCGAGGCGCTCCTCGACGAGGACCGGTTCCGGGGAGAAATCCTGGCCAAGCGCAAGTCCGTGCTCGATCTCCTGGAAGAGCATCCCGCCTGCGAGCTGCCGTTCTCGGCGTTCCTGGAAATGTTGCCGTTGATGACGCCGCGCTACTACTCGATCTCATCGTCGCCGATTGCCGACGGGACGCAGTGCTCGGTTACGGTGGCGGTGGTCGAGGGGCCGGCGCGGGCCGGCGCCGGAGTCTATCACGGCGTCTGTTCCAACCATCTGGGGCGCCAGGCGGCGGGCGGCACGGTGCAGGCTTTCGTGAAGGAAACCAAGGTGGGCTTCCGACTGCCCGTCGATCCGGCGGCGCCCATCGTCATGATCGGCCCGGGAACGGGGCTCGCCCCCTTCCGTGGCTTCCTGCGCGAACGGATGGCGCTCAAGGCGCAGAGGCGGCAGCTCGGGCCGGCAATGCTCTTCTTCGGCTGCCGCCATCCCGATCAGGATTTCATCTACGCCGACGAGCTCAAGGAACATACCGCCGCGGGCATTGTTGACCTGCACGTCGCGTTCTCTCGTCACGACGGAAAGAAGACCTACGTGCAGGATCTCCTGAAGGAACAGACCGCGGCGCTGTGGCCGCTCATCGAGCAGGGTGCGATCCTTTATGTCTGCGGGGACGGTGGCCGCATGGAACCCGATGTGAAGCGGGCGCTCGTGGCGATGTATCGCGACAGGACGGGCAACGACGAGGCGGTGGGCGAGGCCTGGATGGCCAAGCTGGCGGCCGACGGACGCTACGTGCTGGACGTGTGGGCGAGCAGCTGAACCGCGACATCGATCCGCGCGATCTGGAGCGCGCCCGCGATCTTCGCCGTATCAAGCTCGCGGCGACACTCCTGCTGGTCTTTACAGCGGCGCTGTTCGGGGTCGCTCGTTACTACGAGCCGCTCCACTGGGCGTGGGGCTACGTTGCGGCCTTCGCCGCTGCTGCGACCGTGGGCGGCCTCGCCGACTGGTACGCCGTGGTCGCCTTGTTCCGCCGGCCGCTCGGCCTGCCGATCCCGCACACCGCCATCATTTCGCGCAACCACCAGCGCATCGCCGATACGTTGGGCGGCTTCATCGAGACCAATTTCCTGGCGCCCGAGCCGGTCGAGGCACGGTTGCGGGAGGTCGATTTTGCCGCGCTGGTCGCCGACTGGCTCTCCGACCGCGAACGCAGCGCCGCCCTCGCACGCTTCGTGCTGCAGCTCTTGCCGCAGACCCTGTCGGCCATCGATCAGTCCGGCCTGCGAGGCTTTATCGGCAAGCGCATCATGACCGAGTTGGAACGCGTGGAACTGGCGCCACTCGCCGCGGGCTTGCTGAGTGCGGTGACGGAGAAGGGACGCCACCAACGTCTGCTCGACGAGCTCCTGGGGGCCCTCGAGAAGGTGCTGGCCAACGAGGAAACGCTGGCGGTCTTGCGCGAGAAGATTCGTAACGAGCTGCCGGCATTGTTCAACCTCTACCGGGCCGACGCCTATCTGCTGCGCAAGATCGTGGCCTCCACTACGGCCTTCATTCAGGAAGCGCGAGTCGATCCAAAACATCCGCTGCGCCGGGAGTTCGACGGTTTTGTGACAGGCTTTGTCGATCGCTTGCGCACGTCTCAATCGTTCGCGCGCCGCGCCGAAGGGCTGAAGCGAGACCTGCTGGCGCGACCGGAGATTGCCGCCATCGCCGAAGGGGCCTGGGAGAGCCTGCGCAGTTTCCTCGAGCAGGATGCGCGCGCGCCCGACGGACAGATCCGACGGCAGCTCGAGGCGATGCTGGTCGATGTCGGTGGCCAGCTTGCGTGCGATCCCGCGATCCGCGCCGAGATCAATCGTGGCATGGTGCGGGTACTTGCCGACTTTGTGCAGGTTCAAAAGAGTGGCGTCGGCCGTTTTATCGCCGACCAGGTCAAATCCTGGGACATCGACTTGCTGATCGGCCGCATCGAACTCACCGTCGGCCGCGACCTGCAATATATCCGGTTCAATGGTGCCATGATCGGCGGGCTGGCCGGATTGGCCTTGCACGGCCTGGAGCAGGGGTTGAAGCTGTACCTCTAACCGACAGGAGGTTCGTATGGCCGACGCAGGACAGAACTTCACGGATATGTTCAAGAAATTTGGCGAGCAGCTCAAGGTCCCGTCCTTCGACATGACGAAGATCATGGAGCATCAGCAGAAGAACCTGGAGGCCATGACCAAGTCTTGGCAGGCGGTGGCCGGTGGCGCCAGCGAGGTTGCCCAGAAGCAGCGGGCGGTCTTCGAGGCGTCGATGGAGGACATGGCCGAAATCGCGCAGGCCTATAAGCCGGGCGGCTCGCCGCAGGAGGCGATGGCCAAGCAGGCCGAATTCGCCAAGAAGGCGATGGAGGCGGCGATCGCCAACACCCGCGATATCGCCGAGCTGGTGCAGCAGTCGAGCACCGAGGCCTTCAAGATCGTGCAGGACCGGATGAAGGAGTCCTACGAGGAGATCCGGGCCACAGTAGAGAAGAAAACCTAGCGAGAAGAAGCCCTAGGCGCGCTTCCAGTCGGGGAAGACCAGGCTCTTCCAGCCCGACCGGTCGAACTTCTTCCACTGGCCTTCGGGTTGGGCCAGGCGGTCGGCGACGGCATAGACCGCCGCCGGATGATGGCCGAGCCCGCAGTGGCTGCCATAGACCTCGATGTTCTCGACCTGCTCGCCCTCTTCATTGAGGCAGGTCTGCCAGGCGCAGATGCCATCGGATCGGCTGAAGATCGAGGTCGTCGGCACCGGCGGCGGCTCGGACAAGGGACCGCCGATGTGCTGATCGCGCTCGTCGACGCGGTGGCCCGAGGCGAATTCGTAGACCTTCCAGGCATTGGTCGCCTTGGGGCTGCCGGTGAAGGGGCTGCCGAGGCTGATCACCGACCGCACCTTGTCGGGCACGCGCTTGGCGAGCTGGCGGGCGTAGATGCCGCCCAGGCTCCAGCCGACCAGGCTGATCTTGCGGCCGCCATGGCGGTCGTAAAGCTCTTCAACCCGCTCCAGCATGCTGCGTTCGACGCCGGAACGCAGGCCGAGATTGCGGCCCTGCTTCCAGCCGTGCACGGCGTAGCCATGGGATTTCAGGAAGCTGCGAAGCGGTTGCGTGGAAATATCGCTGGCCAACAGTCCAGGCAGCACCAGGACCGGATGGCCGTCGCCGCGCGATGCAGCGGCAAGCCACGGCCGCAGCAACCAGAACGCGCCGAGCTCCTGCACGGCCCGGCCTTCAAGCAACAGGAGCGTTCGCGAGGGGGGGCGTAACGCTTCAACAGCAGCCGACATGTGGCCTCCTTGTTGTTATGGCCAGCGTGTCACAGATGGACACAACGCGGAAGGGCATCAAGGGGTTGCGACAGCTTTCGTCAACTCGTCGGCCGCCTCGACCAGATAGTCGCCGAGCAGGCCTACGTCGGGCACCGCGCGACGGTCGGCGGTGAGGCCGAAATTGAGGGCATCCATGTAGCTCTGGACGGTGATGTTGAGCGCCGCACCATGAGCCGGGATCGACACCGGGTGGAGCGCCGTCACCTTGGCGCCGGCACAGTAGAGCGGCATCGGCGGGCCGGGCACGTTGGAGATGGTGACGTTCATCGGCATCGGCAGTTTGTCGGCGAGCCCGCTGCGGCCGTAGACCAGCATCATGAGCTGCAGCAGGATCGGCGCGCCGACGAAAGCGAAGTCCTGCGGGACGGCGTCACGGAAGGTGCCCGCGATCTGCTTGGCCTCAGACGAGGATTTCAGGATTGCCTTCAGCCGTTCGGCGGGATCGGCGATGTCGGTCGCGATCTGGCAGAGCATGCCCGAGACCTGATTGTTCTGCCGCGTGTCGCCGGGCTCGCGCAGGCTGATGGGCACGCCGGCGATCAGGGGCTTGTCCGGCAACTGGCCCTTCTCCGCGAGATAGCGGCGCAACGCACCGCCGCAGATCGCCAGCACGACATCGTTCAGCTTGGCGCCGCTTGCCTTGGCGACCGCCTTGGCGTCGGCCAGCGAGATGGTGCGGGCGGCATAGCTGCGCTCACGGGTGATGGTGGCGTTGAAGGGCGTTTTCGGGGCATTCAGGGTCGGGATCTGGCTGATCAGGCTCTGCAAGGTGCCGAGCGCCTTCGGCATCTCGCCGGGCTTGGCGAGGAAGGCGCCGGTCATCGCATTGAGGATCTGCGGCGCTGCCTCCCACATCTTGAGCTGCTGGCGCATCATGTTGCCCATGATGTCGGCCAGACCCTTCACTGGGTCGACGGCGATCGGCGCGCTGGGCGCCGTTTTGCCGGCCATTATTTTCGGGGGTGGCGGCGCCACCTCGCGCGGTACCGCGGTGACGTCGTAGAGGGCCTTGTTGATCGCCATGCCGGCGCCGCCATCGACCGCGGCATGGTGGACCTTGGAGTAGAGAACCCCCTGGCCGTTGGCGAGGCCGGTGATGATGTAGAATTGCCAGAGCGGACGGCTGCGATCGAGCGTGTTGGCGTGGAGGCGAGAGATCACTTCTTCGAGCTGGGCCTCCGAGCCCGGCGCCGGCAATGTCGTCTCGCGCAGATGGTAGTCGAGGTCGACCACGTCCTCGTCGACCCAGCCAGGATGGTCGAGATCGTAGAGCGACGGCGCCAGCCGCTTGGAGAAGATCGGGATGGTGTGCAGGCGGCTCTCAAAGAACCGTCGGAAGTGCTGGTAGAAACTGCCCTCGAACCCTGGGGGCAACTCGAAATAGGTGAGCCCCGCCACATGCATGGGCGTTTCGGGCGTCTCCAGGTACAGAAACGACGCGTCGATGCCCGAAAGCTGCTGCTGCTCCATGGCGTTCTCCCGCTAGACGTCTTCTCGTTGTCTGGTTTGTCCTCCCGCCGGCCTTGCCGAGGCAAGGCCTTGGCCTGGCGAGCGTGCCCAGTATGCCTGTAAGATGTTGAAATTAAAGGATTATCAATTTTTCTTCTCGCATCGCACAAATTTATGTTGCAACGCACAATAGCCATCCCATATACGGCTCATCGTCAACCCAACTACAGGATTTCGCGATGACCACCACCGACACCGTAATCGAGCACGCCACCGAGACCACCAAGGCCGCCGGCGAGCGCGTGCGTGAGTTCGCCCAGATCGGCGTCCGCAAGGCGACCGAGGGCTTCGAGCAGATCAGCAAGGCCGCGCAGACCGCGTCGGAAGAGCTGAACGGCCAGTTCAACCAGGCCCGCGAGGGCGCCACCAAGGCCAGCCTCAAGCTGCTCCAGGTCGCCAAGGAAGACACCGACGCCGGCTTCGCCGCGCTGAACGCGCTGTTTGCCGCCAAGTCGCCGATCGAGGCGTACGACGTCTCGGCCAAGTATTGGCGCGGCCGCCTCGAAACCCGCATCGCGCAGGCTCAGGACCTCGGCGCGTTCGTGCGCAAGACCACGGACGACGCCGTTCGCCCGGTCCAGGAGCGCATCGAGAAGTTCACCAAGATCGCGGCCTAACCAGCCGTCGTTTGCTAAGAAGGCCCCTCCGCAAGGAGGGGCCTTTTTTGCGCTCCGTTCAGCCCTTCCGGCTGGCCGGCGGTTTCCGCTAAGATGCCGGTCGAACTTTGGGGAAAGCCGATGGCCGCGAGAAAGTTGTTTGCCGCGATGATGGCGGGGTTGGCGCTCGCCGGCTGCGATCCGCTGCCAAAACCCCTCTACACGGAATATACGCCGCCGGCCGCCTTCCGCACCGAGGCGGACGGCGTGCGCGTCGACAACGAGGGCTATCAGCTCGACAGCCAGGGCTATCGCGTCAACAAGCGGGGCGAGCGGATCGGCATGGTCGACGTCCAGGCCAAGACGGCGGGCGACAAGTCCAACGCGGTCGCGGGCTACTGGATCAGCAACATCGGCGAGAAAGCCCCCGGCAGCGTGGCGACGCCGAGCGGCGGCGCCGGGTCCGGCAGCGGCCCCGGCAGCATCATGAACACCAACCTGCCGACGCCGGCCACCATGCCGCAGCAGGCGCCGATCACGCCGACGCCGGGCAATGTGGCACCGCCGCCAGGCTATCGCTGAGCGCGGCCGCTACTCGATCTTGACGCCTGAGGCCTTGATGATGGGCGCCCATTTGGCGAGTTCGTCCTTGATGAACTTCTCGGTTCGCTGAGGCGTCGTATCGACCGTGGGCACGGCGGCGATCTTTTCCAGCGCCTCGATGAAAGCCTTGTCGGTCATGAGCTTGCGTGTCGCGGCATCGATCGCCTCGACAGCCGCCGGTGGCGTGCCGGCCGGTCCCAGGATCAGGTTGAAAGTATAGGCCTCGAAGCCCGGGACGCCCGCCTCGATGATCGTGGGAATGTCCGGCGCGGCCGGCGTCCGCGCGTTGTGCGCAAAACCCAGGATGCGGACGCGACCGGAGCGATGCAGCTGCAACGACGTGCTGATGGTCTCGAACATCCACACGACGTTGCCGGCCATCATGTCCTGCAGCGCCGGCATCGAGCCGCGGTACGGCACGTGCTCGACGTCCATGCCCCACCGAGGCCTTGAGGTATTCGCCGGCAAGATGGGTGATGCCGCCGGCACCCGACGAACCGTAGGAATATTTGCCGGGATTCTTCTTCATCAGCTCGACCATGCCCATCAAGGTGTCAGGCATCGAAGGATGGGCGACCAATATCAGCGGATTGACGCAGATCGACGAGACCGGCGTGAAATCCTTGAGCGGATCGTACGGCGGCTTGGTGAAGGCCGTCGGGTTGATCGCATGTGTCGATGACGTGGCGAACAGGAACGTGTAGCCGTCGGGCTTGGCGTTCTTGACCTCGACGGCGCCGATCGAGCCGGCAGCGCCCGCCTTGTTCTCGACCACGACGTTCTGACCAAGCATTGCCGTCAGCTTCTCCGCTGTCTGGCGGCCGATGATGTCAGTCGGGCCGGCCGGCGGGAAAGGGATCACCAGGCGGATCGGCCGGTCCGGGTATTTCGCCTGCGCTCGCGCAATGGATGGGGCCCCTAGGGATGGCGCCAAGAGCGCGCCCGCGCCCACGGCCAGAAGTTTGCGTCGGTTCATTTGTTTCCTCCGTTTGTTGCCATGGACACTAGCGGAGCCGGCTTGACCCGCCAACGACCTCTCGCCACAAGTCGGGCCGCATGGTCGCCCCAATCGTCCGTTTCGCGCCGAGCCCCACCGGGCTGCTGCATGTCGGCAACATCCGCGCGGCGCTCTTCAACTGGCTGTTTGCCAAACGGCACGGCGGCACGTTCATCCTGCGCCTGGACGACACCGACCGGACCCGCAGCAAACCGGAGTTCGAGGCGGCCATCGAGCGCGACCTCGAATGGCTTGGCCTCACCTGGGAACGCAAGGAGAAGCAGTCCGATCGCCTCGCGCCCTACGATTCAGCGCGCGACCGGCTGATCGCCTCGGGCCGTCTCTATCCCTGTTACGAGACTCCGCAGGAGCTGGAGTTCAGGCGCAAGCGCCTGCTCGCCCAGGGCCGACCGCCGGTCTATGACCGCGCGGCTCTCAAGTTGACGGACGCCGAGCGCGCGCGCCTGGAAGGCGAGGGCCGCCGGCCGCACTGGCGCTTCAAGCTCACGCCGGAAGAAGTGCGCTGGGACGATCTGGTGCGGGGCGCGCAGCACATCGACGAGGCGAGCCAGAGCGATCCCGTGCTGGTGCGCGCCGACGGCACCTATCTCTACAGCTTCACTTCGGTGGTCGACGACATCGCCTTCGCCATCACGCACGTGATCCGCGGCGAGGATCACGTCACCAACTCGGGCGCGCAGATCCAGATGTTCCAGGCGCTCGATGCCGCCGTGCCAACCTTCGCGCATCTGCCATTGCTGGTCGATGCGACCGGTGGCGGCTTGAGCAAGCGCACCGGGTCGGCGGCGGTGGCCGACCTGCGCGAGCGTGGCATCGAGGCGCTGGCCGTTTGCGCGCTTCTGGCGCGGCTCGGCACCGCCGATCCGGTCGAGCCGGTGGCCTCGCTCGACGCGCTGGTCGCCACGATCGATTTCGCGCGGGTCGGTCGCGCCGCCGCGCGCTTCTCGGAGGAGGAACTCGCGCAGTTGAACGCGCGGACCCTTCACATATTGCCCTACGAGGCGGTGCGCGCGCGCCTTGCCGGCGATCCAGGCGAAGCTTTCTGGCTGGCGGTGCGCGGCAATCTCGCGACCCTCGACGATGCCGTGGGCTGGGCCGACGTCGTGCGCGGGCCGATCGAGCCCATGATCGAGGATGCGGCGTTTCTGGCCGAGGCTGCGGCGAAGCTGCCGCTAGAACCGTGGGACGAGACGACGTGGAAGGCTTTTACATCGACGCTTACCTCGACCTTGGGCCGCAAGGGCCGCGCGCTGTTCCATCCGCTTCGCCTAGCACTTACCGCCCGCGAGACCGGGCCCGAGATGGCGCGGCTGCTGCCGCTGATCGGTCGGGCGAAGGCCGAGGCGCGGCTGCGAGGCCAGCCGGCCTGAGGACGCCCTGGAAAACGCTTCTCTGTGGTCCTGTTTGCACAGAAAGAACGCATCGGATAAACTCCAGGAATGTCGTTCTTTCTATTCCCCGGCGCATATACCGCGCGATGTAAGTGAGGCCCGCGCCCGTCGAGGCGCGTCAGGCTTTCGCACAATCTTGATCGGGGAGTAGGGACCATGTCCCTCGTCATCTACAACACGCTGTCGCGCGAAAAAGAGCCGTTCGCACCGCTCGATGCAGGGCACGTCCGCCTCTATGTCTGCGGCCCGACCGTCTATGACTATGTGCACATCGGCAATGCGCGGCCCGTCGTGGTGTTCGACACGCTCTACCGGCTGCTGAAGCGCACCTATCCGCGCGTCACCTACGTGCGCAACATCACCGACATCGACGACCGCATCATCGTGCGTGCCGCCGACAACGGCGAGAGCATCGAAGCGCTGACCAACCGCACCGCCGACGCCTATCAAAGCGACATGCGCCGGCTGGGTGCGCTCGCGCCCGACGTCGAGCCGCGCGCCACGCAATACGTTGGCGAGATGATCGGCATGATCCAGCGCCTGGTCGACAACGGCCACGCCTATGCCGCCGACGGTCATGTGCTGTTCAGCGTACCCAGCATGGACGACTACGGCCGCCTGTCGCGGCGCTCGCGCGACGAGTTGATCGCCGGCGCGCGGGTCGAGGTCGCGCCCTACAAGAAGGACCCCGCCGACTTCGTGCTGTGGAAGCCGTCTTCCGAAGCGCAGCCGGGGTGGGCGAGCCCGTGGAGCCGCGGCCGGCCGGGCTGGCATATCGAGTGCTCGGCGATGAGCGCCAAGCACCTGGGCGAGACCTTCGACATCCATGCCGGCGGCCTCGACCTCATCTTCCCGCACCACGAGAACGAGATCGCGCAGAGCCGCAGTGCCTTCGGCCGTCCCTTCATGGCGACCTACTGGATGCACAACGGCTTCCTCAACATCTCCGGCGAGAAGATGAGCAAGTCGCTGGGCAACTTCTTCACCGTGCACGAACTGCTCGACCAGTTCCCCGGCGAGGCGATCCGCCTGCTGCTGCTGTCGGCGCAGTATCGCCAGCCACTCGATTTTACGCACGAGGGACTGACGCAGGCCAAGGCGACGCTCGACCGCTGGTATGGTGCCTTGCGTGGCAAGGACACCAAGGCCGGCGCGTCGGTGCCGAAGCCAGTGGAAGATGCGCTGTGCGACGACCTCAACACGCCGCAGGCGATCACTGCCATCCACCAGCTCGCAGATCCCGCCGAACTGCGCGCCGGCGCCAATGCGCTCGGGCTCCTCCAGCAGGATGCCGAGGCCTGGTTCCGCTGGACGCCGGCCGATTCATCGGGACCGAGCGAAGCCGACATCGACGCCGCGATTGCCGCTCGTCAGGCGGCGCGCAAGGCCAAGGACTTCAAGGAGTCCGACCGCATCCGCGACGATCTCAAAGCCAAGGGCGTGATCCTCGAGGACGGGCCGAAGGGAACAACCTGGAAGCGCGGCTAGGGAAGCGCGGCTAAGTCGCGTTCGGCATCTTCCGTTCCGGCCCGAGCTCGTAGCACTTCACCGTGACGCTCTTGGGCCTGAGATCGCGCAGGCCTTTGAGGAACACCGCCATGTGCGGCGTGGCGAAATGGTCTCTTAGCGCCTGCTCGTCCTTCCACCATTCGCGCACCCGCATCAGGTCGGGTTCGAGCAGGTCGAAGGCGTAGTCGTAGCCGGCGCAGCCGGGCTCTGCGCGAGAGGCCAGGATCATCGGCCGGGCGACGGCCCGCACCTGTTCGGTCTGGGCGGAGTCAAAGCGGGCTTCGGCGAGGACGATCAACATTTTCATCATCTCCGTGGGTGAGGGTTGACTCTAGCAGGGTTTGTATTTAACAAGAGTGTTAAATATGGATCACCTCTCCCAAACCTTCTCGGCTTTGGCCGACCCCACCCGCCGCGCGATCCTCGCCCGACTGGCAACAGGCGCGGCCACGGTCGGCGATCTCGCCGAGCCTTTCGACA
>Ga0163144_10016021_pt1 | contig 15386 bp, 16 predicted proteins | sample OliLak19BULKMAT1_FD_123175 | JGI IMG/M metagenome (GOLD analysis project Ga0163144, IMG submission 123175) | Freshwater microbial mat bacterial communities from Lake Vanda, McMurdo Dry Valleys, Antarctica - Oligotrophic Lake LV.19.BULKMAT1 | ecosystem: Environmental > Aquatic > Freshwater >...
CACATCAACGGCGCATTGTTTTTCGGTACGGTGGAAAAGGCGTTTGACCGCACCGAATTTATCCATGACCGCATTCGGACGCTGATTGTGGATATGGAAAATGTGCCGCTTATCGATATGACCGGGCTGGTCGCCATGAAGGCCATGATCCTGGATATGGATGCGCAGCACCGGACCATTATCCTGTGCGGCAGCCGCAACCTCACGGGCATGATTCTGCAAAAACTCCCGCCTGCCATCCGGAAAAAGCTGAACGTCGTAGAAACGCTGGATCAGGCGGCGGCGCTCGTAGCGTGTCTGTACAAAAAAGATAGATAGTCATGATTCTGCTCGAAGAACTCGATACCGAATTCGGCCATATCAAAATCATCCGCTCCAAGAGTGATGGCCACTGCACCTATTATCAGAATGACTGTTTCCACAGTCAGGCCACCGCCGAGGGCGTGAGTACCTGCGCCTATGTGCATGTGATGCATAGCGTCATCAGGCAGTCGGAAGCCAAGGACATCCTGATGATCGGCTGCGCAGGCGGCACGCTGGCCACCATGCTGCACCGCCTCGGCTGCAAGGTGACGGTGGTGGATGTGAATCCGCACGCCTTCACTCTGGCCCGGAAATATTTCCATATGCCCGAGGAGGTCCAGTGCATCGTGGACGATGGCTGGTCGTATCTGCTCAGAACCGGCAACCGTTACGATGCCATTGCGATTGATGCGTTCAGCAGCGACGGCACCGTGCCGGAACAGTTTGTCGGCGAGGATTTTTTTCTTATACTTAAAGAAGTGCTGCGGCCTTCTGGCGTGGTGGTGATGAATGTCATGGTGGCGCATGATCTCGATCTGCTGGCCGACCGCATTGCGCTGAACATGAGTGCGGCGAATCTGCCCGCCACATTATTTGACTGGCCCGGACGCACCCACCGCAACACCATTATCGGCGGCGGCGTGGTGGAGCAGATACAGGTCGTATCGCAGAAAAAACCCCGCTATGTCCGGCGCGAGCTGCAGGGCGTCATCAGGCGCTTACCCCAGAAAAGAGCTATTACTATAAGGCCTTAGCGTTGGCGCTGCATTATATGTCAATAATTATTGACATATAATGATCCATACCGTACTAAAGGCAGGTAAATCTCACTCCAGATGGATGCAATGATGTTGAACGTCCTGTTCCTGTGCACGGGCAATTCCTGCCGCAGTATTATGGCCGAAGCCCTGCTGAAGCATTTTGGCAAGGGCCGGTTCCGCGCGTTCAGCGCCGGTAGTTTCCCGACCGGAAAAATTCACCCCTTGAGCCTTGCCACATTAGAGCGTCACGCTATTCCATCACTCGGCTTTGAGAGCAAATCATGGGATGTCTTTAAAGATGTGAGGATGGAGCTGAATGTCGTCATCACGGTCTGTGACAATGCGGTAAACGAAACCTGCCCCATCTTTCCCGGCGCGCCGGTGAAAGCGCATTGGGGTACGCCCGATCCCGCCCATTTTAAGGGAACGTCACAGGAAATTGAGGCGGAGTTCGACCGCGTGTTTGCGATTTTAGAGCGTCGCGTAAAAGCGCTGGTGGCATTACCGGTCGAAACCATGGATGGGGCGACCTTCATATCTCAATTGAACGCCATAGGAAAATTATGAACGCATCACCGCTTGGTTTTTTTGAGCGCTATCTCTCCTTATGGGTGGCATTGGGTATTGGTGCCGGGGTTGCTCTGGGCTATGTGTTCCCGGCATTGTTTCAGTTTATTGCCGGGCTTGAATATGCCAGCGTCAATTTAGTCGTGGCGGTGCTGATCTGGGTGATGATTTACCCGATGATGGTGAATGTCGATTTTGTCACCATCGGCGAGGTGCGCAAAACCCCCAAAGGCCTGATCATTACTTTTATCATCAATTGGCTAGTCAAGCCCTTTCAGCATGGCGGCGCTCGGCGTGCTGTTTCTGCAATATCTTTTTGCGTCGTTTATTCCGGCAGAGGACGCCAAACAATACATTGCCGGTCTTATCCTGCTCGGCACGGCGCCCTGCACGGCAATGGTGTTTGTGTGGAGCCGTCTGGTGAACGGCAATGCCAACTACACGCTGGTGCAGGTGTCGCTCAATGACATGGTGATGATTATCGCCTATGCGCCGATTGTTGCCCTTCTGCTCGGTGTGGCTGAAATTACGGTGCCGTGGAAAACGCTGCTGCTGTCGGTGGTTCTCTATGTGGTGATTCCGATTATCGCCGGATATATCACGCGCAGGAATCTACTGGCGCAGGGAGAGAAACGGCTGGGTACTTTTCTCGATTACCTTAAGCCTTATTCCGTACTCGGGCTACTGGCTACCGTGGTGCTGCTGTTTGGCTTTCAGGCAGAAACACTGCTGCAGAAACCGCTGGTGATCGGTATGATTGCTGTGCCTATCCTGCTGCAAAGCGTGCTCATGTTCGCTCTGACGTATGTGTGGATGTGCCGGTCACGCATTCCGCATAATATCGCAGCGCCTGCGGCGCTGATCGGCGGCTCCAATTTTTTTGAACTGGCGGTTGCAGTGGCCATCAGCCTCTTTGGATTACACTCCGGCGCGGCACTGGCCACGGTGGTAGGCGTATTAGTTGAGGTGCCGACCATGCTGTGGCTGGTGGGGGTCGCCAATAAAACCAGCCGCCGGTTCGTGGCGGCGCGATAGCCCTGTATCGCCAATCGTCTGCTTTGCTATTGCCGGTTGGGCTCACCGCCATCGGTGGGCCGTACACCGCCCGGCTTGACGGTTCCGGTGCTAACCCGGTATCTGGGCTTTAGTTGCGGTGCAACTTGTTCCGCCTTAGCGCCAGCGGCATTTTCAAGGGTTGCCAGCGGGACGGCGTACTGGTTTTCTGTTTCCCGGATCGCACCCCCATGAGGTGACCTGCCGAGTCTCGCCGAAGGGGGCTTGCGTCGTCACATTCAGTGGCAAGCCCTGTGCGGTAATATCGCCTTTTAAAATGGTTACCAGCTCTACATGTCGGCTTCGGTCGGCGACATGGGCATTGCCTTTCGACCACGTGCCTTGCTGCATCAGGGCGATGGCCTGCTCGCGGGTAGGGGGATTGGTCGGCGTTGGCGGTACCGGATCCGGAAGAGTAGCCGGTTCGTCGCGGACAGCGCGGCCGCTGCGGTCGCGCGAGCCAGCATTTCGTGGCCTGAGTTTAGGTGCCACTTCTTCCGCTGTTTTACCGGCAGCAGCCTCTAGGATGGCCAGAGGGACTTCATATTGGTTTTCTGTATGTCTTATCGCACCCCAGGAGGTGACCTGTTGATTCCTGCCGAAAGGGGCTTGCGTTGTAGTCTCGAGCGGAAGGTCTTGCGCCGTGATGGCATCGCTGAAGACGGTGACATATTCGACCTGCTGACCATCGGCGGAATTTGCATTACTGCTAGACCACATGCCTTTCTGCATCAGGGCAATGGCTTTGTCACCAGTCAGCGGGCTTGCAGGAGGCGGCAGGCGGAAATCAGGATCGGTATCGTCAGGTTTACGCGGCATGATATTCTCCTGATGCTGGAAGTGGTTTAGCCATTCAGTATAGCAACGAAACACTTTTATTTCGTTAATACCTGCGCCATAGCCTATGTATAAAATATATGTTTTCCAATAGGATAAAATTTTTGAAAGGAGTCAGGCTGAGACGATTTCGAACGTCCTACCCTTCTGAGCTATGGCTGGTGGAGATTGCCAATAAAACCAGAGACGTTGGCTATACCGGCCGACAAAAAGAGTGATCGCGGGCTTGTCTGATTTTAGAGCCCGCGTTCCTGATCGTCGGTTTTTTCGATTTTATCACCGCTTAATTTGCGCTCAATGATATTGCCTGCCACCAGTCCCATCGCTGCGCCGATGGTGCGTCTTGTGGTCTTATCTTCCTTCTCGTTTTTGTGCCAGTTCCCGGCATTGGACGACTCCAGCAACGTCGCCCCGACGGTGCCATAAACAATCTGTTTGCCTACGATTTTTCCTACCTTGACCGCGGCACCGCGCAAAAATGCACGCCGTGACTGGACAGCTTCTCCCGCAGTTTGCACGGTATCGGTTACCGGTTCAGTGTCGGCAGGCGTCTCATCTTCCGTAGTGTCATTCGGGGCCATAGGCCTCTCCTTTAGTGATTACCCCGAAGGATAATGGTGGGACCGAGACGATTCGAACGTCCGACCTAGTGATTAGGAATCACTTGCTCTATCCTGCTGAGCTACGGCCCCGTATAGGAAATGGATGGAAACACCATATCCGCCCTGCATTCCTGGCGCAAGCTAGTGCCTTTGCGTTTCGTTGGGGTCTGGTTTGCGCAGCAGATTGCCGGTAAATCCGCCTTCAAGGCTGGGGGGCTCGGGGATTTGGTGTGCTCTGGCAAACCTGATCTTGATGGCGGCGGCGCGTTCCAGAATGTCTCTGCCCAGTTCGCCCTGATCCCTCTCGGCGCCTTTGGTAAAATCGGTGACGTCAAGGCCGATGAACATGGCGGGCGGCGGGCTGGAAAGATGCGGGCTGGTGACAAAGCCGCCATGCCCCTCCGCTCGCCCTAGCGAGGCATTGGAATAGGCGCGATCCTGACCGATAATCTGCGACTGGAAGTGATCAATCAGGCGGCGGATGACGACCAGGTCCTTGCCATCTTCCACCGGGAACATGGAGAGTTGGACTTCGGGAATCCCGGTCAATCCGCCCCAGACCTCCATGGCATAGACCTTGTTGAGCATCGGCGGTTTGGCAGCGCGCAATGCCGCTGTCTGGACGGCAAATGTGGCCAGATGCGTCGCATGTTTATCAATCGGGTTATGACCGAATACCTGTTCAAGATTGGGCATGGCCGCAAATAATGTGCCCAGCGATAGCGCCGCTTCCTGTTTCTTCAGTGTGCCCATATGCGCGTTTACGGCGGCGCTGGGATATTTAAGCTGTATCACCGGCGTGCCCGCATCCTTCGCGGCCTGCCTTTGTTCTCTCTGGCGCATGTCGGTGAGCTGTCTGGGCGTCAGGTCCGTGGGCTTGCCGTTGAGCACGCTTTTGGACGCGGCGCCATCGGTGACGATTACGGTCAGCCATTGCTTGCTGGCTGTGCGTGCGGCACTTAGCAGCGCCGGGGCGGCCATGATTTCAATATCGTCCTGATGTGCGCCGACGCCGACATCGGTGGTGTTCGTCAAGACCCTTTCCAGCGCTTCGACATGCTCTCTTTTTTGGGGGTCGAATTTTTCATTCAGTGCCATCACCTTCGGATCGAAGAAATCGAATCCCGGTGTCAGCAGCAACTTTTTCTTGGTGTCGTTTATGGTAACGTCAAGTTCTCTGGGAGCGAAACGTTCCACGAGTGCATCGATTTCCTTGCCCTTCAGGTTACTGTGATTGATCAGGTCGGAGACGCGCACCATTGATGCCGCTTCCTTGTCCACCAGCATGGTGACTTTGGAATGGGCGTGCAGCGCGCGCGCCGGTAATTCTTCCACCGGCTTGGCTTTTTCGCGGAAGCCCTCCTCCCAGCTTTCGGCAAAACTGAGGAGATGGTCCATATTGACCTTGCCGCCCGCCAGCCGGTTCATGTGCGCCAGCTCCAGCGTGCTGAGCTCCTGTGGTTTCTGGCCCGATGCGTCCATCATGTTGCGCACGGCGAACGCCTTGTTGGGGTTGTTCGCCAGCACGATAATCTCTTTGGCTTCAAGGATGGTGCCGATGCCCATGGTATAGGCCTGCGGCGGTACTTTTTCGCCCTGCTTGCTGAAATACATGGCATTATCTTCCAGCGTTCGCGGCAGGAGGTTGATCAGGCGCGTGCGCGAATCGAAAGCGGAGCCGAGTTCGTTGAATCCGATATGGCCTTCGCCGCCTAACCCCAGAAGCTGGATGTCGATACCGCCCGCGTCTTTGATTTTGCGCTCGTATTCGTCCGGATCGAAACCGATACCCTGTACGAGGCTGACATTATCCGGATTGGCCCCGACGGGATCGAGCAGGAGCTTTTTCAACTGATTGGCATAGGAATTACGATCAGTGGATGGCAAACCTTTATAGGCATCGAGATTGAAAAAATGCGCCTTGGAAAAATTGAGGCCTTCCTGCGTATGCATGCGCACCAGCTCGGCATAGACCGGCTCCATGGTAGCGCCTGTGGCAAGCCCGATGACGAGCCCGGGTTTTTTGCGCAGCGCCGTGGCGATCTGATTAGCAGCCGCTTTCGCGATGGCGGCATGGTCTTCCATTACCGTCAAAGTGAGGTTGGGTTTAGCAGTGTAGAGCGGCGTGTTCACGAAAATTACCTATAAATAATAATACTATAAGGTGATATTTACGCATGACTAGTATAGCATGTCAATTACTAACGAATATTTACGCAATGCCCTAATCGGACACTAATAAACCGCTCTATCGTCATGACGTGCTATTAAATAAATACAATATGTTATAGATGCTATTGTTGATGGCACGGCCTGTATGCCCGTCAAAAAAACTTCACATAACAATAGGATGGTTTTTATTGCGTGATGCGCGGGAGACCGCCATATTAATAGGTCTTAACCAGACGGGGCCTATGAAAACAGAAACCGATAATTTCATATACAGGCCATTCCCTATACAGCTACGCGGCTATTACGGCCAGTATGTCGCGGCGCAAGGTAGCGGGATGGAAGCTACGGTTGATGATCCGCTGAACGCGTCGCTGTTCGTGGCTAAGGTTAACCGATACATCGCCAAGGCGGATGACAAGATCACCGTAGCCATGTTCCGCGAAATGCTCTCCGGAAAACGTAGTCCCGACGCTGCGCACGTTACCGCGCTGGCGCAGGCGCTGGTGCCGGAAGTAAGCCTCTATGGCGACACCCGCGAGAATTTTATCGAATCTGTGGCCGCAACCGCTATCACGAAAGCACCCGCAGGGTCGGCACTGGAAGAAGACGAAGCGGCAAAGACGGATCGCATCGTCAAACTTAGCGGTGTGGTACGTGAGCAGGAACGTCATATACAGGAACATGATGCGCAAATCCGCAACCGTACGAAAATGGTGGAGGCGTGGAAGCGCACCACCCCCAAACGTGTCGCGGGCAAAAAATCCTTCGGCGCAATGGTGGAGGAAGCCTATCACGCCAATATCCGCTTCAAACCGTTTCTTGAGAATGTGCTGGTGGAATGGGATATCTCGCCCGTAGAGCTGTGCGCGCACATGGAAAAGCTCAACAGCAAAAAAGCGGACATGCCTAAAAAAACGCTGACCGACAGCGTGCTGTACCAATGGATGAACCATCCGAAAAACCTGCCCAACACCTCCAGCGTACTATTGATGCGCGACACGTTTGCGCTCGATGAGCAGCATGAGCTGATGCTGTGGAAAGTGATTGGCGGCAAGCAGATTGACGATATCGATAAGGTGATTGCCCTCGCCTCCGGCAAAAAGGGGCACGGGCCTCTGGTCAAAAAACTGGTGGAGGCGTCCGGTATTCCCGACGTGCATATTCAGAAGCTGGTCGGCGTAGGCCAGTTGCCCGCATGGAAGCGCGGTGCCGTCATTGAAAAGAAAGAGGCGGCGCGGAGATTCGTCGATCTGGTGCATCCCCCGGCAAATGCCACCGATGAGAAAACGCATGCGGAAAATCTACGCATCCTTGCGCTGATTACCAAACGTCCGCAGAGCATCGGGGAAGCCATCGAGGAAGCGCGGGAGGCCGAGCATCCGGGCGGAATGCTGTTTCTGAAACTCACCGGGCGTCATGGGCTGGTGTCGCTTTCCGATGCAGAGCTGGCGGCGGGCCTGAGCGTAAAGGGCAATAAAAAACAGAAGATCGAAGCCGACCCGGTAAGCGACCACATGGTACGCAAGATGCGCCGCAGCAAGCTGGAGCGGGGCGGCTTTATCCATGAGCGCCACGCCACTAAAATCCTCGACATGGTAACGGCAAAACTTAAGGAAGAGGGGACCGAACTAGAGATTACTCCCGGCGAACGCGAAGAATGCCTGGAAATGATGACCGGCATTGCCAATGTGAAAACGCTTTTTGCGCTATGCCGCGAGGATGAGCTGACCGCAGGCGAACTCCTGCGCTTGACGCGTGACCGCCGCGGGTTGACGCAGATGCAGGCGGAATCCAAGCAAGAAATCGGTCTGGCGTCGATATCCGAATTTGAGCGCGGCAAGAATACCTTGCAGCATGAATCGGCGCGCAAGGTGGCCAAATGGCTGGGGCTGGAAGAGGAAGACGCGCGCGATTTTGTGGTGATGGCTACCGGTAAGCAGCATGACCTGACACCGCAGCAATTGCTGGCTCAGGCAAAAGACCCGCATCAGCGTTGCCGCTCGCTTCGCCGCATCTTCGATGCCACAGGGCTCACGCGTGAAGAGCTTGCCGACAAGGCAGGCATCGATTACGGCCAGATTATGTACGCCACACAGAAGCGCAGCGGCGGGCGCATTCTCGCCGGGGAAGATCAGATAGTGGAGCTGGCATGCTTGTGCGGATTGAAAGAGCAGGTCGGCGATTTCATGGCCACGTTCGGCAGTACATGGGAGGAGCGGGTTATCGTTCCTGTGGACGATAAACCGCGTAAACACAACACGCGGGCGGATACCAAAACAACAATTCTACATTAATATCAATATCTAACCAATGGCGACCGCCTTTATGGACGGGCTTAATATTAATTAATATTTTACATTACTTCGCTACACTTACCGTAACGCTATTTCCATAAGAGGAGTGATTTATGGGTTCGTACACGCTGCATCAGAAGAATCATAAAGGCGAATGGAATACGGTCCGCATGGATCGCGGGGAGCTGCAACAGAAAATAGAACAGATTTTTCAGCCGCCGCATGGACAGGTACATTTGCGCATGGTCGATGATGTTGCCGCGCTTATTGAACATTCCGATGACCGCAGGTTGATCAAGAATACGCCTGAGTTGCTTTCGGCAATGATGGGGAACAGTTCCGCCGTAGCGAATATGCAGTTCGTTATTGATGAGACCCGTAGCATTGGCGGCAAGGTAATCCGTCCCGGCAATACCGGGCCTGCTGAGGCAAGTGAACAGGCGGCAGGGCCAAAACTATACCGCGCGCCTGCAGGTGGCGGCTTCGGCGAACGTACGTAATCAGCTGTAGCGGCGCTCTACGCGCCTTCCAATCCGCGTAAAGACTTCATACCCGATGGTGCCTGCTGCTTTGGCGATGTCGTCAACCGTCTGCTGTGTGTTGATGAATTCGGCGCGTGCGCCCGCTTTCAGCTTGGCTTCTGGAATTGTGCTGACATCAAGGGCCATCATATCCATCGATATGCGCCCGACCACGGGCACTTTTACACCGGCGATATAGGCGTGGCATTTATTGCTCAGCGAGCGGAACCAGCCATCGGCATAACCGAAACCGACAATGGCGATGCGGCTGTTCTGATTTGCCTTGAACGTTGCGCCGTAGCCGACGGCTTCATTGCGGTCGAGCGTTCGCACCTGCAAGAACGGGGCGGATAATGTGGCCACCGGAGCCATCGGATTTTTGCCGTCGGTCGGATTGATGCCGTAAAGCGCGCAGCCGGGGCGGGGGAGGTCGAAGTGAAATCCTTTCGGCAGGAACAGGCCGGAGGAATTGCACAGCGATGCCTTGACGCCGGGCAGCAGTTTCAGTGCGCTCTGGAAGCGTTTGAGCTGCTCGGCATTCTTGGCATGCTTCTTATCATTGGCGCAGGCGAGGTGGCTCATCACATAAGCCAGTCCGTTTTTCAAAAATTCGGGATAGCGCTTTGTCGCCTGCGTGAGGTCGGATGCGGTGAGGCCAAGGCGCGTCATACCGGTATCGACATGCAATATGGCCGGGAAGGAGGGGTTGGCGATTTTCGCCCAGCGCTCGATCTGACCGACATCGTTGAGCACCGGCGTCAGGCGCTGTTTGATATAGTTCTTTTCTTCTTTGGCCATTACTCCGTTGAACACGCCGATGCGCGCATCGGGAAGTATTTTTCGCAAAGCGATTCCTTCGGCCAGCGTGGCGACAAAGAAGGTGCGGCATTTTTCGTTCCATAAGGCGCGCGCAACTTCCTCGATGCCAAGCCCATACGCATTGGCTTTGACGACGGCGGCAGCGGCATGTGCGGTGTGGCGATCTTTCAGCAGGCGGTAATTGGCGCGGAGGGCGGCAAGGTCAACAGCAAGGGTCGGAACATGCAGCGGCATTATTTGCTTTCGTACCCTTGGGCGGCGAGATTGCTGAACTGGGTGAGGTTACTGTCGAAGCGCAGCTTCACGTTGCCGATGGGGCCGTTACGATGCTTGGCAACAATGACTTCGGCGACGTTTAGGACGCGGTTCATGTCTTCCTGCCATTTCTGGAATTTGGCGTCGTCATCCATCGAGGGCATGGTGCGCGAGAGGTAATATTCCTCGCGGTAAATGAACATCACCACGTCGGCGTCCTGCTCGATAGAACCTGATTCGCGTAAGTCAGACAGCAGCGGGCGCTTGTCTTCACGCTGCTCAACCGCGCGCGATAATTGCGACAGCGCCACGACCGGTATGTCGAGTTCTTTGGCAATGGCTTTGAGCCCTTGCGTAATTTCCGAGACTTCCTGCACGCGGTTATTCTGCGCCAGCGACGAGCTGCCGCGTACGAGCTGGAGGTAATCGACCACCAGCAGCTTGAGGTTGTGTATGCGCTTCAAGCGGCGCGCGCGCGTGCGCAGGCCTGCGATGGACAGCGCCGGTGTATCGTCGATAAAGAAGGGTAGCGACGACATTTCGTTGCTGGTGCGCACGAGCTTCGCGAATTCGTCCTGGCTGATTTTGCCATGAATGATTTTAGCGGAATTGATTTCGCTGGCCGATGACAACATACGCGTCGAGAGCTGTTCGGCCGACATTTCGAGCGAGAAAAACCCGACGCTGCCTGCGTCCTTGGCGTTGATGCCTTTATCGCGGGCTTCCTTGGCCATCGACAGGCAGGCGTTATAAGCGACGTTGACGGCCAGCGCCGTTTTACCCATCGACGGACGACCGGCAAGAATCAGCAGATCGGAGCGTTGCAGACCGCCGAGCATATCGTTCAGATCGTCGAGGCCGGTGGTGATGCCGACGACGCCCTGATGCTTGAAAGCATGTTCGGCCTGTTTGATGGCGCCGACGATGGATGAGCGCAGCGCACGGAAACCGCGATCACCCGTGCCTTCAATCGACAGGTTGAATAATTTTTGTTCCGCCGTTTCAATCTGGTTGGTGGCCGGGATGTCGATCTTATGCTGGTAGGCGGTGTTGACCACTTCTTCGCCGATGCCGATCAATTGGCGCTTGAGCGAAAGGTCATACAGCGTGCTGCTATAATCGGCGATATTGATGACGGTGATGGCCGAAGCGGCAAGCTTGGCAAGATACGCGCCGCCGCCGATATCGGCGAGCGCTTCATCATGATCGAAATAGTGGCGCAACGTCACCGGATTGGCGATCAGGCCTTTATCATGGAACTTCTGGATGGCTTCAAAAATGCGGCTATGCAGCGGTTCAAAGAAATGTTCCGCGCGCAGTTGGTCGCCGATATGCTGCAGTGCTTCGTTGTTCACCAGCAATGCGCCAAGCAGCGATTGTTCGGCCTCGACGTTGCACGGCGCTTCGCGATACGGCGTCTCGATAACGGCGCCCGCAGTATGTAGTTCCGGATTGGCGTCTAATAACAACGATGACAACTTAACACTCCCGATAGTCAATCCAAGGTGGGGAAAATACAGATGCGCTGTCTTATGCAGCGTTATTGTAGCGTCGAGTCTAGTACCGGCAATGCAGGAATACAATCATTTCGGGTGAAATTTCGTGCATAAAAAAACACATTCAGGGTTGCCCCTGAATGTGTTTTGATAATCAGTAGATTATACTATTACGCCGCGTCGCTTTCGATACGGGCAACGGTCAGGGTGATGGTCGCCGTTACTTCTGCATGCAGACTGAGGCGGACCGGATACTCACCCGTGGTCTTGATGATGGTGGACAGAACGATCTGGCTCTTGGGCACATCGTGACCGGCTTCTTTCAGGGCATCGGCGATATCGCGTACGGAAATCGAACCGTAGAGCTTACCTTCCTGACTGGCCTGACGTACGATGGTCAGTTTCATATTGCCCATCTTCTGCGCCTGAATTTCAGCAGCCGCTTTGCCTGTGGCGTTCTGTTCTTCGATGATGTGGCGGCGTTCCTCGAATACCTTTTTATTGTCTTCGCTCGCACGAAGCGCTTTTTTCATCGGTATCAGGAAATTGCGCGCATAGCCGTTGCGTACTTTTACGACGTCTCCCATGCCACCGAGGCGGGTAATACGTTCCAGCAAAATGACTTCCATGGTCTCACTCCAAAAATATCTATATCGCGCATTTAGCGCAGGTAATCCGCCATTGCAGCTCTCGCGGCGGGCAGAAAAAGGACCTAGTTATTAGACGAACTTGCCGTCTCTGACAAGTATTTGTTTGGGGAAAATGCCTAAAAGTTCATTTATTTACGCCACGACGCGCAAGGCCTTGATCTGGTGCCACAGACCGAACCCGGCCAGTATGAGGGCGGGCCAGAATTGGGTAAATACCATAAAATACACAAAAAATATGAAAAAACGGTAGCTTGGCCATGTTTTGGCCGATTTATGCATTTGCGCGCAGCCGGAAAAGAAATAGGGCAGCATCAGGGACAACAGCACGGACTTGCCCAAAAAGCTCATGGAGGGGCTTCCGATCAGGGATGCCAGCGCGCAGATAACCAGCAAGGTCAGCATCCATGCCGGCATGGTGAAGGGCTCAATCGCCATATGCGGGCGGCTATTGGCATTGCGACGCACCAGCACGCGGTTACTGAGCCATGCATGGGCATATAATATGACGCCCCACAGCCAGATGGTGACCGGGAACATCAGGAACGCCCAACCACTGGCCATCTGCTCCACGATTTCGCCATATTCGCTTTCCAGCCCCGAGAAGGCTTCGCGGATATTCTGCGACATGATCTGCGGCAGCCCGCCTTCCTGCCCAGTGTAATAGAGGGTCATCAGCGCGACGAGCGCGCAGGCATAGAGGGTGAGGTCCATGATGATAAACCCGACCGGATACCATGCCGCTTCACCGCTTTGTGAGGGAACGCTGAGCAGGCTTTTTTTAGAAAAATACCAGGTGGGGACGCCGAGGAAAATCATAAACAGCATCGCCGATGCCGGCCCCGCAATCAGCGTGATGAGCACGGCAGCGAACGCGATGGCACCGTGCGTCAGGCGCGGAAATTTACTCAGTCCTAAGAAAAAAAGCGGCAGGGTCGGCAGGAACATGAAGACAAAGCCAAGCCCGATGCCGAATACGATCAAAAACAACCCACTCGTAAGCAGCCCGGCGATACCAGCCGACATTATTTCCTTGGACATAGGCCCTCAAATCAAGTGATCCGCAACACAATGTGATTCATACCACATGGGTTGCGGCGGCGTAAGCCTTACTTGGTAACGAACGGCAGAAGGGCGAGGTTACGGGCGCGCTTGATAGCGGTAGCGAGTGAACGCTGCTTCTTGTGCGAAACCGAAGTGATGCGGCTCGGGAGAATTTTGCCGCGTTCCGAAACGAAACGGAGCAGGAGCTTCATGTCTTTGTAATCGATCTTCGGTGCGTTGGCGCCGGTAAGCGGGCAGGTCTTCTTGCGACGGAAGAAAACTTTGCGGCCTTGGCTTGCGCCATCTTGTTGTGGACGTTCCATATGGGTGCTTCCTATGAGTTCAGTGTTTCATCAACGACAGCAACGGCTGCCGGTACAACAGCGTCTGCTTCCGGAGTATAATCATCACGGCTGCGCGACTGCTGCATCATGGCTGACGGGCCTTCTTCGACCGTCTCAACGCGCACGGTGAGGGCGCGGATAATATCTTCATTGATACCCAGGTTGCGTTCCATTTCTTTCACGGCAGCAATCGGCGCATCAATCGCAAGCATGGCATAATGGCCCTTGCGGTTTTTCTTGATGCGGTAAGAGAGGCTGCGCAGACCCCAATATTCGTTTTTCACGATCTTCCCGCCGCCCTGCTCAATGATGGCAGTGAAGCTGTCGGTGATCTTGGTGATGTCCTGACGCGACAGGTCTTGACGCGTGATAAATGTGCTTTCGTAAAGCGGCATAGTTTACTCCTGATCAAACCACTGAAAAATCATACGCATTCCGGTGTGGTTCGCTTTGACCGGAGTGCGATATAGTAAAAAGGGTTATAACTAATAGCCAGTTTCCCGCGGAAATCAAGGGGAAATCCGTCAAAAAAAGGCGTTATGGCATAGTAGTATGAATTGGAGGGGCTTTTGGCCCCGACTAGCGCCATTGCGGCGCGCAGCCTGCGTGACGCCTGAACGCATGTTTTTAGTTTGCCAAGCGGGGGAAGTTACGTTACTAATCCAGCCCTTACATATGGAAAATTCACTGCAAAAAGGATCTAAAATGAAAAAAGCGCTGCTTTTCCCGGGGCAGGGTTCGCAGGTGGTTGGCATGGGCATGGAAATGGCCACCCAATATGCCGCCGCCCGTGACGTATTTGAAGAAGTCGATAGCGCGCTGAACGAAAAGCTGTCCGCCGTTATCTTCCACGGCCCCCAGAATATCCTGACCATGACCGAAAATGCCCAGCCTGCCATCATGGCGACCTCGATTGCCGTGCTGCGCGTGCTACAGAAGGAGTTGGGATTCAGCGTGGCGGACGGCGCGTCTTTTGTCGCCGGTCATTCGCTCGGCGAATATTCGGCATTGTGTGCGGCGGGTGCATTAAGCCTCACCGATACGGCAAGATTACTGCGCGTGCGTGGAAAAGCCATGCAGCAGGCGGTGCCTGCGGGCAAGGGTGCCATGGCGGCCCTGATCGGCGCCGATTTCGATGTCGCTGCTGCGATTGCCGCGGAAGCGGCGCAGGATGAAGTCTGCTGCGTTGCCAATGATAACGCCGCCGGACAGGTGGTCATCAGCGGTACGAAGACCGCCATTGAACGTGCGATTGAGATTGCTAAAGCCAGGGGCGTCAAGCGCGCCATCCTGCTCGAAGTCAGCGCGCCTTTCCATTGCCCGCTGATGGCTCCGGCCGCCGGTATCATGACCGAAGCGCTGTCCGCCGCCACCATCAAAGCACCCTGCGTGCCGGTGGTTGCCAACGTTACGGCCAAAGCCGAATCCGATCCGTCCTCCATCCGCCGCCTGCTCGTTGATCAGGTCACGGGCGTGGTGCGCTGGCGGGAATCGATTCAGTATATCAAAGCGCAAGGCGTCACCCAGGTGGTGGAAATCGGCGCCGGTAAAGTGCTATCGGGCCTCGTCAAACGCATCGAAGCCGAAATGGAAGCCATCGCTGTCGGCCTTCCCGGCGACCTCGAAGCCTTCACGAAGGCGGCCTGAGTATGTTTACGCTCAACGGTAAAA
>Ga0163144_10016022_pt1 | contig 15385 bp, 16 predicted proteins | sample OliLak19BULKMAT1_FD_123175 | JGI IMG/M metagenome (GOLD analysis project Ga0163144, IMG submission 123175) | Freshwater microbial mat bacterial communities from Lake Vanda, McMurdo Dry Valleys, Antarctica - Oligotrophic Lake LV.19.BULKMAT1 | ecosystem: Environmental > Aquatic > Freshwater >...
AACGCGAAGCTGGTGGAAGTGCGTACACGTACGAATGTGCGGGACCCAATCCCCCATCCGCCACCAAAGCGGCCGAAAATCCGCCTTGCAACCCGGGACCGGCTCTAGTACGCCCCCGCTTTCTCAATTCAAGGCCCGCGATCGAGTTCGGGCCTGCTGCGCGTGGTAAACGCGATCGAGGGACGATGGGAGACGTCAAGCTAGAGCAGCCGGCGGTGGTCGGCATCATAATGGGCAGTCAGTCGGACTGGACCACGATGCACCACGCCGCCGATGTGCTCGATGAACTGGGCATCCCGTTCGAAACCCGCATCATCTCGGCACATCGCACACCCGACCGAATGTTCGCCTACGCCAAGGCCGCTCGCGGCCGTGGGATCAAAGTCATCATTGCCGGTGCTGGCGGTGCTGCCCATCTCCCCGGCATGACGGCCTCGCTGACCACGCTGCCGGTCTTGGGCGTTCCCGTCCACACCCAGGCCATGTCGGGGATCGATAGCCTCTATTCCATCGTTCAGATGCCTGCGGGCATACCGGTCGGCACGCTGGCCATCGGCAGAGCCGGTTCGACCAACGCCGGGCTACTCGCCGCTAGCATCCTTGCACTTGCAGACCCCGCTCTGACCCAGCGCCTCGACGCTTGGCGGGCAGACAAGTCCGATGCCGTCACTGAGGAACCGCGCACCGAGCCTTCAAAGCCAGAGGGCGCTTAAGCCGTGGCGGCGCCCACCTCGCCCCGCGACGTTGGCTCGCCCCGCGACGTTGGCTCCCGCGACGTTGGACCATCCGGCGCGGCGGTAATGCGCATCGCACCGTTGGAACCCGGTGCCACGATCGGCATTCTCGGCTCCGGCCAACTCGGACGCATGCTGGCGCTCGCCGCCGCCCGGCTTGGCCTAAAATGCCACATCTATGCCGACGCCTCCGGCCCCGCGTTCGATGTCGCCAGCGCCCACACCATCGCTGCCTACGACGATGAAGCAGCCCTCGCAGCGTTCGCTTCCTCGATCGACGCGGCGACGTTCGAATTCGAAAACATCCCTGTCGCGACGGTCGAATTCCTCGCAGCCCGCATCCCGGTTCGCCCCGGCGCCAAGGCCCTGGCCGTCACGCAGGACCGTCTGACGGAAAAGCAACTCGCCCTCGACCTTGGCGCCATGACCCCTGACTTCGCTGCGGTCGACAGCCTCGCCGCGTTATCCCAGAGGGCAAGCGACATCGGGTTACCAGCCGTCCTCAAGACCCGCCGCTTCGGCTATGACGGCAAAGGCCAAGCCAAATTGCTCGCGGCCGACGGCGTCGAAGCCGCCTGGACCGCCATTGCAGGCCAACCAGCAATCCTCGAAACGTTCATCAGCTTCGAGGCAGAAGTTTCTGTCGTGGCCGTGCGCGGTCACGACGGCGCGTTCGCCGCCTACGACGTTGTCCTCAACGACCACCGCAATCACATACTCCACACATCGACTGTGCCGGCGATGGTCTCGGCCGAGACCGAACGCCAGGCCGTCGACACCGCGCGCGCCATCGCCGACGCGCTTGATTATGTTGGCGTTCTCGCGGTCGAATACTTCGTTCTTACCACTGCCGGGCGCGAGGTCCTCTACGTCAACGAGATTGCCCCCCGCGTCCACAATTCCGGCCACTGGACGATCGACGCCTGCACCGTCAGCCAATTTGAAAACCACATGCGCGCTGTGGCCGGATGGCCGCTCGGTTCGACCGTTCGCCACAGCAATGCAGTGATGACCAACCTGATCGGCAGCGACCATGCGGGCTATTTGGACCTCGCCGTCGAAACCGGCGCCTGCCTCCACCTCTATGGCAAGGGCGAAGCCCGCTCGGGCCGTAAGATGGGTCACGTGACGCGACTATCGCCGATATCCGATCGGCCGCCGCCAACCCGCTGACCCCGACGCGCTGACCCCGACGCGCTGACCCCGACGCGCTGACCCCGACGCGCTGACCCCGACCCGCTTCGCCGCAACCAAACGGCGGGTCAGGGGATCGTCCTCAGCAGCGTCTCGGAGATCTGCTGCCCCTCGGCAACAAACCGCGTGATTGTCGTCTGCGCGGTCGGCGTGCAGGTCGAATAGGTGCGTTGATAGTTGCGGTAGCCCTGGTTGAAACTCCGCGTCAGCTTGGCCTGACGTAGCGCCGATGGCCCCTCGGCCCGCACCAGTTCTTCCATCCGCTCGCGCCAAAGCGGGCCGTCGTTGCCGCCGCACAGCTCCCGTAGGAAATGGATCGCGCCCAGGATCTCGCCCAACCGCAGCAACCTGTCGTCGTAGGGTTTGGTATCGCGGATAACCGGCGCCAGCGCCGCCGGGTTGACCGTGCCGGGCGCTTGCGCTTGGGCAGGTGACAGCCCAGCAATTATTACTGCGAGCATCATTGCGACCGACCCGCTGGCGACCAGAGCCGCAACCGAACGCGCGCGCATGCTGTGAAAGACCAACCTCGGAATCATCCCGTTGTACTAACCGGTCATCGGCGCCAACGAAAGCCCTGCCGACAAATGCCCCGAGCGCAAACTCGCAACGCCCCGCCAAAACGCCAGCCAGATTGCCAGACAGATTGCCTGCGGCCTACAGCCGTTCGTATTTTTCCAAGAACGCTTCGGCCGAAAGCGCGCGAAAATCCGGTAGCGCCGTGGCGAGCCGGTCATGGCTCCAGTCCCACCATGCCAGCCGCTGCATCCGCGCTGCGATCGGCTGCGGGAACCGCGCGCGTATCGGCGCGGCAGGCACGCCAGCCACGATTGTGTAGGGCGCGACGTCCTTGGTCACGACGGCGGCCGCTGCGATCACAGCACCGGTCCCAACCGTAACGCCCGGCAGCACGATCGCGCCATGGCCGATCCACACATCGTGGCCGATCTCGACTGGTTGTGAGCGGCGCCACGCAAAGAACGCGTCGTCATCCGTGGCACCGTCGAAGTACCAGCTCGAACGGTAACTGAAATGGCTCTGGCTCGCGCGGTCCATGGGATGGTTGCCGGGGTTGAGCCGCACCATGGCAGCGATCGAGCAGAATTTGCCGATTCCCGTGCCAGTCACCTCGCAGTCGTTGACGATATAGCTGTAATCGCCTAGCGCGCTGTGCGTGAACGCCGTCCGCGCGCCAACTTCGGTGTAGACGCCGAGCTCGCTCCCCGTGACGTCAGCGGTCGGGTCAACAAGCGGCGTCGGCGACAGTCGGGTTTGCGTGATCACGGACGATGATCCGACCACGGGCGATGCTCCAAGATACGGCTCGGGCCCTATACCAGCCAATTGCGCAACCGTGAGCTGATCATGTCGATGATCGAGACTGTGGCAATCACAATGAGGATGATCGCACTGGTTTCGGCATATTGGAACGAGCGGATGTTTTCGTAAAGCGAATGCCCGATCCCACCGGCGCCAACGATGCCGAGCACGGTAGCCGACCGCACGTTGGTCTCGAACCGGTATAGCGAAAACGACGACCACAGGGGTGCCACCTGCGGCACGATCCCGTACAGCACTTCCTGCAGCCGACTGGCGCCAGTGGCACGGATACCTTCGACAGGACGCGGATCGATCGCTTCGACGGCTTCCGAAAATAGTTTCGAGATGATCCCGAGATTGTGGACGAACAGCGCCAGTACGCCAGCCAGCGGCCCGAGCCCGACCGCAACGACGAACACCAGAGCAAGAACGATTTCGTTGATCGCCCGCGTCGCATCCATGAACCGGCGGATCGGCTGGACGACCCACCACGGCGCGACGTTCGACGAGGCGAGGATCGCGAGCGGCATGCCGAACAACACAGCGAGGAACGTGCCCCAGATCGCGATCTGGACGGTCTCCACCATCTCAGCCAGATAGGCCCGCCATTCCTTGAAATTCGGCGCGAGGAAGCCCTTGATGAACACGGCCATGTTGCCGCTGTCGCTGATCAGCATCCCCGCGTTGTGCATCTCTACCGGGCGAAAACTCCACGCCAGCAGAAGCGCGACGCCAGCCATCATCGCCCAGCCCGCCAGCCGATTGAGGGCTGTCGGTTGCGGGATCACCACCTTCGACAAGTCTTGCGTCAACGCCATGGTGTAACCTTTTTGGCAGGCGTCGGCATGTCTGCGACGGCCAGAGTATGGAATGACCGGACCCACGCGTGCAGGTCCGGCCGATCGTGTCGTGAGCGGCCGATTACTTCGCGAGTGCGGCAGCAGCGTCTGCGATCATTTTCTTCACATCATCGGCCTTGGCAGCCTTGTCGGCTTCCAGGAACGCTGCGAGCTTCTTTGTACGATCGCTGGTTTCGGCTACCTTGACTTCAGCGGAAATCTTTTCGGCATCGGCTTTGACAGCGGCGAGTTGCTTCGCCTTGTCTTCAGCCGTAATCTTGTCGTCGCCTTCGATCTTGAGTTGCTTGCGCGCGATTTCTAACTGGCGGATCGCAAGCAATTGGTCGTTCGACGACGGACGGAACGGTGCCCAGCCAAGCGCGTTCAGGACGCCCATCTGTGCTTTAACGGTCGCCTCGTCACCAACGCGGCCATAGCTCATCAAGAACGTGTACAACTTCGCCTTGACCGACGCGTCGAGGTCCTTGCGCCAGACGAGCGGATCGGAGGCGATCAGCGGCGATGTCCAGATCACGCGGATATTCTCGAGTGCAGCTGGATTGGTCTTCTTCAGGCGCTCGAGGTTTTCGTTGTTGTTGGCCGCAACGTTGACCTGCTTGTTGGCAACCGCCAGCGCGTTTGCTTCGTGGTTCGCCGCGCGGACGACCTTAAAGCACGCCTTCGGGTCGACCTTATTGGCGGCAAACACGAACGTCATCGGGACAAGAAAACCTGATGTCGAGTTCGCATCGCCGATACCAAAATCAAGCGTCTTGTCGCACTTCAGCACGTCTTCGAGCTTCTGGATCGGGCTGTCTTTATGGACAATCAGGTGCGAGTAATAGCCCGGCGCGCCATCGCTGGCGACCGATTGCACGAACACTTCGCCCTCGGCGCGATCGACGGCTTCCATCGCCGACTTGTTGCCATACCAAGCAACCTGCACCTTGTTGAAGCGCATGCCTTCAATGATGCCAGCATAGTCGGAGGCGAAAAACGCCTTGATCTTGAGGCCGGTACCCTTTTCCATCTCCGCCAGGAATGGCTCCCAGACGGTCTTCAGGTTCGACGTCGCTTCGGTCGCGATGACGCCGAAGTTCAATTCGGTCACGGCACCAGCGGCAGGCTTCGCGTCGGCGGGCTTTGCGTCCTGAGCGAGTGCGCCAGTCGCGGCCAGGGCAATCATCGACAAGGCGATGGTCCCGACCTTCATCGTCATTCTCAACATCAATGAGCTCCATGGTCGTCATTTAAGTCGGGCGCTCCTCGCACCCGTCGCACGGCCTCGGCATCCCCACCGCGAGCCGAACATCTGTCCCGTGATTGCGCTATTGAGCGGCGCTCACCATCGGAAAAGCAGGTTGCATCGGGCTAGGCCCGTCCTCGGCGATCGGAGGCTTGATCGCGGCAGCCGATGGCAGCGCAGGGTTGTTCTGCACCGTGGTCGCAACACTACCGTGACCAGCTGCAGCCAATCCCGGAAGGAAAAGTTCTTCGCTTTCCGCGCCGTAAAGTTCAGCCAGGAAGCTCGGCGTCAGAGCGGCGGAGGGTCCATCATAAACAAGCTTGCCGCCACGCAGCGCAATCGTCCGCGGGCAATACCCGATCGCATACTCGACCTGATGAAGCGACACGAGCACCGTAATCCCATCGCGCGTGTTGAGGTCGGCCAACGTGTCCATCACGCGTCGCGCCGAACTTGGGTCGAGCGACGCGATCGGCTCATCGGCGATGACGACATCGGCACCTTGCACGAGAGCCCGGGCGATCGCCGCGCGCTGCTGCTGTCCACCCGACAACTGCGATCCACGCTTTAGTGCTTGATCGGCGATCCCGACGCGTTGCAGCGCCAGCATCGCGCGGGCTTTGTCGTCCCGTGGGAAGAGGCCAAGCGTCCCCCGCCAGCGCGGCAGCCGACCGAGCGTGCCAATCAGAACGTTGGTCAGCACCGGCAGACGCGGCACGAGATTGAACTGCTGGAAGACGATGCCAACTTTGGTTCGAAGCGTTTTGGCTTGACCGTCGATCCGGCCATTCCGCTGCATCGTCTGACCAAGGATCTCGATGACGCCTTCAACCGGCTCGCCTTGACGCGGCGCATCGGCTCGATTGATGGCCAACAGGCCCGCGATGGTGCGGATCAGCGTCGACTTGCCGGAACCCGACGCGCCGATGAGAGCGACCATCTCGCCGCGGCCAACCTCGAAGCTCACGCCGTCGAGAATGGTCTTGCCGCGCTCGAACGACTTCGACACGTTTCGGACACTGATCGCACTGATGGCCACGCTTGTTCTCCCGCATTGCACCATGCCGCTAGCAGCAGTACTTGACAGTCGCGTGACAGTTTCCACCGTGTCGATGACCCACTGGCCCCTCATGCGTGCCTGTCATAAGCCCTCAATCGCACCCGGTTAGTGGTGTGAATTCAACCGACCCGGCAACCTCGACAACCAACACACGCGGAGCCTATGCGACACGACGACCGCCAACGGATCATGCGTCTGACAGCGCTTGCAACCCCATCCGAACGCGAGGCAGCCATCGCCGCCTTCGATCCCGATCCGGATTTCGTCGTATTGCGCGCGCCGGAAACCGGGCTCGTCATGCTGCAAGGCCGCACGGGTGGCGACGGCGCGCCGTTCAACGCGGGTGAAGCTAGTGTCACGCGCGCGGTCGTGCAACTTGCGACCGGCGAGACCGGCTACGCTTATCTGCTCGGCCGCAGCAGTGACGAGGCAATCAAGTCAGCAATCATCGATGCGCTCGGTCAACGGCCCGATGCGGTCATACAGCTCGAACGGGCATTTTTGACCCCCGTCTCGCAGCGCTTGGCCGAAGAACGCGCACGCCAGCAAGCCGATACGGACGCCACGCGCGTCAATTTTTTTACGCTCGAGCGTGGGGAAAGCCCGTCATGATCGCGATCCATACGGGCTTCAGCGATACCATTCACGAGCCCCAGGCCGTGTTCCGCGCCCTGCTTGACGCCATGTCACGCCCCGGCCTCGTCGTAGCGTTACCTGCCGCACCCGGCGCATGTCCGCTACCCAAGGCCATGGCAGCCACGATCCTGACGCTCGCCGACCACGAGACCACGATTTGGCTCGATCCGGGTCTCGCCGCCCGCCCCGAGGTCGCCAGCTATCTGCGGTTCGCGACCGCAGCCAAGATAACACCCGACCCGCACACAGCGACGTTCGCCCTTGTCTGCGATCCGCTCACCATGCCGTCGCTCGACGCCTTCGCCCAAGGCACCCCGGACTATCCCGATCGCAGCACGACCATCCTCCTCGCCGTCGACTGCCTCGACAGCACCGCCGCCAATAACCGAGACGGCCAGCCTGAAGCCACACTCATCCTGACCGGCCCCGGCATCGACGGGACGGCCGCGCTCGACTTTACGCCGCAGCCATCCCAACTCCGCCAACAACTCACGCAAAACCGGTCGCGTTTCCCGATGGGCGTCGACCTGATCATCTGCGCCTCCGATACCATCGCCGCCTTGCCGCGATCGGCCCGCATCCAAGGAGGCGCCTGATATGTACGTCGCAGTCAAAGGCGGCGAGGCCGCCATCAAGGCCGCGCACGAACTGCTGGCCCGCGAACGGCGTGGCGATCCAGCCGTGCCCGAAATGTCGGTCGACCAGATCCGCGAGCAATTGTCGGGTGCCGTCGACCGCGTGATGGGCGAAGGCTCGCTCTATGATCGCGACATCGCAGCACTCGCGATCAAGCAGGCACGCGGCGACCTGATCGAGGCGATCTTCCTTGTCCGGGCCTTCCGCACCACGCTGCCCAGGTTTGGCTCGAGCGTGCCGATCGATACGGCGGCGATGACCATCCGGCGTCGCATTTCGGCGACGTTCAAGGATGTTCCCGGCGGTCAGGTACTTGGCGACACGTTCGACTACACCCACCGCTTGCTCGACCCGGCGCTGGCCGATCAGCATCCGCCCCCGACAAGCGCCACAAACGCGCAACCAAGCACGCCAACTCAGCAGCAGGGATTGGGAAATCCGCCCAAACCAGCCGATCACGCGACGCCGAACGTTCCCCGTGTCGCGTCGATGCTGCGCGCCGAAGGGCTGATCGAACCGCTGCCATCCGACACCGACGCGCCCCCGGCCGACCTCACCCGCGAAGCCATGGGGTTTCCAGCGCCGCGCGATTTGCGCTTGCAGGCGCTCGCCCGTGGCGATGAAGGCTTCCTGCTTGCACTCGGCTATTCGACCCAGCGCGGATACGGCCGCAACCACCCGTTCGCTGGCGAAATCCGCCGTGGCGAGGTCGAGCTATCGTTCATTCCCGAGGAGTTGGGTTTCCCCGTCGTCCTCGGCGAAATCACCGTCACCGAATGCGAGATGGTCAACCAGTTCAAAGGCTCGGCCACCGAGGGTCCGCAGTTCACCCGCGGTTACGGCCTCGCGTTCGGCGCGTGCGAGCGCAAGGCGATGTCGATGGCCCTCGTGGACCGCGCGCTTCGTGCCGACGAACTCGGCGAAGAGGTCGTCGCACCGGCGCAAGATCAGGAATTCGTGTTGTCGCACTCAGACAACGTCCAGGCGACGGGGTTCGTCGAGCACTTGAAACTGCCGCACTATGTGGATTTCCAGGCCGAACTGTCGCTTATCCGGAAACTGCGGACCGAGCATGCGGCGCGTCTGGCGGCAACGAGCGGCTGCGCAGTCGACAGCGACACGGATTTGGCTCGTGGCAGCAAACTGGCGGCTGAATAGCGGCCTCGACCATCAGTCGCCGTCGCAGCCCCCGCCACCGTCGCTATCGCAGCTTGAACTGCTGCCGTCGCCAGCTGGAAAACCCAACGCGGCCCACAAGCAAAACGCAATACCAAGCAGCGTCAGTTGGTCGACAAGGCTGTTCGACAGGCCGGTTTCACACGCAACGGAGAAGAAATGGCATAACATTGGTTCTGTCATGGGAGCCTGATACCGCCGACCGCTTAAAGCTTGGTTTGCGCGACCCGCTCGAGAAGAACTCGGCAAACAACTTATGAAATTTGCCCGCAACGAGCCCCAATAACGAGCCCCAACAACGAGCCCTGTAACGAGCCCCTGCCATGACCGCGATCCCGGCCTATAATTTCGCCTACCTTGATGAGCAGACCAAGCGGATGATCCGCCGTGCGATCCTCAAGGCGGTCGCCATCCCCGGCTATCAAGTGCCGTTCGCCAGCCGCGAAATGCCGATGCCGTTTGGCTGGGGCACTGGCGGCATCCAGGTGACCGCGGCGATCCTCGGCCGCGACGACGTGCTGAAGGTCATCGACCAGGGCGCCGACGACACGACCAACGCCGTCTCGATCCGTGCGTTCTTCGCCAAGACGGCGGGCGTCGCGACAACCACCCGCACGACCGACGCAACGATCATTCAAACCCGCCACCGCATTCCAGAACAGCCGCTGAAAGCTGGCCAAATCCTCGTCTACCAAGTGCCGATCCCCGAACCGCTGCGGTTCCTCGAGCCGCGCGAAAGCGAGACGCGGACGCTTCACGCGCTGGCCGACTACGGCTTGATGCACGTTAAGTTGTATGAGGACATCGCCCGGCACGGGCATATCGCGACGACCTATGCATACCCCGTCATGGTCGATGACCGTTACGTCACAGACCCGTCCCCGACGCCAAAGTTCGACAACCCGAAGATGAACGATTGCCCGGCCCTTCAATTATTTGGTGCCGGCCGAGAAAAGCGCATCTACGCCATCCCGCCGCACACGAAGGTTGTCAGTCTCGACTTCGAGGACCATCCGTTCGAACGGACGGTCTTCACGCACAATTGCGGATTGTGCGACGCGTCGGGTGTCTACCTCGACGAGGTGCTGATGGACGATCGCGGCGGGCGGATGTTCGTGTGCTCCGACACCGACCATTGCGAAACGCGGCGCGCCAACGGCCACGCCGGACCCATGGGCCAGTAACGCCGCCCGCAATGGCGCCCGCTGCATAGCTCAGCCAGAGCTGCCAACGCGAATTGCCATCACGACCCACAGTGCAAGAATAGCCGCGACGGATACTAGCCAGATCGACCCGCGCACCATGATCTTGTTGAACGTCAGGTGCACCACCGCATGCGCGACTCGCGCGGCCACGAATATCCACGCGAGCCCTAAGATGACCGGGTCCGCCAGCTTCAAAGACAGGCCAACGGCGATGGCGGCGAAAAACAGCACCGGCATCTCGAACTGGTTCTTGTAATTGTTGGCAGCTTTGGTCGCTTCGTCGTCCCAGTCTTCAGTGCGATTCAACGCAACATCATCGATGGCCTGCTTGCGGCGCGCGACCGAGCGGACCCTCGCCCGCCCCATCGCGACCATCACAACGAGGGTCAATATGACCTGCGCGAACGCTGGCCAGAACAAAGCCGTCTGCGACATGGGCGAAGTTCCAGGTGTTGGGCAGAGCCGTCTCGACCCGTATTTTTCACATTCCGGTGTATTCGCGTTACGGTATCCCGTTTCGCACGAAAGTCGGCAACCAGGCGCACCTGATCTGTGACCGTGATAAATTCTGACCCGGAAGACCACGCTCGTTTACAGCTCGAGAGCCTTCAGCTCGCCAGCATTCTGGCGATTGCGGCCGATGCGATCATTTCCATCGACGAAAGCCAGAACATCGCGTTGTTCAACGCTGGCGCCGAACGGATCTTTGGCTATGACGCCGCAGAGGCCATGGGTCGGCAGCTGGATATGCTGTTGCCAGAGCGCTTCAGAGCATCGCACGCCGACCATCTGCGCCGTTTTGGCGCGTCGGGCGTGACGTCCAGGCAAATGGGTGAGCGCCAGGAGATTCTCGGCCGCCGCAAATCGGGGGAAGAGTTCCCGGCTGAGGCCTCGATCTCGCGGCTCACCGTGGGCACAAAACCGACCTATACGGTCATCCTGCGCGACGTTTCTCAGCGCAAAGTGTTCGAGGCTTCACTCAAGCGCAGCGAAGAGCGCATTCGCCTTGCGGTCGAACAAGGCCGGATCGGCCTGTTCGAGCACGATCACGACATTGGCACGTCTTACTGGTCACCGATCTACCGCGAATTGTTCGGCATCAGCGATGATGAGGTCGCCACCCCCGCTGCCTATTTGGGCCACGTGCATCCCGATGACCGCTCAAAGGTCGAGGCTGTGATTGCCGGTGCTCTGACCGCTGACCGTGACGGAGCGTTCGAAGTCGATCACCGGATCATCTGGCCCGACGGCAGCACCCGTTGGATCAGCACCAACGCTCGCACCCATTTTGCCAGTGGTGGCCAGCCCCAGCGCACGATCGGCGCGGTCCGCGACATCACCGAAAAGAAAATACTCGAAGCCGGGCTCGAACGCCGGGTGGCAGAACGCACGGCCGAACTTCTGGCCGTACTCGACGCCGTCCCTGACGCCATCGTCACCACAGATGATAAACTGCAATTTCGCATGGCAAACGCTGCCTTTCCTAAATTGTTCGGCTTTGATCGCGCCAACATTGTTTCGGTCAAGCTTCAATCGCTTTTTGCAACAGCCAAAGACTATAGCGCCGTCGTCAATGCCTGGACGACCAGCGATGAAAAAGGCGCCAAAGCCATGGTGTTGGTCAACTGTCGCCGCACGGATGGGTCGACGTTTCCAGCCATGGTTCAAGGGCGTCCGGTCGCAACCAAAGACGGCCGCATTGTCAGCCACGTTGGCCTGATCCGCGACCTGTCCGACGAACTAACGCGCCGTGAAAAGGCCATCCGGTCACAACGCCTCGAGGCGTTAGGCCAATTGACCGGCGGCATCGCCCACGACAGCAACAACTTGCTGACCGTGATCGCTGGCAACCTCGAACTGATCGAGGACGACCTCGGCGATCACCCCGCGCTGAAGTATGTGCGGGAAGCCCAAGAGGCGTCAAAGATCGGCGCCCGTCTGAACCAGCGCCTCTTAATGTTTGCGCGGCGGCGCAAACTCGAAGCCCAGACCGTCAACCTCAACGATCAAGTCCTCGCAATGAGCGAATTACTGCGGCGCACGATCGGCGAGGCGATCAAACTGACGACGGTCCTGGCGCACGATCTCGGTGCCACGCGCGTCGACCCTGGCGAGGTCGAGAATGCGGTTTTAAACCTTGCACTGAATGCGCGCGACGCGATGCCGGGCGGGGGAAATTTGCGCATCGAGACGATGAACGCAACGATCAGCGAAGATGAGGTCGCCGTCGACAAAACGCTGACGCCTGGCCCCTACGTCCGCTTGTCCGTCTCCGATACGGGGACCGGAATGTCACCCGACATCGCCGCCCGCGTGTTCGAGCCGTTCTTCACCACCAAGGAGCCGGGCAAAGGCACAGGGCTCGGCCTTGCGACAATTTTCGGCTTCGTCAAGCAATCGGACGGTCATATTACCGTCTATAGCGAATTGGGGCTCGGCACCACGTTCAACCTCTATCTGCCCCGTTTGGCCGATGCCTCCGACCAAGGGGCAGACAGCAAAACGGTAAAAGCTCTGTCGGCGGCTCGAAACGAGACAATTCTGGTCGTCGAAGACAACCCGCAAGTGCGCTCATTGACGGTCGAGCGATTGAAGCGCCTGGGCTACCGGGTCCACGCCGCTGCCAGTGGCCCGGAAGCCCTGACCATCCTCTCCGCTGGTCTGAATGCCGATCTCGTGTTCAGTGACGTCGTGATGCCAGGCGGCATGTCGGGGTTCGACCTCGCGCGTGAACTCGGCGCAAGTCGGCCGCTGCAACGCGTTCTGCTGACATCGGGGTTTGCCGAGGATATGGCGCGCGGCAACGAGTCGGTGCTCGCCGACCAGCGCATCTTGCGCAAACCCTACGACATCGGCGAACTCGCCCGCGCGATCCGCGAGATCCTCGATCGGCCGTAATTCGAGCCGACCTCGCCCAAAGCGCTCAGACCTTTCGCACGTCGGTCGAAAAAACGTAGCCGACGTTACGCACCGTCTTGATGTGGCGTGGCTGGTCGGCGTCAGGCTCGATCTTGCGCCTGAGACGGGCAACGGCAGAATCCACCGACCGATCGTAGGCGCTCCAGTCATGGCCTTTGAGCGCCGTCATGATCTCGTCCCGGCTCATCACCCGCCGGGGATGCCGCAACAACAACTCGAGCAGATTGAAATCCGTCGTCGTCAGATCGACGATGTCGCCAGCCGCATTGGTAAATTCGCGGCTCGCAAGGTCAAGGACGAAGCCCTCGAACGTCAACCGTTCCCCACCCGCCACGACGGCAGCCACGACTGGTGCAGCATCGACGCGCGCCGGAGCCATCGCCTCGTAGCGCCGCAGCACAGCGCGCACGCGCGCTACGACCTCACGCGGGCTGAACGGCTTGGTGATGTAGTCGTCCGCCCCGAGTTCGAGACCGACAACCCGGTCGATCTCCTCGTCCTTAGCCGAGATCATGATGATCGGGATGTTGTTGCGCGCCCGGATCTCGCGCGCCAACGCAAGCCCGTCCTCGCGTCCAAGCGTCAAATCGAGTGTGATCAGACTAACGTGCGTGCGGCTGAGTTTTTCCCATAACTCCTGCGCGCACGCCGCTTCCTCGACGGCAAAACCATCGCGTTCGAACCGGTTCCGCAGCAAGGTCCGGATCTGCACATCATCGTCGACGACGAGTAGGGTCGGATTAGACATCTGGCCGCCTGCGGTTTGGTCCGTGGCATAGGTGAACCACGACATCGGCACATTTCGTCACGTTCCGCGACACAGCCGGCAAAATGCTGCAACGCGAGCTTGGTTTAGCTCTGGTCATCGCCGGAACCCCCGGATCACGATCAACCCGTGAGGACCACCATGCTGGCATTTTCGGCCGAACACACGCCCGACGGTAAAGCAAACGGAATCGCATGGCGGAACTCCGACTTGATGACCCGGACGACCCTGACGAGCCATATCCGGCGGTCGCAGTTGAAAGGCATCGAAGCTAAGGACCACGTATTTGTCGAAGGCGACCAGAAATCCCACGTTTATCAGGTCGAGACCGGCGCGGTCTGCCTCTACACCGTGTTGCCCGATGGCCGCAGGCACGTCATCGACTTCGCGTTCGGTGGCGATATCGTCAACCTCGATGCAGGCCCCGTCGAAGTCTATAACGCGCAAGCGCTGATCCCGACGCGCGTCCGGTGTCTGCCCCAGACGGCGCTGCGCCGCTTGGCCGAGCGCGAGCCAGAGATGGCAATCCGCATCTACGAGGCGATCGCCGAGGAGCTTTCGTCGACCCGGGCTCACTTGGTGAGTGTCGCTCGGCACAGCGCGACCGAGCGTGTTGTGACGTTCCTCCTCAGCATGTCGCGGCGCAACCGGATCCACGATCGCGACCCGCAGACAATCGATCTGCCCATGTCGCGCGGTGACATTGCCGACTACCTCGGACTGACGATCGAGACCGTCAGCCGGACGTTCAGCAAGCTCAAGTCGGCTGGTCTGATTGAGATCGATCAATGTACCAGCCTGCGATTAGTCGATATTGCCGCACTGAAGGCCATTGCCGACGGCGAGGCGCTCGCGTGAGGCCGGGCATGCAGCCGACAGTGGCCTCCTTCGCCGAGCCCCGCCTTACACGGAGAGGGCCGTCCGACTGCCGATTTGGTTGGAGCGAGAGAACAATGCCCGACGGGCTGACACGATACCGGGTCGCGATCCAGGCCTTCGGCGAGTGGGACACACTCTCAGATGTCGTCGGGAGTTTGGTCGAGCGCGGGTTTGAAGGCGGGCAGTTCTGTATTTTCGGTCGGGTTGCCCAGCCTGCTGCCGTTGAAATGGCCGCCGGTAACGGTCGAGCCGACCGAACCAGCGATGCCGGCCTGGAGACGAAGTTGGCCACCGTTCCAACGTCTTTGGCTACGCTGTCGTCACAGCCGCCGGTTCATCTTCACGTCGCCGGGCATGAACCTGTCGAAATGCGCTGCGGCCGCGCGGCCATCCAGCTTTTTGCGCACGCCGATGGCGACACGTACGAGGCTGGATGGATGCGTCCCGATCTCACACAGAGCCTCGCGAGCGATGTCGACGACGGGTTCGTTGTCCTGCTGCTGATGTCGCAAACGGCCGACCAACAGGCACTCGGCGCGCGGCTGCTGCTGCGCCACGGCACGCGAGAACTACGCACGCACGAGTTTTCTGCCCGTCAAATGTGACGGTTGGATAAGGCTTTGCTTGAAGGAGCAATCGGCATGACCAGATTAATGGTGACGGCCCTGCTGTTGGCGGGAATGCCCGTATCCGCAACAGCCCAAGACGGCGGCGATGTGCAACGCGGCTTGGCATTCGCACGCACGACATGTTCTGAATGCCACGGCGTCGAGGG
>Ga0163144_10016025_pt1 | contig 15383 bp, 13 predicted proteins | sample OliLak19BULKMAT1_FD_123175 | JGI IMG/M metagenome (GOLD analysis project Ga0163144, IMG submission 123175) | Freshwater microbial mat bacterial communities from Lake Vanda, McMurdo Dry Valleys, Antarctica - Oligotrophic Lake LV.19.BULKMAT1 | ecosystem: Environmental > Aquatic > Freshwater >...
GGATTTAACATCCAATGGTATACACACCCAACGCTCACACGAGTGAGTGGACCCAACATCTTCAGTTTGGCGCGGGTCAAAGTGGGTGGTAGCAACCCGAATGCGGGTGATGCCATTACTGCTTGGACTGGACCAGATTTTTCTCCAAGCACACGGCATACTGAAGGGCCTGGATTGACACAGGGCATTGTTATTGGACCTACCAGCGTGACCAATCTGTGGTTAGATTTCGATGGCTATGGCAACCGTCTTGATGATGCCGTTCAATTTGCCTCATGGATGTTGCACGGCTCACAGTTTGACATTGACTGCAATACCACAGGTGGTAATGGCGGTCAGGGTGGCGGTGGTTTGCAGGGTGTGATTGACCTGTCTGTGCCAACCCCACCACCATCTACCAATACACCTCGTCCGACCAATACACCAGGTCCAACGAATACGCCAAGCCCAACACGTCCAACGAATACGCCGTCACGGACACCAACACCTGGTCCGACCAGGACATCTACATTGACACCTACGGCGACCATGTTCACCATTCCGACCATCACCCCAATCCCAACGCAAAATGGTGGTACTGGCTCTGGTTGATGCCCCAATGCACGGCAAAAGAGACCTCAGCAATGGCTGGGGTCTTTTTTTTATCCCCCAATTTCCCTATAATCGAATCGTTTAATTACGCATAAGGGCAAAACATCCTATCATCATGCCCTTATTATTTAGGAGGTTTGGATGCGAATTCGTGTTGAAGGTGGAATAGCACTCAATGGGGTGTATCACCCATCGGGTAATGCCAATACTGCCGCTTATCTGATTGCCGCGGCGCTCCTCACCGATTCGACTGTCACCTTGCGAAATTTTCCCAAGACATCGAGTACCGGTGTCATGCTGGATATTGGCTCACGGTTGGGCGCAGAAATTCAACGTACCGATGACCGTATTGTCACCATCAAAACACCGCAATTAAGCCGTCGCAAATTATCGTTAGAAGAGACCAGCGAAACTCGTGCCTTACTGTTTCTTGCACCGCTCTTGGTACGGCGTAGTTTTGCCCGTTTAGAAGTAGATTTTCCCCTCAATCGGATTCGTACCCATTTGGATGCTCTACGGGATTTGGGGTTTGATGTGGTCATCAGCGATGGGGCAGTGGAAGTGCGCGAAACCACATGGGATTATAAAGATATTATCCTCACCCAGACCAGTGTTACCGCCACAGGCATTATTATGATGTTGGCGGCGTGCTTTGGCAAAGAAACAGTCATCCACAATGCCGCCAGTGAACCCCATTTGCAACAATTGGCGCACTTGCTGGAATTAATGGGCGCACAGGTTCATGGGGTTGGCTCAAATATGTTGCGTATTTTTGGCAAAAATCCCCTGCATGGCGCAGATTTGACGATTGATGCCGACCATATCGAAGCCGCCAGTGTTGCCGCCATCAGCGCCCTTTGTGGGGGGCGGGTGCAGATTAGCCATATCGCCCCCAATTATTTGCGGATGGTTAGCAAAATTTATCAACGGTTGGGTATTTTGTTGGATATGGACACCACATCGGTCTTTATCCCCAAACACACCATGCTGAATGTTTCTAACCGTGAAGAGGATGTAGATTCATCCATCGAGACTGCACCGTGGCCAGGTTTTCCATCCGATTTGGTGGCAATTGCGACCATCATCGCCACACAAGCACGCGGGACATCGCTCATCCACGAGAAATTATTTAGCAATCGGCTTTTATTTGTGGATAAACTCAAGGCGATGGGCGCACAGATTGTTTTATGTGACCCACACCGTGCGATTGTCGTTGGACCAACACCCCTCTATGCGATTTATATGGATTCGCCCGATGTGCGTTCTGGGTTGGGGATGTTGGGGGCGGCGTTGATTGCCAAAGGCGAAACGGTGATAGATAACGCGCAGGTGTTGGGCAGTAACTTTGAGGGTGTCATCCAAAAATTAAAGGGATTGGGTGCAAAAATCACAGAGGAATCCCCATGACGCTTATCAAACTGAATGACGTGGTGGTAGCCTATCATATTTTGGGAGAGGGTGTGCCTGTGGTGATGCTACATGGGTGGGGTGCATCGGCAGAATTGGTGTTGCCACTCGCCAAAAAACTCGTCCCATTGGGATATTGCACCCATGTGTTAGATATGCCCGGTCATGGGAATAGCCCAGAACCACCTGTGGCGTGGTCTGTGACAGATTATGCCCAATTGGTTGTCCAATATATTCAAGCACAAGGACTAGGGCAGGTGCATTTATTTGGTCATTCATTTGGTGGGCGGGTGGCATTGGTGTTGGGTGCAGAATATCCGCAGGTTATCCGCAAAATCGTGCTGGCAGATGCGGCAGGTATTCGCCCCAAAACGCCTTTATCCAAAAAAATCCGCCTGAATATTTATAAATTTACCCGTGATGGACTTCGGACAATCGGGTTAAGCGGGTTATCTGACCAATTGCGCCGATGGTACAACACACGATATGGCTCTGCCGATTTTTTGGCGACCAGTGGGGTCATGCGTGAGACCTTTGTGCGTGTGGTTAACCAAGATTTATCTGAATATGCCAAACGGATTAGCGCCCCGACCTTATTGATATGGGGCGAGAACGACCAAGACACCCCATTGTGGCAAGCCAAACAGCTAGAACGGCTCATTCCTGATGCGGGTTTGGTTGTATACCCTCATGCGGGGCATTATAGCTATTTAGAACAACCAGACCAAACCGCACAAGCCATGCACGCGCTATTTCAAGCCGACTAATTTTTCTTGCGTGGAATATTTGGCGGACGCACATCACTATTGGGCGGTTTTGTGGCATTACGGGGCGGGGTGGGAAAGGTCGTGCCACCGTTACCCTGTTGCATTTCGTGATACACCGCCAGATATTCGGCAATTTCTTGTTTTCTGCGTTGTTCGGCTGTATCACGTTCTATATTTCGTTTACGCTCTTGTCTTTGGGTGATTTCGGCTTGTATCGCCTGTGGATTTGGCACAGCACGGAGTAATTTTTCATCACCCCTATCCCCACCGATGAGCGAAATTTCCACATTTCCATAATTGAAAATATTTTGCAAAATCCCACCTTTTTCTGATGTGACGTTATCAATGCTTTCCATCAGAATTTGGTCATCTTTGTTTTGTAGCCAAAGCGGGCGCTTGCGGATGAGTGTGATGCGAGTGTCGCCAATGATGAATAGGTCATTGCGCCAATCCCAATCTACCCACCAGAACCAAAATAACGCGCCAAAAAATAATACGATGCCAATTAATCCGCTTAGCGCACCCAAACCCCATGTCGCACCAAAGACCAATACAATCAGTGCGCCGAGTATCAATAGGGCGGGGCGTAAGGCTTTGCGCCACCACATGATAATATGCTTACGATAAACCGTATCGCCATCATCATTGACAAATTTAGACCGCAGAGGCGCGAATACCCTCTGTGATGGGGTAGATGATCGCTTATTTCTCTCATCTGAATTTATATCTTCACCCGCCAGCACCCGCTCAATATCGGTGCGGATTTGGTCGCGTTGGCTGGCGGTTTCGGTTTCAGTGGGTTTGCCCCGATTTTCAAAAATGACTTCTTGCACTTCATCAACATTAGGGATGGTATGCAAGGTGATATTGCCTGCATCGCCCGCCGTCCGTAATTCGATTGTGCCATATCGAAATAGACGCGCCATTGGGTCACGCGGGTTGATTTCGATATTGACCTGATGAATCCGTGCCAGCGAAATTTCGCTTTTATTGTTGCTGAGTGCCAGCAGATTGCGTTCAATTTGGATGACGCGATGATTGGTGATGAGGAGCATGTCATTGCGCCATTCGACAAAGTGATAAAACATCAGCACGGCGGGGATAAATATCCCCAAAAAGCCACAGGCGATGATTTGAACGAATACAATCGGCACAAAGGCATAGACCATCAACCCAATCCCAAATAACAGGGCAGGCAACCAGCCTTTTTGCACAAATGCCCACCAATGATGGCGTGTTTTGAGCAGGACAATCTCATCGGGGAGTTGCCCATCAAATTCGGTGGCGTTTTTTTGTATTTGTGGACGAGGTAGTGTCGCCTGTGGTTGATTTTGGCGCTGATAATCATCCAATTTGGGTGGTTTTTGCGTTTTTGGTGGTTGCACCGCTATCGGTGATGGTGCTTGGGGTGGTTTTTGTGGTTGTGGTTTGGCTTCTACGGGGACGGGGATATATTGCTTAATTTGTGGGTAATTCGCCACCACATCCCATAATTGGTTGCGCGAAATGTGCAATATATCCGATGTAGCGCGAATGACGAGTGTCGCTGTTTCTCGTCCTTTTTCATATAAAGATTTTTCGTTGATGAATTGATTGGCACTGAGCGAGGCAAGGCGCACATCATTGCCATACTCATCTTTGCGGATGAGGTCTGCACGTCCGTTGATGAGCAAATACATCCCCTTACTGGTCTCACCTTGATGAAAGACCGTTTCACCTGCTTCGTAGCGCAATACTTGCACCGCCGATAGTGTCTGTTGGAGCAAGTCGTTGGGCAAGGGGGCAAATAAAGGTAATTGCCTCACATGCGTTTCGATGAAACGGTCATTCATGCGCTATAGCCCTCCGTCACTGAGCATAAGAGCGGCGGAATTGAGCAGGTGCATCAGATGGGGGTGGGTGGCTTCAAAATGATTAATCGCCACAGCAAGGCGCTCTCCTAAGCCCTGAATATTGGTGGCTCTGAGTGGGTCTGGCTGGGTGAGCAGGATTTCGATATTGCTATTGAGCGTATTGAGAATCGCACGCCCTTCATCATCATTTGGGATTGTCTTTTGCAGATGTTCTTGTAATTTTGCCAATGAATGGCGGACGTTTGTTTCTCCCATTATGACTCTCCTTATAGGGTGAATTGTTGCTTTTGTACTGGTACATGCACTTGCATATTAAAATGGTCACTGAGCGATTTTTGCAAGGCGCTGGCGGCTTTTTCTTCACCATGCACCAAAAACACTTTTTCTGGTTTTTGGCGCATCCCGCCCACCCAATCCATCAATTCGTCATGGTCGGCATGACCACTAAAGCCGTTGAGTACCTCCACTTGTGCGCGGACGGTATGTTCTTCGCCAAAAATCCGTACTATGCGGTTTTTCTCTACCAATTTTCGCCCTAATGTATTGGGTGCTTGCCAACCTGTGATGAGGATGGTGTTATTGGGGTCGTCTATCCGATTGGCGATATGATGCACTACGCGCCCAAATTCTGCCATGCCACTGGCACTAATGATAATACATGGCTCACGCTTAAAATTGAGTCGTTTGCTCTCTTCTAGCTCACGGACATACGTCACCATATCAAACCCGAATGCGTCTTTGGTATTGATTTCATTCATGAATTTGAGAATTTCATCATCATAACATTCTGGATGTAACTGAAAAACCGATGTGGCGTTCACTGCCAATGGGCTATCTACATAAATCGGGATTTTTGGAATATCACCTTTGACCAGCAATTTGTGGAGTGTATGCACGATTTGTTGAGTACGCCCCACTGCAAACGCGGGCATAATCACCGAGCCGTTGCGCTTAAAAGTGTCGGTGATAATTTTTTCTAGTTTATGCTCCGAATCTTCGTATGCCTCATGCAATCTATCGCCATAGGTGCTTTCCATGATGAGATATTGCCCACCATCAAGAATTTCTGGGTCACGGATAATGGGAATACCCACCCGTCCGACATCACCACTAAAAATGAGCCGATAATCGCGGTTGGCATCGCGGTCTACAATATCCAACACAATGCTGGCGCTACCGAGTATATGCCCTGCGTCATGAAAAGTTAATCCCACACCATTGGCAATTGTTGCCCTGCGCCCATAACCGCGTGTGGTGAAATATTTAATACTATTGAGCGCATCCTGATAGGTATAAATGGGTTCTACGGCAGATTCTCCACGCCGCAAGCGCTTTTTGCTGACAAAATCGGCATCTTTTTCTTGGATAAACCCACTGTCGGGGAGCATGGTGGCGCACAAATCCCGCGTGGCGGGGGTGCAGATAATATCGCCATTAAACCCTTGTTTAATCAGGTTGGGGATATTGCCAGAGTGGTCAATATGAGCATGAGACAGGATAAGGATGTCTATGGTCTTGGGGTCAAACGGAAAGTTGAGATTCTCGTTGTAGGTATCTCCCCGACCACCCTGAAACATGCCACAATCCAATAAAATACGTGTGCCATTGACTTCAACAAGGTGTTTTGACCCTGTAACAGTACGTGCCGCGCCATAAAAAGAAAGTTTCATGTGCTTACCCTTTCGTTAGCGGGTGTCTGACCCATCATCAAAAATTCCTGTGGGATGACAACCGATGTTGCGCTGACGAGCTTGGCGTTCTAAATCCAGAAATGCGTTATAAAATTCATCATCTGGGGCATAAAGGACGGCTTCCGCATAGCCGTTGCGGACGAGTTCTTCATTCACAAAAGTGTTCCCCACATAAATATAGCGTAATAAACGCTCATATCGGTCGGTGTCGCTGGTATCTTTGACCAATGTCACTGTCTGACCATTCACAAGATTGCGGTTGGCATCAACAGCCTCCTGATAGCAATTTTCGCCCCGTTCTGGTGTATTGACCCCCACATAGCGCACACGATATTCTGTGCCGTTGATGCTGACATCTATCGTATCGCCATCTATCACCCGTAGCACCCGTGCCGATTCTCCCGCAATATTTCCCCCTTCACCCTCTTCTAACATGGTAGCCAATTCATCACATGCGGTTAATACCAACATGAGGGGAAGAAGGAGTAATAGTATTTTTAGACGCATTGACCTAAATCCTTTGGTGGTCAGAATAATAAATTTATCTTTATTTTACCCCAAAACATAGCAAATAAGTTAACGATTGGTTTATGATAAAGTCGAGACTTTTATTCACATTGGAGTAAACCATGAAGCGCGTGTTTTTTTTAATAATCATACTCTGTTTGGTTGGAATCAATAGCGTCTTTTCCCAAGAAAATGCGAATATTGAATACACAAATTGTTTTTTCCCTGTTCCGAGTAACGAGGTACTTGGCGAGACAATTGACTGTGGTGTGTTTATTGTGCCACAAGACCGTAATGAACCCGATGGCTTGCAGATAGAGATTGCCTTTGCGGTGTTGTATAGCACCAGTTCAGACCGCTATCCAGACCCCATTATTTATCTGGAAGGTGGACCGGGTGGGAGTGCCTTATCTGGAATTGATTCGTGGGTGAATTTTGCCATGCGCGAAACCCGTGACCTTATCCTCTTTGACCAACGCGGGGCGGGGTATTCGTCTCCACGCCTATATTGTGCAGATATTGATGAATCAGACCTCATGGCGTGCCGTGAACAGTTAGAATCTGAAGGGGTGGATATTGCCGACTATAACACCATCAATAACGCCCAAGATACCTACGAATTGCTAATGGCATTGGGCTATAGCGAGTGGAATTTGCTCGGTATTTCGTATGGGACACGTTTGGCGCTCAATATCATGCGCGACTTTCCAGACGGAATTCGCAGTGTCATCATAGATTCGGTGTACCCTCCTGTAGTAGATGCCTATGAAGAAGAATTAGTCAATGCGTATCGGCCATTCCGTCAATTATTTGATGATTGTGTGGCAGATGTGGCGTGCGATGACGCATTTCCAGACCTCGAAAGCCGATTCTATGACCTTGTAGATTCTCTGCAAGAATCGCCTATCGTTTTGGCGGATGATACTGAATTAGACGGCGCAGGACTTTTGAATACTATGTTTGAGTGGTTTTACGATACCGCTATCATTCCCTATTTGCCGTTGATGATAGATGAACTAGCCAATGGCGGACAATCGGTATTAGAGGCGCTTCAAGATGGTTCATTGCCCCTATATGATGGTGCAGAATCTGGTGACCCCATCTCAACCGTTGTCGGTGAATTTATCTATTTATCGAATGATACCGATGACGATACCTACTACGCCATTGAAGCGGCTTTAGGTGAGTGGGATTTGAGCCGTGAGGGGTTACTGAATATATTCTATGAGTATTTCGATGAAGCCGATGCCGAATATTTAGAAGAACTCCTAGCCGATGTCGCGGACGACCAGATGGAACGCATCCTTGTCCAATTGGGTTCTGAGGATGAAGGCAATATGGATGAAGGCGAGGATGTCAGCGATACACAAGGCATGTTTGATGCGGTTGAGTGTTACGAAGAAGTGCCATTTAATTCGGTAGATGACCAAGCCGAACTCAACGACTCTATGGACATGCCATCTCAATATTACCTAATGGTGACGTTGAAAAGCCAAATCGAGACTTGCGCGATATGGCAATCTGAAACTGCGCCTCAAAGCGAGACAGAAGCCATCTTTAGTGATATTCCCACATTGGTACTTGCAGGCAATTATGACCCTGTGACCCCGCCTGTATGGGGACAGATTGCCGCCGAAACCTTGAGCAATAGCACCTATGCAGAATTTCCGGGTGTGGGGCATAGTGCTGTAGATGGTGGCGATTGCCCACTGGGTATTGCCTTGTCGTTCATAGACGACCCGTATGCGTCTTTAGATTTGTCGTGTATAGATACCATGCAGGTGCAATTTGTTACCGAAATACCCGATTTGAGCGGTGAATAAGCCCGTGTTATGATTATAAGGGCATGGGATATTATGTCTCATGCCCTTTATCACACCACAATAAATTTTTGAGGATTACTGAATCATGAAAAGAACCCTTTTTACAGAAGAGCATATCATGTTCCGCGAGACGGTGCGCCGTTTTATCGAAAAAGAGATTAAACCCTATCATGAAACATGGGAGCATGACGGAATTGTCCCACGAGAATTATTTCGCAAGGCGGGTGCGTCTGGATTGCTGTGCATGAATGTACCAGAGGAATATGGCGGGGGAGGGGTGGATGATTTTCGTTATAATATCATTCTCGCAGAAGAACTCACCCGCGCCAATTGTACGGGTCCCGGATTTAGCCTACAAACCGATGTCGCTGTGCCATATATTCTCCATTTTGGGAATGAGGAGCAAAAACGTCGTTGGTTGCCAAAGTTATGTTCCGGTGAGCATATTATCGCCATCGCCATGACCGAGCCATCGGGCGGGACAGACCTCGCCAGCATGAAAACCCGCGCCATTCGCACAGGCGACCATTATGTGATGAATGGCTCAAAAACCTTTATCACCAATGGCATCAATGCCGATTTGGTGATTGTGGCGTGCAAAACGAATCCAGAGGAAGCCCACACGGGTATGAGCCTAATCGTTGTTGAGCGCGATATGAAGGGATTTATGCGCGGACGCAATCTCGAAAAAGTCGGGTGGCACGCCCAAGATACGGCAGAATTATTTTTTGAGGATGTGCATGTGCCTGTGGAAAATCGGCTAGGCGATGAGGGCATGGGTTTCTTTTATCTGGTGAATCAATTGCCCCAAGAACGTCTGATTATCGCTGTGGGGGCGATTGCAGGGGCAGAAGCGGCACTCGACTGGACGATAGACTACTGCCAGTCACGGCAGGCATTTGGCAGACCGATTGGCTCATTCCAAAATTCACGATTTGTCTTGGCAGAGATGAAAACCGAAATCCAAATTGGGCGGGTATTCATTGACCACTGCGTCGAATTGCATACACGCGGGGAACTCAATGCCGATACAGCGGCAATGGCAAAATGGTGGACAACTGCCTTGCAACACCGTGTGGTTGACCAATGCCTGCAATTGCATGGGGGCTATGGCTATATGCTAGAGTATCCTATTGCCAAAGCGTATATAGATATGCGCTGGGCTCCCATTGGTGGCGGTACAAACGAGATTATGAAAGAACTCATCGGTAAAGGGATGGGTTTTTAAGATATTTATGGCGTAGTGAGTGCCTCCAATGTGCCTTTGGCATCAATTGCTTCTGCCACAGGTGAGGCTTCTAATGCCAAATACTGATTTAGGCTCGCCAACGCCTCTACATAGTTGCGCTCATCGCCATAAATCCGCGCTTGGAGCAAATAGGCTTCTGCCAAATTGGGATTGAGCGCAATGGCGACTTGCACATCATTTTGCACGTTATTCATTTGATTGAGCATGTAGTATGTGCGGGCGCGTTCATAATGGAGTTGTGCTATATTCGGATTTTCTTCTACCGCCTGATTATAAAATTGCAATGCTAACCGATAATTTTCATTCTCATAGGCGCGTCGTGCCGAACCAATTATGACATTGACGACCAATGCTTCTGTGGGGGTGGGAATTGCGGTTTCGCTACTCACAACGACCCGTGTGGGCAGGGTCGTTAAATTTCTGGCAGGGTCAACATTACCTGGGAGCACAAATATCACCAATCCTAATGCCACAATGATAATCGCTAAGATGCCGATTGCCCATCGTCTCCAATTGATATTTTTCTTTGGTGGAATGATAAATGGGACTGTTGGCTGGGATAAACTGGTTTTTGGGGTAGGTATGGCGTTTCCGCCACTAATGGTTGCCCCGCTTTCGGTGGCGCTGATGAGTGCCTTCATGAATGCTTTGACTGATGGATAACGGTCATCGGGGTTTTTTGCCATGCCCCGCACAATCACCGCATAAATGGGCTTGGATAATTTGGCGGTATCTGTTTCTTCTGGTGGTAGTTCATGCAGATGCTTGTGCATGAGTGCATAGGTTGAATCGCCATCAAACGGCATTTTCCCCGTGAGAATTTCATAGGACATGGTCGCAAAGGCATATTGGTCAGAGGCAGGGGTGAATGTCTCGCCTTTCCATTGTTCAGGTGACATATAATTGGGCGTGCCAATCATAAATCCCGATGCCGTGAGCGAGAAATTTTGGTTAGCGAGCTTTGCCAAGCCAAAATCCACCAAATAGGGGCGATTTTTGTCATCGAACATGATATTGGATGGTTTTATATCGCGGTGCAATACCCCTTTTTGATGTGCATAATCGAGCGCATCTGCTAATGGGATGAGCAGGCGGAGCGCCTCTTTTGGTGATAACTTGCCTTTTTGGGTGAGACTATCTTCGAGTGTGCCACCTGCCAACAGGCGCATGACCACATAACTCATCTCATTTTCGACACCATAATCATGGACGGTGATGATATTGGGATGCTCTAGCGATGCCGAGATTTTTGCCTCTTGGATGAAGCGTTGGATGAACTGCTCATCTTCTAAAAAATCGCCTATTAGCACCTTGACCGCAACATCGCGCCCCAAACTGGGTTGATATGCCCGATATACCGCGCCCATACCCCCTTTGCCTAGTAAATCCTTGAGTTCATACTGCCCTAATGTCGTGCCAGTTAATTGATTCAATTTTCCCATAACATGACCACCTTTCCACATCAGTATAGCGCAGATTTGTGCAGAATGTTTGTAAATTTTTGTTACTTGTGTCACCATTGGTTTATAATAGAAACACGCTTATATAACCCATTTTGGGACCATTTTGATATGATGCTCTTCGATTTTCGTAATTCGCAAGAAATCCGTTGGTCGCCTATTGATGATGTTGTCATGGGAGGCATGTCTTATAGCCGAATGGAAACCACTGGGCGCAATTCTGCCCGCTTTTTTGGCATGGTATCCCTCGAAAATAACGGCGGGTTTGCCTCTGTCATGTCGCCTAATGTCCGATTCGATTTATCCGATGCCAGTGGTATTGCACTACACATTTATGGTGATGGAAAAAGTTATGGCTTTGTGATTCGCTGTGCCAATAACATGCGGATTCGCTATCAGACACGATTCGATACCGAGCCAAATATGTGGGAGACGGTGTATTTGCCATTTTCGCGTTTTCAGCCGATGATTTTTGGCACAATCTTGGCAGGTGCGCCTCCCATGAACCTGAGTTATGTGAGCAATTGCGGACTGATTATCACCGAAAAACAATTTGGTGACTTTACCCTAGAGATGGCGTGGATTGCCAGCTATCCGAGTTAATAAAATAGAGGATTTTTTGAATGACCACCCCACACGATTATGCGACGTTGCACGCAAAACAATTTGAAAATGAATTATTTGACCTTCTCGCTATCCCCAGCATCAGCACCTTATCTGACCACGCGAATGATGTAGAACGTGCCGCCCAATGGCTGGTGATGCACATGAATCGGATTGGGTTGCATCCAGAAATTCATCGGAAATCTGGCGCACAACCGCTTATTTATGCCGAATGGCTTGGGGCAGGGGAAAATGCGCCCACTGTTCTCATTTATTGTCATTATGATGTGCAACCTGCGAGTGTTGAGGATGGCTGGGATACAGACCCATTTATCCCCACCCTAAAAGATGGCAAAGTGTTTGCGCGGGGGGCGGTGGATAGCAAAAGTCATGTGGTCGCGCAATTGAGTGCCATAGAATCCCTACTCGCCACACATAGTTGCCCTGTGAATATCAAATTGCTATTTGAAGGCGAAGAGGAGACCAGTTCCGCGCATATCTTTGAATTTGTCCGCCAAAATCCAGAGAAACTGCGTACCGATGTGTGTATCCTCTCCGATGGCAGTATGCCAGACCAACATCAGCCCTCGCTGGTATATGGTCTGCGGGGGATTATCACGATGGAGTTGGTGGTCACATCACCCCAAAAAGATTTGCACAGTGGGCATTATGGTGGTACGGTGCATAATCCGATTCAGGCACTCGCCGAAATTTTGGCGGGATTACACACCCCAGATGGCAAAGTGACTGTCCCGCATTTTTATGACACTGTCCGCCCGATTGGGGCAGAAGAACGGGCATTGTGGTCGCCAGTGGCGGAATGGATAGAACGTGAATGGTGGGCAGTGGCAAATGCGCCAATGCAATGGGGTGAAGCCGAGTTTGCCCTACATGAACGGATTGGGGCGCGTCCCACATTAGAAATTAACGGGATTGCGGGTGGCTTTTGGGGGGAGGGATTCAAAACAGTGTTGCCGATGAAAGCATGGGCAAAAATTAGCTGTCGGCTTGTGCCAGACCAAGATGCCAACGCAATTGCACAGGCTGTCCGCGAGCATATCATGAGCCTTGTGCCACCCACCGTTAGAGCAGAGATGAGTTTTGTAGATGAGGGTGTCCCTGGTGTTGTGATAGACCCCACCACCGCGCCAATTCAGTCGCTCATTACCGCCTATGAACGCGGATGGGGTGTGAAGCCATTGCTTAATCGGGATGGGGGTAGTGTGCCAGTGATTGCGGCATTTCAGCAGGTACTCAATGCGCCGATTGTCCTCATGCCATTTGGCTATAAGGGATGTGGGGCGCATAGCACCAACGAATACATGATTTTGGATATGTTTCATAAAGGGATTGCCACTGCCATCCATTTTCATCAGCTATTTGGGGCGTTGGGGAAATAATTTATCAATACCCGATGAGGACGCAAATAAAAGTGCGCCCTCAAAAATAGGCTATCTTAGCGCCACCACATGGGCATAATGAACGACTCTATCAATCCCAAACGGTTGTTGGTGTCAATTCCAGACATGATGACCAGCGCCAACAAGACCAACAAGAACATCACAAACACCAGGGGCCAAAAGAAGATAAGGATGATTGACCCGATGATGCGCGTGTTTTCATCAAAAACAAAGCGGATTGGCTCAAATACCATCAGTTCAAACACATTTTGACCGCGTGCCGCCGCTTCGGCTTTTTGTAGGACTGCCCATGTGGCGATGTCATCGCCCAAAACTATTCCGATAAGAAAAATGAGTCCTGCTATTCCCAACCCAATGAGCAAATAGATACGTGTTGACATCATTCGTCCCTTCTAAAAAACTAGCGCCACCAGAGTAAATAAGCAAACCGACTATTTGTGACCAGACCATCGGCAAAATCACCGCCATTAAATAAGCGTGTAGATTGTCCGTTGCCAATATTCACAAGACTCACATGCAAAATATTGGGTTGACGGGGTGTTTGTGTGAGTTGCCATTCCGTGATGGCGGCGGAATTGCCATCTGGCGAGAGCAAAATATCGCCCGTATAGCCACCCCGAATAACCCGTGTCTCTGTGCCTGTTATCACATCGGCATAAAATAGAGAGGTGCTTGCGCCACTATGCCCACCTGCCAGATAAAACAGGCGTTGATTATTGGCAGAAAAACGCATGGCGCTGATAATATCGCCCCGATTACCCGCGCTGATGCTAATAGGGAAGCTATCGGGTGCGGTGAGGTCTATGATATTGACACTATAATCGTTATTCGGTGTTTTGCTCACCACGCCTAACCACCGACCATCATAAGAGATAACAGGTGCGCTGGCGATTGTATAATCATACACCCGATTGATTGGTTGGCGTGGCATAACGGCGCTAACAAGGCGTGGTTGAGTTTGTTGAATATCATTCATCCGCACTGCATATAGGCGTGTGGTATTGATTTCGACCCCATCTTGAATCGTGAAAAATACATTTTCCCCATTGGGTGAGGCGATTAAAATACTTTGTGCCGCATCACTAAAAAATTGCCCACCTGTATTGCCAGATAGTGCGAGGCTGGCGCTTTTATTGTTGATGTTTACCGAATAAAACTGCCATGTATTGCCATTGCGACATTCTTGCCCCAGCATCACCGCCAAACGATTATCACCCGCAAATGTGATTTTGGCGTTGCGGAATTGACAATTTTCATCCGCAAATAGGGTAGTGAGTTCTTGTGGCACATCACCTGTGCGGTGAAAAATTGCCGCTTCTCTGAATTGATTATTGTTATCTGCAAATAGACTGATGAAGGCAGTTGCAGAATTGCTGATGTCGAAGGCGGCGGTGTTTTGATAACGCAATTGTTCGTTGCCACTGCTCGTTTCGCGCTGGATAAATGTCCCTGTGGGCAATTTTTTGTCTATGGCATCACCCGCAAAAGTGATATATCCCAGACGGTTGCTATCTGGCGAATACTGCAATGTTCCCATCCCCAAACAAGTGATTGAGGCGGTGGCATCGAGTTCTTTGGGGGTATTTCCGCCATCCATGATATACAGCTTGCCCGTATTACTGCCCACATAAAAGGTAAAAAAGCGCCGATTGGGCGAGGCGGCTTGTTCGCTACAGGTGATAATCCGTGAGCTATTGGCTGGGACTGGAAATAATTCACCTGTTTCGCCTTTGTCGTTCATAGTGGCAATAATCCCCCGCGCTTCGGTCGGGATATTGGTCATAGACTCGCCATCGGCAACCCACGCCAAAATTGAGCCACCATTGCCCGCGCCCCCCCCCCCACAGGCGGTTATGATGACCATCGTGATAATTAATCCAATTAACCAAGCGATTTTTTTATGTGACATGCAACAAGCACCTTTCTGAATAATGGAACAACTATTTTGAATTCAAATGATTTTCAAATTTCAATGGATAAGCATTTTCAAGTCAATTATCAGCTTAAATCA
>Ga0163144_10016027_pt1 | contig 15383 bp, 10 predicted proteins | sample OliLak19BULKMAT1_FD_123175 | JGI IMG/M metagenome (GOLD analysis project Ga0163144, IMG submission 123175) | Freshwater microbial mat bacterial communities from Lake Vanda, McMurdo Dry Valleys, Antarctica - Oligotrophic Lake LV.19.BULKMAT1 | ecosystem: Environmental > Aquatic > Freshwater >...
CCGAAATCCGAAATCCGAAATCCGAAATCGCAATTCGCCGGGCATTGCGTAGCCTGTCAAAATGTCTGCACGCCGCCTATCCCGGCCGGGCCACTGGCCAGGCCGCTCCACTGTTCTTGCCCGCGCGGGCATCGCCAGCACCAGCCAGCCGCTAGCCACGGCAGCGGCGATCGATATGTTGCGCCAGGGTGGAAACGCCATCGATGCCGCGATCGTGGCGAGCGCCACGCTAGGCGCCGTGGAGCCGCTCTCCACCGGTATCGGCGGGGATATGTTCGCTCTGTATTATTCAGCCAAAGACAAAAAACTCAAAGGCCTGAACGGATCTGGCCGCTGCCCGCGGAATCTATCGTGGCGCACGTTCGCGCGCCGCGGCGTCGACGTGATTCCCAATTTTGGATGGGCGTCCGTCACCGTGCCCGGATGTGTGGACGGCTGGTGGCAGATGCATCAGGCGGATGGAAAACGTCCGTGGAAAGATCTCTTTTCGGCGGCCATTGAGTATTCACGGAACGGCGCGCCGCTGAGCGAGATCGTCGCGTCGGACATGGAAAACATCGGACCGCGCTTGCAGAACGACGCGGCGCGAAAAATATTCCTGCCGAACGGCTACCCCGTTTCATACGCGCAGATATTCAAGCAAGCGGATCTGTCGCGGTCGCTGGAACTCATTGCCGCTGGCGGCGCGGACGCGTTTTACCGCGGCGAGATTGCCGAGAAAATAGTTCGCGGCAGTGAATCCAGCGGCGGCTATTTCACCAAAGACGATCTCGCCTCGCACACGTCGCTCTGGCAAGCGCCGCTGAAAGCCACGTTTCGCGGCGTTGATGTTTATCAATTGCCGCCGAATTCGCAGGGACTCACGGCACTGCTGGCGTTGAATATCCTTTCGAGCCTGGACCTGGACCGGTTGCGCGAGGACTGGGTGGGGCTCACGCACGCTTGCATCGAGGCGATCAAACTCGCGCTCGCCGAACGCAGCGCTCACGTCGCCGATCCCAGCGAGAAGAGTCCGCTCGATGAATTGCTGACGCTGACGTTCGCCACCCACATTGGACTTTCAGTTGATCCGGCGCGCGCGATCGCGCGCCCCGATTCCGTGGCGCAGACCGCCGGCGATACGGTCTATCTCTGCACCGCCGATGCCGAGGGCAACGTCGTCTCGCTCATCAGTAGTTTGTTTCAGGGATCGGGACTGGTTGCCGAAGACACGGGCGTGCATTTCCACAATCGCGCCTCGGCGTTCACGCTCCAGGATGGCCATCCCAACCGCATGGCTCCGCGCAAGCGCCCGCTGCATACCCTGATGCCGGGATTTGCGATGAAGCATGGCGCGCCGTACCTGGCGTTTGGCGTGATGGGCGGACAGCATCAGGCGCAGGGACACGTTCAGTTTTTAATCAATCTGCTGCTGCATGAGATGACCCTACAAGAAGCGGTCAGCGCGCCGCGCTTCGATTTCCGCATTGAAAATTTCGTCGCGCTGGAAGCCGATTTTCCAGGCGAAATCGCCGCGGCGTTATCCGAGAAAGGCCACAAGATCGTTGAGAACGATGCCGGTCCCTTCGGCGGTGCGCAAGCGATTCGCGTGCTCAAAGATGGCGTTTACGAAGCGGCGAGCGATCCGCGGAAAGACGGCTGCGCAGGCGGACTTTGAACTGGCAACGGATTCGACACAAAGTCACGAACGACTCAAAGACACAAAGAAGAAACGAAGGGTTAGCCCCAGACTCTATGCCCTACCGTTCTTCGCGACTTTGAGCCTTTGTGACGAAGTCGTTTAGTGTCTGGCGTGTTCCAGAACTTTCTCCGCCTGGTAGCTGGAGCGGACGAAGGGGCCGCAGGCGGCGTTGCTGAAGCCGAGGCTCAGGGCGTATTCTTCGTAGGCTTTGAAAACTTCGGGGTGAACGTATTCGCTGACGGGCAGATGCGTTTTTGAAGGCTGCAGATACTGCCCGATCGTCAGAATGTCGCAGCCGCTCGCGCGAAGATCGCGGATGACCTGCTTGACTTCGTCCTGTGTTTCGCCGAGGCCCACCATCAGACCGCTCTTGGTGGTCATCGCGGCATCAAAGCGTTTGGCGAGCTCCAGCACGTTCATCGAGCGCCGGTAATTTCCCTGCGGCCGCACCGGCGCGTGCAGGCGCTCAATCGTCTCCGTGTTGTGATTAAAGACGGTCGGACGCGCCTCGACGACGGCGCGAATGCACTCTTCGCGCGCGTGGAAATCCGGGACCAGCACTTCAATGACAAGCTCCGGCCCGCAGTAATTTCGCAGCGTCTTGATGACTTTAGAAAAATGATCGGCGCCTTCGTCCTTGAGATCATCTCGCGCGACGCTCGTGACGACGACGTGTTTCAGTCCGAGCTGCTTGGTGGCCTGAGCCACGCGCGCGGGTTCATCCGCGAGGGATTCCAGTGATTCGCCGCGGCCTGTTGTCACCGCGCAGAAGTTGCAGGAGCGCGTGCAGCTTTCGCCGAGGATCATGAACGTGGCCGCGCCGCGCGACCAGCATTCACCCAGATTGGGGCATTCGGCGGACTGGCAGACGGTGTTAAGCTTCAGGTCTTCCAGGATGCGGTGCGTGCGCGGATCGTACTGCGCCGGCCAGGGCTTCTTGAGCCACTCGGGAAATTCTTTCGCTCGTTTTCTTAATTCGCTCATGCGTCATATTCTAAACCAGAGCCTCTCGGTTTCCAATAAGGATTAACTGGCCGTTCTAAACGAAATGTCTACCGTGAAAGCCGGCCTTAAAGACGGTAGAATTTTCGGGCGTTCTCGGCCCAAAGTTTTTTCTTGGCGTCGCGGCTGAGGTGCGCGGTCAAGCTGTCCACGGTGCGGACCCAGCGCTCGTAGGTGCTCGCCATAAGTGATACGGGCCAGTCCCCGCCGAACGCGACGCGGTCTTCGCCGAAGACGTCGAGAACGTGGGCGACGTAGGGCTTCAGATCGGCCTCAGACCAATGGTCACGGTCGGCCTCCGTCACGGCGCCGCTGAGTTTGCAAATGACGTTGGGCAGCGCGGCCATCGCTTTTAACTCTTTACGCCACGGGTCCAGGACATGTTCTTTGATGTTGGGCTTGGCGATGTGATCCACGATGAACTGCGTCTGGGGACACTGCTTGACCAGTTCGACGGTCTTCGCCAGTTGCGTATGGTTGATGCACAGATCGCAGCTCAGGCCAAACTCGGGAAGCATCTGCGCGCCCCTTATAAAGGAGGGCTTCAGGCAAAAGTCGGGTGGATCGCCTTGCGTGATGCGGCGGATTCCTTTCACCAGCGGACCGCACGCGACGAGCTCTTTGAGGTACGCGCGGAGCTGCTCCCCATACTCTAAAGGAGCGGCGGCGACGATGCCCTTAATGCGCGGGTCTTCCTTGGCGCGTTCAAGCACCCAGCGCGGTTCGAGAATGGCGTAGTGCGGTGCGAGGCCCACTTCGAGATAGACCATGGCCTCAATCTGGATGCCAGCGGTGTGCTCGCGGTATTCAGGCACGGAATAGCGCGTGTTCAGCAACGGGTTCTTATCGAGCCATTCCATGCGGAAATGCTGCGGATCCCAGAGGTGTACGTGCGTGTCGATGATCGGGAAATCAGGCATTAAAGAACTTTGCTCCGTGAGGAAAATAAAGCATTTCAAGCCGAGCGAAGGATTGACAAGTCGTTGCGTCACACTACGCTACAGAAACTTGACGACCGGTCAAAGAGACATGGGAACTTTTTGTGTCTGTCTTTTCCAGCGAAAGTGCACAATGAACAAAGCCATTGAGGGTTCCCGTATGATAAGAGGCCTCATCACTGCCGTTTGTCTCCTGGTTCTAGCACTCTATTCGAGTGCGGTTCGAGCGGATGATCCGAAACCCGTTGGCTATCTGATTCGTGCGGTGTCAGCCGAAGATGTCACTGCCGCTGAAAACGATGCCGCTGAGCCTGCCTCAACATCCTTCGTCACGCGCAACAATCAACGTCTCGCCGTTATCGAAGGCATGGAAGTTTTCCAGAGCGACGTGGTATCGACGCAGAAAGGCGGCGTGATCGCGGTTGTCTTTCGGGATAGTTCCGCGGTGACATTGCGCGAATCCTCCTCGCTGGCCATTGAGACTTACAATTATCCCGGCGTCAGCGGACCGACGCTGCTGAATCTGGAAGGCAAGGCCTATTTTTCAGTTACCCCCCGCCCTCCGGACTCGCTTTTTTCGGTGGCCACTCAACTGGGCAAAGTGCAGGTGAAAGGAACGAAGTTCGAGATTTTTACACACGCGGATGGCTCAGGCTATAAGACCACGATAGCCGTCACGGATGGTAAAGTGCTGGTCTCACCCAACGGTTCAGGCGGTGTCGAACTTACCGACGGAACACTCGCGGTGCTGGCCATGGCGACAACCAAGATCGCCGGTTTTGCGGGCTCGCCGGTGGAGTTCGCCAAGGACAACATTCCGAAAGACCAGATCAAATCGTTAAAGATCGGCGCGATTACGGATGTCGTCGTGAGCATTGGAAAAAAGAATGACGTTAAAATAACGAGCATCAATAAGAACCCCGACGGCACCATCACCTATATCAAAATGGTCGAAGTGAATGAAAATACGGTGTCGATTTCGACGTCGGTGAAAGACGCTTCCAACAAAACCATTGTCAAGATCACCGAGTCCAAAGGAAAAATTTCAGCGACGCTGACCGAAGGCGCGATTTCGATCAAGCAGTCTATCACTGGCAGCAGCGGAACCGTGCAGATCAAAGACGGTAAGGTTAGCTATAAGGGGTCCGTGGCGACTCTGGGCAACGGCACTCAAGTGAACGACGCCACGAACAGCAAAGACAAATCACGCATCGTCATCACCAAACAAACCAGAGACGACGGCACGGTCGTAAAAACGACAACCAAGTTTGCCACCGGCGCCACTGAAGGCACGCGCGTCACGGTCGTTATCGAACGAACTGGCGCCAAAACGAGCTACACGGAAATGGTGAACAACGTTCTGATCGATGGCGCCTTCACGCCGACGAGCGGAAAGACGGGCGGAGCATCGTCGCCACCGCTGCCCACCGGCGCGCCGGCGGTCATCACGGCCGGGGGTGTTGACCTGGTACCGGACACAACGCCGGTCAGCCCCTAAAAAAGAGCCGGGCCCGTTCTGGCGGAGTTGCAGATTAAAGACGAAGCGCGACTCATGGCAGCCTCCAGCGCCACCCGTAGTGTCTCCCCCCTCACACTTGCCCTCGTCACATTCGCGCCGGTTCTTTTTGGATGCCAGCCGCCCTGGGCCAGCGGTTTTCTGCTCGCGGCCGTGATCATTCTGGCGGCCGGAACGATGCTCTTCCGCACGGCGCGAGGCGAGCCGATTCTAGTTTGGTCTTCAGGCGTTTCGTGGTCCGCGGGGGCGCTGTTGGCATGGTTGCTGGCGACGGTTTTGCATGATGTGTCAGGCGGCGCGGCACAGTCTCGCGCGCCGGAACTCAGTACCGCGAAATTCACGTTTGCGCTTGCTTTTTTTGCTTCGGCGTGGCTGGGCGCAAGCACTGGAGGAACGCGTGAAAACATCGCGCGGATCCTTCAAGCGCTAACGTTGCTGGGACTAGTACTGGCGGCGTTCGCCAGCGCCGAATGGCTCGGATGGGACGTTAAGAAAAGCGTAGGCTGGACGCTGTCCACGAACAGGCCCAGCGGGCTCTACACCAATGCGAACCGGTTCGCGGTGTTGATGACGCTCTGCTGGTTTTCAGGAATGGCGCTGCTGTTTGACGCCCGCTCGCGGCTTGAACGCGGCGCGCTTTGGCGGCTCGCGCTGCCGCTGGTTTCATGTATCGCCGTGAGCATCTGCGTGGCGCTTACGTTGAGCCGCCTGACCATCGTGGCAACCGCATTGACCCTCCTGGCCGTTTCGGCACTCTGGTTTTTCTACGATTTCAAATCGCGGCGCCGGGAACTCGGAGAAGATAGGGCGCACGCGGAAACGAACCGGATGGCGCTGCTGCTGCCGCTGGTTGTGGTTTTGGCGTGGATCTCCTGGTGTTTCATCGTGGCGACGGGAAATTTGCGGAGCCGCTTCGCCGATCTCTCGGACCTCACACTCGACAGCCGTTACCAGGCGCTCCAGGCCGCGCTGCCGCTCGTGAAGGAGCAGCCGTTCTGGGGTCACGGACTCGGCTCGTTTGAGACCGTCTTCACGGCGGTGCAGCCCGTTTTTCTCACCGGCCGCTGGCGTGAACTGCACAGCGATTGGACGCAGCTCGCGGTCGAAGCAGGCATCCCCGGATTGGTGTTGTCGCTGCTTCTGGCGGTTGTGTGGTTGACGTCCAGCTGGAAAATGGCCAAGAGTAAAACGGAGGCGCAGCTGGATCTTTCGCGAGTGCTGCCAGCGGCGGGAATCGCCGTGTTCCTGCTCTGCTCGATCGCCGATTTTCCGTTGCGCGAACCGGCCAGCGCGATTTTGGTTTTCTACTTTGCCGGAGCACTCTGCGCGCAGCCGGCTGCAAGTAGAACGAAGCCAGGAAAATTGACGCTCGTCGCTGCCCCCGTGGTGTCCCTCGCGATGCTCGCGGCCGCTTTTCTTTCGGCGCGAAATGGCGCCGCATGCGCCGTAAGTCCCTGGGTTGGAAATTTTTATCCGCCGGCCACGAGCGCTTCGCAATTGGCTTTGTGGCAACGCGCGGTGGCAATCGACGGCGGCGACGCGGAACTTCAGTTCCGGCTTGCGGCGTCGGCCCTCGCGGCATCCACGAAAGATAAGGAGGCTCTCACCACGGCGCGCGCTGCCATTCGCGAAGCGCGCCGCTTGCGGCCGCTCGACCACCGTATGCCGTGGCTGGAAAGCGGCATCGCGCAACAATCAGGAAACCTCGTTGAAGCCCGCGCATTGCGGGAGCGGGCGGCGGAACTCTTTCCGAACAATTCCGTGCTGCGCGAACAGAATGGGCGCTTTCGCCTGAAGCATTTTGTGACGTCTGGATTACCCGGCGAATCCGAGCGCGGGGACCAACTGGAAAAGGCTTTGAATGATTTTCGGACCGTCCTTCGCATCCAGCCTGATCGCGAGATTGCCTTGATTGACGCGCTTGAATGGGCCGGATGCCTGAATACAGAAATGGCCGCTTTATGGCCGGGAGACGAAATCAGACTCAAGCTTCGCCGCGCCCGATTCTTCACTGAAAAGAAACAGCTTGATCACGCCGACCGGCAGCTTTTGATGGGGGAACCTTCAGACGCCGAAAACCGTGCCTGGTACTACGGCATGCGCGGCATTGTCGCGCTTCAGCGTGGCGACGCCGCGGGTGCTCAACAAAATTTAAAGCTGGCGCTGTCAGCGGCGAGCGGCGCCCAGCGCACGCCTCTCGAAGTTTGGATCATCGCGCAATGGGGAGAATTGACGCCGGAGTTCTGCGAGTCTCTGGCTGGCGCGTTGCAATCCGAACTGATCAACTATCCCGCGCTCTCCAGTTTTCTGGCCGCGCGGCTCGCGGGCGCGGGACGCTGGGCGCTGGCCGACGCACTCCTGGAAAAGGTCGCCAGCCACTCCCCCGAACTCGCCGCGCAGTGGGCCGAGCTGGCGCTGGCCATGGGCAACGCCGGCGCCGCCAGCCGACGGGCGCAACGGGCGTGGGAGCAGGGATTGTCCTCGCCGCGCTGGGGCGACTGGTACACGGCGTTTCAACAGCGGATAAAGCTGCGCAAGTAAGGGCCATGTAGTAGACTAGAGCGAGTCTGTTAAAATGTTGGGGTCGGCGTTCAAACGCCTTTGATGAGAGTTCCAATGGCGCGCACGCCCGCAAGCATCATGGAGTCAGTTAACAAAAGCGAACTGCTGCGCGCGGTGTGGCGTCACAAGCTGGCAGCGTTCAGCATCGTCGTGATCGGGCTGGCGCTCTGCACCGCGTACACAGCCTCGCGGCCCGTGCTCTACCGCAGCACAGCCAGCGTTCTGATCGAAAATTTCAACAAGACCTTCATGTCGTATCAAGACGAAGGCATGACTTACGTTCAAGACGTCACCAAGGCGCAGCGCATTCTCGCGCAGAGCCGACCCGTGATTCTGCGCACCGCCGACATCTCCGGGGAGCCGCTGAAGATCACGCCGGAGTCGGCATTGCCAGGCGGATTCGAAGCGCGCGTGGATGGCCAATTGCTTTACCTGCAGGTGGTGGACGAAGACAAAGCGCTGGCCAAGAAACTCGCCAACGCGTGGCTGGAAGCCTTCGTCAAAGAAATGATGATGCGCGCGCAAGCGCCCAAAGCCTATCTGGCCGAATCGCTGAAGGATCTCGAGAAACAATGGATCGTGAAACTCGACGCGCTCAATAAATTTCAACGCGAAACCAATTTCGATCCCAAGGAATTCGAACAGCATCCCATCCGCAAACGATTCGATGAACTCAGCAGCAAACTCAACACCGCCAACATTGAACTGGCGTCGCTGGAAGCCGAGCAGCAGGTCTTGAAAACCGCCGACGCCACGCCGTACGACGCGCCGCGCGCCAAGCTCGATCCTTTTGTGCAAGGCTATCAGAAACAGATCGAAATGCGCCGCGCGCATCTCTGGGATCTGCGCGAAAAATTCAAAGCCGACAGCCCTGAAGTGCTCGCCGCCGGCCAGAGCGTCGTCGAGGCTGAGAGCGACATGAAAAAAGCGGCGCAGCGGCTGGCGCGCCAGATTCAGCTGGAGCTCGACAAAGTGAAGGGCGAGCGCGACCGCCTGCAGACACTCTTCAAAGATGCCGAAATTCTTTTTGAAGCGCTGAAATCAAAAGGCGTCGAGCACAAAAAATTGCAGTCCGAGATGGAAATGGCCAAGCGCATTTACGAAGACTGGGCGCAGAAAAAAGGCGAGACAGACATCACCAATCAGTTCCTTTATTCCAACGCGCGCCCGTGGGAAACCGCCGAAATCAGCGACCTTCCATACAAACCGAATTGGCGCCAGAACATGCTGGCCGGGCTCCTTCTGAGCGCGCTCGCCGCCATCGCGTGCGCCTATTTGATGGAGCGCTTCGACGACAGCATCCGCAGCGGCAAGGATCTGGAACGCCGCATGGGCGTGACGCCGCTCGGCATGATTCCCATGTTCGACCGCCCGCTCGCGGACTCCGACAGCTACCAGCTGACGCAGCGCCAGGCCAATTCAACCGTGGCTGACGCGCTGCGGAATATTCACATCGGTTTGGAAGTGGCGCACGGCGGTCCGCGCGCCGGGCAGGCGCTCGTCATCACCATAACCAGCGCCATCCCCAACGAAGGCAAGTCATTTCTCACCGCCAATCTTGCCACGTTGTTCGCCCGCATGGGCCGCCGCGTGCTCGTCATCGACGCCGATCTGCGCAAGGGATCTCTAAGCAAAGCGTTTAATTGCAAATCACCCGCTGGCCTGCGTGAGGCCATCGCATCCGGCAAGTGGTCCCATGAGTATGCCGTGAATGGGCGGACGCCAGGCTTCTATCTGATGCCCGTGGGACAGGATTCGTTTTCAAATCCGGAGTCGCTCAATCCCGAAGGATTCGCGCACATTCTCGCGCAGATGAAAACGCATTTCGACGTGCTCATTTTTGATACTCCGCCCGTCCTGGCCGTTCCGGATGCCTGTGTGATCGGTACGGCCTCCGACGTGACCATCCTCGTCGCGCGCAGCCGCCAGACGCGTTTGGCGCAAGTCGAACGCGCGGCCAGCAGCTTGCACGCGGCCAATATCAAGCAAGTCCTTTTTGTGGTGAACGGTGTCGATCCGAACGACGCCGAAGCCGATGCGTACGGTTACGGCTATGGGTACGGCTACGGGTATGGATACGGCTACGGCCAGAAACATGCGCCGAAGGATCGCCTCGAAGAAGAGGCCGAAGCGGAAGTCTGATCGCTGGCTGGTCTATTGCCTCTGTCGCGGCGAAATGGGGTTTTTTTTGAAACGGTTTCCCTGGACACTCTGCGCGCTGCTCTGCCTCGCCTGCGCCGCGTGCCACGCGGAACTGGCGCCGATGCCCGCCGTCACCGATCCGTTTCAGCGCCGTGGATTTAATTGGGGCCACCTGCGTCTGCACCCCACCGTCTCCACCGATTTTACACTCACCGACAATTCGCTGCGCGCCGAGAACGACACGAAAACCGACGTGCTGATGGACTCGACGGCCGGCATGGAAATGCTCTTCCGTCCGGCGGAATACATCAGCACGCAATTGACGTACGAGATCGGCTGGCACGATTACACGCGCGACACCGCCAAGGATTTTCTCAGCCACAAAGGCATCGCCGATGTGCGCATGAAGAACGTCTTTGTGCGCGGTCTGGAGCTTTCAGTTTTCGACACGTATCAGCAGACCGGTAACACAGGCGCGCTCGAAAACAATTTGATCTCGTTCCAACGCTTCGCCAGCAATGTAGCGTCCATCAAAGCCCACTACGATTTCAACCGGTTCTCGATCAGCGGAAAATACAGCCACGCGCGCATCGATTATTTTTCACGCGTCAATTCGCCATTCGATTACTCGGCGCACAGCGGCGACATGGAAGGCGCGTACCAGTTCATTCCCACGCGCCTGGTCCTGTTCGGTTCCTACAACATCACACGGGTCGTGCGCGACAGCGGCATCGAGAATTTCGATACCCATACCATTCTTGCCGGCGCGCGCGGCACGTATGGAAAACTCGCGTTTTCGCTCGGCTCAGGCTACAGCCGCGCGATGCTTCTCAGCGGCCAAGACACCGAGGAAGGTCCCTCCGTCATCTCCCGCATCACGTATGCGCCGCACGACAGGCTCCTGTTTTCGCTGGATGCCAGCCGCCGCTTTGCCGCCAGCGCGCAAGTCGGAATCAGCCAGGAAACCGATGTGAAACTCGCCGCGGCCGTACGGCTGACGGCGCGCGGAAAAATCATCGCGGACTACACGCGCAACCAGAGCCGCCGGCTTGAAGGTGCAGACCAGGTCTCGTTCGCATATAATTGTATTTTTGAGTACACGCTTTTACGCGTCGCCACCGCCTCGGCCAGTTTTTCGCGCAGCGAACGTGAAGTCTCTTCGGGCGCGGGGGCGTTCGTGATCAACGAAGGCCGAATCGGTTTCAGGCTGGCGTGGTAACGGGAGTTGTTAGAATGCAGGTTCTGCGCCGTTCAGTTCTACTCGCCGCCATGCTTGCGGTTTTTGTTCGCGCCGGTGAAGCGCCGCCCGACGCGGCCGCCGCCGCGCCGTACCGCTTTGTTGGCGGCGAGCGCGTAAAACTAATTGTCCCGGCTGCGGTCGGAGAAAGCATTGAGCAGATCGTTTCGACCGACGGTTGGATTTCGCTGCCCACCGGCGGAACGGTGAACGTCAAAGGCAAAACAATTCCCGACGCGCAGACTCTGATCAGCGAAACGCTGGAGAAACAGTCCGGTGCGCGCCGCGTCTTTTCCGCGCTCGCGCTGCTTGAGATACCGGCCCAAAAAATATTCGTCAGCGGCGAAGTCAAAACGCCCCAGGCGCTGCTGATTCCGCCAGGCAGCACGCTCACACTGGCGGCCGCGCTGGCCAGCGCCGGCGGTCCGACGGCCGACGCCGACATCACCAAAGTCAGCGTGGTTCAGGAAGGAATCGGTGCCGCGCACTCACGCATTTTTGACGCCTCCCGCCTGGGCCAGCCCGACGCGGCCAACCTCGGGCCGGTGCTGCAACCGGGAGCGGTGGTCACCGTGCCGCGCGGCGAAGTCTACATTCTCGCGGGCGAAGTCGTGAAACCCGCCTCATACAATCGGCGCGATCTATCCATTCAAGCGGGCGAGGCCGCATCGCTGACGCGGGTTCTGTATGGCGGCGGTGGCCTGAAGCCCACAGCAAATCGCCGCGATGTCCGCGTCATCCGCACCCACCCCGACGGCACGCGCGAGGTGCTCTCCGTCAACCTGGACGCCGCCACGAAGCCGTCAAAACAGGCTGAGAAACCAAGGGCTGAAACAACAGACTCGGAACCGGCGGTAAAAGCCCCTGTCGATCCGCTGCTGAAAAATGGAGACATTGTCGTCGCCCTGCCTGCGGGTGGCGTGGCGATTCTCGGCAAAGTCCGGCTGCCTGGCGTCTATCCGCTGGCCGGTGACAGTTTAAAATTGTCGCGCCTGATTGCGCTGGCTGGAGGTTTCGCGGACTTCGCCAAAACATCCAGCGTCATCGTCATCCGCGCGACATCGCCAAAGACGCCGATCCGCGTCGACGTCGCCGCGTTCAGCAAAGAGGGCGTGGGCGAAAAAGATCTGGACCTCGACGATGGCGATCTGGTCATCGTGTCAGAACGGCTGCTGTAGTATGGCTCAGGCCGGAACAACAGTTAACGGACGGCAACTCCATACAATCGGTCGTTACGGCAAGATTGCGGACTCTTGGCAAGCAGGATACAGTAGTACTGTCGTTGAACATTGGCTCGCTGCCGCAACACGGGGATTGAGTTTTCGATGCCGGAGGTGTCTCACAGTTTGGTCATCGCGGGGATCGCCTTCGCTGGCACGCTGGTGTCTATTCCGGCGATGATGCTGCTGGCGCCGCGCGTCAATCTCGTCGATCGTCCCGCTCACCGAAAAATTCATACTAAGCCAGTGCCCTATCTGGGCGGCCTCGCGATTTTGCTCGGCGTCATGGCGTCTCTCGTTGTTCTGTTTTCGGAAACGCTGACGCCATCCGAAAACGCCAAGGCCTTGTACATCATTCTTCCATCGATCTCCGCGTTTCTGCTCGGGCTGGCGGATGACCGTCTCAATTTAAAACCGCGCATTAAATTGCTGGGCCAGATATTGATCGTCGCCACATTCGTCGCGATGGGATACCGCTTCACTGTTTTGACCCTTCCAGGCCTTGGACAGTATAATTTATACAACCTGAGCTACCCGCTAACCGCCGTATGGATGCTGGCTGTTTTGAACGCCACGAATTTTATCGATGGCGTTGATGGCCTGGCGTCATCGGCCCTTATTATCCTGCTGATCGTGGTCGCGCTGATGGCCGCATACCTGCAGGATTTTATCACCGGAACTCTCGCGCTCGCCACACTTGGAGCCACACTTGCGTTTCTCATTTTCAACTGGCGGCCGGCGAAAATTTATCTGGGCGACAGCGGCAGCCTGGGTATCGGAATGCTCGCGGCAACCTGCCTCGTGTCGCTCGGGCAGGATCTTCCATTTGCCTCAGCCACCGGCAGAATGAAATCACCAAACGAACCCTTTCTCTATCAGCTACCGATGCTCTCGGCGGTGGCCGCGTATCCATTGCTCGAAATCTCGCTCACCATTCTGCGCCGCTTGTTACAGGGAAAACCGCTCGGTAGCGCGGACAAAGGCCATCTGCATCACCAACTATTGAATCGCGGATGGCGCGCCGATCGTATCTGTTATGCGGTGGCTGTTTTCGGATTAATGGCCGGCGGCGCTGTTGTTTTCACGCTGATTCAATACCGCGGCATCGCCGCCTGGTTCCTCGTCGGAGCGGGCCTCGCGTCCGGCATTGGCCTCCATTTCAGCGGGTTGATGGATGTACTCCGGCCTTGGCAGGCCCTCAGCGCGCGCCCGCATTTTTTGCTCGCCCATCATTTTATTTCCATGCAGAGAATCAAACTCGACTTTGTTGAAAACGTCGAAGAACTCAACCCCCTGCTGGCTCAAACTTGCCTTGAACTGGGTGTGCACGAATTCAAGCTGACCGTCGCTCCGGGAAAATTGCAGCACTCTCAATGCGCCGTGTTTGCATGGAAGCGGCCATCGGAAACGGAGTCCGAATTGCAATCCCCGCTCGGCCATATCCCGATCGTTTTATTTCAGGATAACGCGCGGCTTGAACATAGCGTTACCGCCGCCGCATGGGCCTTCGACGCGCGCGGCACCGAAGAAGACCTGGATGTTGAATTCCGCGTTCTCATGAGCGACTTCATGCGCACAGTGTTGCCGAAAGCCGAAGCGCTCTATCAGAAATTAACGCAAGATCAGCTCGATATCGCGTTGACCACGCAGCGTCCGATCAGCTCCGACAGTCTGCGCCGTCGCCGCGCCAGCCAGCGCCCGCCGCCGCTAAGAGGCCTTGCTGCAGGGCACTTCACGTTGCCTCTCTCACCGCGTCATACGAAAGAACCTTGACGAATCCGACCTCCCGCGCCAGACGTTTAGGCATGCCCCACGCGATGCGCAGCAGACCTGAGAGTGAATCCGCACACAAAATCTTGAACAGAATCCGGTAGCGCCAGGTCTTTTGTTTATCGACGCTCCAGCGCGCTTTTTCATCGAGTAATTTCAGGAGCCAGCGCCGCCGCCACCGCGCTGGCGCGAGGCCGTCGACATTTTCCGCCGGCACTTGCAGACCCGTCAGTTGCCTCGCCAGAACCAGCCCCAGCCACAGCGGCGTCCGCACGCCCCACTCCCCCGCCCGCTTATTGATTTCAGGCCAGTTCAATTCCTGTTCAGCCAGGCGCGCGAAATCGACGATCAGCATGAGCGGCTCCGCGGATTTGCGGCCCAGATTCACCGCCGCCAGAAGCAGCATGTCCTCCACGCACGGAACGGGGACCGCACCCACCTGTCGGGCACGCGACAGAATGTCCGCGACAGGTATTCGCATGTTGGCTTGCAGGCCATCCGCCGACGCGAAATCCCAGTGCAGATCAACACAGATGCGAAAGCCGGGAAGCCGCTCGCGGACATACCCGAGCTCCATGGGATTGCCCGTCATTTCCGGTTGGATCGCGTATCCCAATTCACGCAGCGCCCGGTGCGCCGCGTGGAAATCCTGGGGTGATACCAACAGGTCGAGATCCGCGAATCGGCGCACGCCCGAATTGTAGACAGTCAACGAAAGAGCCACGCCTTTAGCAAACACAGCAGAAATTTTACGTGCCGAAAAAAAACGCGCGATCTCTTCCACTGCATTGATTTGGACGCCGGCGCGTACCGCTTGTTCGGACCTGACTTCATTCCATTGAGGAAACGCCAACTCCTGCTTTTCCAGCTGTTCTTGAACCATCCCGACCAGACCGTGGTGGAGCGCCAGCTCTAAAAAAGCGTCCAGTTTTTCGGCATTTAACAGTTCTGGACGGCGACCTTGCAATAATTCAGACAAATAGTACGGACCCCTTGATTTTATATAGGGCTTTTGATCTTCTATTAAGTTTTGTATGTTTGGCACGTTAAGGCCTCAAAAGTGACGTATTTTATAACAAATAACGTGTGCAAAAGGAGGAAAAAATAACCCTAAAATCAAGAAGCACGTGTGCACCTGAAAAAAATGCAAAAAAACGATCTAAATGCACCCAAAATACGTATGAAAATCGACATCTTGTATCACTATAACAAGACGAGAATCATTTTGGATCTGAATAGCGTCAAAATTTGACCAGTGAACGCTTTTATCCACTGTGCCAAAAAGCGCTGCACCGAAGTCGGAGAATGACTATGC
>Ga0163144_10016028_pt1 | contig 15383 bp, 11 predicted proteins | sample OliLak19BULKMAT1_FD_123175 | JGI IMG/M metagenome (GOLD analysis project Ga0163144, IMG submission 123175) | Freshwater microbial mat bacterial communities from Lake Vanda, McMurdo Dry Valleys, Antarctica - Oligotrophic Lake LV.19.BULKMAT1 | ecosystem: Environmental > Aquatic > Freshwater >...
AAACAACTTGAAACTTCGCTGGCCGATCATGCCGCCATCGCCGACCTGCTTGGGCCTTACAAGTTAAGCCTGCATTCTGGAAGCGATAAACTTTCGATGTATGGCTTGCTGGCGAAGGCCACGAAGGGACGGTTTCATGTCAAAACCGCTGGCACAAGTTACCTCGAGGCTCTGCGAGTGGTCGCACGCCATGACAGCGCGAGTTTCCGTGAGATCATCGATTTTGCGCGAGAGCGTTACAACACGGACAAAGCGACGTACCACGTTTCGGCCTTACTAGCCGATGTACCGGACACGAGTGCCGCTAGCGACGCGGTGCTGGAGAGCGAGTATCTCGAGTGCTGGAAAGATGTTCCGCAAGGTAAAGGTTTTACCAAGCCCGGGCGGCAGATTTTGCATTGCACTTTCGGCAGCGTGCTAACTCATCCCAAGCTCGGAGCTGTTGTGCGTGATTGCCTTGTTTCGCATCCAGAAACCTACTGCGAGGTGCTGGACGATCACTTTGGTCGACACTTGGATGCGTTGCAGAGCGCGATGTAAATCAGATGTAATCACACAAACGCCGACCGCGAAACTTAGTCTTGGTACTTCCAAATCAAAGGTAAACGCTATGCACATCGACGAAGCTATTCGTTCACGCAAGACAGAAAAGGTACTTGCTGGCCAGGATCTGCCGACGACCGATCATCGCGATTTGGTTAACGAGATCTTATCGCTCGCCAGCCAAGCTCCGTTCCATCGAGCCTGCGGGGACCAGCATCGGCGAGATTGTTTGCAGTCAGGTATCGAGCCATGGCGATTTCATGCTCTCGATGCGGCTAGTTGCAGAAAGCTCCGCACACAAATTCCGCTTGAAAACGCCGGTAAGATTCCAGCGATGTTAGCCTCTGCTGATGCGCTAATCATGGCCACTTGGTTACCCGACGCGGTACGGTTCCAAGAACCAAGTGACGAGCCAGTGTTCGGTGCGACTTTGTGTAACATGGAACACATCGCAGCATCCGCAGCCGCGATTCAGAACCTCTTGCTGGCCGCCACTTCGCGTGGCGTTTCGAACTACTGGTCCAGTGGCGGAGTGCTACGTTCATCGCGCGTGTTTAATTTACTTGGCATCCCTCGTTCGCAAATACTGCTAGGTGCCGTGTTCTTGTTCCCCAAAGAATTTGGCAACGCAGAACTAGCTACCAGCAAACTGCGTAAGCATCGAGGTTCTCACGATGCTTGGTCACGATGGGTCGAAATACAGTGACTGGACTGTTGGGTGAATCACACCTACCGGCCTGTCATGCCCCAGCGATTGCGTAGCAGTGCGGCAACGATTGCGAACATGATCGCAATTATGAGAAGCGTAAACCCAAAGTAAAGAAGCACTAGCGCCCAATCGCCGGTTGCCGCGTTTGGATCTGTTGAGTTGAGGATATTCGCGTCGAGTGGTACCCAAAACGCAGCCATCATGGGGCTCGTGATACCAATCACTTTCAGCGTCTCGGTAATCGACGGATCATCAGAAACGTTGGTGCCGACATACCACGCTGCGACTGGTAGGAAGTAAAGCACGATCAAAATGGCGTAGCTCATTAACATCGCCACTGAGGTGCGTTTGCAGATTGCGGAGCAGAAGAGCGCACTGACTGAATTGAACACCGCCGCTACGAATACGATCAAAAAGAAGGCGACCACAGATAGCCAATTGCTACCGTACATTGGAATGCCGAGGACAAAGGCAAGAATCATCGGCCACATGAGAAACATAGTCAGCACATAGGAAACTCGGAAACCAGCCAGCAGCTTGCCCCACATGATTTGCCAAGGCTGGAGAATGGTCGTCAACAGCAACTCAAGTGTTTGACGCTCGCGTTCACTGGTCAGAGCGCCCGCAGAAAATACTGGAGCGACAAGAATATTGAAGACAAGCACATACGAGATGTACCAGGGACAATGCCTTGGAATGATAAATAGAAAAGCGGCCATCAATGGAATCGCCAGCAGCATACTGATCTGAATCACCAGACGCAGCATCAGCGTGCCTTGACTAAATAACTCCGCGTGAATCTCTTTGTCATAAACCGGATTGGCTTCGTCTTTCATCAAGGAGGTGCGTCGCGGAGGAGCGAAAAGTCGATCTGGGAATTGATCGCGCTGAATGATCATCCCGATTGCGTTCTTCGATTCCTCATCAAGGTCGATGACGTCGTTGCCATCGCTGCCAACATCGGGCGGATACAACAAGCGACGCGCGGTCCAAGCACATAAAACCCAACTGATCGCAAAGTAGATTGGTGGCAAGATGACGGTAGCAATCAACAGTCGCAAATCACCGTTGCTTTCAAGTCCCCGCCAAACGATCGCTCCCACAATAACGAGCGGCAGAATGATCAAGTACGAAACAACCAGCGAAGACGCTGTGCGACGAAACCCACAACTGCACGCTAACCCAATCGAGCCGAAGAGCAGAACGGAAATCATCAACCACAGATAGGCCGCGAGCACTTCATAGATACTGACTCCACCCAAGGGCAACGCCAACATAATGATCGGCAGCGAAGCAATAATCAGAACGGTTAAGTGAGTGAGCGAAGCCACCATCTTGCCAATCACAATCGCCCACGGCTCAAGCGGACTGGCCAGCAGCATTTCGTAAGTCTTCCGTTCCTTCTCGCCACTGATCGCCCCCGCTGCGAAAGTTGGCGCCATCAAAGATGCGAGAACGTATTGGCCGAGAAAAAAGAAGTCAACCAACTGACGGGCCGCCGACGGATCGCTCGTCAAGTCAACGCGTTGATTGCTGGGGTAAGCGAAGAGGAGCACTGCAGCCAATGCGAGCTGGTAAACGAGCATCAGAATAAATGCTTTGCTCGCTCGCAAATTCGTCAACAGCTCACGCTGAAGCACTGGGTTTTCAACTAGCAGCATGCGCAACCAACCTTCTACTCGCTGGAAATGTTCTTTGGCAAGTAGAATGTAGCTGCAACGGCCCCCGCAATCCACTCCCTGTACGTAGGCGAACCGATTAAGCCAAGGATGGGGAGCCCAGAATAGATTAGCAAAGCTAAAAAGGCAGAGCTAAATAGATCGGCAGGTGAAAGCAGATCAGGCTGGAGTCGCTTCCGGCTCGTAACGCAACGTGTAACCGCTGCCTCGGACGGTAAAGATCATTTGCGAGTCGGTGCCATTGTTGATTTTAGTGCGCAGGCGATTGATGTGGACTTCGATGACATTGGTCACCCCTTCCCAATCGGGATCCCACAAATGTTCGCACAGCATGCGGCGAGTAACGACTTTGCCTTGGTTCCGCATCAAAATTTCTAGCACGCGAAATTCAGTCGGTGTCAGTTGCAATTCGCGGTCGCCGCGCTGAACCTTGCGGCTCGCCAAATCCATCGAAAGCGGTCCAACGTCAAGCAACGTTTTCGGACGAGAGCGGGACTTAACAAAGGCTGCGTCGACTCGCGCGCGAACCTCCGCCATTGAAAACGGTTTGATGACAAAATCATCCGCACCGTGAGTGAGCGCAGACAATCGTTCTTGGCGAAACTCGAGAGGTGTCAAGACGATGATGTTTGCGTTCTCGTCTGCCTCACGCAAACATCGCAACACTCCCAAACCGGTTTCGTCAGTCAGCGCAAGATCCAAAAGAATGACTGGGAACGGCTTGGCTTGCACCTTGGCAACGGCCGCCTTGCCACTGTCGACCGACTCGCATTCGTAACCTTGATCCGTGAGAGCCTGAGTCAAAGCTCGGTTCAAAATGGGATCATCTTCGATTACTAGAATCGGTCCCGAAAATTCAGTTGAGTTCATAGAGGTAATCATGTCATTCCCTGAGTGCGTATCCGACTCTTCTTCTAACACACAGAAGCGGATTGGGTATCGCAACTCTGTCCAGATTTTGCAGCTTTCTTCGTCCTCGTTTGCTGCAGCCCAAGTTCCTAAATAAATATTTAGTCATATTAGTAAGTAGGCGAGCGGCAGATTGAAAACTACCAGCGTGATGCAAACCCTCTCCGGCCTTTCAGGCCGACTCTCCCTGAGGGAGAGTGACTTAAACCTCCCTCAGGGAGGGTCGAGCGAAGCGAAGGGAGGGTATAACTTATTCTGCCGCTCGCCGTACGAGTGAATTAAGCGTTCACTTGGGCATTTTTTTGCACGGCACCCCGAAAACTTTATTAAAACCGCAGCGTTTATGGCGATTTCCCGCCTGGCCCAGAGCGTCGTGCAACGAAAAGCTATTTCACTTTCTTGGCGGACTTTAACAAGACGCGAATAGCTGCGATTCGGGCGCGCATCTGGCCTTCCCAGCCTCGGTCCGTCGGATTGTAAAAAATTCGGTCAACACCCAAGTAATCTTGAGCCACAACGCCCGACTCGGCATCATGCGAATACTCGTAACCGGCACCATGCCCGAGTCTCTCCGCGCCAGCATAGTGTTTGTCGCGGAGGTGGACCGGGACAGGTATTAGTTTCCCCTCGCGAACTTCGCGCAGAGCGCTGCCAATCGCTGATGTCGCCGAGTTACTTTTTTCCGCGCAAGCCAGATAAATGACCGTTTGAGACAAAGTCAGTTGACATTCGGGCAGCCCAATGAACTCGCACGCTTGCGTCGCCGCCATCGCCAAGGGCAGCGCCTGCGGATCCGCGTTGCCAATGTCTTCGCTCGCCAAAATCACTAGTCGGCGACAAATAAAGCGCACGTCTTCACCCGCCTCCAGCATCCTGGCTAACCAATACAAAGCAGCATCCGGATCGCTGCCTCGAATACTTTTGATCAACGCGCTCGAAACATCGTAATGCTCGTCGCCTGTCCCATCATATTGAATCGTCTTTTGTTGAACCGATTCGTTGATCAGTTCTACAGTCAACGGAACCGGTCGCTCGGGCGTCGAGAGGACCGCAACTTCCAGCGCGCTCAACGCACGCCTTGCATCACCTTCGCTGATCCGAGCTAACGTTTCGAGTGCTTGCGGTTGAACTTCAGTCGGTATCGCGCCTAATCCTCGCTCGCGATCGCTCAACGCCCGCTTCAGCAACTCAATCAGTTCCGACTCGGATAGCGGCTGCAGTTGAAAAATTTGACTACGACTTAGCAGCGCACCATTCACTGCGAAGAATGGATTGCTCGTCGTCGCACCGACCAACGAGACAATTCCCTCTTCGACATCGGGTAGCAAAGCGTCTTGTTGTGATTTGTTGAACCGATGAATTTCATCGACGAACAAAAGCGGTCGCGGTTGGCCAGTCGCGATTTCGTCACGAGCCCACTGAAGAGCTTCACGCAGTTCCTTCACGCCGCTCGACACCGCACTTAGTTGACGCAGTCGTCCACCGGTTTCAGAGGCGAGCAGAAATGCCAAGGTGGTTTTGCCAGTACCTGGCGGACCGTAGAGCAAGATGCTGCCCATCCGCCGTGAATCGATCAAACGTCGAAGCAGTTTTCCCGGCCCGAGAAAATGCTGCTGACCAACGTACTCAATTAGTGATCGGGGCCGCATGCGCGCGGCCAGCGGCAAGTTCTTCTGTCGATTGTCGGCTTCGGCTTGTGCAAAGAGATCCATAGTACTTACGACCTTTCTCGCAACCTGATCTGTTCAGCAGCCCAAGGTGCAAGCTGTTCGCGAAAGATCTTCGAATTGTGGCGTATATCGGTGGGAAGTCGTTTCGGATAAATGAAAACTTGTTCAATCGAATTTGTTAGCTCATGCCCACGGCCCACTTCGCGAAGTTGACTCTCGAGCTCCTTTTGCTGAACCGCGTCCTGCGGCGCATACTCCGGCCATGGCTCAGCGATAATCACCGGTTGCTGCGTTCCCGATTCGCCGACGCCGACGAGTGCAGCGCGGTGCACTCGTTCATGTGTGTTGAAAATCGCTTCGCATGGTTCAGTGAACATCGGACCTCGACGGGTCAGCACGCGGTGCGATTTGCGACCGCAGCACCAGAATCGGCCTCGCTCGTCCAAGTAACCGACATCACCCATACGATGCCAAACGCGATCACCATCTTGAACTTTATGCAGAGCGTTTTGTTCCACGCGAGTTACATAACAATGTGTGACCACATTGCCTGTCACCATCAATTCCCCGATCTCTCCAACTCGCATCGGTCGCACTTGATCGATGTGCCCGAGCGGCCCGTCATCGATTGCAATCACCTGCCATTCAATTCCGGAGAACTTCTTCCCAACGCAAGTCCCCGCGCCTTGACGGCATTTCTCGGCGGTCTCGCCGAGCACTTCGCGCGACTCGATCGACGCGATCGGCAACGCTTCGGTCGCTCCGTACGGCGTAAACATACAACCATCTTCAGCAATCATCTTCCTTACTAATTCAAGCACATAAGGAGGAACCGGGGCTCCCGCCGAGAACACTCGGTTGAGACTGGGAACTTTGCGGCCTTGCTGACTTGCGTATCGTCCTACTGTGGTCCACAGCGCAGGCGAACCAAAGGCTTGATTAATCTGCCATTGATCAATCGCATCCAACAAACGTGGCGAATCGACATCTGCCGGGCGAGTCGGGTCCATATCGGGAATCACTGTCGTGGTGCCCATCACCGCATTGAACAAACCGAACAAGGGAAATGCGGACAAATCTTTACCACCCGGTTCAATCTGATAGTGCTCGACCAATTGATCGATCTGACTGTTGAAAGTTCGATGTGTGTACTGCACACCTTTCGGCGGTCCTGTGCTACCCGTCGTGAAGATCACCGCTGCCGGAGAATCGAGGCTCAGCTCAGGCGGCAGATAGCGAGAAGCCGGCGTTCCAGAAAGTTGCTCCAACGTGGGCTTGGGCAAGAAGCCGAACCGGTTGCCGACAGTTACGTTTAACTTGGCTTTGGGAAAGCGACTTCGCATTGCCATCCGCACTGCATGCGCCACTGGGATAGCGACAAAACCCTCCGGTTCGCTCTGTTCCAAACATCGCACTAAGTTCTTACGGCCCATGCCGGGATCGACCAACACGACTACGGCACCGGCTTTCAGCAACGCGAAAACCAAAGCGATAAAGTCCGTTCCAAATTTCACCAGCAAAACGATCCGCATACCTGCGACCAAACCGTGCTCCTGTAGCCCAGCAGCGATCGACGAAGTCTGTTGTTCAAGCTCTTCAAAGGTGATTTGGTTGTAACGCCGCTGCTGACCGGCTCGATAGCGATCGCTGGCACTAGCCAGTGCAATTTGCGAAGCACAGCGGAGCGCTGCACTCCGCAGGCGGCACGCGACATTAATCTCTGGTGCATTAATCTCCGGCTTCCTGTTCTCCGGTGCAATTGTTTGTTCATTGCGGTTCATCGCACGCCTCATCAATGTTCTGATCAGCTTTTGTATTCACCAATTGCGACGTGTGCAAAATGACCTCGCGAGCGACATCGACCCCGAGCGTTGCTGCGAGTCCCCGCCAACCTGGTACCGCGTTCACTTCGAGCACCACCATTTCCCCATTGCGCATGGGCAGTAGATCTATCCCCAACACGCTGCCACCGACCGCAATAGCGGATCGCTGAGCCACCTCGCGCTCGGCGTCGCTCAAAACATGCGGCTCGGCGCGACTGCCGTGTGACAAGTTCGTACGCCAATCGTCGCTGCGAGCAATGCGTTTAATACTGAACAGTTTCGATCCAACGAACAGCACTCGAATATCGTACCCGAAGTGCTCCAAGAACTGCTGCACGTACATGACTTGACCAAGTTGCTGCAACGTTCCGAAGGCTCGCCAAGCCATATCAGCATCTTGAATTCGCAGGATCCCGCGTCCCTCGCCGCCGAACAAGGGCTTAATCAACACATCGCCACCCAATTGCTCAAAGGCCGCAAGCGCTGCGTCGCGAGTCTGGCAAACAATGGTTGGCGGAGTTGCGATGCCCGCTAGATGCAATCGATGTTGCGTCAGCCATTTGTCGATGGCAACTTCTAAACTGCGCGGCGGATTGACGACTTGAATTCCGAATCGGGTGAGTGCTTGCAAGCAATCCATGCGAAAGATGACTTGTTCAAGCGACCCGAGTGGCATCGTGCGAACTAAAACTGCGTCGAGTTCGCTTAAGCATTCGATAGCTCGCGGCGCAGCTTTGTCCGCATTTAAAGTGGACTGCTCTACGGCTTTCGATTGCACACCGAGTGAGTCAGCAGTTGGCAGTGAAACTTGTAAATCGCTAAAGCTCAACCACTGCAAAGAGACGTCGAGCGACAAGTCAGCGGCAGCACGCGCTAAATCCTTTGCGTACCAACTGTCGCGCGACCCCAGAACTCCGATGCGTACCATCGCAACTCACTTAAAGCCAATCGACCGAGTGGATGTTTGAATAGACTCAGTACCGAAGGACTTGGCGATTAAATCGGGACGCGGCCCCCCGCAACGCCAACTTCTGCCCGACGACAGATTGATCATGGTCACTTCTGCGGGGCTAAACAATCCAGGATCGACTTTATAAAAGTCGTAATCGTATTGCTTGAAAATTTCGGCGAACGGAGAACCAAAATCTCGCGACGCACAACTTGGCAAACCCTGGCACACCGCCGCAATTCGATCGTCGTCGCCTGTAACCCACAGTGTCACGTGCGCGCCGTACAGGATCGCATCATTCGTACGACCGATCCCCTTGGCAAAATTTGGAGTAGGTGGTGGCAGGGGAGCGATACCGTGAGCCGCATGAACTTGGTCGAGTTCAAATCCAAGTTCATGAAGTTTATGCATCGCTGTTTCAACACTCCGCGCGACCACTTGAACGCAACCGGCGATACTGCGCGTCGGCGCAATCGCTAGCCACATATCCGACGGTGCCACGGAACATTCGGTGGCCATCGCTGACACAATTTCATCGCTTGGCAGTTGATCACACTCGAGCGTCCCGACCGCTAGTGTGGTCGAGTCGGCGGCGTGCAGCGATTCGAGCAGCGGCTCGCGACCACGACGGACTCGCATCGAACCTGACCCCATCGCAAAGAAATCGCTCTGCTTCACCGGCCACCCCGCGTACTGGGATAACATACAGGCTTCGACGGGATGTTCAGTGGTCACTTGAACCCACGGCCCCGGCCAAACCGCTCGATCGCCGGGCTCAATATCGATGTCAGCTTGCCCAGCCATGCAGATCGAAGCCAACCGAACGCCCGCTTCGAGACCACCTGCGGCCTCCACGCCAAAGTCGAGCAGCGTAGCACCGCTCGGCAGCGTGGAAGACTTGATGCGCAGCGATGACTCGTCAGCAATCGCCTGCTGGAAAATTGACAATGCTCTTTGATTTAGACCCGCCCCTGAAGCCATCCGGATTAACCTGTTCAAGTTATTGGATCACGCGGCGATTGATTCGCCCAAGATTCTAGCCACGAATTGCCCAAGCTGCTTATCATCGACGCAAGCTGCCCCACGTACAAGCCCAGCAGAGGTTCGCCCAGCATAGATGTTTACCACCTCGCCTCGTCAGCAGAATTCGTGGGGCGATTTTGGCTCAGATAGGTTGCCAAGGTGATGATACAAAGCGATTCCGGTCGTTTCGTACTCCTTAGATCCGTAGGCTTTTCTCATGGTCAGCTTCGCTTTTGGGAAAAGTCTTCGCAGTGCGTAGACAATGTCGAAGTTGCTGGGAACTGGCAGGACTAAGTCGGCGAAGCGCCTTTGCGTTTGCGGTTGTGGAACAGCAGTGCTCGTCGACGCACTTTGGTCATGGCGGATAGCATCTCAGCAGCATCCGCGTAACGCTTTCCAGGTCGTATTTCAATCGAGCGACGGATGACAGTGATCAGATCTGGATGAGCCTTGCGGCGCAGGTTGACGGCTCCGATAAAAGGCCACTCGAAGGGCCAAACGGGCAAATGGCCTGTGAACATTCTATATATGATCAAGCCGAGCGAAAACACATCGCTCTTGGTGCTCGGCCTTCCCATCGCTTGCTCAGGGGCCATGTAACCCACGGTCCCCGAGCCCGAGCCATTGATGGTCTTCTGAGCAACTTTGGCGATGCCGAAATCTGCCAACTGCAACCGGCCGTCAGGCAACAGAATCATGTTCTCAGGTTTGATGTCGCAATGGATGATGTTCAGGCTGTGAGCGTATGCGACAGCCGAAACCATCTGAATGGATAACTCGAGGGCTGTTTCAAATGAGATCCGATTGCGGAGCCGATCGCAGAGCGTTTTCTCACCTAGCTTGGAAGCGATCACGAACCGGCCTTCGATGAAGCTAGCGTCCTTCAGCGGCAGAATGTTGGGGTGATCCAAGCGAGCCACCAGTCGTGCCTCGCGCTGAAAGCATTCGAGCATCGTGGGAGTTACGACGCTTTGGTGCGGCATCTTTAAAGCGACTCGCACCCCCTCGATCGTATCGAGAGCTTGGTAGACGTAAGCAAAACCACCTTGAGCCAATCGACGCTCGATGCGGTACTTGCCAAGTCGTTGCCGCGCTTTGAGCGTGTCCGTTTGGTTACGCCTTTTCGCCATTGTCCAGTTCTGTGCAATCATCGCGGTTGAAACTCGAGTCCGTCTGCTTGTGTTTGCTGATCTAGCCCGCAACTTTGTTCAAGTTTGCGCAACTCATCAAAGCCAACTAATCAAGGATAGCGTACGTTGTGTAAATATCGAGCTACAAAGTCGTTATTCGAGCGCGACTTTTTGCAACTTCATCACGGACCCATTCGGCTTCCGCTTCCAATCGTTGCACCGCTCGCCAGAATCCAACTTTGGCGACTCCAACTCTATCAACCAATGCGAATGCGCCCCATCTCCGCCGACGATTCTATCGGCACTTTCGCTACAGGAGCTAAGCCGATTCGAACCCGTTCCAGTCGTAGCGGCAGCCGCCAAAAATCACCCGCAACTTTTTCGATTTCCGCTAGAATCTTTAAACTCGCTCCCAGCAGCGCGACACTTAATCACGATCCAGCTTTCCAGGACTCGCTCCATGCCTCAGCCCTCCCTTCGCCCCTGGATGCTCGCCGAACTGACTTTGGCCGAAGTCCGAGCCGCTCGATGGCAAGTCGCCGTTCTTCCAATGGGTGCTACAGAGCCGCATAATCTGCACCTTCCTTACTCCACAGACACGATCGAAGCGACTCGGTTGGCCAGCGGCTGCTGCGAAAAAGCCACTGCGCTGGGCGGTCGTGTGGTTCAGCTTCCCACGATCCCATACGGCACTGAATCCAATATGCAGTCGTTCCCGCTGGCAATGAATCTGCAGCCTTCGACCGTGTTCCTCATGCTTCGCGATCTCGTTCGGTCGCTAGAAGCCAGCGAAATTTACAAGCTGGTGATTTTCAACAGTCATGGCGGAAACGACCTCAAGCCGTTCTTGCGCGAAATTGCTGGTCAAACGAAAGTGCATGTTTTCTTGTGCAATTGGTACCAAATGATTCGCGACGCTGCCGACCGCATTTGCCAGCATCCGGACGATCACGCAGGCGAAATGGAAACGTCGCTCATTTTGCATTTCCAACCCGAACTGGTCGTCCGTACCGAATCGGGCGGTTTCCGAGCGGACGAGGGCGAACGCAGTCCACTGCGATTTGAGGCGCTGAAGCAAAGTTGGGTGACGCTCAGTCGCCCATGGCATCTTCTTACCACGAATTCGGGCTCGGGAAATCCTCACGCTGCAACCGCCACCAAAGGCCAGCAACTCGCGGCGGAAGTTGTCCGTCGCATCGCCCCGTTTCTCGCCGAGCTGTCCGCTTCGCAGCTCGACGCCAATTTTCCATTCAACGCCAGAAGCTAAATGTTTGAAAAGGCAATTGGGTTGCCGTAGTTTGGAGACTCGCGAAAATAGGAAGTGCGGAGGCGAGACGCCCAAGCCGGCTTGCTTTGTTTGTTTTTGTAGCGATATTGGCGCAAGCCATCCGGTTCTTCAACAGGATTTTCAATTAATTACCGTACGGCTCGCGCCGTTACGCTAAAAAAAGCAGGTGGCACTGGGAGGACCGCCCGCGATCCAATTGCACACATGGGCTCAAGGATCCCGTCGCAAATCTCCCATAGGCGCTGCATAAGCCGTTGCGTACCAACGCATCCACTTCGCTTCATCAAAAGCAAAATTTTGTTTGGTCATATTTGACAAAGTACTTAGCACGTCTTGGTTCTGCGATTTCTCGACCGTGGTCACAGGCTTGCCGCCAGTTGAAAAAGCTCCGCTGGCGTCGTAGTTGTTTTGTGGCTGCCGAGTCACTCTGTACTCAGTCACCAGAGCGCTGATCAGCGGCAGAACTGCGTAGTCAGCCCTTAGCACATTCAACCCCGTCGCCGCTCGGTTGACTTGCACAGTCGTCGCTGCGCCCTCTTGGGGCCTGGCCGCAACGGACTGCAAGACCTTGATGTAACTCGAAACTGCGAAATCGCGACCGAACTTTGCCAGCGAATCGAGGCACGCGTCTCGGACCTGCGCGTCATCATCTACCAACGTCGCTTGCACAAGCGGGCCGACTGCTTCAGGTATTTGAAACTGTGACAGCAATTGCACGTACAACAATTGCAACTTGGTCGGCGTCTTCGCGTCCAGTAACCGAGCTCCCAGTGCGGGCACTGCGAACGGATCGTCGATCTGCAGCAACTCCTCCAAAGCCTTTTGCGAGTTCGTTTTTCCAGCGATGATTTCGCGTTGCAAGCGAGTAATGATGGGATTCCATATACCTGTCTTTTTTTCTAATTCGACTTTCTGTACTTCGAAGGCATAAACCTCTGGATAAACGAAGCGACCGCCAACCTTAACTTTCCCCTTGCCTTCGGTCATCAATTGATCGCGCTCGACCCAGCGTCCCGAAGCATCCTCGCGATAGTTGAGTGCCATGCGAGCAGTTCTAAAGTCGGGATTGAAATCCAAGGCCCGACGATAGTGAGCTTCCGCTTGCTCCTTCAGACCATTGCTATTGCACCAGCCCGCCAGCCCTGCGTGCGATTCGGCGGTCGGTTCTACGTTTTGCAACGAGATACGGTACTTTTCCAGCCGCTCTTCCGTTTTGACGTGGCCGTTGACCGCTAGTTGCTCGCTTTCAAAACGGATAAAAGTGCCCGCAGCCAATTGAATGGTCCATTGCTTTGCGTCGGCTTTCGGTGCGGCGATGAGTTTGCCGAGCAACGTGCGACCGTCCTTCAGCTTGAATTCGTCCGCATCGACCGTTGGAGCAAATTTTGCGACCGTCGCGCAGACAATCGCAACCTGAACAGCCAGCAGCCATCGTTTTGTCGGTCGCGAAGTAAGCATCTGTCAGCCTCTCAGGTTCTCTTAAGTTTTCTCACGTTCACTTGCCGAGCGCCTCATGGATCGACCGCATCGATCGAGTTCATACTCCTCCATTGTGACCGCGCAAAAACCTGAAAGCTAGGCCTTGGTACAAAAGAGATTCGCTCGCCGGGCACAATCCGAATAATCCTTGCAGATAGACAGACAAACGAACAGTCCCAAAATAGATTCCGTTTTTAGCTGAATGGCGCGAGCCGTCCGGTATTAAAGAACCGGAGGGCTCGCGCCCTACCGCTACAATTGAAATGAGGAACCTAACTCCGGACTGATCCTAAGATCGTTTTGCAGGGGGTGCCGCCCGCAATAGACAACGGCACTCGATCCGCTAAGCTGAATTGTTGCGATCGTTTGCTCCACAACCCCAGCGAAACCACTTGGACCGACTCGGAATCATGCTACCAACCATTCGTGCCGAACTGCTCTTCCTGCCCGACTCCGAACCGCTTCGTTTTTTGCCTGAAGGTCCTTATTCGCTGGGGAACGGCAAATTTAGCTGGGTTGGAATTCAGCATGGTAGCGACGCCAAATTCGGATCGCTGAACATCTTCGATCTCAACACTCGCAGCAATCAATGCTACGAACTTCCAGGCCGTCCTGGATTTGCTCGACCGACCAGCAACGAAGGGATCTTCATCGTAGGTTGCGAGCGAGAATTGGGGCTGTATAACATCCACTCGCGAACGTGGCAAGTGATCGCGCAGGGTGTCGATAGCGACGTGACCAACACGATCATCAACGACGGCACCACGTTCGGTGATAACATCATCTTCGGCACCAAGGACCTTGAATTCAAAACGAAGAAAGCCGGTCTGTATCTTTATCGCGGTCACGACGGAGCCCTCATTCGGCTTCGCAATGATCAGATTTGCAGCAACGGTAAAGACGTCATTAGCACGGGCGGCGGGTTGCATCTGTTCGACATCGACACGCCGACCAAGAAGGTGGTGCAATATCGATTGGATGTACAAAGCGGAACGTTGTCAGCCAGCGAAACGGTCATCGACTTAAACAGCCTCGACAGTTTTCCAGACGGCATGTGCCTGACGCCAGATGAGCAAAGTGCCATCATCGGTTTCTATAATCCCAATCCAGCGGCAAGTGGCGAGACGCGGCAGTACAGTTTGATTAGCGGCGAACTCGAACGGATTTGGCAAACGCCGGGTAGCCCGCAGGTCACTTGCCCGCTGCTGATCGAGCATCCCGAGGGTTCCGTCAAGCTGGTGATCACTACCGCAGTCGAAAATATGCCTGCCGCCCGTCGCAGCGATTCGCCTCTGGCCGGGGCATTATTCATTGCCGAAACTGACTTCAGCACGGCGCCATCCTCGCCGCAGTTTCCTACGGACGGTTTGACATTAACGGGCGGTTTGAAATAGAAATGAGCCACAGCGACGCAATAAAGACTCGGGTGAACTGCTGGCAACTGCGCACCCGGAAGCTGCACTTTGGCGAGCTTCCGTGCGTGATGGGCATCGTCAACGTCACTCCCGATAGCTTCTCCGACGGCGGCCACTTTTATACGCCCAATACGGCTATCGATCACGCGCTGCGATTGGAAGACGAAGGGGCGGACATTCTCGATATCGGTGGCGAGAGCACGCGTCCTTACAGTCAACCGGTTTCGGCCGACGATGAACTGAGGCGCGTTGTACCTGTGATTGAAGCGATTGCACGTCGAGTTTCGATTCCGATTTCAATCGATACTTCGAAGAGCGAAGTGGCTCATGCTGCGATCGGTTTGGGCGTCGAGATCATCAATGACGTGACCGGCTTTGAATACGATCCAGCCATGCTCGACATCGCACGAGATTCTGAAGCTGGAATTTGCGCGATGCACATGCAAGGGACCCCGCAGACGATGCAAGATAATCCGATGTACGCCGATGTGGTTTCCGAAATCTATGCTTACTTAGCCGCTCGCGACTTGTCCCTGCTGGCCGCCGGCATCTCGCCGGATCGAATCTGCCTCGACCCCGGCATCGGCTTTGGCAAAACGCACGAACATAACCTTCAACTGGTTCAGTCGAGCGCCAGATTCCTTGGCCTGCGGCGTCCGATTCTGATCGGCCATTCGCGCAAGGGCTTTATCGGTAAACTGATCGGTAGCAAAGATGTCGATCGAGTCGCTGGGACCCTGGGCGTTACTCTCGCGCTCGCTCGTTG
>Ga0163144_10016030_pt1 | contig 15382 bp, 11 predicted proteins | sample OliLak19BULKMAT1_FD_123175 | JGI IMG/M metagenome (GOLD analysis project Ga0163144, IMG submission 123175) | Freshwater microbial mat bacterial communities from Lake Vanda, McMurdo Dry Valleys, Antarctica - Oligotrophic Lake LV.19.BULKMAT1 | ecosystem: Environmental > Aquatic > Freshwater >...
ACTGTTCAATCGCCTGACCAAGAGCCGCGATGCCATCGTCGCCGACTACGCCGGCCTGACGCGCGACCGCCACTACGGCGACGCGCGCTTCGGCGAGCGCGACGTGATCGTTGTCGACACCGGCGGCTTCGAACCCGACAAGCCGGTGGGTGTGGTGGCCGAAATGGCCAAGCAGACCAAGCAGGCAGTGGCCGAGGCCGATGCGGTGGTGCTGGTCGTCGACGTGCGCAGCGGTGTCGCGGGGCAAGACCACGACATCGCGCGTTACCTGCGCAGTGCCGGCAAGCGGGTGTACGTGGCGGTGAACAAGGCCGAGGGCATGAGCGACTCGCCGCACTTGGCCGAGTTTCACGAACTGGGCATCGGTGAGCCGCATCCGATCTCGGCCGCGCACGGGCAGGGGATCCGCAGCCTCATCGACGCGATCGTCGAAGACTTCGAGCCATTCGATGCCGCCGACGAGTACGGCGAAGGCGTCGAACGCCCGATCCGGCTGGCCGTGGCCGGCCGGCCCAACGTGGGCAAGAGCACGCTGATCAACACTTGGCTCGGCGAAGAGCGGCTGATCGCCTTCGACCTGCCGGGCACCACGCGCGACGCAATCCACGTGCCGTTCGAGCGCGCGGGGCAGAAGTTCGAGCTGATCGACACGGCCGGGCTGCGCCGCAAGGGCAAGGTCTTCGAGGCGATCGAGAAGTTCTCGGTCGTGAAGACCCTGCAGGCGATCGCCGACGCCAACGTCGTCGTGCTGTTGCTCGACGCCACGCAAGGCGTGAGCGACCAGGATGCGCACATCGCCGGCTACATCCTCGACGCCGGCCGGGCGGTGGTCATCGCGATCAACAAGTGGGACGCCATCGACAGCTACCAGCGCGAGATGCTCGAGCGCTCGATCGAGTCGCGTCTCGCGTTCCTGAAGTACGCCGTGCGGTTGCACATCTCGGCCTTGAAGCGCCAGGGCCTCGGGCCGCTGTGGCAGGCCATTGCCGATGCGCATGCCTCGGCGACGAAGAAGTTGCCGACGCCGGTGCTGACGCGCCTGCTGCTCGAAGCAGTCGAGCACCAGGCGCCCAAGCGGGCGGGGCACTTCCGGCCGAAGCTGCGCTACGCGCACCAGGGCGGCATGAACCCGCCCATCGTCGTGGTGCATGGCAACTCGCTCGAGCATGTGACCGACAGCTACAAGCGCTTCCTCGAAGGGCGCATCCGGGCCCACTTCAAGCTGGTGGGCACGCCGCTGCGCATCGAGACGCGCACGTCGCGGAACCCTTTCGACGACAAGGGCTCTTAGGGGTGTTGACAGGGCGGCCGCCATAGGTGCCAACCCTGTGATAACGTGCCAACAACTCGAACTTCAACACGGAGTGAATATCGTGAGCAACAAAGGGCAGCTATTACAAGACCCCTTTCTGAACCTGCTGCGCAAGGAGCATGTTCCGGTCTCCATCTACCTCGTCAACGGTATCAAGCTGCAAGGGCAGATCGAGTCCTTCGACCAATACGTGGTGTTGCTGCGCAACACCGTGACGCAGATGGTCTACAAGCACGCCATCTCGACTGTGGTTCCGGGTCGCGCGGTCAATTTCCACGCGCAGGAACCGTCGGAAGCCGCCGCTGACTGAGCGTCCCGACGCATACCGGCCGGTGCCCACGCGGGTCGTCCTGGTTGGGGTCGACCTGGGCCCGGCGTCGTCGTTCGATCCGACCCTGGACGAGCTGGCATTGTTGGCCCAATCCGCCGGTGACGAGCCAGTGGCACGCGTCATCGCGCGCCGCAAGGCGCCCGATGCGGCCCTCTTCGTCGGCTCCGGCAAGGCCGACGAGATCAAGGCGATCGTGATCGGCGAGCGCGCCGACGGCGTGATCTTCGACCAGGCGCTGTCGCCCGCGCAACAACGCAACCTCGAACGCCATCTCGGTGTCGGCGTGGCCGACCGCACTGCGCTGATCCTCGACATTTTCGCGGCGCGCGCCCAAAGCCATGAAGGCAAGCTGCAAGTCGAACTCGCGCGCCTGCAGTACCAGGCCACGCGGCTGGTGCGGCGCTGGAGCCACCTCGAGCGCCAGACCGGCGGCATCGGCCTTCGTGGCGGCCCCGGTGAGGCGCAGATCGAGCTCGACCGCCGGATGATCGGCGAGCGCATCAAGACCACCAAGGCCAAGCTGGAGAAGGTCAAGCGCCAGCACGCGACCCAGCGCAAGGCGCGCGAACGCAGCGGCAGTTTCCGTGTCTCGCTGGTGGGCTACACCAACGCTGGCAAATCGACCCTCTTCAACTCGCTCGTGAAGGCCCGTGCTTACGCGGCCGACCAGCTCTTCGCGACCCTCGACACCACCACGCGCGCGCTGTGGCTGCAAGAGATCGGCCGCACGGTGTCGCTGTCCGACACCGTGGGCTTCATCCGCGACCTGCCGCACAAGCTGGTGCAGGCGTTCCGCGCGACGCTGCAGGAGGCCGCCGATGCAGACCTGCTGCTGCACGTGGTCGACGCGGCGTCGCCGCTCGCCGCCGAGCAGATGGCCGAGGTCGAGCAGGTGCTCGAAGAGATCGGCGCGCAGGACATCCCGCAGATCCTGGTCTTCAACAAGCTCGACCTGCTCGAGACGACGGCCAGGCCACGTGCGTTGCGCGACGTCATCGAGCGGGTGTCGGGCGGACGCGCGACCCGCGTCTTTGTCAGTGCCCGCGACGGCAGCGGCCTGGATGCGTTGCGCGGCGCCATCGCCGAGCTGGCAGGCGGCGTGGCCTTGAATGCCGATGCTGTGTCACCATATTCGGCGCTGCAGGAGAATGCCGCCTGCGCGTCTCCCGACAGCGACCTCATTTCACCGATCACCGAGTCCAGCCAGCATGAGCCCACGCCTTGAGCCCGACACCCCACCTGCCTGGACAGCGAGGCTCGGCAATGTGGGGCGCGCCGCAGGCGCGTTGAGCCGGGCGGTACTGGGCTTACGGCGCAGCGGTTCGCACCGCGGCAGCAGTCCGGCAGGCTTCGATGTCACGCTGGCCAATCGCAACGACGGGCCGCCCGACCTCGACGAGTTGTGGCGCGACTTCAACCGCAAGCTCGGCGGCCTGTTCGGCGGCAAGGGCGGCGGCAACCAGCCCCCGCAGCGCGGCGGTTCGCCGGGCAACGGCGGCGGCTTCCAGCCCGACATGAAGAGCGCTGGCATCGGCATCGGACTCATCGCCGGCGTGGTGGTGCTGGTGTGGGCCGGCAGCGGCGTCTTCATCGTGCAGGAGGGCCAGCAAGCGGTGGTCACCTCGTTCGGCCAATACAGTCAGACGCGCGATGCGGGCCTGCAGTTTCGCTGGCCGTACCCGTTCCAGGCCCATGAAACGGTGGCGGTGACGCAGTTGCGCTCCGTCGACGTCGGTCGCAACACCGTGGCAGCGTCGACTGGACTGCGTGACTCCTCGATGCTGACGCAGGACGAGAACATCGTCGACATCCGCTTCACGGTGCAGTTCCGGCTGAAGGATGCGCGGGCCTACCTGTTCGAGAACCGCAATCCCGAGGAAGCCGTGGTGCAGGCCAGCGAGACCGCCGTGCGCGAGATCGTCGGCAACAGCCGCATCGACCAGGTCCTGTACGAGCAGCGCGACGCCATCGCTGCCGACCTCGTGAAGTCGATCCAGTCGCAGCTCGACCGCCTGAACGCCGGCATCGTCGTGGCCAACGTCAACGTACAGAACGTCCAGGTGCCCGAACAGGTGCAGGCGGCGTTCAACGATGCTGTCAAGGCCACGGCCGACCGCGACCGCTTCAAGAACGAAGGCCAGGCCTACGCCGCCGACGTGATCCCCAAGGCGCAAGGCACTGCAGCGCGCCTGAGGGAAGAGTCTGAAGGCTACCGTGCGCGCGTGATCGCGCAGGCCGACGGCGACGGGCAGCGTTTCCGCTCGGTACTGACCGAGTACCAGAAGGCGCCGCAGGTCACGCGCGACCGCCTCTACCTCGAGACCATGCAGACGGTCTACGGCAACGTCAGCAAGGTCATGGTCGACAGCCGCGGCGGTTCGAACCTGCTGTACCTGCCGCTGGACAAGCTGATGCAGCAGGCCGGTGCGGCCGTGCCGGCGGCGCCTGCCGCGCCGATCTCGGTGCCCACGCCCGAGTCGCCGCCCGCTGCGGCGGCCGACGCGCGTTCGCGCGACGGTTCGCGCACACGCGACCGCGATGTCCGCTGAACCCGTGACAGGAACCAGAATGAACCGCATCGGACTCATCGCCATCAGCGTCATCCTCCTGCTGATGCTGGCGGCCTCAACGCTCTTCATCGTCGACCAGCGCCAGGTGGCAGTGGTCTATGCCCTCGGCGAAATCCGCGAGGTGATCACCGAGCCCGGCCTGAAGGTCAAGCTGCCGCCGCCTTTCCAGAACGTCGTCTTCCTCGACAAACGCATCCAGACCCTCGACAGCCCGGAGACGCGACCGATCTTCACCGCGGAGAAGAAAAGCCTGATCGTCGACTGGCTGGTCAAGTGGCGCATCTCGGAGCCGCGCCAGTTCATCCGCAACAACGGTGTCGACCTGCGCAACCTCGAGAACCGGCTGGCCCCAGTGGTGCAGGCGGCATTCAACGAGGTCGTGACGCGTCGCACCGTCAGCGGCATGCTGTCCACCGAACGCGAGAGCGTGATGCAGGACGTGCGGGCGCGGCTGGCCGACGACGCGAAAGCCTTCGGCATCGAGATCATCGACGTGCGGACCAAGCGCGTCGACTTCGTCGCCGACATCACCGACTCCGTCTATCGGCGTATGCAGTCCGAGCGCAATCGGGTGGCAAACGAGCTGCGCGCGCAGGGTGGGGCTGAGTCGGAGAAGATCCGCGCCGATGCCGACCGCCAGCGCGAAGTGATCATCGCCGAGGCCTACCGGGACGCGCAGAAGGTGCGCGGCGAGGGCGATGCCAAGGCGTCCGCCCTGTACGCCGATGCCTTCGGCCGCGACCCCCAGTTTGCTCAGTTCTACCGCAGCCTGGAGGCCTACCGGGCGAGCTTTCGCAGCAAGAACGACGTGATGGTGCTCGACCCGAACAACGACTTCTTCCGCGTTATGCGCGGCAGTGGCTCGGGTGGCTCGAACGCGCCTGCGGCTGCGGCGCCTCCGCGGCGCTGAAGCACCTGGAGGCGGCCGCACCGACGGGCTAACGCCCCGTCGGTACAATGCCGCTTTCAACGAGCCTCACGTTTTCCATGTCGCGTGCGTGGCTGCTGCCCGAGCAGATTGCCGATGTCTTGCCGAGCCAGGCGCGACGCATCGAGGAGCTTCGGCGCAGCCTGATCGACGGCGCCCGGCGCTACGGCTTCGAGCTGGTGATCCCGCCGCTGCTCGAGCACCTCGAGTCGCTGTTGTCCGGCACGGGTCAAGCGTTGAATCTGCAGACCTTCAAGCTGGTTGATCAGCTGTCCGGCCGCACGCTCGGCGTTCGAGCCGATACCACGCCGCAGGTGGCGCGCATCGATGCGCACCTGCTCAATCGCCAGGGCGTGACGCGCCTGTGCTACTGCGGCCCGGTGTTGCGCACGCGGGCAGAGAACGACCAGGGCACTCGCGAGCCGCTGCAGTTCGGTGCCGAGATCTACGGCCATGCAGGCCTCGAGGCCGAGCTCGAGATCATCGATCTGGCGCTGGACGCCTTGCATGCTGCAGGCATCGACGATGTCCACCTCGATCTGGGCGATGCCCGCGTCGTGCGTGCAGTGCTCGGTGCAACGGCGGTCGACCCGACCGTGCTCGACGCCCTGGCGGCGTTGGCGCGCAAGGATGCGGCCGCGTTGGCCGATCTGTCTGGGTTGCTGCCCGAGGGCGTGGGCCCCAGCCTGGGGGGGCTGTTGCGGCTCTATGGCGGGGCGGAGGTGCTCGACGCGGCACGCACGGCCCTGAGCGGTCTGGCCCGCCGCACCGACGTCGAGCGGGCCCTGGACGACCTGGCCTGGTTGGTGGCGCATGTGCGAACGGCGCATCCGTCGGTGCGCATCGGGGTCGACCTGGCCGACATCAGCGGCTTCTCCTACTACAGCGGCCTGCGTTTCGCACTCTACGGCGCGGCCGCCAACGCCGCGCTGGCGCGGGGCGGCCGCTACGACGAGGTCGGTGCGGTCTTCGGCCGCAACCGGCCGGCGGTGGGCTTCAGCCTCGACGTCAAGGCCCTGGCGTCTGCCGCGCTGCCGGCCCCGGCGGCCGCGGCCGTGCGAGCACCCTGGGGAGAGAGCCCGGGCCTGCGCGACGCCGTGCGGCGGTTGCGCGAAGCCGGTGAACTGGTCTGGTGCGCATTGCCGGGCCACGAGCAGGAAGCGCAGGAGTACGAATGCGACCGCGAACTGATCGAGGTCGATGGACGCTGGGTGCTGCGCGCACTCTGAGACACGAACACGCAAGAACAGGGCGATCACCATGCAAGCAAGCAGCGGCCGCGGTCGCAACGTCGTCGTCGTTGGCACCCAGTGGGGCGACGAAGGCAAAGGCAAGGTCGTCGACTGGCTGACCGACCACGCCCAGGGCGTGGTGCGTTTCCAGGGCGGCCACAACGCAGGGCACACGCTGGTGATCAAAGGCGTCAAGACCGCCCTGCAGCTGATTCCCAGCGGCATCATGCGCGACGGCGTGGCCTGCTACATCGGCAATGGCGTGGTGGTCGACCCGGTGCACTTGCTGGCCGAGATCGAGCGCCTGGAGGCGATCGGCGTCGAGGTGCGGTCGCGCCTGTTCGTCAGCGAATCGTGCCCGCTGATCCTGCCGTTCCACGTGGCGGTCGACAAGGCCCGCGAGGCGCTGCGGGAAAGCAGCGGCAGCGGCAAGATCGGCACCACCGGTAAGGGCATCGGGCCGGCCTACGAAGACAAGGTGGCTCGCCGCGCGCTGCGCGTGCAGGACCTGAAGCATCCTGAGCGCTTCGAGCGCAAGCTGGGCGAGCTGGTCGAACTGCACAACTTCGCGCTCGGCAGCTACCTGAAGAGCGAACGTCTGGAAGCCAGGCCGATCTTCGAGCAGGCGATGCAGGTGGCGCAGCAGTTGATGCCGATGCTGGCCGACGTGGGCTACCGCATCCACCAGGCCAGTGCCGCGGGCGCGAACATCTTGTTCGAAGGGGCGCAAGGCACCTTGCTCGACATCGACCACGGCACCTACCCGTACGTCACCTCGAGCAACTGCGTGGCCGGCAATGCAGCCGCAGGGGCGGGTGTCGGCCCCGACCAGTTGCACTACATCCTGGGCATCACCAAGGCCTACACCACGCGCGTCGGCTCGGGGCCGTTCCCGACCGAGCTGCCGATGGACGCGCCGGGCAGTGTCGGCCACCACCTGTCGACGGTCGGTCAGGAGCGCGGCACCGTGACCGGGCGGGCGCGCCGCTGCGGCTGGCTCGACGCCGCTGCGCTCAAGCGTTCGATGATCATCAACGGCATTTCGGGCGTGTGCATCACCAAGCTCGATGTGCTCGACGGGTTGCCCGAGATCAAGATCTGTGTCGGCTATCGGCTGCGCGGCGAGCGCATCGACATCCTGCCGCTCGATGCCGACGACATTGCCGCCTGCGAGCCCGTCTACGAGCACTTCGACGGCTGGCGCGAGCCGACGGTGGGCATCACGCAGTGGGACCGGCTGCCGGTGAATGCGCGCCGCTACCTCGAACGCATCCAGCAATGCATGGGGGCGCCGATCGACATGGTGTCGACAGGCCCCGATCGCGAACAGACCATCCTTCTTCGCCACCCGTACAAGGCCTGAGGACCAATCGACGATGCTCACCGACGACGGCAAACACCTCTACGTTTCCTGGGACGAGTACCACCTGCTGATCGAGCGCCTCGCGCTCAAGGTCGCGCACTCGGGGTGGGCCTTCGACCAGATCCTGTGCCTGGCGCGCGGCGGCATGCGCCCGGGCGACGTGCTGTCGCGCGTGTTCGACAAGCCGCTGGCGATCATGAGCACGAGTTCGTACCGCGCCGATGCCGGCACGATTCAGGGTCGTCTCGACCTGGCGAAGTACATCACCTTGCCGAAGGGCGAACTTGCCGGCCGCGTGCTGCTGGTCGACGATCTCTCCGACTCGGGGATCACCCTGCGTGCGGTAGTGGACCGGCTGCGCGGCATGCCGTCGATCAGCGAGCTGCGCTCGGCCGTGCTGTGGACCAAGGGCGCTTCGAGCTACACGCCCGATTACTACGTCGAGAAGCTGCCCACGAGCCCCTGGATCCATCAGCCGTTCGAGGAGTACGACAACCTTCGCCCCGACGCGCTGGCGAAGAAGTTCTCGATATGACCCACCGGGTCCGGCAAAGCCAGGACCCACAAAACAGAAGGGCCTGCACACAGTGCAGGCCCGCTTTCCATTCGACATTATTTGGTGCCCAGAAGAGGACTCGAACCTCCACGGAGTTACCCGCTAGTACCTGAAACTAGTGCGTCTACCAATTCCGCCATCTGGGCATTTCAGGAAGCAGGACTTTATCATCAAAACCAGACTCTCTCCCTCCACCGCGCCGCTTGGCGCGGCCCTCATGAGCGAGGTCGAAGGCACGGTGCAAGGCCATCGCGACGGCCACGGTTTCGTGACGCGCGACAGCCGCGCCGACACCGACATCTACTTGTCGCCGCAGGAAATGCGCGCGGTGCTGCATCGCGACCGCGTGCGGGTGCGCATCGTCCGCTACGACCGTCGCGGACGGCCCGAAGGCCAGGTGCTCGACATCCTCGAGCGTCGCAAGTCGCCGATCATCGGCCGGCTGTTGCACGAGAGCGGCATCTGGATCGTGGCCCCGGAAGACAAGCGCTATGCGCAGGACATCCTGATCCCGAAGAATGCAACCGCCAGCGCCCAGGCCGGGCAGGTGGTGGCGGTCGAACTGACCGAACCCGCGTCGATGTTTTCGCAGCCGGTAGGCCGCGTCAGCGAAGTGCTGGGCGAGATCGACGACCCGGGCATGGAGATCGAGATCGCGGTGCGCAAGTACGACGTGCCGCACCGCTTCTCGGCCGAGACGCTGGCCCAGGCCGCAGCGCTGCCGGAGCGGCTGCGCCCGGCCGACCGCAAGCACCGCGTCGACCTGACCGACGTGGCCCTGGTCACGATCGACGGCGATGACGCACGCGATTTCGACGACGCGGTCTACTGCGAGCCGCTCGAAAGCGGCCGCGGCCGCCAAAAGAAGAGCGGCTGGCGACTGATCGTTGCCATCGCAGACGTCAGCCATTACGTCGCGCCCGGCGAGCCGCTCGACGAGGACGCCTACGAGCGCGCAACCTCGGTCTACTTTCCGCGCCGCGTGATTCCGATGCTGCCGGAGAAACTGTCGAATGGCCTGTGTTCGCTGAACCCGGGCGAGGACAGGCTGGCGATGGTCTGCGACATGGTGATCGGTGCGGCCGGCGAACTCGAGGCCTACCAGTTCTATCCCGCGCTGATCCACTCGCACGCGCGCTTCACCTACACCGAGGTGGCGGCGATCCTTGCCAACACCCGCGGGCCGGAAGCGGCCCGGCGTGCCGAGCTCGTACCGCACCTGGTGCACCTGCACGAGGTGTACCGCGCGCTGCTCAAGCAGCGCAGCCAGCGTGGCGCGATCGACTTCGAGACCACCGAGACCCAGATCGTCTGCGACCCCAACGGCCGCATCGAGAAGATCGTGCCGCGCACGCGCAACGAGGCGCACCGGCTGATCGAGGAGGCGATGCTGGCGGCCAACGTCTGCTCGGCCGACTTCATCGCGCAGGCCAAGCACCCGGCGCTGTACCGCGTGCACGAGGGCCCGACGCCGGAGAAGAAGGTCGCGCTGCAGAACTACCTGAAGGCACTCGGCCTGGGCCTGACGGTCAGCGACGATCCGAAGCCGCGCGAGTTCCAGGCCCTGGCCGACGCCACGAAAGACCGGCCCGACGCGCTGCAGATCCACACCATGCTGCTGCGCTCGATGCAGCAGGCGATCTACACCGCCATCAACGCCGGCCACTTCGGCCTGGCCTACGACGCCTACACGCACTTCACGAGCCCGATCCGGCGCTACCCCGACCTGCTGGTGCACCGCGTGATCAAGGCCATCCTGCACGGCAAGAGGTACCACATCGACAGCGGCGCGATCGAGAGCGCGCCGGCGGTGCGCAAGGGCGGCAAAGCGCCCAAGGCGCATTCGCAGGAGGGCGAACACTGGGAGGCCGCCGGTGCGCATTGCAGCGTCAACGAACGGCGTGCCGACGAAGCCTCGCGCGACGTCGAAGCCTGGCTGAAATGCCGCTACATGCGCGACCGGCTGGGCGAGGAGTTTGCCGGCACCGTCACCGCGGCCACCGCCTTCGGCCTCTTCGTGCAGCTCGACGCCCTGTATGTCGAAGGCCTGCTGCACATCACCGAGCTCGGCGGCGAGTACTACCACTTCGACGAGGCGCGGCAGGAGCTTCGCGGGGAGCGCACGGGCGTGCGCTACGGTGCCGGTGCGCGCTTGCGCGTGCAGGTGAGTCGCGTCGACCTGGACGGTCGCAAGATCGACTTCCGGCTGGTGCGCGAGGGCCAGGACGAGCGCTTGCTGGCCAAGGGACGTGACGCTCCGCCGCGTCGGCGTGCGAGTGCCAGTGCCGTCGACGAGCTCGCGAGCGTGAAAGACAGCGACATCGCCGTCAAGCAGGCCACGCGGCGGCGCAAGGCCGGGCAGGCCAGCGGCAAACGCGCGCCGACGGCACGTGCCGGTCGGGGCGACAAGAAGGCCGCCGCGCGCGGCGGCAAGGCGCGCTGAGCCGGCAGCTGCCGAGCCGGCGCAGTGCGACCGGCCCGGTTCAAAGGCTCAACCGTTCGATCAGCTCGGAAGCGCTCAGCGTGTGCCGCAAGGGTTGAGCGCAGGCGACTTCGCCGTTCTGCGCAGCCACTGGCTCGGCCGCCGCGCCATGCAGCCAGCAGGCGGCCTGCACCAGGTTTTGCAGCCCCGCTTGGGTTTCGTGCGCACCGAACGCCGACCACAGCCCGCCGAGCCAACCTGCCAGCACGTCGCCGGTGCCGGCGCTGGCCAGCCGCGCATTGCCGCTGCCATTGACGTACGGTCGTTGCCCAGGCGCCGCGATCACGCTGCCGGAGCCCTTGAGCAGCACCACGCAGCCCCAGCGCTCGGCCAAGTCCTGGGCGTGCCGAAGCCGGTCGGCCTGAATGGCCGACGCATCGGGCAGGCCGGCCAGCCGCGCCGCTTCGAGCGGGTGCGGCGTCAGCACCGTCGAGAACCCGCGCGTGGCACGTGCGCTCAGCAAGGCTTGCAGCGCAGGGTCTGCGGCCACGGTGTTCAGCGCATCGGCGTCCAGCACCAGGCGGGCGGCCCGCGACAGCAAGGCCGGCAACACCGTCGCGACCGCCTGGCCACCGCCACAACCGCAGACGACGGTGGACGTGGCCAGCACGTCCGGGCTGCGCCAGTGGTCGCGTTGCAGCATCAGTTCGGGCCAGGCGGTGTCGAGCGACGGCGCGGCGAGGTCGAGCAGACAGGCGTAGACGCGCCCCGCGCCCGCTCGCACCGCAGCGCGAGCGGCCAGCAGCGCGGCACCCGCCATGCCGGGCGCGCCGCCGACAACCACCACATCGCCGAAGCTGCCTTTGTGCTGCTGGTGGCGGCGCGTTGCATGGCGCAGCCGTGCCGCGCCGGCGCCGCCGGCCAGGAAAGCGCTGGCGCTGTCGGTGTGTGGAAATGCGTTCGTGGCGGCCGCTTCGGCACCCAGGTCGTCGAACCAGACGCGGCCGGCGTGGTCGCGGCCCTGCGCGGTAAACAGGCCCGGCTTGAGGGTCAGCAATGACAAGGTGTCGGTGGCCTGCGCCGCGACGTCAGCGCAGGTGCCCCGCTCGGCGTCGAGGCCGCTCGGCAGGTCGATCGCCAGGCGCGGCGTCGGCCGCCCGTTGAAGACCCGCAGTGCATCGACGATGTCGCAAGCCAGGGTGCCGCCCGACGCCGCACGGTGCCCCAGGCCGAACAGCGCGTCGATGGCCAGGCCGCTGGCGGCCGCCGCGCCGCAGTCCAGGACAGAGTCGACACGCACACCGGCTGCCTGCGCCCGTTGCAGCGCGCCAGCCGCGTCGGCCGGGCGCCCGGTCGCATCGCCGAGCGCCGTGACGTGGACCTGCTTGCCGGCCTGTTGCAGCAACGCGGCGGCCTCGAAGCCGTCGCCGCCGTTGTTGCCCGGCCCGCAGGCGATCCAGATGCGCTCGGCGTGCGGCGCCAACGCAAGTGCAAGTCGCGCCACCGACAGGCCGGCACGGCGCATCAAGGCCTGCGGCGGCAGTCCGGCTTGCAGGGCCTGGTCGATCTGCCGGGTGGCTTGCACGCCATGCACGGGGAGGTCAGCCCCGCCGCCGCGCAAGTACGTGAGAGCATCGAGCGGCGTCATGAGCGCCAGCGCAGAGGTGAAAAGCGCGCCATGTCCATCGATGGGGGACGTCCAGCCAGCGCTTCGGCCACCAGCTGGGCGCTGCCGCAGGCCAGAGCCCAACCGCTCGAGCCGTGGCCCGTGTTGAGCCAGACGCCCGGCACGCCGGAAGTACCGATGGCGGGCGGGCCGTCTGGCAGCATCGGCCGCGCGCCCTTCCACGTCTGCGCCCGGGCCGGATGGGTCGCGCTCGGAAACCAGTCCTGCAGGACCCGGTGCAACGTGGCGATCGGGGCCGGCGAGTGGCGGGTGAGGACGCCGCCCAGTTCCGCGCCGCCCGCAACGCGCACGCGGTCGCCCAGGCGGGTGATCGCCACCTTGTAGCGCTCGTCCATCAGCGCAGCGAAGGGGCCGACGTCCGGATGCGCTTCGAAGTGGCGCACCGGCAGCGTGATCGAGTAGCCGAAGACGGGCTGCAGCGGCAGCCGCAGGCCCAGAGGGCGCAGCAGGGCCTGGCTCTGCAGCGCGGCACACACCACGACGGCATCGAAGCGCTCGTGCTTCCGCTCGCCGGGCGCGCTCGCGCCGACCGCGCCTGCGAAAGTGGACTCGGCGTCAGGCGCGAGCGCCCAGCTGGTGAGCTCGACGCCCCGCGCCAGGCCCTTCTGCAGACTGCCTTCCGTGGCAGGCGTCAATCGCTCGACGGTCTGGCTGAATTTCAACGTCGCACCGCGGCGTTGCAGCTCGGCCTTCAGCGCGAGTGCGAACTGGCGGCAGTTGCCGACTTCGGCCGACGGTAGGTGGATGCCGGCACGCAGCTCGGTCGACGCGTCGAGCGCCGGCTCGATGCGCCTGCACACTGCGGCATCGACGACGTGGAAGCCGACCTCCAATTCAGCGAGCAGACGCAGGCCGGCACGGCTGGCCGCAAGCTCGCGCTCGCTGCGCAGCAGCACGAGCAGGCCGCGCGCGCGCTCGTACTCGATGCCGAGCGCTTCGCTCAGCGCGCGCGTGTGCGCCAGGCTGCGCGTGGCCAGCGCCAGCATTGCCGCCCGGTTGGGCGCGTGGTGTGCCGGGTCGCAAGCCCGCCACCAGCGCCAGAGCCAGGCGGCCAGCGCCGAGTTCGGCAAACCGGCAAGACGCACTGCGGCATCACTCCGGCCCCACTGTCCGAGCACCTTGCGCAGCATGCCCGGTGCTGCCCACGGCGTGACATAGCCGGGTGCGAGCACGCCGGCATTGGCGAAACTCGACTCCACCGCGACGCTGCTGCGCTGCTCGAACAACGTGACCTCGTGGCCGTCGCAGAGCAGCTCGTAGGCCGTGGTGACGCCGACGATGCCCGCGCCGATGACGGCCACTCTCACTAGCGCACGACCTGCGAACTGCGCAAGACCGCCTCGATGGCGAGTGACACCGACAGCACCCGGTCGTCGGCATGGGCGGGGCCCCAGATCATCAGGCCGACCGGCCAGTCGCCCGGCTGGTGGCAGGGCAGCGACAGGGCGCAGCCATCGAGCAGGTTGACGAGCGACGGGTTGCGCAGCAGCAGTGCGTTGGCTGCAAAGAAGTCTTCGTCGCTGGCGACCAGCGCTGCGGTGCGCGGTGCCACGATGGGCACGGTGGGCGAGAGCAGGGCGTCCCAGCCTGCGACAGCGCCTTCCATGCGGGTGATCCAGTCGCGCCGTTCGCGGTGCAACGCAGCCACCTCGGCGGCGTCGAGGGCAGCGCCACGGCGAATGCGCAACGCCACGCGTGGGTCGTACTCGACCTCGTGCTGCGCCATCCGGTGCGCGTGCCAAGCCCAGCTCTCGGCCGCTGCCAGGCCGCCACCGCGCTGCAGGCAGGCGGCGTCGGCGAGTGGCGGCAATGCAATCTCGGTGATGCGCGCACCGGCCGCGCTCAACTGGGCGAGTGCCCGTTCGAAAGCCTGGGCCACCGCCGGCTCCAGCGCGTCGAGCATCACGTCTTTCGGCACGGCCAGCCGCCAGGCCGAGAGCGGGCGTTCGGCGAGCGTGACTTGCCGCGCGGCCAGAACTTCATGCAGCAGCACGGCATCGCGCACCGACAGCGTGATCGCGCCGCTGGTGTCCAGGCTGGGTGCGAGCGGGATGCTGCCTGCGTTGGGCACGCGGGCTGAGGTGCACTTGAAGCCGACCAGCCCCTGCAACGCTGCGGGGATGCGCAGCGAGCCGCCGGTGTCGGTGCCGAGGGCGGCCCAGGCTGCGCCGGTGGCCACCGAGACGGCACCGCCCGAGGTCGAGCCGCCGGGAATGCGCGGCTGCGCATCGAGCGCCCGAGTGGCCGGGTTGGCCGGGGTGCCGTGGTGCGGGTTGATGCCGACGCCCGAGAAGGCGAACTCGGTCATGTTGGTGTGGCCGATCAGCGCCGCGCCTGCTGCGCGCAGGCGCGCCACCACGGCGGCGTCGGTGCGTGCCGGCGCCGCGTCGGCGAGCGAACGCGATGCCGCGGTCGTCACGACACCTTGCACATCGAAAAGTGCCTTGACCGAGACCGCCAGGCCTGCCAGCCGGGCTGTGGTTCGCCCGGCGTCGCGCTCCGTGTCGACGCGGAGCGCAGCGTGGCGCGCGGCGCCTTCGAAGCGTTGGGTGAATGCGGCTTCGGCGGCCGGACTGCGCGCCGCATCGAGCGAACACTCGAGAGTCTCGAGTGCGGTGCTGCGGCCCTCGGCGATGTGATTCGCCGCCTGGCTCAAGTCTTGGGGCATCGGCACTCGGCTATACTTTACGGGTTTTTCCCGGCGTGAAAAAGCATCAGCATGCCGGAAGGGGAAAACAATCGCGAACCCGGCCATCGAAAGGTGTTGCTGTGTCGTCATGACACAGCGATTCGCGCCGGATTCTAGACCCAACCTTTTTGGAGTTTTCATGTCCGTCACCATGCGTGAAATGCTGGAAGCCGGGGTCCATTTCGGACACCAGACGCGCTTCTGGAACCCGAAGATGGCTCCGTACATCTACGGCCATCGCAACAAGATCCACATCATCAACCTCGAGAAGACGCAACCGCTCTTCGAGAAC
>Ga0163144_10016031_pt1 | contig 15382 bp, 11 predicted proteins | sample OliLak19BULKMAT1_FD_123175 | JGI IMG/M metagenome (GOLD analysis project Ga0163144, IMG submission 123175) | Freshwater microbial mat bacterial communities from Lake Vanda, McMurdo Dry Valleys, Antarctica - Oligotrophic Lake LV.19.BULKMAT1 | ecosystem: Environmental > Aquatic > Freshwater >...
ACCGCTCAGGGTGAAGTCGGTGAAGGTCCGTTTCGCGAGATTGCCGCTCGTCGCCCAGTAGTTCCAGGCGGTGGTGACGGAAACGCCGGCCGTGGCTTGGTTGAAGCACCACAGCGCTTCCTCGACCCCGGTTTCCGCGAGATTGATGGCCGAGGTATTGTAGAAGCTGCGATTGGCCAGCTTCATCGAGCTCTTGCTCAGCGAGAGATAACTGCCGAGCGAGATGCCGATGACCGCACAAAGCAGAAGCGAGACGATCAGGATCGTGCCTTTTTCGGAGGCGCGCGGAAGGGACTGGCGACGAAGGCGGGATGGAAGGGGCATGGCTGGGAGGGATTACGTGCTGACGGACTTGTTGCGGAGCACGACGCGGGCGGAGAGCACGGCGTTGGTGGCGGCGACCGTGGTGGTTCCTGTCCGCACCGAGCGGAGCGTGATTTGAATCTGTTTCGTCTCGAGGTCGTTGTTGGCCGTGTAGTCGACGCCGTTGATCACCTTGTAGCGGCGGAAGGCGAAATCGCTGACGTTGCGCACCAGCACGAGCCGCTGCGCCGTGCTCGAAGCCGTGCCCACCACGCGGTAGAAACACAGGGCGGTGCTGCCCGAGGTGGAGGTGTCGTAGGCGTAGGTGACCAACTGCGAGGTGCTGCCGGTGACGACACGGAGCGTGATCGAATTCGCGCTGTTCCACGTGATGTTGTTGGCCATCCGCGCGTCGCTGCTGAACGTCTCCAGCGCGCGGCGCGCCTCGGCCTCCATCACGCTGTAGTTGGCGGCATTGTAACCACTGCGGCCCATCATCAGGAACGCGGTCAACACGCCCGCCAGCACGACCACGGAGATTGAGCTCCCGATCATGACCTCGACGAGGGTGAAGCCGCGCGCAGCAGAGGGGCGCGAGCGAAGCGAATCAGTGGGCAACATAGAAGTAGTCACTCAGGCCGTTTTTGGCGTAGCGGGTCTGGAAATTCACCTCATGCACGCGGCCATCGACGCCGCTCCAGCTCACCCGCAGGGTCACGCGTTTCATGTCGGCCTGGCCGCTGACGGTTTCCACGAGCCGGGTGCAGGTGAAGCGGTTGGCGATCGCGGTGAGCCGCGCGTCCAGTGAGGTCGATGCGCCGGACGTGATCGTGGTGGCGGGATCGATCGTGATCGGCGTGGTGGCCGAAGCCTGGGCGGCCTGGAGGGCGACGATCTGCGCCCAGTTCTGCAGCCGGAGAATCTCCATCTCGCTCTGCATGATCTGGCCGGCGAGCGTCATGTTGCGCGCGGTGTCGACCTGCCGCATGCCATATTGCAACGCGGTGATTGAGGTGACGATGCCCAGTGCCAGGACAAAGGTGGACATCGCCACCTCAAGGATGGTGAAACCGCGCTGGGCGCGCTGGCTCCGGCTTCGGCTCACACCAAATAACTCAGGGCGGGACGGCAGGTGACGCATGGACACGTCACAGTAGTCGAATTCCCGCCGCGGGAGTTAGAGGCGGACGGGCATCGATTTCAGGCCTACGTGAGGCAGGCCTGTTCGGGTGCGCTTGGTCCCCCCACGGCCTTACCAGCCCTGGAAAATGGCCTCGAAAGGGGCGCGGTCGATCGCGCGCGTGAGCTCGCGCCATTTGGAAATGGCAAACGGCTGGTTGCTGTCCCGCTCCGTGAGCGATTCGTCGTAGTGAAACGCCGCGTTGCCGGCCAATTTGATTTTGTTGGCGACGATGGAGCCCATGACATCGCCATTGCCCTTGATTTCGACGTTGCCATTCGGCGCGTAGACCACGGCGGCGAGCGAGCCGTTGCCGACGATTTCAAACTCCTGGCCGCCGGGACTGGTGCTCACGCCGTAGATTTGGCAGGAGATGGGCTGGACGTTGCCGTTGGCGAGACCCTTGCCGGCGATCTTCACGTGGGCCTCGACGTAGATCGTGAGCTTGGAGCCGGCGGGCACGATGATCTGGGCGGTGCCGGCCACGTCGATCGCGTTGGTGCCGGTGCCGGCGGTGAGGACGATCGTCACATCGCCGAGGATGGTGAGCGTGTCGCTGCCCTTGAGGGCGATGCTCGGGATTCGCCACTTGGTCTTGGTGCCGGCGATGCCGAGCGTGGCGCCGACGGTCTTGAGGATCGTGCCGTCGACCGGGGCTGTGAGCACGTCGAAGTCGGCGTTGAAGTCGGTGGAGATTTTCTTCGGGTCGACCTTGACGCCGGTCGGCGTATCCACACCGCGGATCGTGCCGTTGGTGCCGACTTCGGGCTGGCCGCCGCCGGTCGCGACGTTGCCCCAGATGTTGGCCTGATTGACGAGGACCGCGCTGTTGATGACGGCGGCGCTGGCGACACTGCCGCGGTCGTTGCGGACGGCGGCACTGTAGGGCACGGGCGCGGTGGCGGCGTTGCCGTCGGGATCGGAATTCCAGCTATCGACCGAGGCCACGGCGCCGGCGAACGAGACGGTGTCTTTGGCGACGAGACCGTTGGCGAAGAGCGAACGCCGGCGGAGGGTGACCTCGAGCATCTTGGTCACCGGCGCCTCGCCCGGCGCGCCGACGGAGGCCTGGGCGACGATCTTGGGGCGGGCGTTGGTGCCGGGGGTGTGGTTGTCGACGTAGACCTTCACCCAGTTGGTGGAGTTGGCGCCGAGATTGAAATCGGCGAACGTCTGCCACGCGGCGGAGCCCTTGGTGGTCCACTTGCTCCAGGCATCGGTATCGCCCCGCTGGGTGCGATTGAAGGACCAGACGGCCTCCTCGGCGCCGGCCTCGGCGAGATTGAGCGCGGCGTAGCCGTTGAACGTGCGCTTCGCGAGGCGCGAGGAGGAGAGATTGAGGTTGAGGTAACTGCCGAGACCGACGGCGATCAGCGCCGCGAGCAGCAGGGCCACGATCAGGACCGCGCCACGCTGGCGGCGGGCGGGCGGGCGGCGCAAGGTGCGACGGCGGCGGCGGTGGGATGCGGGAGGGGGCATCAGTTGCTCACGCGTTTGTTGCGCAGGATATAACGGGCGGAGAGGGCGGACTGGTTGGCCGCGACCGTGGTCGCCCCGGTGCGGCTCGCGCGCATCGTGACCTGGATCTGCTTGGTCTCCAAATCGGTGGCGGCGGAGTTCTCGGTGTTGCCGCCGCGCTCGAGCTTGAAGCGCTGGAAGGCGAAATCCGGGGCGACCTGGCGCAACAGCACCCGCCGCGGCTGGGTGGAGGTGGCTTCCCCGGCAACGCGGTAAAAGCAGCCGTGGGTCGCGCTCGTGCGGTCGGCGTCGTAGGCGAAGGTGACCGGCGCCAGGGCGGCGGTCGGCGTCGTAACATAAAGAGTGATACTCTGGCTGCTGTTCCAGTGGATGTCGGCGGATTTGCGCACGTCCTCGCCGAAGATTTCCAGCGCCCGCCGCGTCTGCGCCTCCAGTTCGCTGTAGCTGCTCGCGATGAAGCCGCTGCGCCCGACCATCAGGAACGCGCTCAACACGCCGGCCAGGACGAAGGTCGAGATCGTCGCCGCAACCATGACTTCGACGAGGGTGAAACCACGGGAAAAACCAGACCGGAAGATCGGGCGGCTTATCCTTGAGCCGCCGAGTCCGGTAGCGGAACGGCTGCCCGTTCCGACGGAGCCCGCCTTCGCCAAGGCTTCGGCGGACAAGCCGGAAGCGGCTCCGCTACGAAGCGCGTTAACGATAACGCGCCCTGCCTTCTTCGACGGAGCCTCAGTGTGCGGTGTAGAAATAGTCATACAGCCCGCTCTTTCCGTAGCGCGTGATATAGCTCAGGGTGTGCGGCCGGCCGTCGTAGCCGTTCCACGTCGAGACCAGGGTGATCTCCTTCATGTCCGTCTTCCGATCGCGGATCGTGCGCGTGCAACGGAACGATCCCGCTGCACCGGTGACGCCGCCCACCGTAACGGCCGATTCGCCCGAATCCTGCAGGATCTGGATCTGCGCCCAGCTCTTCAGCCGCAGGCGCTCCAGCTCCGACTGCATCACCTGCGAAGCGTAGGTGGTGTTGCGCGAGGTATCGAGGGCCTGAAAACCGCGCTGCAACGTCGTGATCGCCGTCGTGATCGCGAGGACCATCACGATCGAGGCGATCATCACTTCCACGAGCGTGAAGCCGCCGGCCCGGGAGGGCGGCGGCGGTGGGCGGAGTTGGAGCGGCGGTGTCACGTCGCGCAAGATTATCGGACAATCAGGTGCTCTGTTAGGTGCGTTCAGGTCTCTAGTTGGGACCAAAGGGCCCTACTGCTTGTGCGGGTTCGACTGCTGCACGAAAATCGCGGCCGCCTGCGCGCGCCGCTTCACCTGCAGTTTTTCGAACACGTTCACGAGGTAGTTCTTCACCGTGTTCTCGCTCAGGGTCAGTTGTTCGCCGACCTGCTTGTTCGTCAGACCGTCGGCGACAAGCGCGAGCACCCGGCGCTCCTGCGTCGAGAGGATGGAGAGGTCGGCGCCCTGATCGGTGCCGCCGCCGCGCAGCAGCCGCAGCACGCGCGTGGTGGCGTCGGGATCGAGGATGGAGCGGCCGGCGGCGACATCCTGCACCGCCTGCACGAGGCCGGCGGGATCAATCTCCTTCATCAGGTAGCCCTGGGCGCCGGAGGTGACGGCCTCGTAAACGAAGTTGTCGTTTGAATACGACGTGAGGACGACGATGCGCGTCTCCGGCAGTTTCTGCAGGATCTGGCGGCACGCGTCGAAGCCGGAGCCGTCGGGCAGCCGGATGTCGAGGAGCACGACATCGGGCTTCACGTGCAGGCACTCGGCCACAGCGCCGGCGACGGTGCCGGCTTCGCCGACCACGCGCATGGCCGGATCGGTCTGGGCGGTGAGGACGGTTTTGATGCCGCGGCGGACGAGCTCGCTGTCGTCGACGAGGAGGATGCGGATGGGGGTGGTCATGGTAGCGGTCATAGAAAAAGGAGGGAGAAGACGAGGCGGACGCGGGTGCCGCGGCCGGGTTCGGATTGCACGTCGAGCTCGGCGCCGAGCTCGCGGGCGCGCTGCGCGAAATTGGCGAGGCCCTTGCCTTGCGAAACGCCGGTCGCGGGCTCGAAGCCCGAACCGTCGTCGACGATCTCGAACTCGACGAACTCGCCCAGCGGGCGCAGCGCGACGTGAATGCTGTTGGCGTGACCGTGGCGCAGGGCGTTGCTCACGGCCTCGCGCGTGATCTGCAGGGCGTGGACGCGTTGCGCGAGCGTGAGCCGGCCCGCGAGGGACTCGTCGATCTCGGTCGTGGAGCGGAACGCGCGGATGCCGCGCATCACCTCGAGCATCGCGCCGACGGCCTGCGCGAAGGTCTGCAGCTTCAAGGCCTCGGGCTCGAGGCCGATGATGAAGTTGCGCACGTCGTGAATCGTCTCGTTGAGCGCGCCGCGAGTCTGCTCGAGGCGCGCGGCCGCCTCGGCCTGGTCGGGTTGCAGCAGGGCACGGATGCCGGCGAGCCCCATGCCGGCGGCATAGAGCGATTGAATGATGCCGTCGTGCAGATCGCGACCGAGCCGCGCGCGCTCCTCGAGATTGCGGCGCAGCGCGGCCTCGCTGCGTTCGAGCGCCTCCTGCGCGCGCGTGCGCTGCTCGACTTCGCGCAGCAGGGCCTGGCGCTGTCCGAACGACTCCACCACCAGCCCGGCTACGCGGCCGAGCTCGGATCTTTGTTTCGCGAGCACCGTCACCCCCGCCGGATCGCCGCTCGCGAGGCTCTCGATCACGGTGGACAGCGGCCGGACGATCCACTGGTGGAGGGCGAGCGCCATCGCGGCGATGACGAAGAGGCCGAACACGAAGAAGACCTGGGCTTGCCGCCAGTCCGCCTGAATCGTCGCCTCGATTTCCGGTGCGCGGCCCTCCACCCGCAGCAGCCGCAGCGGGTGGCCGCGCCAGTCGTGCAAGGGCCGGAGCAATTCGACTCGTCCCTCGTCGCTGCCCGCGGTCTGCACGTGCTCGTGCGTGCCGCGCAGCGAGACGCGCGCCTCGGTGAGGCTCTCGAGCGCGCGCAACTGCCCCTCGTCCCAGCGCCGCGCCGCGATCAGCCAGGCGGCGCCGGCCGGTCGCTCGGGCGGCAGCCGGCGCACGCACACTTCGGCCAGCCCCGTGGCCAGCTCGACGAAGAACCGCGGACTCGGCGTCTCCACCACGAGCGCGGCGAAGTCGGCCGCCTCGAGCGGCGGCGGCGCGTCCGGCGCCCCGCCTTTCGCCGCGACGTGGAGCAGCGGCGTGCCGTCCGACTTGAGTATCCAAAGTTCACTGACGTCGGCGGCCGCCAGGCCCGCCGCCAGCTTCGCCCGGGCCGCGGCGGAGGTCCCCTCCGCCAGCCACGCGCCGAGCTCCTCGGCCTGCACGGCGTCGGCGGCGAACTGGGGCAGGGTGCGGCTGGTGAGATCGATCCAGCGATTGAGCAGTTGCGCGCGCGACTGGCGCTCCGCGGCCAGCATCCGGTTCATTTCCGATCGCTCCAGGCCCCGCAAGACCATGACCGCGAGCACAAATCCGCTGAGCAGCAGGCTCAGCAGGAGCGCGAGGCGGAGTTTGATCGTCATCGGGTTGGAGCAATCCATTTACTCCATCGTCCGGGAGCCGCCAAGCGAAAGGGCTTTGGCTCCGTGTTATCCGCACGGGTATTTTTTAGGCCTGGATGGGCCTAGATGTTAGGGCCGTCCGGGGAAGGCGATCGTGACGGCGCGCGCAGTTTTTTTCCGGTGAGAGCGACGGATGAAGCGCGGTCTGGGCTTTCCAGATTCCCAAGCGGACCGGTGCAGGAGACGAGGTTCTTCGCTGCGGAAACAAACGCACTCGAAGGTGGAGCGAAGTGACCTCAACTCGCTTTGGTCCGGTGCCGCTCACGCTCACGGCGTGGGGGCGATCCGCTCCAACTCGTTTCATCGCGGCCTGCCTGCGGCCGACAAAACCCTTGACTCGGCGGCGCGCGTTTGGGTTTTTACCCAGCTCCAATCTTTCGAAGACCATGGCCAACACCAAATCCGCTATCAAAGCCGCCCGCAAAGCCGTGCGCCTGACCGAACGCAACCGCGGGGTGAAGACCCGTCTCAAGACGCTGCGCAAGCAGCTCGACGCTTTGATCGCAAAGAAGGACGATGCTGCGAAGGATGCCGCCGCCAATTTCGTTTCCGCGATGGACAAGGCGGTAAAGTCGGGCGTCGTCCACAAGAACGCCGCCTCCCGCGCCAAGGCGCACGCCGCGAAGGTTTTCGCGAAATAACGCGCCGCCGTCGCGCGGTCTCCGCTCCCGATTTCGACCCTGCTCGCCGATGGCGCGCAGGGTTTTTGTTTCTCCGGCCCGCCCGCAGCGCGGTCAATCAGCCAACCAAGGGAAACACTACGCGCACGCGCAGTCCTTTCCCCGGATTCGAATCGAGTTCGAATGAGCCGCCGAGTTCCTGCGCCCGGGCGGCAAGGTTGCTGAGCCCGCGGCCGCGCTCGCCCTGGGTGAGGGGATCGAGGCCGGCGCCGTCGTCGGTTATTTCCAGGACTGCGCTCGCGGTTTCAGGCCGCAGCGCAATCCGGAGCTGGCGGGACTGGCTGTGGCGGACGCTGTTGCTGACCGCTTCGCGGACGATGTGGAGAAGGTGGAGCCGTTCGCTGCCGCTCAGCTTCAAGGCGAGCGCGTCATCGAGCTCGAGGGTGCAAGCCAGCGGCCGCACGCCTTGCATCAGGGTCACGATCGATTGAATCGCTCCGCGGAACGGGCGCTGGCCGGAGGGTTCCGGCTCGAGTCCCGCGATGAACGAGCGCAACTCACGGATGGTGTGGTTGAGCTCGGCGTGCGTGTCGTCGAGAATACGCTCCGCTGCGGCGGGATCGTGGCGGAGGACGGCGCGGGCGCCCGTCAGATTCATCCCGGCCGCATAGACGGTTTGAATCACGCCATCGTGCAACTCGCGGCCGAGCCGCACGCGTTCGGTCAGCATGGCCTCGAGCTCCGCGCGTTGCGCAAACGAGGTTTGCACGAGCTGCGCCACCCGGCCCAGCTCATCGCGCTGCGCGACGAGCGGCAATATCGGCCCCGGCTCCGCGCGCGCGAGGCTTTCGCCAATGGCGCGGAGCGGATGCATCACCCAAAGGTGCAGAAACGTCACCGCCACGACGCCTGCGGTCAGGCAGGTCACGACGAAGAGCCAGAACTGCGTGCCATGATGCCGGGCGACGATCTCCAGCTCCCGGGAACGAATGGTGTAAACGAGATCCGCCACCGTCCTGCCATCTGCGCCGGCCAGGGGGCGGCGGAGGCTGACTTGCGTCGGGCCGGACGGCGGGAGGGAGGCTCCCGGCGCGGCGAGAGTCACCTCGCACTGGAGCAGATTGCCGAGGAGCGCGAGATGAGCGGCATCCCAGGTGTATTCCGCGAGCAGCCAGCCGCGCGGCGTCGTCTGGCGCTTGGTATCGTCGGAAGGTTGCACCGGGGCGAGGCACAACTCCACGAGCCGGCCCGGTTGCTGGACGAAGAAGGTCCGCGACTCGGGGCCGTGCAGCAGCGGCTGGAGCACCGCATCGGGCAGGGGCACGGACGGACGGGGCGCGTTGTTTTCGCCGCTGGTCGCATATACCAGCGATCCATCGGTTCGCAGGACCCACGCCGCGCTCACCCTGAATTTCTCCAGCGACGCATCGAGGTTGATCGCGGCCCACTCCGAGCGTGGCCGCCGGACGAACTGCACCATGTCGTCCCACTGGGCGTAATCCTGCGTGAAATCCCGCAGTGCCTGGCCCATCAGTTCGATCACGCTGACGAGCATCGTCGAGCGTTCGCGGGTCTCCGAATCGAGGAGATCGGCCATCGACTGGCGCTGCGTCCGCTGGATCAACAGGAGGGCTGCGGTCGCGAAACTGAAAATGGCCACGACCAGCAGCGCCAGCTTCATGCCGAGATTGGCACGAAGCGGAGTCGGGCGCGGTGAAGGAGGCACGCGCCAAGTTCGCCCGTGGGCCGTGGGCGGCAATCGCAAAAACCCGGCCGGCGCACGCGCGCCGCGCGCTTGCACGGGGCGGACGCGCGCCTTCAACTCCACGCGCATGCCGCCCGCCTTCGCCCGCTTCCGCCGCCATTTCGTCGGCTGGGAGCAGCCGTGGCTGCCGCAGGCGGCGGCCTGGCTGGCGCGCGAGTGGGACGGCGCCGGCCCGCTGGATCTCGGCGGCGTGCTCGCGATCGTGCCCACGCGGCAGGCCGGCCGGCGGCTGCGGGAGGCGCTCGCGGAGCACGCCGCCGCGCGGGGCGCCGCGGTGTTTCCGCCGCGCACCCAGACTCCGGATACGCTGTTGGCCCTCGGCGCGAGCGGGCCCGGCGTCGCCTCGCGCCTCGAGGCGCGGCTGGCGTGGACCGAGGTGCTGCGCGCGGTGGACCTGGCGGAGGTGCCGGACGTGCTGCCGGTCGCGCCGCCCGAGCGCGACTTCGCGTGGGCGTGGCGGCTGGCGGAGAATTTCTGCCGGCTACAGACGCAGCTCACCGAAGGCGGGCTGGCGTGGGCGGACGTGGCGCCGCGCGCAGGGGACGATTTTGCGGAGGCGGAGCGCTGGCGGCAGCTCGCGGCGCTCGAGGCGCGGCAGGCGGAACGGCTGGCGGCGCTCGCGCGCGTCGAGCCGCACGCGGCGCGGCGGGACTTTGCGCGCGCCCCGGCGCCGCCCGCCGGCGTCACACGCGTGGTCGTGCTGGCGGCGCCCGATCCGCTGCCCCTCGCGCTGGAGGTGCTCGCGCACTGGGCGGGGCCACTGCCGGTCGACGTCGTGGTGTTCGCGCCGCCGGCCGAGGCCGCGGCGTTCGATGCCGCCGGCCGGCCGCTGCCCGGCGCGTGGGAGCGGCGGGTGCTGGCGCTGCCGGACTTCGCGCGGCGCGTGCACCTGTGCGCCGATCCCGCGGCGGAGGCGGCGCGGGCGGCGGCTGTAACCGAAAAATATGGACGCGCGGCGGACGGGCTCGTGGCCTTCGGCCTGGCCGACGCCGAGGTGCTGCCGCTGCTGGAGAACGAGCTGCGGCGGGCCGGCCGCGCCAGCTACAACCCCGAGGGCCGCGTGCGCCGCAGCGAGCGCCTCCACGCGCTGCTCGCGGCGCTGGCCGACTTCGCGCGTGCGCCCACCTTCGAGGCCGTCGCGGCGCTGGCGCGCTGTCCGGATTTTCTCGACTGCCTGGCGGCGCGGGGCGGCGGGGAGTTTTCGGCCGCGACTTTCCTGCGCGAACTGGACGACGCGCGCGGCCGGCACCTGACCGCCGGCCTCGACGCGCTGCGCGCGAGCGCGACCGAACGCCGGCCGCACCTGGCGCGCGCGATCGGGATTTGCGACGAGGTGCGCGCCGCGCTGGCGGACGCGACGTTTCCCGACAGCGCGCTCGCGGCGCTCGGCGTGATTTTCGCCGGCCGGCGCCTCGATCTCGCGCAGCCGGACGACGCCCGCACGGCGGATGCACTGGCGGCCTGGCGCGAGGTGATGTGCGACTGCGCGGCGGCTGCGGCGCATTTTCCGGAGGTCAAGCCGCGCGCCTGGTGGGAGGTCGCGCTGGCGCAGTTTGGCGAATCGCGCCGCGCCGAGGACAAGACGCCCGGCGCGCTCGAGTTGCAGGGCTGGCTCGAGCTGCCCTGGGAGGATGCGCCGCATCTCGTCGTCGCCGGCCTGAATGACGGCCTCGTGCCCGACGCGGTCGTGGGCGATCCGTTTCTCCCGGAATCGCTGCGCGAGCGCCTGGGACTCAAGACCAACGCCGCGCGTCTGGCGCGCGACGCGTATCTGCTCCAGGCGCTTGCGGCCTCGCGCGCGTCGGGCGGCCGGCTCGATCTGTTGTTCGCGAAGACGTCCACCGCGGGCGATCCGCTGCGGCCCTCGCGGCTGCTGCTGCGCTGCGCCGACGAGGAATTGCCCGCGCGGGTGGCGCTGCTCTTCCGGCCCGCGGCGCTGGCGCAGCCGAACCGCGCCTGGATACGCGCGTGGCAGCTCTCGCCCCGCCGCGCGCCGCCGCCGGCGCGCGTGCCGGTCACGGGCCTGCGCACGTGGCTGGCGTGTCCGTTTCGCTTCTACCTGCAACACGTGTTGAAGATGGAGCCGGTCGACGCGGCCAAGAACGAGCTCGACGCGCGCGACTTCGGCACGCTCTGCCACACGGCGCTCGAAGCGATGGCGCGGGCGCCGGCGTTGCGCGACTGCACGGACGAGGAGCTGATCCGCGGGTTTCTCCTGGCTGAATTCGATGCGGCGGCGCGCGGGCGCTACGGCGCGAATCTGACGCTGCCGCTCATGATTCAATTCGAGTCGGCGCGGCAGCGGCTGGCGAAGGTTGCGGCGATCCAGGCGCATGAGCGCGCCGCGGGCTGGGTGATCGAGCGCATCGAGTGGGCGTTCAGTCTCGAGCTCGGCGGGCTCGAGGTGCGCGGGAAAATCGATCGCGTGGATCGGCACGAAGCGACCGGCGCGTGGCGCGTGCTCGATTACAAGACCAGCGACACGGCGGTGCCGCCGGCCAAATCCCACCTGCGGCCGGTGCGCGCCGGTGACGAAGCGCGGCCGGCGTGGTGGCGCGCCTCCGTCAATGGGCGCGAGGCGATCTGGGCCGATCTGCAGTTGCCGCTCTACCTGCGCGCGCTCGCGGCCGAGCCTGGGGCGCCGTGCGCGGCGGACTGCGGCTACGTGAATCTGCCGAAGGCCGCGGGCGAGACCGCGCTCGCCCTGTGGTCCGATCTCACGCCGGACCTTCTGGCCGCGGCCCATGCCTGCGCCGATGGGGTGGCGGCGGCGATTCGGGCGGGCGAGTTCTGGCCTCCGGCGGAATTGCCGGCAGATCGCGATGTATTCGGTTCCCTGTTTCACCACGGGGTGGCGGCGAGCGTGGCGTGGAGTAGCGCCGGCATCCTGCCGGCACCAACGGACGGCCGGCAGGATGCCGGCGCTACTTTCTCATGAGCGCGCGGCACGTGATGATCCTGGCGTCGGCCGGATCCGGAAAGACCTATGCGCTGACGAACCGCTTCGTGCGCCTGCTCGCGCGCGGCGCGCGACCGGAGCGGATCGTGGCGCTGACGTTCACACGCAAGGCCGCGGGGGAGTTTTTCGACGAGATCCTCCGGAAGCTGGCGCGCGCCGCGTCCGACGAAGGCTTCGCCGCGCGGCTGGCGCGCGACATCACCGCGGGCGATCCGCCGGATCGACCGGTGCCGGGGCCGGCTGAGTTCCGCCGCATGCTGCGCGACGTGGTGGACGCGATGCCGCGGCTGCGGCTCGGCACGCTCGACGGATTCTTCGCGCGGATCGCGCGGGCGTTTCCGCTCGAGCTGGGGCTCACCGGCGAGTTCGAAGTGCTGCAGGAACACGCGGCGCGGGGCGAGCGGCGGCGGGTGTTGCAGCGGATGTTTGCGCACGCGCCCGGCGGGCTGGCGGCGGCGCAGCGCGAATTCATCGAGGCCTTCAAGCGCGCGACCTTCGGCACCGACGAGAAGCGACTCGCGCTGCGGCTCGACGGTTTTCTCGACGAGCATCACGAAAACTACCTGGCCGCGCCGGCGCGAGGGCTCTGGGGCGAGCCGGGCCGGATCTGGCCGGAGGGCGGCGCGTGGCTGGCCGCCGCCGAGGCGAAGCCGGTCGCGGCGGTGGCCGCCTTGCGCGCGGCGCTCGCGCAACGCGGGCTGCCGGAAAAGCAGCAGGCGCGGTGGGACGCGTTTTTCGCGGCGCTGCCGGAATGGTCGCCCGGGGCGCCGCTGCCCGGTCCGGTGGAATACCTGTTGAAGAACGCGCTGCTCGTCTGGGCCGACCTGGAGCGCGGCGGCGGAGAGATTACGATCGAACGCAAAAAGATCGCGCTGACGCCGCCCGAATGCGCGGCGCTTGCCGCCATCGTGCGGCACCTCGTCGGCGCGGAGCTGAGGCGGCACCTCGAAATCACGCGCGGGATTCACGCGGTGCTGCACGGCTACGAGTCGGTGTATGACGCCGCGGTGCGGCGCGGCGGCAAGCTGACGTTTGCCGACGTGCAGCGGCTGTTGCAGCCGCAAGGGCGCGGCGGGGGGTTCATCGGCGGCGCGCGCGACGACGCCGACGGCCGGCTGGCGATCGACTTCCGGCTCGATGCGCAGTTCGACCACTGGCTGCTCGACGAATTCCAGGACACGAGCTTCGGCCAGTGGAGTGTATTGAAAAACCTGATAGACGAAGCGGTGCAGGATCCGGCGGGTGAGCGCAGTTTCTTCTGCGTCGGCGACGTGAAGCAGGCGATTTACACGTGGCGCGAGGGCGACCCGCGCCTGTTTCGCGAAATCCTGTCGCACTACAATGCCGTCGTGCCGGACACCGTGGCGGAGGAGCACCTGGTGGACTCGTATCGATCGGGACCGGCCATCATCGCCATGGTGAACGCGGTGTTCGGCCGCGACGAGGTGCTGGCGGAGCTGTTCCCCGGTCCGGCGAGCGCGGCGTGGAATCGCGAGTGGCGCGCGCACACGTCCGCGCGTCCGGAGCTCGCGAGTCATGCGGCGTGGTGGCACGCGCCGGCGACGGGCGCGGGCGCGGCGGCGGATGAGACGGAGCGGTTCGCGCTCACGCTGAAGCTGCTGCGGGAAATCGCGCCGCTCGAGCGCGGGCTCGGGTGCGCGGTGCTCACGCAGAGCAACGCGACCGCCACGGCGCTCGCCGATTATCTGCGCCGCGAGGGCGGCATCCCCGCGCTGGCGGAGTCCGATCGGCACATCGCGACGGACAATCCGCTCGGCGCCGCACTGCTCGCGCTGGCGCAGGCGGCGGCGCATCCGGGCGACACGCTCGCGCAGGAACACGTGGCGATGACACCGCTGCGCGCGGTGCTCGCCGCGGCCGAGGTGGCCACGGCAGAGGAACTCACGCGGCGCGTGCTCGCGCAGATCCACGCGGAGGGTTTCGAGCGCACGATGGAATTCTGGCTGCGGCGGCTGGAGGCGAAGCTGGCGCCGGACGATGCGTTCAACCGCGAGCGCGGGCGGCAGTTCGTGGCGGCCGCGGCGCTCTTCGACGCCACGGGCAGCCGCGAGGCGTCGGACTTCGTCGCGTTCATGGAGCGGCACGCCGTCCGCGGGACGGAAGTGGCGGGAGTGGTGCGGGTGATGACGATTCACAAGGCGAAGGGCCTCGGCTTCGACGTGGTCGTGCTGCCGGACCTCGAGGGTCAGCGGATCGATCAACGGCGGGAAGGGCTCGCGTTGCAGCGGGCGCCGGATCGCACGGCGGAGTGGGTGTTGGATTTGCCGTCCAAGTTGTTCTACACGGCGGACGAGACCCTTTCCGCCCATGTGCGGGCGGCGGAGTCGGAGGCGTGCTACGAGGCGCTCTCGCTGTTCTATGTGGCGATGACGCGCGCCAAACGGGCGATGTATGTCATCACCAAGACGCCCGGCACTTCGGAATCGCGCAATTACCCGAAGTTGCTGGCGTCGACGCTGGGCGCCGAGCCGTGGCATTCCGGCGATCCGCAATGGTATGGGACGGTGCCGCCGGCCGGCGCGGCGCCGCCGGCCGACCCGGGTATCCAAGCTTTGGAGGCGACCCTCCGGGTGCCGGCGCCGCGCCGGCCGGCGCGCCGGCCTTCGGCGCTCCCGGAGGGCACGCTGGGTGCGCCGCAGTTGCTCACCGGGGCGGGCGCCGGCGCGGCGGAGTTCGGCACGGCGGTGCACGCGCTGCTGGCCGAGGTGGAATGGGGGACGGGCGCGGAGCTCGAAGCGGACTGGGCGGCCCGGAGCGTGGTGCCGGAGGCGCTGGCGGAGGTGCGGGCGTGCCTGCGCGCGCCGGCGCTCGCCGGCGTGTGGGCGCGCGCGGCCCGCGCCGAGGTGTGGCGCGAGCGGGCGTTCGAGATCGTGCTGGACGAAGCGTGGGTGACGGGCGTCTTCGATCGCGTCGTGATCGAGTGCGACGCGCGGGGGGCGGTCGCGCGCGTCACCGTCTTCGACTTCAAGACTGATCGCGCGACCGACGCGGCGGCGCTGGCGGAGGCGGTGCGCCGGCACACGCCGCAGGTGAAGCTCTACTGCCGCGTCGCCGCGGCGCTCGCCCGCGTGGCGCCCGAAACGGTCGCCGGCGAGCTGATCTTCACCCACGGGGCCCGGCGGGTGCGCGTGGCCGGCCCGTAAATTCGGCTTTACACCCCCGCGGGGCGCTCGCACGGTCTTCCCCTCTCACCATGGGCAACCTGAAAAAGAAACGTCGTCTGAAGATGAACAAGCACAAGCGTCGAAAGCGCTTGAAAGCGAATCGCCACAAGAAGCGCACCTGGCAGAAGTGAGCGTGGGCCGCCGTGGTGCGGCCGGCTCGCCGGTTCGGTCCCTTTCAAAACCCGTCGCCGCGCGCGACGGGTTTTCCTTTTGGTGCGGAGCGGCGTCTAGCCCGGATATTTCATGCTCTACTCGCCAGCGACCCTACGCGGTGTGTTCGGATCAAGTCTAC
>Ga0163144_10016032_pt1 | contig 15381 bp, 15 predicted proteins | sample OliLak19BULKMAT1_FD_123175 | JGI IMG/M metagenome (GOLD analysis project Ga0163144, IMG submission 123175) | Freshwater microbial mat bacterial communities from Lake Vanda, McMurdo Dry Valleys, Antarctica - Oligotrophic Lake LV.19.BULKMAT1 | ecosystem: Environmental > Aquatic > Freshwater >...
ATTGGAAAATCGTGGCCTTTCGGACCACCGTCCGGGCCGTCCAAGACGATTAACGGGAGGGTCATGCGCGGAATTAAGTTTACGGAAGAGCAGGTCGCGTTTGCGTCGCGTAAGGGTAGGCCGGGACGACGGTCGGTGAGATTTGTCGGAAACGGGAGCGCATCCAAGCCACGTTCAATCATTGAAAAAAGAAGTGCGCCGGAATGGGCCTACCCTCACTACGCCGATTGAAGCGGGTGGAGGAAGTAAAACCGGAAACTGACGCTGTTGGCGATAGCGCAGGTTGTCAAGAATTAAAAATGTCACCCTGTCGCTCGTCGTCCCGCCTGCCAGACTGATGTTGGTACCGCCGAAGCGGGGTTTGCGGGTGCGGACGGCCGGTACTCAGGAATTCGGGGGTGCGGTTCCACGGGGGACTCGCCGGTGTCGGGGACGACGATCTAGAAAGTGATAACCTCAACGTCGACATGAAGGACGTGGGACGGTCGGCTGTTGCGAACGCGACGCTCGTGACGTGACGAAGGTTTGGATAAAACCGACGCCCTCCGCGGAAGCAAAGTTTAGCTTCCGCGGCGGGCGCTGGTTGCTCGAACTGCCCAGGACAGGACTTGAACCTGCACGGGTTGCCCCGCTACCACCTCAAAGTAGTGCGTCTGCCAATTCCGCCACCTGGGCGATGGAGGGACGATTATACCGCGGGCGGACGGTCTGTCGAGGGGCGACGGAAATCGCTGGATTGTTACGCCTGGACTTGCTCATTTCAAACCGGGGGAGCCGCCAAAAGCGCCGAGCAAACGCCAAGCGTAAAAGACCGGGAGCCGCAGAGGGCGCAGAGAATAGGGAGACAGGAAGAGGTTCATACATGGTTTTTTTAGCCGCCAAGACCAGTGAAATGTCTTGTTGAAATCCGTCTTTCCTCTTCCTATCTCTTAACTCTCTGTGCGCTCGGCGGCTCCCCGTCTATCAGATGCTAAGGCCCTAATTCTTGTAAGAAATTTTTGGAATACGGATTGAACGACTGCGTTTTAATCCGTAGTCCGCAACCAATCAGCAAACCATCGTACACGTCGGACATGCGACCTTCGCGCGATCTCAGTCAATCGGCTCGGGGATCGGCGTTTCCATCGGCCGGCGCCAGAGAAGGTGAAGTTTCCAGTGAGGGTCGTCGCGGTCGGGGTAGTCGAGCCGGTAGTGGGTACCGCGGGATTCGGTTCGGGTGTAGGCGGCGGTAGTGATGAGGTAACAGACGGTGAGCATGTTCTGCAGTTCCCAGCCGCTGATGGACGCACCAGCGCCGAGCTTGGCGGGGTTGAAAACTTTGTCCATGACGTAACGACACCAGAAGGCGATGATTTCGCGCGTTTCGGTGAGCCGGTCGCCGGTGCGTTCGATACCGACGTTTCGCCACATGATGCTGCGCAGGCTGTTGCGGACGTCGACGACGTCGAGATCCGTGCGACTGCTGGGGGGGACTTTGTGTTCGAGACTGAGAGGAAACTTGATGCCGTTCTTCAAGGCCTCGACGGCAGCGTCGGTGCCGGCGCGCGTGCCGAAGGCCAGGCCTTCGAGAAGTGAATTGCTCGCGAGTCGGTTCGCGCCGTGCAGGCCGGAACAACTGGCCTCCCCGACGGCGTAAAGGCCGGGCAGGCTGGTGCGGCCGTAGAGGTCGGCATCGACCCCGCCGATGAAATAGTGCGTCGCGGGGTGGATGGGGATCAGGTCTTTGGCGGTGTCGATGTCGAACTCGTCACACAGTTTGGCCAGTTGTGGGAAGCGCAGTTTGAACGGACCAGACTCGAGATGTCGCACGTCAAGGAAGACGTGGGTGAAGTTGGTTTTGCGGATTTGTTCGACGATCGCGCGACTGACGACGTCGCGCGGCGCGAGCTCGGCTTGCGGGTGGTAGTCGCGCATGAAGCGGTAGCCGTTCCGGTCGACCAGATAAGCGCCTTCGCCGCGCACGGCTTCGGTGATGAGGGCGCGACTCGCGCCGGCGACGTACAGGGTGGTGGGATGGAACTGCACCATCTCCATGTCTTGGAGCGTGGCACCGGCGCGGTAAGCCATCGCGTGCCCGTCGGCGGTCGCGATTTTGGGGTTGGTGGACTCACGGTAGAGCTGACCGGCGCCGCCGGAGGCGAGGATGGAGCGCTTGGCCCAGATGATCGTGACCTGCCCCGCGACTATCGCGAGCGCGCCGACGCAGCGTCCCTCGTCGGTCAGAAAGTCGATCGCGAAACTGTGCTCGGAGATGCGGATGGACTCGCGTGAACGCACGGTACGAATGAGGGTCTGCGCCAGTTCTTTCCCGGTCGCGTCGCCGAAGGCGTGGAGGATGCGCGCGAAGCTGTGGCCGCCTTCCAAGCCGTAGGCCAGGCCGTGCGCGTTCCCTTCTTTTTTGTCGAAATTCGCGCCCCACTGTAGCAATTCGAGCACACGCCGCGGGCCTTCTTCGACGGTGAGGCGCACGGCGTCTTCGTCACACAGGCCGACGCCGACGATTTCCGTGTCTTTGATGTGAGATTCGACCGAGTCGAGCGGCTGCAACACCGCCGCGATGCCGCCTTGTGCGTACCAAGTGTTGGATTCGTCGACGGAGTCTTTGGTGAGGAGCAGGACCTCCGCCCCGCCCTGCGCCGCCGCGATCGCGGCGCGAAGACCGGCGACACCCCCGCCGATGACCAGCACGTCAGTGAACTGCTGCGGCAGACGGTTGGCTTTGAACGGAATCAGGTAGCGGCGTTGGGTGAGCGGCTCGAACATAATCAAGTGTGATTGTAGACCGGACCAAGTCTTACGGCGATTCTAGAGTCAGGCGGGATCGGGTTTCAAAAGAATCGCGTGCAGACGCCCCTTCACGTGCTGTGGGGAAATGCGTCGGATTTGTTCTTCCGCGCGATCACGACCGTGCCAGCTGCCATGTCACCAAGACGCTGCGCCAACGGGGTAAAATAGATCATCAGGAGCGGGAAAAACAGCTCGAATTCGAGCAGACGGATCACATTGCGGATCAGCATTTTGGACACCTTGGGCTTCTTCCCGTCGAGCGCGACGACGTCGAGGCCGAAGAGCATTTTCCCGATCGAGCGTCCGGCGCTCAGTTCGACGATCGTGGTGTGAAGCAGGTAGACGAATGCGGAGACGATCATGAGCCACGGGAAGTTGAACGCGGACGTGAGTGGGTCGTCGGACGTGCGGATTTGGTAGGCGATGTAGGCGTTGGCGGCAAGCACGGGGAGTGCGTCGACGATGCCGGCGATGAGACGCAGACTGCGCGGCGCCGGGACGAGTCGCGTAACTGCGTCCGCGGTCGCGGCTTGGGCTTCGGGGCGTTTGCGGAGGACGCCGAGCATGACCGCGACCAATAGGCCGAGGGTGACGAGGCTCACGAACTGTTCGATCTTGGACCGATTCTCGACGACTTGATTCGCGGACACGATGGGCGACGCCTCGCCAAGCGGCGCGAGCGTGTCGGCGTCGTACGCGCGCTCGTACACGCCGTCCCCGGCACGGTAAACGAGTCGCACGCGTCCGAATGCGCTACCGAGGTCGAACGTAGGTCCACCCGCCGGCTGGGTCGTCGGCATGGGGCCTTGGAGGGACACGGGCGTCGGCGGGATTTGCGACGCCGACGTGACGTTTTGATAGATCACACCGGGGCCTTGCTCGTCGGTTACCCAGAGATGCGTCTGGCCCGTAGAGGTGACGACGAGCTTGGCGTCGCGCACGTCGACCGACGAGGTCAGTCGAACGCCGTCGGTCCATTGGGCGCCGTCTGGTTGGAATGTTTTCACTTCGATCGAGCGGTCGTTCAACACACCCGCAAGCCCGACCCGCACCCCGTCGAACGAAAGCGTTAGACGCCGCGGGTCGATCTGCGCGAGCGATTGCGGAAGATCGGCGTGGATGCGCCACTGCCCTTGTTCGAACGAGAAGAGGACAAGGCTGGCATCTTTGAGCGCGTCGGTGGAGGCCGGGACGGGTTCGACGCCGGGAGTCGCGATCTCAAGCCCGTCGCGTGTGGAAGGGCTCGCGGTGGTGGAACGGAGCAGGTCTTCCCTCGCGGCCTTCGCGCCGCCCACGACCGCGCCGATCGCGTAGATGGTCTTATTCCTCTCCCCGCGCCCGGCCACGAGCACGACGCGCCCGCGCGCGGGCAACGGCAGGCCCGTGCGCGTCCCCGCGTCGGAGACCAGCAGCCACTGTCCGTTCTCCAGCGCGACCACCAGGTCTTCGTCGACCAGCGCGACCGACGTTAACCGCGCCGGTGTCGACGCGAGTGATCCCCACCGCTCGCCCGGCCCATACGCGCGACCCGTGAGGGTGGTCTTCGACGCGCGAAGCACCGTCGGGTCTGCCGGTGCGTCAGGGACCACCTCGGCGATCCAGAATTCGGACGAGTCGCCGGCGGTCAACAAGTTACGCGGCGCGACGGACGACTGTGCCAGCCCGACGCCCGGCAGGAAGCTGGCGAGCAGAAACAGGACACAGACCAAGCGTAAGACGACTGAGCGACAGTGAGAATTCAAGCGAGCGATCCCGTCCTTCCAACGTGTCCGACCGGCGACCGGGGTCCACCTTCGACTCGAACCCGAAACGATATCATAAACCACACTCTACGCCGCAGCGCGTCCGGACGCACCGTCAATTTCTATCGCGTTACTTCGGTGGCGCGTCACAGTCCCGGTCGATCTGCACGACCTCGCGGACGTCGTCGGTGATGGGGAACCGGATCGACTTGTCGTTCGGCACGCCGTTACGGCTCGACAGGATGTCGCGCAACTGCAAATTCAGCTTGGTACCGCTCTGCGGGAAGAAAATCTTAAAGTCCGTTGCAACTCTGGGGCGGGCGGACTCGCTCACGCCATCGATCGGCACGGGGCGGTGTTGGGCCAAGTACGCGCGGACGACGATGCGTCCTTCGAGGTCGAAATAAACCACGAGTTTCGGCAGCTTGGTCGCGCGGTCGTACCAGACCTCGCGCACCGGCACGCGACGGTCGACGGCAAATTTGGTCCAGAGGAACATGTACGCGTCGGCATCGTTGTTGAATCGCATGACCGGCTGCGGGTCGGTCGTGAAGTCGGTCGGGAGGTCCGACACCGCCAGCACTTCGACCAGCGCGTCCGGCCGGATCGGAACGTCGAGCGTGCACGGCTTACCGACATTCGCATGGTAGCCCCACCACATCGTCTCCAGCTCCGGCAAGACCTTCAGCCAGAACCGGTCGGCGGTGCTGCCCGCCTCGAAAATCGTGCCCGCGATATCCTTGTTCCCGATCAGCCGCAGCTCGCGCGGCTTGCGAAACAATAAATTCCCATCGCCGTTGACGAAGTGTGACTTGCCCTTGTCGTCCACGACCGTCGCCTCGAACGTGTGACGCGCCCAGAGCGAGCGAATCTTCGCGTGGTTCTGGTTGATCCGCCCCACCACGTCGACCATCGACTCCGTCGGCCCGAAATACGGCTTGGGGCGGTCCGTCGGTCCGGTTTTCGGAACGCATCCGATGAGAAACATGACGAGGCAGAGACCGCTAAGGAGCGAAGGCGCGAAGGGGACGCAACGGAATTTTTGTAGGAACAAGCCTGTTGTAACAATACTAAAACCAATTGATCTGTTCATTCGCCAATAAAACCCCGCATAGAACACGGCCTTCGCGTCCCCTTCGCGCCTTCGCTCCTTTGCGGTCTCTGCCCTGTCGATTAGAAATTTCAATCAAACCTCTTCGTTCAAAATCTCTGCCATCTGCGCGCTGACGTCGGCAACTTGCTGCTCGTCAAGTTTCGGGTTCAACAGGTCGAGCATGTCCTGCTTTCCACGGAAATGGAGCGACCAGATTTCACCTCCGGCCTCTGTGCGGCTGGATTCGTAGACGAGCAGGCGCTTACGCATCAGGACCAGCCCCAGCACGAATCGGAAGTTCAGCTTCGATGGTTCCGTGGCCTCGGCCAGTCGTTCGAACAGGCCGCAGAGGACTTCGTCGTCGACGAACAGTTTTTTCTTCACGCCGGGCATTGGCACGGTCGTCAGCCAGAACGCGATGACGCCCGTCCGGTCGAATGCGGGCCACGCGGGAAGCGAAATATCCAGTCGCTCGAACCCGACCGGCGTCTCGCGTAGCGCCGCCATCAGCTTCTCACCCGCGGCGACTTGCTCGCCGGTGACGAAACATCTCCCTTGCGGGCGACCGACGTCGTAATGCCCTGCTGACTTGGCGGGTGCTGAATTGGCCATGGGTTTCACAACTCCGATTCGAGACACCTGCGACGTGGACGATTACACCGGTTCGCCTTGGCGTTTTCAATGAGGAAGCGGTTGAGGCTATTCGACAATGAAGCAGCGAGCGTCCGAACCGCCAGGCCCTATTTTGAAGTGAACCGGCCGAGCACATTTAGGACAGTGCCCACGGTAACTCTGTCCGTCGGCGGATTTGTAGATGCGCTGGTAGACATTGCAACACGCGAACTTCACGCTCAGAAACGGGCGCGGCGTCGGCGTCGTGCCCGTGTCTTTGCCGGTCGACAGGCCGCGGATATCGAGTTTGTAGTCGCGTGGATCGGACATGGGGCTTGTGACGAATCGCCTGTCGGTCGGACTTTGCCGCACTTATTTTCCGTTCCCGTGGCGCGCCCAAATTCTCGGGCTGATGCGCTGGATAAGCAGCCCGGCGTGTGAGAGCAGTGTGCCGGTGGTCTGCTCGATCTTCTTACGGTCGTCGGCGTTGCTGAAGTCACTCAGGTTCACCTTCACGTTGTAGACCGCACAGCGCGCCGTCGCCATCGCCAGGTCGGCGCAGACGGCTAAGTCGGACAGAAGGTGATAGTTCACAAAGTTCACCACGCGGTCGCAGGTCCCCAGCACACCGACGGCCGTCGCGCCGACGGCTTCGGGGATGCGCACGCACGCGAGGAGCGCGGCGTTGAAGTTTCCGCGCCGTTCCGGGTCGGTCTCAGGCAACCGACGCGCCGCAGTCAGCGCGGTGAACGCGATCTGGTCTTCGACCATCAGTTGAAGCAGAAGTAGACGGGCGTTGTGGATTTCCTTCAACGCGATGGAAAGCTGCTCGCCGTAAGCTTCGAGTCCTTTTTTCCCGACAGAATAGTTGATGACCATCTCCCCCATCGACGCCGCCAACGCCCCGGTCAACGCCGCGACCGCGCCGCCCCCCGGCGTCGGTTGCTTCGCGGCGGCGGCGTTTAGAAATTCTGCGATCGTGGTCTGTTGGTCGAACATCTTCTTCCATTTTGCGGGGAACGGAGTTGTCTGCAACGTGACAACGTAACAATGCCTGCGTCGTGCGGCCCCGTCACGCTACAGATACTGCGACGCGACGCTGACGAACCGCTGGCGTGTTTCGTAAAGCGTCATGTCCAGAAGTTGACGCTCGTCGGGCGTGAGATTGTTCTGCGTCTTTTCATCGAGCACCGCGAGCATGTCGATGTTACGACGCGCCATGTCGAGGTCGACCATGCCCTCGCCCCCGCGCACGGCAATTTCACCGAGGTAAAGCAACACCTGCGTCATCATCTGCTGCACCATCGTCGCGAACGACGCCGGCGGGGCTTCACGGCGGCCGGTCGGCGCGCCTCCCGCGCCCGTCGACCCCGCCGACACCGGCGCGGGCTTCGCCTTGGCGGCGGCCTCGCGCTCGGCGAGCTTGCGCTTCTCCTCCTGTGCCTGTTTCTTCCAATCCGAATCGATCTGCAGCTCGGCCATCACGAATCTCCCTGTTCAACCGGCACGACTTCCGTACCTCACCCATACTAGCATCCTCGCGCGCCCGGCGGGAGGGGCGTCAGCAGTGGGCCGACGCATTTGGTTAAAGAGGAGCCGCCAAGGACGCCCAGAGCGCTAAAGATAAGACAGACAATACGGTGAGCCGCAGAGGACACGGAGAGGGAAGTGATAGGAAGAGGGAAGACTGGTTTTGACCCCAGATTCCAGGGTTTTTACGCCTTAAAAAAATCCATGTATGACACTCTTCCTGTCTCCTTATTCTCTGCGTTCTCTGCGGCTCCCGGTCTTTTCCCCTTGGCGTTTGCTTGGCGTCTTGGCGGCTCCCTGTGTTTCAGATGCGAAAGCCTTGGGCATCAATATCCACCAGTCGTCCGTTGCTCGACGTTTCCACTCATCGCCTGCACGATCGCAACCGAACCGCTGAGGCCAAGACGATCGGCCCCGGCTTCGATCATCGCCAGGGCCGTAGGCAAGTCCCGGATCGCGCCACTTGCTTTGATCTTCAGCGGGCCGGCATATTTTTTCATCAACCGGACGGCCTCGACGCTCGCCCCGCCGGCGGGGTGATAGCCGGTGCTGGTTTTAACAAAATCACACCCCGATTCCCGCGCCGCCCGGCACGCGATCGCGATCGCCTCCTCCCCGCCGTCCCGCCCGAATTTCATCAGCGCCGCCGACTCGATGATGACCTTCACCACGACGTCCCGCCGCGCGGCGCGGACCGCGCGGACGTATTCCAATAACTCTCCGCGGGCCGACTCGAAATCGTGCGAAAGTAAAAAGGGCAGGTGCGCGACGACGTCCAACTCGTCGGCCCCGTCCTTCACGCTCGACGTGCCTTCGATCGCCTTGCACACCGGCTTACTCGTACCGTGCGGAAAACCCGAGACCGCGCACGTCCGAACGCCCGACCCGGCCAATGCCCCGGCGACGTGCTTCACCCACGCCGGAGCGACGCAAACCGACGCGACGCCCAGCGTCCGTCCCTCGGCCACGACGGCGTCAATCTCGGCAACGAGCGCCTCAGGCTTCAGAATCGTGTGGTCAATTTTTCGCGCAAGTTCAATAGCCGTCATGACGTGAGAGTTTAACAGATTTTTCCAAATGTCGGCACGGGCGACGGCGCGTCGGTGTTCGCCGGACTTTCCCTCGCCCCGCCGTTCCCTAAAGTACGGGCATGACGTGTTCCGCGATCGTTTTACTGTCCGGCGGGCTCGACTCGGCGACGTGCCTGGCGCTGGCACGGGCAGAGGGCTACGCGCCCCTTTACACGATGGCGTTCGACTACGGGCAGCGCCACCGTTACGAACTACACTCCGCAGAACACCTGTCGCGCGCCGCCGGCGCGCGAGAGCACCGCGTCATGCGGATCGACCTGCGCCAGTTCGGCGGGAGTGCGCTCACGTCCTCGATCAACGTCCCCAAGGACCGCGACGAAGCCACGATGTCCCACGACATCCCCGTCACCTACGTCCCAGCGCGCAACACGATTTTTCTCAGCTACGCCCTCGCCTGGGCGGAGGTGCTCGACTGTGACCACGTCTTCATCGGCGTGAACGCCCTCGACTACAGCGGCTACCCGGACTGCCGGCCCGAGTTCATCGAAAGTTTCCAGCACACAGCGCGGCTGGGGACGAAACGAACGGGGTTCGTTGTCCACGCGCCATTGGTGCACTTGACCAAGGGGCAGATCATCCGCCGGGGGACGGAATTGGGCGTGGATTACGGCATGACGCACTCGTGTTACGACCCGACGCCCGCGGGTCTGGCGTGCGGGCGTTGCGATTCGTGTGTGCTGCGCAGGAACGGATTTCAAGAGGCCGGCGTAGCCGACCCGACGCGCTACGCGTGAGCTTGATTCAAGGAACGACCGGAAACACGAACGCCCCGCCGGGCCGTTCGATGCGTGTCATGGGCACGCCGTAGACGGGTGAGAGGATTTCCGCGCGAAGCACGTCGTCGCGCGACCCGGCGGCGACGATTTTCCCTTCATGCAGCACGATCAATCGGTCCGCGTAAGCCGCCGTCAGGTTAAGGTCGTGCGACGCCATGAGCACACCGATCGATTGCTCCTTAGTCAGCTTTTGTAGTAAACGCAATAACTCGACTTGATGTCGCAGGTCCAAAAACGTCGCCGGTTCGTCGAGCAGCATCGCGCGCGGCTCCTGTACAAGGCACCTGCCGACGAAGACGAGTTGACGCCGACCGCCGGACAGCTCGGACATTGGTCGGTTCAATACGTCGGTCAGGGACAGGTCCGAGGCGACCCGCCGCACGACTTCCTCGTCGCGTGACGACTCGACGCCGAACGCGCCCCAGTACGGCGAGCGCCCTAGCCGAAGCACGTCGACCACGCGGTCGCCGGGCGAGTGCGACGGAGCCTGCGGCAAATACGCGACCTGCCGGGCCAGATCCGCACGCGCCCAAGCTCTCAGCGACCGGCCCTGCCACGCCACTTCGCCATTCGTGTCAAGGAAGCCGGTGAGGGTTTTGATGAGCGTACTTTTTCCGCTGCCGTTCGGTCCGAGCAGCGCGACGAGTTCGCCGGGCGCGAGGTCTAGCGAGACGTCATCGAGCACGCGAAGCGGGCCGTACGCGAAGTGCAGAGATTGGGCGTGAAGTAGCGACATGGTCGAAGCCGATCTCGCTCGGGCGGGATCACCGGTCACGCGTGCTTCTCCACAACAGGAACATAAAAAATGGCGCGCCGAGCAGTCCCGTCAACACGCCGACCTGAAGCCACGTTTGCGCGAGCGACTCTCGCGCGAGCAGGCGAGATGCCGCGTCGGCGAGCGTGAGCAACGAAGCGCCCATCGCCGTTGCGACGGGGAGCAGTTTGCGGGCGTCGGTCCCAACGATCAGGCGCGCCAAGTGCGGGCAGACCAGTCCGACGAACCCGATCGGCCCGCTCACTGCAACCGCGCCGGCGGTCACGAGCGACGCGGTGACGAGCGCCACCCAGCGCAGCCGATGCACGTTCACGCCGAGCGATACCGCCTCGGCTTCGTCCAGTGACGCGACGTTCAGCTTGCCCGAGACGTACATCAGCACGACGAACCCGACGCCCACGACCGTACACGCCAGCCCGCGTTGTTGCGCCGTCAGCGCCGTCTGCAGTCCGCCGACCAGAAACGTCAGCTCTCCGCCGCTGGCGGCCAGTCCCATCGTGAGCGAGTGGATGAGCAGAAACAACGACCCGCAAAACGCGTTCACGATCACGCCCACGAGCACCAGTGTCACCGGATCGAGCCGCCCGCGCCTGCCCGCCAGTGTGAACACTACACCGACCGCGACCATCGCGCCTGCGAACGCAAACCCCTGTTGCCCCAGCGCCGCGGCTAAGTCGTTCAACATCGACACGCCCCCCGCGAGTACCGGCAGTCGCCACACGTACGCCGCGAGCGTCGCGCCACTGCTCACGCCCAGCAAATACGGGTCGGCCAACGGGTTTCGCAGCACCGTCTGGAACACCACCCCCGCCATGGCGAGCGCCGCGCCCACCAGCGACGCCATCAAAACCAGCTCGCGCCTGATCACAAAATTCGACGCCGTCGGAATCCCCACGCTCCCGCTCGACCCCACCAACAAACACGCCCCCGCGATCGCGAGCCACGCGAGCGCGCTCAATCCGACGGTCCACATCAAACTTTTCCAACTCCACCTTCGCATTCGACCTTTCGACATTCGTTCACGGCGCATGAATTAACTTCGCAAACGTCTCCGCCAAGTCGCCCACCCGCGCGCCGGGCTGCAGCGCGTACCAGTCGGTCACGACGTGCACGCGACCACTTTTCACCGCACGTAACTGCGCCATCGTCGCCCATGTCTGCTTCGCCCGATCCAGCACCTGTTGCGGCGCATCAGGCAGCAATTGAATGATGACGTCCGGGTCGAGCGCGACCAACTTTTCCGGATCGATGCTCGGCCACGGGTTATCTCCCCGAATCACATTCTCCCCGCCGGCGATGGTCAGAAGGTCGTCGACGAAATTGTCTCGACCGACCACATACACCGCCGTCTCATCACGACAGAGCAGCACGCGTTGTCTCGGAAATTTCGCGACACGCCTTTCGACTTCGTCGAGTGTCGATCGAATCCGCAAATTCAATTGACGCGCGAATTCGTCCTCGTCAATTGCTTCCCCGAGTTTCAATGACGTGCTGAAAATGTCATCGAGGCGATTGATTTGGACATTCACAAGCCGGATGCCCATCGAATCCGTCCGCTGCACAAACCCCGCAGGCAGTCGAGATGGTGCGACTTGAATCACCATCAGCGCCGGTCGCAGGCCTGCGATTTTTTCCCAGTCGGTCTGTTGATAGTCCCCGACGCGCGGCAGCCCCGCAGTCGCGTCGCGCGAGTCGTAGTTGCTGACGGCGACCAGATGATCCTTAGCCCCCATCGCGATCAGCAGGTCCGTCGCCGCGGGCACGAGCGACGCGACGGTGCCCGCGGGGCCCGTCGTCGCCTCTGTCGCGCGGTCGCAGGCGGCGGAGCCGATCAACCCGACGAGCACCGCGCACAGAGCCAAAATGCGTCTTGCGGCGGAATTGCCCGGTTCGGGCGCGGAACCGCACTTTACACGTTGACCCGTCACGCGCGCATGGTAGAGTTCACGGCGAGGTGTGTCAAAATCGCCCTGTTTTTCCGATGTCGCAAGGAGGCCTCCCGTGAGTACGTCCGATTCATTATTCACCCGCATCGGCAGGCTCTTCGGGCGCGGAGACGCCGACGGCGCGGAGACGCCGCTCATCCGCCAGGCCGACGCAAACGACCCGACGAGTCTGGCCACCACTACGGCCCGTCAATCGCGCCAGCGCTTCGTCATGCCTTGGGCCCGCCGGGACGCGCGGCTCGAAAACATGCAGCAGGGATTCGCGAACCTCACTGATATCCTCTCGTCCGTGCGCGATAATCTCGACACGCAGAACCGTCGGCAGGAGGAATTAATCTCACACCTGTCACGCCTGCCGGAACTTCTTAACGTCCTGCCCGACAGCGCACGCGTGCAGGAAGAAACGCTACGTGCGATTCACGAGACGATGGAACTTCAGAACGGCCAGCAAAAAAAGCTCGGTGACGTTCTCGAACGCATGAATCAAAACGACGGCAAGCACCGCGAACACCTCGACTCGATCCGCGAGCGGGTGGAGACGCTGCACGAGCAGGACGCGAAGATCGCCGAGAACCTGAATGGTGTGAGCGGCGCGCTTACGAGCGTCACCGAGACGTCGCGCAGCTCTGCGGAGGCGCTTCAAGGCTTGCGAGACAATCTGGGAGGGCGTGACAGCAAACTCGAAGACTTGCTCCAGGCGCATTCCAAGCGATTCACGCTCCTGCTCGTCACCGCCGTCATGCTGTCGATGAGCGCGCTCGTCGGCGTGGTCGTGGTGGCGTACATCATCCTGAGCGGCGCGGCGAAGTGACGCGTCAGACCGTTCACGCGACTGACCCTTCCAGCTCCCGGACCGCGTCGGGAATGGCGTCGATCACGTCGCGCGCCAGTACGCAGTGCTTGCCGAGCTTCTTCCCTGCAAGTTCTCCCGCCCGGCCGTGAAGGTGTGCGCCCAGGCACGCGGCATCGAACGGGGACATGCCCTGCCCGAGAAGCGATCCGATCATCCCGCTCATCACGTCGCCGGTGCCGGCTTTGGAAAGCGAACTGTCGCCGGTCGTGTTGATGAACGCGCGCCGGCCGTCGGTGATGACGGTGCGCCGACCTTTGAGAAGTACGACTTGGCCGAAGGCTTGGGCGGCGCGGGACGCGACGTCGAGTCGGCCGGCGTCGTCGGTGGGGACGTCACCTCCATCAAGGAGCGTCAGCAGGCGTTTCATCTCACCCGGATGCGGAGTGAGCACGGCACGGGCGACGAACGCCGTCGGCCACGTGGACCCCTCGGCCAGTATGTTCAGCGCGTCGGCGTCGACCACCATCGGCTTGTCACGCAGCGCGATCAACCGCTTCACCGCCGACCGCGCGACGCCACTTCGGCCTAGCCCCGGCCCGAGCACGACCGCGTCGGCGAGGCTTGCCGCAGTCAGCGACCTCGCGCTCAGCACCACGCCGATCGATTCCGGCGCGATACTCAAGCAAGCGTTCAGGTTCTGCGCCACTGTCGCGATCTGCACCAGGCCGCTTCCAAGACGCAATGCCGAAAGTCCGGCAAACGCCGGCGCACCGACCATGCCGACGCTCCCGCCGACGACCAGCACTCGGCCGAAGGTTCCCTTGTGTCCGTCATTCGATCGGGGCGGAAGTTTGGGCAGTCGCGTGACGCGGGTCATCGGTCAAGCGTCCAAAAATTGACTGTGTGTGATCGCATCTAGGTCGAGCGCACTGGTTCGGCCCCCCGCGAGTAGTACGTGCGCGAGGCCGGCCGTCATGGCAGCGTTGTCGGTGCAGAAGGCGCGGTCGGGGAAGAACACCGGAACGGTGAACGTCGAAAGCGCGCGTCGCAGGCCGTTGTTCGCGCTCACGCCCCCGCCGACGATCACGGAACGTGACCCGACGACGGACACGGCGCGTGAGATTTTTTTCAGCAGCACGTCGATACACGCCTCCTGAAACGCTGCCGCGACGTCGGTGATTTCCTGTTCCGTGGGCGCGGGGCGCTGCGGCTTGCCTGCGACACCGCGCACGTGATAGAGCACCGCAGTCTTTAGACCGCTGAAGGAAAAATCGAGCGACTCGCGCCCGAGCATTGAGCGCGGGAACCGGACGCGCGACGCGTCGCCGCGTGTCGCCAGCGCGTCAAGGACCGGCCCACCGGGATACCCCAATCCAAGAATGGCCGCGACCTTGTCGTACGCCTCGCCGACGGCGTCGTCGAGCGTGCTGCCGATCAGGTTAATGTCCGTCCATGAACGCACCGCGTACAGTGCCGTGTGCCCGCCGGAGCAAACTAATCCGACGGCGGGGAACTCAATCGGCAACGGGCCTTGCGCTATCCGCCCGAGAATCACGCTATACAGATGCGCGTGAACATGATCGACGCCGACGAGAGGCTTGCCCGTCGCCCAAGCGAGCGTCTTAGCTGCCGTCACACCGACGAGCAGCGAGCCGACCAGTCCCGGCCGATGCGCGACCGCGATCGCGTCGAGGTCACTCAAGCTGACGGATGCTTGTGAAAGCGCTTCGCGCAAAACGGGCAGAAGATTTTCGATGTGAGCGCGGCTGGCGATTTCCGGCACGACCCCGCGGTACTTCGCATGGAGATCGTATTGGGTCGCGATGACGTTGCTGAGCACCTCGCGTCCGTCGCGCACGACCGACGCAGCCGTCTCGTCACAGGTCGATTCGATTCCGAGGATCAATGCCATCTCTCGCATCCGGGTAACGTTCACGTCACAAAATCCGGCCCCGCTAAGGCGCGGGAGCGGTGGTCGGCGCGGTCGCCGGGAGCGCAGGAAGCGACGCGGGCAGCACGGGAAGTGACGCAGGAATCGACGCGGGGAGCGCGGGGAGCGACGTAGGTAGCGCTGGAAGCGACGCGGGTATCACAGGTAGTGACGCGGGGATCGCGTCGGATTCGATCGCGGGGTTGGTCGCGGGTGCGGTCGTCGGGCTCGGTTCGGGCGCGACCGCGCCCGTCGGCACAGTCGCCGGCGCGTCAGACGCCGGCGCTTCGGGGGCGTTGATGCTGG
>Ga0163144_10016033_pt1 | contig 15381 bp, 14 predicted proteins | sample OliLak19BULKMAT1_FD_123175 | JGI IMG/M metagenome (GOLD analysis project Ga0163144, IMG submission 123175) | Freshwater microbial mat bacterial communities from Lake Vanda, McMurdo Dry Valleys, Antarctica - Oligotrophic Lake LV.19.BULKMAT1 | ecosystem: Environmental > Aquatic > Freshwater >...
ATCGGCGGCACGGTTTCCAGGCCTTTTTCCCCCCAACGGGCAAAGTCGATCGTTTGCTCGGCTTCGTTGAGACTGGCGAGCGTCGCGGGGCCTAGCTCCGCGATGTCGCCGGGAATGGTGCCGGAGCCGAGGATGACTCCAAAGCGCGTCGGATCGATTTTTTCGCGATTGACCTGGGCGTCGGCCAGCGCCAGCTGCGATGCCGCGACGGCGAATTGAAAGCCTCGCACCATCTGATTGAGGCGCTTGCGGTCTTTCTTGTCGAGGAAATTGCGGGGCTCGAAGCCTTCGACCTCGCCGCCGATTTGGCAAGGCAACAACGACGCATCGAACGTGCGAATGCGCCGGATTCCGCTGCGCCGGGCGAGCATGGAATCGAAGAACGTCTGCTTGTCCAGGCCAATTGGCGTGACCAGACCCAAGCCGGTAATGACCACGCGGCCGGAAGGACTCACGTCTTTGCTCCCATGGCGACGATCTCGCGCGAGGACTTGCGGCGGCGCATGTCCTTGCGCGTCAGACCGAGCTTCGCGAGAATCGGTTCGCAGACTTCGTATAGGTAGGTTTCTTCGTCGAAGATGCGTAACTCTTTTACTTCCGTCATGCGCTGTTGCGAATCGGCAAGCATATGGACGGCCGGCATCGCGAAGGTATTGAAGACGCGCCGCAGCTGCTCCAGGGTCGCATCGCGATCGTCTTCGAGATAGAGGCTTACGAGACGGCGGAAGAAGTCCGCATGCGCGCGTTCGTCGATGGCCACCAGCTGCAAGGTGCGTTCCAATGCCGGGCAGCCTCCCTCGGCGTGGACGATCTTCTTCAGATTCTCGTAATGGATGGCCGTGGCCAACTCTTGAATCATCGTGTAACAGACCATGCCACGCGCGTTGTCGTAGGGAAGATTCCAATCGTAGCTGAAAACATTGGCCTCCAAGTCGGCCAGCTGCTCTTCGGATCGCGAACCGGAATGGAGAAGCCAATCCTCGAACGCCATGGAATGCTTGCATTCCTCGTAGCCCCAGTTGGCGAGCATCCACGACCGGCCGCGATTGGTACGCACCTGCGGGATGAGTTTCGCCAGGTAATCCGGCAGATACAACTCGACGGCGGAAAACGTCTCGAGCACGTCCGAGATCGATCTGGGCAACGATTTGTTGCATTCTTTCCAGGGAATATCATCTTTGATCGACCAGCGTCGTTTTTTCTCGGCCTTGTCAAAATAGTCGCGAAACAGTTGGTAAATACGCGCCAGGAGTTCCGGGCTTTCCTGTTTCAGCGGCGGCGGTGCTTCAGTGAGGTCTATCATGAGTGCAAGCTGCTTGGAAGGCGGATGAAGATTCGAGGGAGCAAATTGCGGTCCGGCGCTATTTTACCCGTCACGAGTATGTTGCACAGGGGGTTTTGCAGAAATGAAGCAACCAAGTCCGCGAATCGACCGGAAATCCAATAAACGTGTTAGAACCTGAAACATCCTGGCAAGCCACTGGCGCCATCAATCGAAGCCATGGAAGGGATGTCGAATCGTCGAATTTTCCACAACGCTTCCGAACCCAGCCCCTCCGAAGCCTACTGTTGAACGGTTATGCCGTTTTTTCCTCCCGGGAGGGGGCGGTACATCTTTCCTACCCTTCCCAAATCGTGGAAAGGCATTGCGGTCGGACGTGCTTTGCGCAAAAATGATTGAAGTTTTCAGGGCGACTTCTATTTGGCCTTCGCTCGTCCGCTTTCTTGATGCCGAGCTGGGATGGGCCGAACCGGCGCCGGAAACATGCGCGAATCAACGAATCCAAACCATAGCTGAGTTACCACTGGAGCGGCACATCCATGGCCAAGCAACGTGACGACCACGACCAGCCCCGAAAAAAGAAAGAAGAGCCGTCGGACATCCTGCCGCTCGACGATTTAGAAGTCGTCGAAGAGTTGGACGAGGTGGAGGAACTGACGGACGACGATCTTGTGGAGTTGGACGCGCCGCCGGCCAGGCCGACGCCGCCGCCCCTGGCGAAACCGGTAAGGCCGCCGCTCGCGAGTCCCGTGAGGCCGCCGCTGGCGAGTCCCGTAAGGCCGCCGCTGGCGACTCCCGTTAAGCCGCACCCGCTCGACGAACCCTCGGTGTCGACTTCCGGAATCCTCGGCAGAAAGAGAAACACGCCCAAACCGCCTGCCGACGAAGACGATCTGGAGGTACTGGAAGCCGCCGAAGCGAGTACCGAGGCGCCTGCGAAGAAACCGCCGCTGGACCCGAAGAAGACGAAAATCGCGCGAAGGGCGTCCGTGCCGACGATGCTGGCGCCCAGCGAGACCGACGAGGCCGCGCCGGCGCTGCCGAACCTGTCCCTGGATGACCCCAGCGCCGGGAAACCATCCGGCGCCGAAGAAGAAGAAGTGCTGGAGATCTTGGAGGCCGCTCCCGTCTCGGGTCAAGAGAGCGACGTTTTGGCGGCTGAATTCGCCAAGGACGGAGCGAAACCAGGGGATCATCCGGCCAGCGACGTGATCGACATTTTGGACGCGGAACCGGTCAGCACGGTGGAAGCCATGACCGAGTCGGGCGCGTCGCCTCAAGCGGAGAAGGCGTCCGATATCATTGAGATGACTTCCGACGTGTTGGAAGTGGAATCCGCGTCGTCGGCACGGGCGCCGGAGTCCGATGTCGTCGATCTTTTCGAGGAAGTCGGCGAAGCCGAGGAAATCGAAGAGGCGGCCCCCGCCAGCGAAGTCGTGGACCTTGCCGGAGAAGCGCTGGAACCCAGCGCCCGAGACTTGGCCTCCGATATCTTTTCCGCCGAGGACAGGGAACCGCACTCCGATGCGCGGCATAAGGCGGATGGGGACGACATTTTCTCCGCGGAATCCGTGGGCGGCGTGGCGTTTGACGACGAAGCGCCGTCCGCGAGCGCGAAAAAGGACGAAGACGTTCTCGACGATTCCGAAATGACCGCGATCGGTTCGTCGGCCGTGAATTGGGACGACGCCGAAGAATCCTCCGATGTGAAAGCCACGCACTCGATCAAGGGAATTCATGACCTGGATGCGACCATCGCCTTCGACGGCGATTTGGACAAGCCAAAGGCGCAACAAACGGGTGACGACCTCGTCACCATGGAGGACTTGGAGGAACTGACCGGTGACGATGCCGTTCCGCTTTCGGGAGTCGATCCCGTCGCCGAGGCGCTGGAGTCCGGCGTCAAGCTGGAAGCGTCGGCGGGCATGTCGAAACGCAAAATGAAACGCGAGGCCGAGGAAACCGAAGCGCTCGACGCCGAGGACATCGACATTGATTCCATCGAGGCGGCGGAATTTGGCGCGTCTTCGGTCGACCTGGGCGGCCCGCCGTCGAAAAAAGCAAAAGCGCACGACGAGGTCGAAGCGGTCTTCGATTCGGCGACGGAACTCGATGTTGCCGGTATGGATGCGGCCGAATTGGAGGAAGCGGAGGAGGTCGAGGCCGCGGAAGAAGTGGAAGCCGCCGAGGACATGGACGAGTTGCTGGAGGATCTGGACGAAGTCGAACCGGTGGCGGTCAAAGGCAAATCGAAGAAGTCGGCGGAAGAAGAGGCGGAGGATCTTCTGTTGGCCGACGACGATGAATCCGGCGCCGACTTGGACGACGCCGCAGCGCTCGAAGCGGCGGAGGAGGCAGTCGATTTCGACGATATCGAAGACGTGAAGCCGGCTAAGAAAGGCAAGAAGTCGAAAGTCGCGTTGCTCGATGACGAAGAGGAACTTCTGGACGAAGACGATGCGCCGCGCAGCAAGAAGAAGAAAAGGAAGGGCGGCGGCGACGATGACGATGGCGGCGGTGTCGCGACGCTGACGCGCAAACCGCCAAAACCGAAATACGGTCGCCGCTGGCTCGGCGGCATGTTTCTGGGCATCCTCTTGGCGGCGGGCGGCGCCGGAGCGGTTTGGTACTTCGCGCCGGATCTGCTCAATGAGATCCCGCAATCGCCCAACGCCAAGGGCAAGAGCCCGGCGGAACTCAAGGCCGACGCGGACCGCTTGAAGTCCGAGGGGGACGCCCTGCGCAACGAAGTCGCGACGACGAAGAAAGACGCCGACGACGCGAAGTCAAAGGCGGACAAGGCCGACGCGGACCTGAAGGCGGCCAAGGAATTGGCGGACGCCGATCTCAAAGCCCTCGACGTCAAATTCATGGATGCGGCCGGAAAGCTCAAGGACGCGGAGAGCACCATCCGCGGCGTCCATGCCGCGATGCTCAAGGAAATGTTGATCGACAAGGACGCCGCAGCCGACCCGAAGGTGCTTACGGCGGCCGTGCTGGGCCTGGGCGAGGAAAGCCGTGAATACAAACAGATCAACAAAATCCTCGAAGTAGGAAAGATCAAGGAGACTGGATCGAAGGGGCTTATAGCGCTCTTCGATCAGAAGAAAGCGGTGGACGAGGAATTGGGCGCCATCGCCAAGCTCCTGGCGGATGAGAAACTGAAGGAACCCGGCGCCAAGGGTGTCGCCGAATTGCTGGACCGCCGCAACATGCTGGCCAAGGATCGCGATAGCCTCAACACGCTTGTGAAGGACGCTTTCGATGTCCTGGTGAAAGGCAATATCGACGTGAAAGGCAGGACTCTCACTGCCAAGGATGATCCACGCAAGAATCTCGTGGAAGGCATTCTGTCCGCGCGCCTTCGCGGCGAATCGCCGCTCGCGATGCCTTTGACTTCGCTGGCGACCGGAGTCGCCGGCTTGCCGCTGGGTCTGGATCGGCTTCTGGCCAAGGGCATCGATACCGCGGCGCTGGCCGTCGAAGTCGAGTTCTTCCGCAAACGCGAACTGCTGATCGCCGGGCCCGAAAAGACCATCGATCTGCATTTGGTGCTCCTGCAAGATCGCACCCGGTCCGCGCCGGGAGAGATCGACGCGCCGATGCGGGAAGCGACCTGGCTTCTCTCCGAGAAGGCGAAATCGCCGACGGATTTGAAGGCGAAGTCGCATTACGTGCTGGGTTTGATCCAGCGTAATCAGGGCAAACTTAGTGAAGCGACCAAGTCTTTCGCGGCCGCGCTCGACCTGGCGAAGACCCTCAAGGATCCGGGGATGTGGGCGGAGCTCGTGGCCATCTCGCAGGCCGAGTTGACCGATCCGCACAAGTACTATATCCCTCGCGCCAATCAATTCGCCTCGCAAGGGAACTTCAAGAAGGCGATCGAGGAATTGGAAACCGGCCTCAAGGTCATGCCCAAAAATCCGCACCTCTTGCTGACCCGAGGCATCACGCGTCTGCAACAAGGCCGCGCGGCCGGGAAGGTTCCCGCCGAAGATGTGACTGCGATCCGCGACGATGCCGCCGCGGCGGCGAAGGCGCCGGCCATTCGACCGATGGCGACCTATGTCCTTGGCCTTCTGGAAGAAGACCAGAACCAAATCACCAAGGCGGAGGCCACGCTGCGGGAAGCTCTCTCCTATTTGAAGGATGCCAAGGACGGGGAAGCACGCGTCCAACGGGAACTTTTCCTCGCGGCCCTGAGCCGGGTTCTGCAACTGGACCGCTACGACGAGGAAGCGCCCGCTCCCAAGAAAGAAGAAGAAAAGAAGGTCGACGACAAGAAGGCCGACGACAAGGGCGCGAAGGATGCCAAGACGGAGGAGGTCAGCCGCCTCCAGCAAGAGTTGGCCGTCATCATGTTGGTCGCCTTCGTCCAACCGGACGTCGACGACGAAGAGGATCCCGCCGTCAAGGCGAGACTTCTGGAGAGCATCAAGCTGGCCGAGGAACTGATCGGCTCCGACAATCCCAAAATAAAGGGACAGGGATATATCCTCAAAGGCAAAGCCATCTCCAAGTTGGGCGACCGCAACGAAGGGCTTCGGCTTTATGTCAAGGGCGTGCAACTGATCAATCCGGGCAAGGCCGGCGAGGAGTTGAGCAAATTGGTCGAGGACCACCCCGCCATCAGCTACCCGGATTCGGCGGCGCGTCCGAATCGTTACACGGCCGAGGATCATTTCGGCCGCGGCCTGCACCACTACTGGTTCCACAATCACGCCGAGGCGGAAAAGTCGTTCCGCCAAGCGATTTACTGGTTCCGCGACGACGCCCGCTACCACTACTTCCTGGGACTGTCGCTATACGCGCAACGAGGCGACAAGATGGACGGCAAGAAGAAGTTCGCCGACGCGATCTACGCCTTCCAAATGGGTTCGAGGTTGGAGGCGAAGGATCTGCCCTCCGCGGACGACGTGAACCTGAGCCTGGAGCGCATTCAAGGACCGCTGCGTCAAATGATCAACGGCTATCGCCTTAGCGCGGTAACGGCGCCGATCACGGACGTATCGAGCAAGAAGTAGTAGCGAAGAAAGTATTCGAGACGGCGAGGGAATTTCCCTCGCCGTTTTCGTTTGCGCGTCGCGCTCTTTCAGCGTTTCGCGTTCAACAAGCGCTGAAACACGACAAAACCTGAAGTTCCGACGGCGCCCAGCGAGGCGAGCAGGGCCAAGTACAGCCCAAATCCGGCGCCATGAAAGGTGATGATGTCGATGACGCGCCAGAGTGTCGAAAGGGCCGACCAGCCGACAAAGGTCCAAAGGGCGAACTCAAAGAGAAACGATTGGCGCGCCGCGACGACGGTTACGAGAAATGCGATGACGCCCAAGGAAAGGAAGAACGAAAGAGACCCGCTGATTGTGGCGATGCCGATTGTGTAGTTGGAACTGAAGTCCGAGCCGCGCGAAGTCTGCCAAGGCATCAGGATCGAGAGAAGCAGGAGGACGATACAACCCAAGCCAACGGCAAGCACGATCACGGATGCCTTGCCAAGTCCGCTGCGACGGAAAAACCCCATCATGGCGACGAAGAAATCGACTTGCGGCGGCGGGGGCATGCCGGGCGGCGGCGGCGGCTTCGCCGTCGACTGTGGCGGTTTCGCGTCCGAGGAATCCGAAGCGAACTGAAACTCATTGAGATCCAAGTCGAAATTCTCGGACGAACCCTGCCCGACCAATTGTTCCAGTTCCGGATAGAGCGGCACATGAATCACGGCCGGACATTTGGGACAGCGAACGATTCGCCCCGCGTGATCGTCGGGCACCGTGCAGGCTTGTTTGCAATCGGGATTGGTGCAGGTTACCGAAATTGGCATGAGCGCGTGTGCTTTCGTTATTCCTTGGCGGATTGCAATGGCGGGAGGCTAAAGGCTTGGATTTCGGCGTTTCTCTCATGGTAGGAAAGCGACGCCGGCAAAGAAATCCAAGAATTGAGAAATCATAGTGGCGTTTTTGGGCGTGTTAGATTATGAAGGAAGGTGGAATTGTCTCACGGGGTTGTTGCCATGCGATGCCGCTCCGGTCACGCCGGTTTCTCGCTCATCGAACTTTTGGTGGTAATCGCCGTCATCGCGGTGTTGATCGCCCTGTTGGTGCCGGCCGTCCAAAAAGTTCGCGACGCGGCCGCGCGCACCCAATGTCAAAACAATATCCGCCAGCTTGGCATCGGCCTGCAAGCCCATCACGATGTCCACCGAAGGTTTCCGCCGGGCGGCAGCACCGCCGGCAACTTGAGTTACGTCTGCTACCTTTTGCCCTTCATCGAGCAAGAGTCGATCTATCGGCAAATGAACCGCGCCGTCCACTTCAATCAGGGCACCAATGGCCAGTTCCTGGTAAGCCGCATTCCCATTCTTCAGTGCCCCAGCGCGCCGCAGACGTTTAGCGCCATCCTTGGAATCGAATCTTACAAGTTGCAGCCGGCGCCCACGCTGCACTACATCGGAAATATGGGACCGCTTGGCGGAGTTTATCCTTTCTCGAAAACGCTGCAAGGCGGATTCGCCAGCGACGGCGTCCTCTTTCGCAATTCGCAAGTCAAGATCACGTCGATCACGGACGGCACCTCGAACACGATACTGCTCGGTGAGATGTCATGGAATCAAACGCAAGCCACCCATGGCTACCGCGCCTGGATGCGGGGTTGCGGAATTGAGGATTGCGTCAGTTCCCGCAACATCGCCAATTCGTTTCGATCCACCCCCTACAACGGCGTCGACAACTTCAACAACGTCAGCTTCGGAAGCGAGCACTCGGGCGGCGCCACGCTTTTGTTTTGCGATGCTTCCACTCGTTTCATTAGGGAAGACGTGAGCCTCACTGTGTTGATGAACGCGGCAAGCCGCGCGAGCGCGGACCTGCCGAACCTTGCGGATTGACCCGTCGCGTCGTTTAAGAGAATCCTTCGCCCGTCCCGAAGTCGTCGAAGAGTTCCTTGACCTCCGGGTCGTCTTTCAGGCTTCCGAATAGCCGCATCCAATGCGCGGTTTCCGCCGCCGCGGGTTTGTCTTGTCCGTGTTCGGAAACATCATTTTCGCCCGCGTCTTGCGGCGGCGGACGTTCCAGCCAATCCAAGAATGCATGACAATCGAGGGCACGCACGTTCCTGCGCCGCGCCGCTCTTTGCACGCGATGATCGCTCGACACCACCGTTAATTTCTTCGGATGGCGGTGCTCCTCGATCAATTCCTCCAGCAAATCATCCGCCTCCGCCCTGCCCTTGGCGAAACGAACTTGGATGCCGCGATGTTCTTGTTCGGGTGAGGCTCGACGCGGAGACCGGGCGGCGTCGAAGATCACCAGGACGTCGCCGGCCGCGTCGCCGTATTTGTCCGCGAGCAGATCGAGAATATGAACGCGTCCCTTTTCCAGCCCCTTTGCGGGCAGCGTTCCCTGGATCAGACCGAGTGCTCCCATCAGATTGTAGCCGTCAATTAGCCAGGAAAAAGGCACGGGATGCTCCGGTGAACCGCGAGAGACGCCTGTTCATTAAAGACTATCCGGAAGCAACGGTCAAACGACGGGAAGGAAGATCTGGCTGAACGCGAACAAAAAAAAGCGAGGCGTAGGCAATGCCCACGCCTCGACTCTATCGGAAACGGCCGAAGGAGCGGCCGATTACGGGGGACCAGCGATGTCGGAATCTTCGGGGTTTTCCTCCGTGGGCGAGCTCGGGACGCAGTAGTCCTCGCCGAGCCAGCGGCCGAGATCGATCAATCTGCAACGAGGGCTGCAGAAAGGCCAATCGGGCCATTCCTTCGGCCCCTGACGATCCATTTTGGAATCGCAGATCGGGCAATGTACTTTATCCATCGGAAAATCAGTCCTTGGACTTCGTGTTTTTTGTTGGGCTTGGGTTCTTCGGCTCGGAAGCGGCGCCCTTACTATCGGATTTCGCGGCGCCGCCGGAATCGGAAGTCGTTTCCTTGGGAGGGCTCGCTTTGGATTCGTCGGCCTTGGCGGCGCTTTTGTAACCTTCGGATCGATAATCGGTCTGATAAAACCCCGACCCCTTGAAGAGAATCGCCGCGCCCGTGCCGATCAGGCGTTCGAGCTTGGACTTGCCGCACTTGGGGCACTTCTTGAGCGGCTTCTCGGAAAAAGTCTGAAACTCCTCGAACAAATGCTGACAGGCGTTGCAGCGGTAATCGTAGGTTGGCATGGGTGGTCTCTCTTGTCTGTGTCGCGCTTTGGGGTTGGGGGCGATGGTTTGGTAGGGGAGGGGGCGAGCGCGAAACGAAAACGGGGGGTTAGGCGGGTTTGGAGGACACGATGACTTTCGCGGGCCGCATGACTCGATCATGGTTGAGGAATCCTTGTTCGAGCACCTGGAGGATCATGCCGGGCTCGACCTCATCGGTCGGCTGCTGCATGACGGCCTGATGCATGTTGGGGTCGAAGGCTTTGTCGTCGGCATCGATGCGCGTGATCTCGTGACGCTTGAGCATGTCCAGGAATTGGCTCTGCACCATCGCGACGCCCTGGACCAACGAACCGGTATCGCCTGCCTGCCGGGCGGCGGCGACGGCGCGGTCGAGATTGTCCAACACCGGCAAAAGATCGAGCACGAGCGGCGTGTACCAGTATTTCCGCTCCTGCTCGCGTTCGCGCTGGTTGCGCTTCTGATAGTTTTCGAATTCCGCCTTGCCGCGCAGCGCGAGATCGCGAAACTGATCGCGCTCCGCGGCTCGCTTGCGCAGAATCTCAATCTCCTCCGTGGAGTCGACATCCTCCGGCGGGGCGTTTGAAGGCGTGGTTTGTTCGTTCATGATAGTTTCCATTCTGGCGAGAAAGCGTATTGGGACCGGGGCCGACGCGCTCTATTACTCTTTCGAGGCCGGCGCGAAGAACTCCTTGACCTTCTCGAAAAAACTTTTTCGCTGCGACGAAACATGCTTCGCATCCAATTCCGCCAACTCCCGGTAAAGCTCCTCCTGCCGCTTGGTCAAATGCCGCGGCGTCTCGACCATCAACTGCACGAGCAGGTCGCCCGTATGATGGCCCCGAATGCTGGGGATTCCCTTGCCTCGCAGCGTGACCACTTCGCCGGATTGGATGCCGCCCTTGATCGTGTGCGGCACCGGGCCATCGAGGGTGGGCACGTCGATTTCTCCGCCCAGCGCCGCCTGGCTGGCGGTGATGGGCACCTGCACGATCAGATGCTCCCCTTCGCGGCGAAAGAAGGGATGCTCTTTGACATGGATTTCGATAATCAGATCGCCGCGCGGCGCGCCCGGCGCTCCCGACTCGCCTTCGCCCCGCATCGCGAAGCGAAAGCCGGTGTAGACGCCCGCCGGGATGTCGAACGAAAGCGTGCGCTGCGTCTTGACTCGGCCCTTGCCGTTACATTCCCCGCAGGGATTGGTGATGATGGCTCCCTTGCCGCCGCAGGTACGGCAGGTTTGCTGAATGCGAAAAAAGCCTTGGCTCATGAGAACCTGGCCGTGGCCCTTGCAGGTCTTGCATTGCGATGGACTGCTGCCGCGCTTGCTACCGGAGCCTTTGCATTCGCCGCAAAGTTCATGACGGGGGATGGTGATGCTCTTCGTCGCCCCCCGCGCCGCTTGGAGAAGGTCGATCTCCAGAGCGTAGCCGAGATCGTCGCCGGGTTCCGGGCCGCGACTCTTGCGTCCCCGACCACCAAGGATGCCCTCGAAAATGTCGCCAAAAGCGTCAAAAATGGAGGAGCCGCCGCCGAAATCGGGCATACCGACATTGGCGAGGCCCGCGTGGCCGTAACGATCGTAGACTTGTTTCTTTTGCGAGTCGGACAAAACCGCGTACGCTTCGGCAGCTTCCTTAAAGAGCAGTGAGGCTTCCTCGTCACCGACGTTGCGGTCCGGATGATATTTGAGCGCTAACTTCCGATAGGCCTTCTTGACGTCCTCATCGGAGGCAGCCTTCGCGACGCCGAGCACCTCGTAGAAATCCCGCTTGGTCATATCCGTTCGGCCCCGTCGGTCAAAATCGTTGCGGAAAGAGGATGATAATTTTTCTGACCAGTTGCAAAAACTTCTGACCCGGTGCGTTCAACTTCCTCCAAAGCTAGTCGGAGACAACCTGAGCATAGTAAAGCTCCTGCGACTTGTTCATTTCTTACGGCCGAAAACACGGCGACCTTCAATCGACCACCCCTCCGGCAATACTGGAGCCCCTTTATTGATCGCGTCCCATTCATCAGGAGTGACGTCCGCGACCAGGACTTGAAAGTCAATTCCTTCAATGTGCGGAGTGAAATCGACAGGCTCAGCACGAATCTCAGATGGCGCCGCAAGTAGTGCGTTGACTTCAACAAGTCGAATGACGTCCGCGGGGCATTGATCGGGCAAAAAAACGACTTCGCGAATTCCTGGGTCCGATGCCAAGTGCCTGTGAGCCAACCATTGAGCAAACGCTTCGCGGCTTATCCCGGGTTCCGGATCCTTTTCGCAAGCGCTATTTCGTTCATTCGCCGTGCGAATAATCCGAACTTGGTCCAATACGTCGAACCATTCATGATTCTCCAAACACGACAATTCCTGAATAAGTTGGGTCTTTTGCATGGCTTCCTCCCAAAAGTGCGCGGGGCCTAATCGGCCCCGCGCGACGATTCGGGCAATCCCTAGCGGATGGCGCCGGCAACCTTGTTGCGCGGCTCATCTTCGTCGATCTTCGTGATCATCACCTCGGTCGTCAGCATCAGGCTGGCGATGCTGGCGGCGTTTTGCAAAGCCGAGCGTGTGACCTTCGTGGGGTCGACGATGCCGGCCTTGTACATGTCGACGTACTCGCCGCTGTTGGCATCATAGCCGATGTTGCCGTTCTTTTCGCCGCGAGTTTTGACCTCGTCGGCGCAGACGGCGCCGTCCACACCGCTGTTCTCGGCGAGCGTGCGGATCGGCTTTTCGAGCGCGCGGGCCACGATCTCGGCGCCCGCCTTCTCGTCGCCCTTGAGCTTCTCGGCAAGCTGCTCGACGACCGCGATGCAGCGCACCAGAGCGACGCCGCCGCCGGGGAGGATGCCTTCGGCCACCGCGGCGCGCGTGGCGTGCAGAGCGTCTTCGACGCGTCCCTTCTTTTGCTTCATTTCGGCTTCGGTCGCGGCGCCGACGCGAAGAATCGCCACGCCGCCGGTCAGCTTGGCGAGACGTTCGGAGAACTTCTCCTTGTCGTATTCGCTTTCGGTCTGATCCATCTGGGCGCGAATCTGTTCGACGCGCTTCTTGATGGCGTCGCGCTTGCCGCCGCCGGAGACGATCGTGCAGCTTTCCTTCTCGACGCGAATAGTCTTGGCCGTGCCGAGTTGATCCAGCGTGATGTTCTCGAGCTTAAGGCCCAAGTCCTCGCTGATGAACTGGCCGCCGGTGAGGGTGGCGATGTCGCCCAGCATGGCTTTGCGGCGATCGCCGAAGCCGGGGGCCTTGACGGCGCACACATTCAAGATGCCGCGCAGACGATTGACGACGAGCGCGGCGAGCGCTTCGCTTTCAACATCCTCGGCGATGATGAGCAGGGGCTTGGCGGCTTGGGCGACCTTTTCCAGGAGGGGAAGCATGTCGCGCACGTTAGACAGCTTCTTCTCATAGATGAGGATGAGGGCGTCTTCCAGTTCCGACTTCATCTCCTGGGCGTTGGTGACGAAGTAAGGCGAGATATAGCCCTTGTCGAACTGCATGCCTTCGACGAAATCGAGACTGGTCTCGCTCGTCTTGCCTTCCTCGACGGTGATGACGCCGTCCTTGCCGACTTTTTCGAAGGCGTCGGCCATCATCTTGCCGATGATCGGATCGTGATTGGCGCTGATGGTCGCGACCTGCTCCATCTCTTCCTTTTTGGAGAGCTTCTTGGAGAGATTCTCCAGATGCGTGACGCATGCTTCGACGGCCATGTCGACGCCGCGTTTGACGGCCATCGGATTGGCGCCCGCGGTGATGTTGCGGAGGCCTTCCTGATAGATCGAAAGGGCCAGAATGGTGGCGGTGGTGGTGCCGTCGCCGGCGACGTCGCTGGTCTTCTGCGCGACGGCGTTGACGAGCTTGGCGCCCATGTTCTCGAAAGGATCGGGCAGATCGATTTCCTTGGACACGGTGACGCCGTCCTTGGTGACGGTGGGGCCGCCGAAGGACTTGTCGATGATGACGTTGCGGCCTGTCGGGCCGAGGGTGCTGCCGACCGCCTTGGCGAGTTTTTCAGCGCCGGCCAGAAGCTTTTTGCGGGCTTCGTCGGTGTAGAGTAGTTGCTTGGCCATAATTATTACGTCTCCTTGGTTTCTAGTCAGATATTCTTTCGAGTCAGCCGGACTTTGTTCGACGTGAAGTCGATGCTCATCCGGCAATCGGAAAGCAGGAGGACGCCTACTTGCGACATCTCACTTTGCGTAAGGTAAATGTCCACATGTTGTGTCGTCCCGAGAAACTTCACTTGGCCTTTGAAAATCAGGTTGTCGACCCAGCGCCCGTCAGCCAATTCCGTTTCTATTGTTCCGCCCAGTTCAAGACCGAGTTTTTCCGAGATTTTTGTCGGAATGCAAAGATATCCGGAAAAACCAGTGTCTATCAAAGCGCGAATCTTTATTCGTTGCTTGGAGCCGATGACTTCCAGATCGACCATGGGCAACATAGATCGGCTCCTACATCCGAACCGCAGGCCTGCCGTCCACACGACACATATAAAATCCGGATTTTGGCCATTTGGTTCGAAAGGCTCGCGATGCGTCGCCCGCATCGCGGCCCAATACGTATTCACCCGTCTCCATATTGATTGCGACGATCATCTCCGCCTTGTCAGGCATCAGTTCCTCTTGGATCTTGTCCAAAAAGGAATCAACGAGCCGGTCGAAATCCGTTCCTCGATTCACGCCTGCAACGCGGTTATTTGTCATCGCAACCTCGCTTAGAATTAGCCGCATTTATCTTCGCGACTTCATTCTAGCAGAACCTTACTTGACGACCTTCGCCAGGATATCGCCTTCGCGGAGGATCTTCACCTCGCGGCGTTCGACGGTGACGTCGTTGCCGGAGTATTTGCCGAAGATGACCTCATCGCCCTTGGCAACGCTGAGAGCGGCGCGTTCGCCGTTTTCCAACAGCTTGCCGGGGCCGACTGCGAGGATGCGGCCGCGTTGCGGCTTCTGCTTGGCGGAGTCCGGCAGGAGGATGCCTCCCGACGTCTTCTCTTCCGCTTCGAGGGGTTCGACGACGACGCGGTCATCGAGGGGACGAACCTTGATGGCGACTTCTTTTTCCTTGGCCATGGATAGGGATCCTTTCAAATCGTTGACTCGAATAAGTTTGGGAAAGCCGTGACGCTTTCACGTCACGGGATCGCTCCCGAACGAGGTTCGAGAGCGGGGGTTATTTTCGCTATGTGGGGTGCATTCGCCGGCGCGAATGGCCGGACTACATCATGCCGCCCATACCACCCATTCCTCCCATGCCACCCATCCCGCCCATGCCTCCCATTCCACCCATGCCGCCGCCGTCATGATCGTGGTGATGGTCGTGATCGTCCTTCTTGTCCTTGGAGGGCAAGTCGACGACGAGGGACTCGGTGGTGAGCAGGAGACAGGCTACCGAGGCGCCGTTTTGCAGGGCGCTGCGCGTCACCTTGACGGGGTCGACGATGCCGGCCTTGCGCAGGTCGCAATAGACCAGGTTGAGGGCGTCGAAGCCGTAGTTCTTTTCCTTGGAACGACGGATGTTGTTGACGACGACGGTGCCGTCGACGCCGGCGTTCTCCGCGATGTAACGACAGGGCATTTCCATGACGTTGCGCAGGCAGCGAACGCCGAGCTTCTCATCGCCTTGCAAAGTTTCCTCGAACTTGTCGAGAACCTTGCGAGCTTGCAAGAGGGCCACGCCGCCGCCGGGGACGATGCCTTCCGCGATCGCGGCGCGGGTGGCATGCAGGGCATCTTCGTAAAGGGCCTTGCGTTCCTTCATTTCGGTTTCGGTGGCGGCTCCGACTTTGAGCTGCGCCACGCCGCCGGCCAGCTTGGCCAGACGTTCTTGCAGTTTCTCCTGGTCGTATTCGCTGTCGGTGGTGCCGATCTCGCGGCGGATCATCTCGACGCGGCCTTCGAGCGCCTTCTTATCGCCGGCGCCTTCGGTGATCGTCGTGTTC
>Ga0163144_10016035_pt1 | contig 15380 bp, 13 predicted proteins | sample OliLak19BULKMAT1_FD_123175 | JGI IMG/M metagenome (GOLD analysis project Ga0163144, IMG submission 123175) | Freshwater microbial mat bacterial communities from Lake Vanda, McMurdo Dry Valleys, Antarctica - Oligotrophic Lake LV.19.BULKMAT1 | ecosystem: Environmental > Aquatic > Freshwater >...
GTTGTAAACAATCAATTACACGCCACACTTATGCGCATCAGTGCCGATGCCAAAGTCATTTTCTTCGATGAAGTAGCCATCCGTCAATGTTTCACATTCACCCGCGTACTAGCCGTTATCACCGCCACCGGTCCCGCTGAACTTACTGGCACCATAAAAGACCAAAGAGGCAAACCTATTTCCGAAGTCACCGTCACCATTCCTGCGCTCTCCACCGAAATTTCCACCAACACACAAGGTAATTTCACCACCGGCAGAATCCCCTCTGGAACTTACCAAATCACTTGCACAAAAAACGGCTTCCAATCACAAACCCTCACAATCCACATCAACAAAGGGGTATCAAAAAATATCGAAGTTATCCTCCATTCAGGCTAAACAATTCACAGCCAATTCAGGAAACCGCTTTAAAGTTTGGCTGAACTTCAGATATTCAAATCAGTAGGCTAAAACTAAATCTACATATCAACACTCTAGGTAATTATTAGAAACTTATATTCGCTTCTAGTAATTAAATACATATTGTCTATGAGGATATTTTTACTCGCTACAGCATTGTTTTTTTCTTCTGTTCTTAGTTCGCAAGAGTGCGGTATTATTTATGTTACACCTGCGGGAGCATCAAGCGGAGTTGCAGGCACTAGAGCCACACCGGCTAACCTCAATTATGGTTTAAGTTTGGTAAATGTAAACAACAGCAGGCTTTGGTTAGCTGCGGGTACTTATAATTTGATACAGCCACTTCAACTTATAAGTAACGTGACAATTGAGGGTGGATTTGATGCTACAACTTGGGTAAAATCGAATGCCACACCATCCATACTTTCAAAAGATGCTAGCAATGTTATTCCTGCTCCTGCAAATGCTCTGGGAGCTATAATTGGTTCAAATGTTAGTGGTTTTCGTCTGCAAGATTTAGTCATTCAAGTAGCAGCCGCAACCACAGCTCAAACTTCAGTTTATGGAATTTATTTAAGTGCTTGTAGCAACTATAATATTGTAAGATGCAATGTAACTACTGGAGCTGCCGGAGCTGGAGTGGCAGGCGCATTAGGTGCAGCAGGAAATGCGGGAGATGTTGGTGGCAATGGAGTGCCCGCTGGAAATGAGCAAACAAGCCCCAATGCAGGTGGCGCAGGTGGCGCAGGGGGGAATAATGGTGGCAATGGTGGCACAATGGGACGATGGGCTGGATTTGCACCATCTACAGGTATTGTAGGCGGTGGACTTTGTGCTGGAGCATCTGGCGCACCCGGAAATGGAGGCACAGGTCCGAATTGCGGATGTGGATTATTTGGAAATAGTAACAACAATAGTTGCGGTGGTTCTGCACCTACAGCCGGGGGTAATGGAGGTGCCGGAACAGTGGGCACTGCAGGAACTGTAGGACCTCAGGGTTCGGTAGTAGGTGCATATTTTGTTGCTGGCGCTTCAGGAGCAGTTGGCATTGACGGGGGGACAGGATGTGGCGGTGGCGGTGGCGGTGGTGGCGGTGGAAGACAACAACCTGGTTCTGACAATACTGGCGGTAGTGGCGGTGGTGGAGGTGGTGGTGGCTTCGGTGGCGTAGGTGGACAAGGCGGCAGTGGCGGTGGTAGTGCATTTGCAGTTTTTTTGTTTAATAATGGTGTGGGAGGAAATATAAGAGATTGCGCATTGAACCCGGGTGCAGGTGGTGCAGGAGGCGCAGGAGGCGCAGGAGGCGCAGGTGGTGGTGGTGGCACAGGTGGTAATGGCGGAACAGGATTTGGATGTGCAACTAGCGTGGGTGCACGCGGTGGTAATGGAGGAACAGGTGGTGCAGGAGGTATAGGCGGTGTAGGTGCAACAGGTTTAAGTATTCCTTTAAGTGAAAATGGCGGCACCAACGTTACGCAACAAAACATAGTATCTGTACCGGGAAATCCTCCTGTTATTAATGTTACAAATCGCGGTTGCATTAATGCAGAAGTAACTTTCTCTTCACCCGCTCCGGGCAATTGGACTTTTGGCGCAAATGCTGTTCCTGCAACCGCTACAGGTGGTGGACCGCATCAAGTTGTTTACACCGCACTAGGCAGAAAAACAATTCAATTTGCAGGAACTGATTTCATAGAGTTTGTAGATATTTTCAATAACACGTTAACGCTGCCTTCTCTATCGGCTCAAAATCCTAATCACTTCACAGGCTGCCCCGATTCATTTTCAACTTCTTTAGTTGGCTCTTTGTATGAATGGGATTTTGGGGCAAACACTTTACCTCAATTGGCATCGGGCGTAAGCCTTAGCAAAGCAGGAACGGTATTTTTAACTCCTGGTAATCATGTAGTGAAAGTTTGGGTAACAACAGCTTGCTGCGGCAGAGTTTATGATTCGTTAGTGGTGAATGTGCAAGTAAGTAGTTTGAATATAAATCTTGCGGCAAGCAGTTCAAACGTGTGTGCAGGAACCAATGTAACCTTCACGGCTTCACCAAATACTTATGTCAATTATCGTTTCTTTTTGAATGGCACAGAAGTGCAAAATTCTCCTTCAACAATATTTAGCTCCAATACACTTACCAATAATGACACAGTATATGTGATTGCATTTGATGGTAGTTGTTTTACAAATATTTCAACACCAGTTATAATGACAGTGAATCCTATTCCAACTGTTACGCTTACAAGTTCGGATGCCGATAATACAATTTGCGCAAGCCAGAGTATCACCTTTACAGCAGCTCCTGCTGGATACACACAATATGTATTTTCCGATAATGGAAATGTAGTTCAAACATCGGCAAGCAACACATACACAATTACAACATTGGCTTCACCAAACAGCATCTCGGTTAGTGCTACAAATGCGGGTTGTGCGAGTGCGCCAAGCAGTGCTATAGTTACTACTGTAATACCCGCGCCAGCAGCAACACTCGCCAGCAGCGATGCAAATGATTCAATTTGTGCAGGTGATAATATCACATTCACGGCTTCACCTTCGGGTTATACAAACTATGAGTTTTTTATAAATGGTATTTCTGCGCAAAGCAGTGCAGGCAATACTATTTCATCAATACTTCTGCCAAATGGCGCACAGGTATATGTTATTCCAACTAATCAGAGTTGTTTGGGTGCGCAAAGCAACAATATCACAACTGCTGTGATTCCTATTCCATCTGTAACACTGGCAGTAGATGACAATGATGTTTGTGCAGGTGAGGTGGTTACTTTCACTGCTTCACCTTCGGGTTATTCATCTTACGATTTTCAGAATAGTAATGCTTCGGTTCAAAATACGTCTTCAAACATTTTTATCACTGCATCATTACAACCTGGCAACAGTATTACTGTAATACCATCAAACTTTGGCTGCACAGGTGTAGCAAGCAATGCAGAGAGTGTTACAATTAATCCTTCTCCAACAGTAAGTGCAGGCAATGATTTTGCAGTGTGTGTAGATGCAGCAGATATTACGCTCACAGGATTTTCGCCTGCCGGAGCAACATGGATTGGAACGGGAATTACAAATGCAAGTGGCACTTTTAGTCCTACGCTTGCAGGAGTTGGTACACACGCTTTGGCTTTAGCTTTTACTGCAAATAATTGCACAGGGCGCGATACTTTAATTGCTACCGTAAATGCTTTGCCCAATGCAAGCGCAGGGAGTGATGTGAGTATTTGTGCAGGTGAAAGTACATTGCTTGCAGCAAGCGGTGGTGTGGGTTATGCTTGGAGTCCCGCAACTGATTTGAGTGCTACAAATACAGCAAGCACATCTGCAAATCCTACTTCAACAAATACTTACACTGTAGTAGTTACTGATGCAAACAATTGCAGCGCAAGCAGCAGTGTTACTGTTACTGTGAATGAAAATCCTATTGCATCATTTACTGTAACTGGCAATTGCGAATCCGCTCCAATTGTAATCTCCAATAACTCTACACCCGTTAGCAATACCTATCAATGGAATTTTGGTAATGGCGCAACATCAACAGATGTAGTGCCTAATTTTACGTACCAGAGTGATGGAACTTACACTGTAACTTTGGTAGCAACTTTAGGCAGTTGCAGCACTACTACAACCCAGCAGGTTACTATTCAACCATTCCCAAGTGCTAATTTCTCTGCGCTTCCATTGGTTGCGGTGCAAGGCGAAGAGCCTGTTGCATTTACAAATGAATCAAGTGATGCTACTACATTTGTTTGGAACTTTGGCGATAACAATAGCTCTACTGTTGAGAACCCTTCACATATTTATCTGGTTACGGGAGTTTATACAGTTCAACTGATTGCTGCATCTCAATTTGGTTGTGTAGATACAATTACCCGTTCCCAATACATTAATGTGATTGAAAGAAGTTCAATATTTATTCCAAATCTGTTTAGTCCAAATGGGGATGGTAGCAATGAATTTTTCCAAGTGATTGCAAAGGGAGTTGTTCGTTTTGACATGAGTATTTTCAATCGTTGGGGTGAAGAGGTTTTTCAATCCTTTGATACTAATCAAGCGTGGGATGGTTACTACAATGGTAAACTATGCCTGCCAGGAGTTTATACTTACACCATCAAGCTGCTTTATGCCAATGGCAGAAATGAGAAAAAGAAAGGCTCGATTATGTTGTTGAGATAGAGGAATGGATACGGATTCTTGCATTTGTAATTTCATTGTATATTCACAAAATGAAAACATTGATATTTCAACTGCCAGAAACAGTTGATATTACAGATAAGGAAGCGGCTACTGCTTTTGCAGCACAACTCTATAAAATAGGAAAACTTTCACTTGGACAAGCATCCGAACTTGCGGGATATTCTAAGCGAACATTTATGGAATTACTTGGTAATTACGGTGTGTCGGTTTTAAATCAATCTGTTGATGAATTAGATAGTGATATTGAGAATGCCAAGAACTATAATATCTGATACAAGCTGTTTAATTCTGCTCGAAAAGATTGGTGAATTAGAAATTCTACATGCTCTTTTTGGTGAAGTTTTAATTACCTCAAAAGTGGCGGAAGAGTTTGGAATGGATTTGCCGGAATGGATAAAAATTAGGGATGCGTCCAATCAAACTATTATTGAAATCTTAGAGAGTTCAGTTGATCAAGGTGAGGCAAGTTCAATTGCATTGGCATTTGAATACCTTGATTCGCTATTAATTTTAGATGATTTGAAGGCTCGAAAATTAGCTTATAGTTTAGGTTTGAAAATTACTGGTACAATCGGTGTGCTGATAAATGGGAAACACAAAGGATTGTTTGAGTCTGCACAAGAAATAATTGAAAAAATCAGGCAAACAAACTTTCATATATCTGTAGAATTAGAAACAAAACTCTTAGAAAAGTAAATAATGAAGTTCGGAACTAAAGTAATTCATGCTGGTCAGCATCCTGACCCAACAACTGGAGCCATCATGACTCCGATTTATCAAACATCTACTTACGCTCAAGAAAGCCCGGGGAACCATAAGGGATTTGCTTATGCGCGCGGCAAGAATCCTACGCGTTTGGCATTAGAGAAAAATATTGCGGCATTAGAAAATGGAAAGCATTGCTTGTGTTTCAGTAGTGGCATGGGTGCAACAGATGCTGTAATAAAAATGCTGCGTCCGGGAGATGAGGTGATAACAGGTGATGATTTGTATGGCGGCAGCTACCGCATGTTTGAAATGGTTTTTGCGCATTTCGGCATTAAGTTTCATTACATTAATTTGAGTGATGTTGAAAATATTAAGCCGCTTATCAATGAAAAAACAAAACTGCTTTGGGTAGAAACACCTACCAACCCAACCATGCAAATTGTGGACATTGAAGCCTGTGCAAAAATTGCCAAGTCAAATAATTTGATGCTTGCTGTGGACAATACTTTTGCGTCTCCTTATTTGCAAAATCCGCTGGATTTGGGGGCTGATATTGTGATGCACTCCGCAACAAAATATTTGGGCGGACATAGCGATGTAATTATGGGCACTTTGATTGTGAATGACGATGCGCTATATCAAAAGTTAGCTTTTATTCATAATTCATGTGGTGCTGTGCCTGGACCAATGGATTCTTTTTTGGTGTTGCGCGGTATCAAAACTTTGCACTTAAGAATGGAACGACATTGTTCAAATGGAGAAAAGATTGCTTACTATCTGCAATCACATCCACGTATCGAAAAGGTGTATTGGCCCGGCTTTGAAACTCATCCCAATCATGCCATTGCAAAAAAACAAATGCGTGGTTATGGTGGCATGATTTCTATCGTTTTTAAAGATAAATCTGTGGAAGAAACTTTCCGAATAGCTTCCTCTTTTAAAGTTTTTACACTTGCTGAATCATTGGGTGGCGTTGAAAGTTTAGTGAATCATCCGGCAACAATGACACATGCCTCGGTACCCAAAACCGAGCGTGAAAAAGTAGGTGTAGTAGATAATCTTTTACGCTTTAGTGTAGGTGTTGAAGACATTGAAGATTTGCTAGAAGATTTGAAGCAAGCATTGAGTTAATTTGTTTGGTGAACACAAATCGTAAATTTCTTCTTGTAACATCTTTGATTGTATTTGTTGTATTGCTTGCAATTGAACTCGTAAGCAGAAATATTCTCAACAACAAATACAACCGAGCTTTTGACAGCTCCATTATTCAACGCAATAAATATTTTGACAGTGATGGATTAAAGCCCAATGCAAGCGCAGTTGTTTGGGGCAAAAATTTCACTACTGATAAGTTTGGTTTTCGCAGTACAGGTAAACCTTTCGACAAGAAGAAAAAGACATGGTTGTTTATTGGCGATAGCGTAACACAAGGTGTTGGGGTAGATGATTCTTCTACTTATGTTTCATTAATTGCAGAGTCGCTTGATTCTATGAATGTGCTTAACTGTTCTATGATAGGTTGGAGTGTTTATGATTACAGGAATGTTGTTGAGTCTTTGCTCGCTGATTCAAGCAATCCACTCAACATTTCAAAAATTACAATTGCTTGGTGTTTGAATGATTTATATGGAAAAGCAAAAGCTAGCGATTTGCCTGCGGTTGGTAACAAAGGTTTCATCAGCGTTGCTAGTTTTTTTTTACAAAAGCATTATGCTACTTATCGTTTGGTGAAGTTGTATGCCACTCAAAATTCCGATCATTACTTCAGGTATGATGAACAGTTTTATGAGCCAGGTAGCCACTTGCTGGATGCTGCGCTTGAAACCACGAATTTTATTCTCAAAACATGTTTAGAGAAAGATATTGAAATACAAGTTTTATCTTTTCCGTATCGCTCAGTTTTAGAAAAAGATAATGCAGAGGAAACCATCTCTGAAATGAAATTCATTAGCCTTACTTCAGAAATTCAATCATCCGCAAAAAGTATTCCTGCTAAAGATTTGTATTTATTTTCTGATGAAATTCACTTCTCATCACTCGGACATCATATTATTGCACCTATTATTTTTACTCACAAACAATAAGCAGCTACAATTTTAACTTATGATAAAGAACAATTGGACAATAGAAGAAATAAGTGAAATATACCACAGCCCTGTGATGGAATTAATTTTTCGCGCAGCAACTGTGCACCACGAATATCAAGCAACGGGCGAGGTGCAAGTTTGCACTTTGCTTTCAGTAAAAACGGGAGGCTGCTCTGAGGACTGCGCTTACTGTCCGCAAGCTGCGCGTTACAATACTGGCATTGAAGCACACAAGTTGATGAAATATGAAGAGGTAGTGGATAAAGCTTTGATAGCAAAAGAAAGCGGTAGCACACGCTTTTGCATGGGTGCAGCTTGGCGCGATGTGAAAGACAATTCTGATTTTGACAAAGTAATTGACATGGTGAAAGGTGTAAATGCCCTTGGCTTAGAGGTTTGTTGCACACTTGGCATGTTGAACGAGCACCAAGCGCAGCGTTTGAAAGAAGCTGGATTATACGCTTACAATCACAACCTAGATACTGGCGAAGAACATTACGACAAAGTAATAACCACACGCACTTATAAAGACCGTCTGCAAACATTGGATAATGTAGAAAAGGCTGGTATCAGTGTTTGTTGTGGTGGTATTATTGGCTTAGGCGAAGCAGACGAAGACAGAATTAAGTTGTTGCATACACTTGCTACCCGCGAAAAACATCCTGAAAGTGTTCCGGTGAATGCCTTGGTAGCAGTGGAGGGAACGCCACTTGAAGGAAATCAGAAAGTAGATATTTGGGAAATGGTGCGCATGATTGCCACTGCACGAATTTTGATGCCTAAGGCAATGGTGCGTCTTAGTGCTGGCAGAAATGAAATGAATGTGGAGCAGCAAGCTTTGTGCTTTATGGCTGGTGCCAATTCTATCTTTACTGGCGAAAAATTATTGACCACACCTAACCCTGATTTTGGTGAGGATAAAGCAATGTTTAAAAAGTTGGGATTGAAGCCAAGAGCCTCATTTAAAGTAGAGCAGGAAGAGCTTGTGTCATAGAATTTACTGATAATGATAGCGGCAAGAAGCAATAACAATTTCGCTGTCGTTAATTGTGTATATCAGCCTATGTTCATCGTTAATTCTTCTGCTCCAAAACCCTTTGTATGAGAACTTCAGTGCTTCTGGTTTACCAATTCCCGCGAAGGGCGTTTTCTGAATATCGGCAATTAATTCAATGATTTTCTTTAATAACTTCAAATCGTTCTTTGCCCAGTACGCTAAATCCTCAAATGCAGTAGATTCAAAAAGTACATCTCTCATTAAGCTATTTTTTTCAGATTCAAATTATCAACTCGAACAAGTTTCTCGCGCTTTTTGATATTTTTCATTGATTTCAGAAGACGATTGTGATTAGCTTCACTAGCCATCAGATAAGATGTATCATCGGGGTCAGTTTCAATTGTTAGTTTTATTTTTTTCCCTTTAAACAATGCCTTTACATAATCTAAAAATTCTGACGATAGTTGATCTGCATCAATGTGTTGAGTAAAGTTCATTTTGAAATATTTGATGTAAAGTTAATTTTTTTCATTCACTAACTAAATAGAGGATAAGCTAAGTTTTTAGTCATGAGCAATTCCGTTAATCAATATATTCTTCAAAAAATAAATGAGAGAAAACAAGCCGATAACTTTCGCGCCTTGAGGGTTAAGCATGGTTTAATAGATTTTTATTCCAACGATTATTTAGGTTTTGCAAGAAACAGTGAGTTATCTGCAAAGATTGATTTAGAAATTAGAAATCAAAAATCTGAAATTAGAAACGGCTCAACGGGTTCACGATTACTCTCTGGCAATAACGATTTTGTAGTTGAAATAGAGAAACAACTTGCCGCATTCCATGATGCAGATTGCGCTTTGCTTTTTAATTCGGGTTACGATGCAAATTTGGGGGTGTTAGCATCCCTTCCTTACAAAGGTGCTACTATCTTTTATGATGAATTAGTTCATGCAAGTATGCATGATGGAATGCGATTGAGTAAGGCAGAGAAAATTGCTTTCAAACATAATGATGTGCACGACTTGGAGGCTAAATTGCAACAGCATTCCGGATTGAAATTTATCGCTATTGAAGCTTTGTATTCTATGGATGGAGATGAGGCAGCATTGAATGAAATAGTTGCGCTAGCAAAAAGGTATGATGTAGCTATCATATTAGATGAAGCGCATAGCAACGGTATTTTAGGATTGAGAGGGGAGGGGAAGGCTCAAGCAGAGGAACTACATAAGAATGTTTTTATTCGTATTCACACATTTGGCAAAGCGCTGGGTGCGCATGGTGCTGTAGTGCTTTGCAATGCAGACACCAAAGATTTTCTTATCAACTATTGTCGCCCGTTTATTTTTAGCACAGCATTGCCGCTGCACTCATTAGCGGCAATTAAAGTAGCTTATGAATATGTTGCTAAAGCAACAGTTGAGCGCAAGCAGTTGGCTGATAATGTTGCGCTTTTTAAACAATACTTTTCAAACTTTAAATTGTTTGAACTTCTAAAAAGTAACAGCCCCATTCAGTGTTTAGTAAAGCAAGGAAATGGAGAAATAAAAGCCATGGCTGAAAAGATTCAATGTGCAGGGTTTGATGTGCGTGCTATTTTGCCGCCTACCGTGCCTTTGGGCAAAGAGCGAATTAGAATTTGCTTGCACAGTTTCAACACTAAACAAGAAATAACAGGGCTTGCGCAAACAATAAACAACCTTAATTAGAACAAATTCAATCAGATAATTTTATTTGCACCCGCTTATGCTTTATCAAACAACATACCACAACAAACCGCTTGCCCAATATTCTTTTCTAGTAACAGGTGGTGCTGGTTTTATCGGCTCGCATATTGTGGAGTATTTATTAAAGTTTGGCGCAAAAAAAGTTCGTGTACTCGATAACCTTTTAACTGGTAGAAAAGAGAACGTGGACTTGTTTCTATCAAATCCGGCTTATGAGTTTATTGATGGAAGTATCACCAACAAGGCTACTTGCGACAAGGCTTTGGTTGGCATTGATTTTGTTACCCATCAGGCTGCACTTGGCTCTGTGCCTCGCTCCGTAGCAAACCCGCAGGATACTCATCTCAATAATGTGGATGGTTTTTTAAATATTTTAATTGCTGCACGCGATGCTGGCGTTAAGAAATTTGTGTACGCATCATCTTCGAGTGTGTATGGAGATGAACCCAATTTACCTAAAGTTGAAAATCGAATTGGAAGTCCGCTTTCGCCTTATGCAGTGAGCAAGTACACCAATGAATTGTATGCAAAAGTGTTTCACACAAATTACGGAATGCCGGTTGTGGGTTTGCGTTACTTCAACATATTTGGTCCACGCCAAGACCCCAATGGACAATACGCTGCGGTGATTCCGCTTTTTGTAGAGGGTATTTTAGAGAACAAACCCGTTTACGTAAATGGTGATGGTGAACAAACCCGCGATTTTACTTTTGTTGAAAATGCTGTGCAGGCAAACATCAAAGCATTTTTTAGTAGTGATGAAGCCAATGCGGAAGTTTTTAATATTGCTTTTAGCGAAAGTTTTTCTGTAAACACGCTTTTCTTTTCTATTCAAGAATTGTTACAGTCAAATCATCAGCCAACTTATCGCGAGCCCCGTCAGGGAGATATTCCACATTCATTAGCTGATATTTCTAAAGCAAAAAGAATTTTGGGTTACGACCCTAAATTCAGTTTCAAAGATGGTTTGAAACTGACTGTTGAGTATTTTACAAAGTAAAATCTTGCTTACTTTTTTGAGGATAATTTAAAAAGCAATACCACAACAATGGCTGTAACAATTTGCGCAGCTATAGTTTCTACCGTTGGAAAAATGCCAAGCAATTCAAATTTTGGAATAGGCAGATAATGCACATCTAGCAAACCTGTTTCCTGAAAGGCACTTGTGCCTTTGCCTGCAAGTACAACTGCCAACACACTCATCATTACTGACGATATTTTGAATAGTTTTTGAATAGGCAATTTTGCAGAGAACTTCAAGGTGATAAATGCAAGCAACACTACAATTAAAAATGCAACTACAAAACCCACTCCCAGTGCAACTGTTTGGGTTCCCTTGCTCTCAATATTTAGTGCCGAAAGAAACAGCACACTCTCAAAAACTTCGCGAAACACAACGAAAAAAGCAATGCCTGCAAGCCCAAGTGCATTACCGTTTCCGGCAGCAGACTTCACTAAATTTCCAACATACTTTTTCCAGTTTTCGGCATTCGATTTGCCATGAAGCCAAAAGCCGATATACAGCAACATGGCAACTGCTGTTAACGAAATCACTCCTTCTAGCACTTCGATATTTGCAAAACCAATGGTTAATAATTTTTCGCTTAAAAACCATAAACCGAAACCGATTAGAATAGCAATCACCCACCCTGTATGAACAAATTTCTTTTGATGACGCAAGTCGGCTTTGTTTAATACTGCCAGAATTGCCATGATGACTAAGAAAGCCTCTAAGCCTTCGCGAAGCAGGATGGCAAGTGTCATCCAAAACGCCATTAAAAAGGAATATTCCTTTTTGTCTAATTCTTTTTCGGCATCTAAAATGGAGACTTTAGCGGTTTCAACAGCTGCTTCAACTTTGGTTTCTTCAGCCTGATTTTTTATCAAAGTTCTCACCAGCATCATTTCTTTTTCTAATCGCTCGGCAAGTTCAGCATTGGCAGATTTTAAAGGAGTTTCAACTGCTTCCACGCCTTCTAAGTAGGCACTTGCCGCCAATGCCTGCGCTGTTTTATAATCTGCGTTTTTGTAGGCAGCCAAAGCATCGTCTAAGTGTTTGGCAGCAATATTTAGAAATGCATTATTTGCTTGTGATGGTTGTTGATGTCTAAGGGCAGCAATGTCAGTTTCGCTAAGTTGATATTTAGCCTCTAGTTCTGCTTCACTTAACGAAGCGATTTCTGCCAGTGAGATATTTGCAATGGCTTTTGATTCAGTCGGTTTTTTGTTATGCCGAAGCGACAATACATAAAACGCAACGTCCCATACTTCTTTATCGCTAAGCGTTGGGTGGGCTTTCATCCCCGTGCCTTGAATGCCCAAGCGAACTGTATTGAACACTGCAAACGGACTCAGTTCTTGCATTCGTTCTGCATCATGAAAATTGCGCGGTGCTGGTTTCAAGTCTTCGCCTTCTTTGCCATCGCCAAAACCTTTATCTCCATGACATTTTACACATTCTGCGGTAAATACTTTTGCGCCTTTTGTTATATCAGGATAGGCTGTTGGCGAAGTAGATACCTTGCCAATTCTGATAAATTCTTTTTTCAAAAACACAGCAGCGGCAGCCACTTGTTTGGCATCTTTCTTTTGTTGCACATCAGCAAATAATGCACGCACTTTTGTGCCATAAAGGGCAGTGTCTGATGCAGAAAGTGTTGCTGAAAAGTCATTGTAAAATGTGAGAATATTTTCTGCAAATTCATGCATTTCTTCATACTCTGCTTCATTGATAACCTTTCCATCTTTCACTGCGTGCACGTAGTCTCCCTCTATGTAGCTAAGCGCATGAATCAATGCGCGGGCTTTTTCATCAGCAGCAAAAGCATAAACATTTAAAAGCAGTGTAATAAGAAATAGGAAAGTATGCTTCAAGCTATATTTTTTAGTTAGGGGCGGCAAATGAAACAGTTTTAGCTATTCATAACTATGATTTAAGTCAATTGTTTTTTGCAAGCAGTTGTTTTTTACAAAAAGGTTACAAAAGCAAGGGCTTCTGGCTCAAATTTCCCTTTTTCAATCCTTCTTCTTTTTCACTGTTTTATAAAGCAGCGATAAGTCCATATAGGCTTTAAGCATATCCATATTGTTGAAATAAAGTTGCCCCAGCGCGCAATACACCAAACCCAGATAGGCATTCATGGTAATAATGCGCTGCGCCTCTCGCTCAGAGCCAAGCATCGCCAGAGCCCCTTCGTTTTGTTGTTGTTTTTCGCGAGCTTGGAAACACAGCGTATAATAATCGCGCACGTCCTCATACACCACCGTAAGCGAAGGATGCGACACCGACAGATTTTGCAATTTTTTGCTCAGCGTGCTAATTGCTTGAACGCGTTGTTCATAAGTGCCACGCAAAAAAAGGTTTCTTTTTTTGGGAAAAATAGCCACCTCTTCCGCTGTGTTTTCAGGAAAAAGATACCGCACTTTGCCCTCCCATTCAGGCAACTTTTTATCCAATTGCTTGATAGCTTCCACAAATCTCTGCGTACTAGATTTGTAGCTAGCTTTTTTGCCAATCCACTTAATGTTTAAGTCGCTGTATGAGGTATAAAATGGAAAGAAGCTGTTACTTATAGGCACAATTTGCGGATGGGTGCTGCCTCTAAGTTTATCCATGCTATCCGTCAGAAACTGATAAGCATTCACGTGACTTAGGCGGGTTTGAACCTCAAAAGTGTTTTGTAGTAAACGATGCGCTGCGCTCATAATTTGTTGTTTTTATTTAGACTGAATAATCTAGTATTACTTTACAAACATAAAATGTATATTGATTTTATCTAGATACATTTTATAAATATATTATTAAACTAGATTTAATCTTTTACAATTTTACAAAAATAATGTTTTATAAAATTTAGTTTAGAATAACTTACTTAATAAAACATTGTATTTGATTAAATCTAGAAGTATTTTACATAAATAAAATAATATTTGAATAAATCTATAGCTATTTTATAAATATAAAACTATTATAGATTATATCGAACATAGTTTTACGAATATAAATTATGTTTAGATTTTGTTAGCCGATTATACAAGCGCGCAGATTGCCTCAAAAATCTTCCATACTTGAACAGTTGAACTTTTACTTATTGTTGAATTTATTAAGCGAATGTGCGACCAAGAGATGTGCAATTGTGCAAGCTCCATTGGCTATGGCTGAGGGCTTTGGGTTTTTGTAATTAAAAAAATAGTATAATTATGTGCTTAGTAAGCAATAAGATGAATTTATTAAAGTGTTCTAAATGAGTATAAAAGCCTCCATAACAGCCGTTTCTAGTTATCTGCCCGATTTTGTTTTAACCAACAAAATTTTAGAAAGCATGGTGGACACCAACGATGATTGGATTTTCAGCCGAACAGGAATAAGGGAGCGAAGAATTTTAAAAGGGGAAGGAAAAGGCACCTCTGAAATGGCTGTTCCGGCTGTTAAAAAAATACTGGCAGAAAAGAATCTTTCGCCCGATGATATTGATTTACTGATTTGCTGCACCGCTACACCCGACCATGTTTTTCCAGCAACGGCAAATATTATCAGCGATAAATGCGGCATCAAAAAGGCTTTTAGTTTTGATATAAACGCTGCCTGCTCGGGTTTTTTGTATGGCTTGGCAACGGCATCTAAGTTTATACAAAGCGGTATGTATAAAAAGGTAATTCTGGTGGGTGCCGATAAAATGTCGGCTATCATAGACTACGAAGACCGGCAAACTTGTGTGATTTTTGGCGATGCGGCTGCCGCAGTTTTGTTAGAGCCTTCCACTTCTGGTTATGGAATAATTGACGAAGTGCTGCAAAGTGATGGCTCGGGCTTTCAATACCTGCATCAAAAGGCTGGTGGCTCTGCCTTTCCCCCAACGGTTGAAACCGTTGAAAATAAAGAGCATTTTGTGCATCAAGAAGGCAAATCGGTGTTTAAAGTTGCCGTAAATAAAGTAACCGAATGTGTGGAAGCCGTGATGCAGCGCAATGGTATTACTAAAGATGATGTAGATTGGTTTGTGCCACATCAGGCAAACATTCGCATCATTGAATCGGTAAACGAACGCATCGGTTTCGACCCAGCAAAAGTTACCGTCAACATTCAAAAATACGGCAACACTACCAATGCCACCATCCCGCTGTGTTTAGATGAATGGAAAGATAAATTCAAAAAAGGAGACAAAATCATTTTGGCAACATTTGGTGGAGGCTTCACTTGGGGCGCAATTTATTTAGAATGGGCTATATGATTTTTAACCTTCCAGAATTCCA
>Ga0163144_10016036_pt1 | contig 15380 bp, 12 predicted proteins | sample OliLak19BULKMAT1_FD_123175 | JGI IMG/M metagenome (GOLD analysis project Ga0163144, IMG submission 123175) | Freshwater microbial mat bacterial communities from Lake Vanda, McMurdo Dry Valleys, Antarctica - Oligotrophic Lake LV.19.BULKMAT1 | ecosystem: Environmental > Aquatic > Freshwater >...
AGAAGCGCAGGCGGGCTAAGTCGAAGAAGCCGCGCACGAGGGAAGGAACGCCCGCGTCGAGCGAGCCGTAGGACTCAAGCGTCACGGTCGTCGCCGGGATCGTCGCCTTGGCGCGCGTGCCCTCCTGGCCGCTCGCGTCCACGGCCGAGACTTCATACAGACGGCCCGAGCCTAAGGTGAAGGACGGGTCGGAGAGGATCGGAGTGGAAAGGAGCCCCTGGTGCATCGGCACGCCGTCGCGGTAGACGCGGTAGCCGACGGCGTCGGGGCTGGGGCTCAGCCAGGTCAAGGACGCGCCCAGGCCTTCTTCAATAAACACACTGAAACTCGGGGGCGCGGGCGGCGGAAGGTTGAGCGTGAAGGTGACTGTGGAGGAAGCGACATTGCCCGCCAGGTCGCGGGCGGTGACGCACCTCGATTCGCGCGGCCGGAAACGCGGCCTTGAGCAGGCGCAGCGAGGGCGTCAGCAGCAGGAGGTTCCCGAGCCTCGCGTCGTGGCGCACCGCGAGGACGCGTCGAACCTTGGAGGCATCGGCCGGCCCCTCGTGCCGCCGGGGGGCCGGCAGCAGCCTGAGCAAGGTGCCGCGCAGGGCGGCCTTGCCCCGCGTCTCGAGCGATTTGCCGAGGTCCTTGAGCCTCACCGGGTGATTCTACTGTATAATCGCGCGATGAGCTTTGTAAGCCTGCGAACTGAGCATTCGGTCACCACCTTAAGGCTCGAGCGTCCCGAGGCGCTCAACGCGATGTCCGAAGTCATGGCCCGCGACTTCGCGGCGGCCGTCAAGCGCGCGGCGCACGAGCATTCGAAGGTCGTCGTGGTCGAGGCGGCCGGCGCCGCGTTCTCCGCGGGCGGCGATCTCGCCTTCATCGAAAAAAACACGAAGCGCCCCAAGGCGTCCCTCTCCAAGGTCATGCGGCGCTTCTACGGCGACTTCTTGTCGATCCGCGCCCTGCCGCAGGTGACGATCGCCAAGATTCACGGCACGGCGGTCGGAGCGGGGCTCTGCCTGGCGCTCGCGTGCGACCTGCGCGTCGCGGCGGCGGGGGCCAAGCTCAGCTTCAACTTCGTGCGCCTGGGCCTGAACCCCGGCATGGCCGCCTGGCCGCTGGCGCGCGCGGCCCTGGGCGACGCGCGCGCGCGCGAGCTCCTGTTCACGGGCCGACTGTTCTCGGGGTGCGATCTCCACGCCTGGGGCGGAGCCTCCGATTCGGCGACGACATCCGAGGGGCTCGACGAAATCTGCGCCTCGCTCGCGCGGCGGGTGGCCGAGGGCTCGGCCGACAGCCTGCGCCTGCTGAAAGCGGAGACTCTTCTGGCCGGCGATCTCGCGCCCTACCTCGCGCACGAGGCGAAGGGCCAGGCGCGCACGTTCAAGGGCGCGGATTTAGCCGAGGGCCTTCTCGCGATCCGCGAGCGGCGCGCGCCTAAGTTTTCTTAGCCCTCGCGTAAGGCGGCGAGAAACACCTCGCCGTACTCGACCCACTTCTTGGGCCCGACGCCGGTCACCGTGCGCATCTCGCCTTCGTCCTTCGGCATGCGAGACGCCATCTCCATCAAGGTCTTGTCGTGGAACACGAGGTAGGGCGGCACGTGCCGCGCGTCGGCGAGCTTCTTGCGCAGCGCCTTGAGCTTCGAAAACAGCGAGTTTCCGGCCGACGTGGACTCGTAATCCGACGGCGCGCGCGAGCCGAAGGACATCTTTTTGGGCGCCGCCACTTGCGGCGACGCGCCGACGGGGTCGAGGCCGGCGCACGCGTCGCATGAGCCGACGCATGCGGGCATGTCCTCGCCCAGGTGCTTCGCCATCGTTTGATGGCGGCACGAACGCCGGTCGATCGTGCGGAACATCTCTCTCGCGCGGTTTCGGTGCGCCTCGGCGAGCGTTGCGTCGAGATCGGAGACGAGCCGCTCGTAGCTCATGACATCCGCCCACGAGTAGAACAGCACGCAGTCGCTGGGCGCGCCGTCGCGTCCCGCGCGCCCGACCTCCTGCACGTAGTTCTCGACCGAGCGGGGCATGTCGCGGTGGATCACGAAGCGCACGTCCGGCTTGTCGATGCCCATGCCGAACGCGACGGTCGCGACGATGACGTCGGCGTCGTCGCGCTTGAAGGCATTTTGCACGTGCTCGCGCTGGACGTTGTCCATCCCGGCGTGATAGGCGAGCGCTTTGACGCCGCGGCCGGATAGGAATTCGGCCATGGACTCGACCGATTTACGCGACAAGCAGTAGACGATCCCGCTTTGCCCCTTTCGGCCCAGCACGAGGCGAAGAATCGAGTTCTTCGTGTCGTTGACGGTTCCGGGCCTCGGCGCCGCTTTTTCGCCGGTCTTAAGGTAGGCGGAGAGATGCAGATTAGGCCTGAAGAAGGATCCCCGCAGCCTCAAAGGGGCGTCCATCGCGAGCTGCTCGACGACGTCGTTGACCACTTGGGGCGTGGCGGTCGCCGTCAGGGCCAGGATCGGCACGCCATACTTCGCCTTCAAGCCTTTCAGGTTTCTATACGCCGGCCGGAAATCATGCCCCCACTGGCTGATGCAATGCGCCTCGTCGACCGCGATCATCGCGAGCTTGGCGCCGCTCAAGGCGGCGCCGGCTCCCGCTTCCAACCCCTCGGGAGCGGCATACACGAGCTCGTAGTCGCCGCGCTGGAGGCCCTCGATGCGCTCGCGGCGTTCGTCGGGCGTGAGGCTCGAGTTCAGGAAGGTCGCCTTCAGGCCGACGGAGACCGCCGCGTCCACCTGGTCCTTCATGAGCGAGATCAGCGGGCTCACTACCAGCGTGACGCCTTTTAAAAGCCGCGCGGGGATTTGGTACGTGAGCGACTTGCCCGCGCCCGTGGGCATGACGCCGATGCAGTCCCGTCCGCCCATGACGGCGTCGATGATCTCCCGCTGCCCCGGACGGAAGGACGGGTAATTGAAGACGTCTTTGAGCACCTGCTCGGGGGTCATGCCGGTATCGTACTACTGTACGACGGTCGTGTCACGCGGATTTGACGCGTTCGTCTTGCGCGCCGAATGGTCCGTCCGAGACGACACCTTTATACTGGAGCCATGCACGAGCCCCGGCCTTGGCGCACGATCTGGATCTCCGACATTCATCTCGGCACGCGCGACTGTAAAGCCGCGTATCTGCTCGAGTTCCTCAAGTACAACGACTCGGAGACGCTGTACCTCGTGGGCGACATCGTCGACGGCTGGCGCCTCAAGAGCTCCTGGCACTTCTGGAATCAGCTCCACAACGACGTCGTGCAAAAAATCCTGCGCAAGGCCCGCAGAGGCACCAAAGTAATCCTCGTGCCGGGAAACCACGACGAGGCCCTGCGCGACTTCGCGGGCGCCCACTTCGGCGGGGTGGAGGTCGCGCTCGAGGCCGTGCACGAGACCGCCGACGGCAAGCGCCTGCTGATCGTCCACGGCGACCAATTCGACGGCGTCGTGCGCCACGCGCGCGCGATCGCGATGCTCGGCGTGTGGGCCTATGACGTCGCGCTGCGGGTCAATCATTGGTTCAACCTCGGACGCCGGGTGCTCGGAATGCCCTATTGGTCTCTGTCGGCCTATCTCAAGCACAAGGTCAAGAACGCGGTCGAGTTCATCGCGAGCTACGAGACCGAGATGATCGCGGAGACGAAGCGCCGCGGCCTCGACGGCGTCGTGTGCGGCCATATCCATCACGCCGAGATTCGCATGTCGGACGGCGTGCTCTACTGCAACGACGGGGACTGGGTGGAGAGCTGCACGGCCCTGGCGGAGGACTTCACGGGCAAGCTGTCCATCATTCGGTGGGCCGAGGTCCGCGCGGACCGGCTTGAGGAGGTCGCGGCATGAGCAAGAAAATCCTTATCCTGCACGCGTCGGTCGGAGCGGGCCATACTCAGGCCGCGAAGGCCGTCGCCGCCGCGCTGGCAATGGAGGCGCCGGACGCGAACGTGATGACGGTCGACGCGCTGGCACTCGCTCGCCCCTTGTTCAAGCGCGCGTATGGCGACGGCTATCTAAAACTCATCGAGAAGGCCCCCTCCTTGTTCGGCATGCTCTTCGACTACACCGACCGCGCTCCCAAGGGGAAGAGCCTGGGCGACGGCCTCCGGCGCGCCGTTCAGCGCTGGGGCGCGAATCACCTGGCCGCGCTCGTGGAGAGCGGAGGCTGGGATGTGGTCGTGCACACGCATTTTCTCGCGCCCGAGCTGGTCTCGGCGCTTCGCCGCCGCGGACGCATGTCGGCGCCGCAGTTGACCGTCGTCACAGACTATGACGCGCACCGCATCTGGGCGCACGATCCGACCGAGCTCTACTGCGTGGCTTCCCCCGTCGCGGCGGCGTCCCTGCGCGCGCACGGCGTGCCCGCGTCGCGTATCGAGGTGACCGGCATCCCCGTGATGCCCGCGTTCTCCTCCCCCGTCAATCGCGAGGCGGCGCTCCGGAGCTTTGGGCTCGCGGGCGAGCGCCCCGTGGTGATCCAGGCCTCGGGCGGGCACGGCATCGGCCCCGTAGAGGAGACTTACCGCGCGCTTCTCGCCGCGAGCGAGCCGATGGAGCTCGTTGTCGTGTGCGGCCGCAACGAGGCCGCGCGCAAGAGCTTGGCCGCGATCCGCCCTCCGGCGCGTCACCGCGTCAAGGTTCTCGGCTTTACGGACCGCATGCGCGAGCTGATGTCCGTCGCGGACCTGCTCGTGACAAAGCCCGGCGGCCTGACGGTCAGCGAGGCGCTCGCTTGCGGCCTGCCGATGGCGCTCATCAGCCCGATTCCGGGCCAGGAGTTCCGCAACTCTGATTATCTGCTCGAGAACGGCGCGGCCGTGAAGGCGAACTCGCCCTCCGTCTTGACCGTCAAGGTCGAGGCGCTCCTGACGTCCGAGACCAGGCTCGCGGAGATGCGGCGCAAGGCCAAGGCGCTCGGACGTCCGCGCGCCGCCTTCACGGTCGCCCGGCGCGCGATGGAGCTCGCCCGGGGGCGCTTCGCGGCCGAGTCGCGCGCTGATGAACCGCTCGCCGCGGCCGAAGTCCCGTTCCTGATCAGCCACTGGGCGATCCCCGGCCTGCGCGCTTAGCGCTGGGTCCAAGGGCCTGACTCTGGGATAGGACTTTAAATTCGCTTTTGTCACGCGCCCTTTACACGCCGCACATGCCCATACGAGGCTCCGCTGTTATCATCGGTCGCATGAAACGAACGCTGATCGCGCTCCTGATCCTCAATTCCTTCCCGACCCCGGCCCTCGCGCAGGTCGTGCGCGTCGCCGGTCCCGTTCGGATGTCGATCACGGTCCCCGCGCTCTCCGCGGCGCCGGCTGGGCTCTCGGGCCCGGCATTGACGCTCTCGGCACCCTCTCTTTCGCCGTCGGCCATGCTGGCACCCGTTCCTGTTCTCGCCGTACCCGTCGCTCTCGCCGTTTCTCCCTTGATAACCCCGGCGCCCGCCGCGGCGAAGAAGCCCGAGCCTCAGCCCCAGGGAGCCCTCGCCGTCGCCAAAACGGCAGCCGCCTCCGCGGCCGAGATGACGTCCAACCCCGGTTCGGCCGAAGGCGAACGCTCGCGCGGCGGTTTCTTCGACGGCTCCGTGTCTAGGCCGTCCATCGTCTCCGCCGTCCCCCCGTCAAGGCTCTGGGCCGCGCTCCGCGCGCCGGTCCGGGCGTCGTTTGTTTCCTCCGGCCGTCCGACGCCGCCCGTTCCTCCCGCGGCCGCTCCGCGGCTTGCCGCCTTTCTCGGCGGCACGTTCCTCGCCCAGGTCGCGAGCAACGCGCTGCAAGTCACGATGCCGCTGTTGATCCTCCAGCTCACGGGCTCGGGCGCTGTCGCCGCATTCGCGGCGACGCTTTCCTCTCTAATCGACGCGGCCGGCACGATCCTCGGCGGCCGCCTCATCGACCGCTTCGGCTCGAAGCCGGTGCTCATCGCGACGACGCTTGCTCGCGGCGCGGCCGTCGCGGCCTTGCCGATCGCGATGGGGGCCGGACTGACGATGCCGCTCGTGCTCGGCGCGTACGCGGTCGAGTCTCTCGCGCGCGGCGCCGCGGATACCGCGCGCAACACTTTGCCGTCGGAGCTCGCGGGTCGGGACATAGGGCTGTTGAAGAGCATTTTGTCGAAGAATCAGAGCTTCTTCGAGGCCGGCGGCATCGCCGGTCCTTTCCTCGCCGGCGCCTTGATCGCGGGCGCGGGCGGCGCGGCCGGGACGGGTGCTTTATGGCTCGCGCCGGTCGTGTTCGCGGGCGTGGCTGTCGCCTATCTAGGGCTGTCCCGCCGCTCCGTCTCGCCGGCGGCCGTCGCGGCGCCTTCAGCGCCCATCGCTTCCGAGCGCGCTCTCGACGGCTGGATGAAATGGGCGCTGGTTGCGACCGCGCTGCTGACGCTTTATCCATTAAAGGGTGTGCTGCCGGCGATCTTCGCCACGAGCGTTCTTCATAATCCCGCGTCGGCGGCATGGCTCGTTGGACTGTTCGGGGTAGGTGGTTTGATCGGTTCTATTATCTACGGCCGCGCAGAGGCCAAATCCGTCCTCAAGACTTGGTTGTTTGTCGGGGCCCTCGGGACGGTCACCCTCGCCGTCGCCTTTCTTCCCGGTTCGTTCATCCCCGCCGCCCTCGGAGTGCTCGTCTTTTCAGCGGCGAACGTCGCGGCCCGTCTTTCCTTAAACGCGGCTCTTCAAGCCCGCGCTTCCGAGGGAAAGGCCGGCGCCTCAGTCGGCGCCGCCCGCTTCACCGCGAACCTGTCTTCTTTAACGGTCCGTTTCCTCGCGGGCCTCGCCTTCGCGGCGGCTCTGGCTCCCGCGGCGTCATTCTGGCTCATCGGCGGCGGCATCTTGACCGTCGCCGCGGCGCAGGTCTGGACGGCCCGCCGCCTCGAGACGCCGCGCTGGCCCGGTCGCCTCATCGTCGTCGAGGGCCTCGACGGCTCGGGCAAGTCCACGCAGATGGAGATGCTCAAGGAGGAACTCGAGGCGAAGGGCCTCAAGGTCGTAATCACGACCTGGAATTCCTCGGACATGGTCTCCGAGGCGATCAAAGCGGCCAAGAAGTCCCAGGAGCTCACGCCGAAGACGTTCTCGCTGCTGCACGCCTCGGACCTCGCCGACCGGCTCGACAAGGTCATCCTCCCCGCTCTTCAGGAGGGCTCGATCGTTTTGGCCGACCGCTGGTTCTTCACCGCGCTGGCGCGCGACCGTGTGCGCGGCATGGACGCGAAATGGCTGCGCAAGCTGTACGGCTTCGCGCCGAAGCCGGATCTGACCCTTTACTACAAGCTTCCCGTGGAGACCGCGATCGGACGCGTGCTCGCGCGGTCGGAGGGCCGGCTCGGCCTGTCCGAGGACTACAGCGACGATCCGGAGGCCGCGCGACTCTCCCAGGGGCGGCGCGGCCTCAAATTTTACGAGGCGGGCCTCGACGCGAAGCTCTCGTCCGATCCTCTTGAGAACTTCCGCATGTTCCAGACGCGCGTCACGGCGGAGTACGACGCTCAGGCGCGCGAGTTCGGCTTCAAGACGATCGACTCGTCGCGTTCGCGAGATGAAATCCGCGCCGACACCATGGCGGCGGCATTCGGCGCTCTGGGAAACGTCGCCGGCTTCAAGAAGAACGAGAACGGGGCGGCGAAGGGCAACATCTTCGACAAGGATCCCGCCGGTGACGCGGCGAACATCCGCAGGAACTATCTGAACGAAAAGCGCGGCGCGCATTTCTACTTCCGCAACATGCTCCTGCCGATGCAGGAACGGTTTGGGCAACTGCTGAAGATGGGTTCGACGCCGAGAGTATTGCTTCATGGCTCGCCCCACGTGGACAACTACGCGAAATCGAACCAGGGCGCCGCGATGGTCGACTTCGACCGCTCTCGCGTCGGCCCCTACTCGTGGGACCTGGTTCGCCTGATGGTGTCCCTGTCGCTGCGCGCCAAGAAGGATTCGAAGGGCCTGCTCGACAAGGACGTGCTCAAGCGGATGAAGAAAGGGTATCTGCGGGGGTTCCGCCATCCCGACCGCCCCTTCTCCGAATATAGAGAGCTGAAGGACGTCGAGCCAGGCGACGACGAGCTCACGACGGACGCCTACCTCGCCGCGAACAAGAAATGGGCGAAGGAGATGCGCCGCAACGCGCTCCAGGCAAATGACGCGGACGTGGTGAAGCTCGTAGGAAGCTGGGCCGAGGGCCGCGCGGACGGCGTGCTGAACGACTACTTCATCGAGGAGGCGGGGCGCGGTCAGGGCTCGATGGGTTTCCGCGGCCTATATCTGGTAGTTCTCGCCCCTAGGGATTCTCATGCGGGGCGAGACCGTATTTTGCTCAACATCAAGGCGACGCGCGTCGACCCCGACACGGAGTGGTATAAGTCCCCCTACGGCTCCGAGGCGGAGCGCATGCGCGCAGCGGCCGAGCTGCACGCGCCGGGCTGGGAGCTGCGTGCCGGCGGCGCGATGCTCAAGGGCGTCGAGTTCTACGCGCGCCAGCTCGATCCGCTCAACGCGAAGCTCAAGAAGATGCTGACGGTCGACGAGCAGGAGGATTTCGCCTATTCCGTCGGCACTCAGCTGGGCCGCGCGCACCGTCTGTCGCTCGCGGGCTCGACGGCGGCGGAAGTCGAGGCGCACCTCGAGGAGAACTTCGGCGAGATCGTCGACGCGGGGCAGACCATTCGGGACGAGCTCGTCGCGGCGCACGCGCGGTATCTGGCGAAGATGAAGCGGGACGGCCTGACGCCGGATAATGAAGGCGAGGAGGAGTGACCATGAGAGGACGCACTATCGTCATCGGCGACGTGCACGGCTGCTGGGAGGAGCTGCAGGACCTGCTGCGCGCGGTGAAGGTCCAGCCTTCCGACCGCCTCATCAGCGTCGGGGACCTGATCTCGAAGGGGCCGGACAGCCGCTCGGTGATCGAGTGGGCGATGCGTACGTCTAAACTCGAGTGCGTGCTCGGCAATCACGAGCTGCGTCTGCGGCGTCATTGGCGCGCGGGTACCCGCTCGACCGAGAAGTCCCATGACGCCGAGACGTATCGCCAGCTCGGCGACGCGTACGAAGGTGCGATGCGCTTCATCGACCGCTGGCCGCTGACGGTCTCCGGCCCGGGCTTCCTCGTCGTCCACGCCGGCTTCGATCCGAAGGAAGGCCTCGAGTGGCAGTCCATGGACCGCCTCACGAGCCTGCGCCGCCTCGAGGATGGACGGCCCTGGTACGAAGCGTATCGCGAGCGAACCCTGGCCGTGTTCGGCCATTGGGCGAAACGCCAGCCCGTCGTGCGCGCGAACGCGGTCGGCCTCGACACGGGCTGCGTGTACGGCGGCTCGCTGACCGCCCTTATTCTGCCGGAGCGCCTGCTGATTTCCGTTCCGGCGAGGAAGGTCTACGTGGAGAAGAAATCCTGGGATGAGCCCGTGCTGGCGGGGGTTTAATGAGCGCCGTACTCGAGGCACGTCCCGCGGCCGTGATTAATATCCCACGCAATCCGATCGCCGGCTTCGTCGCCGGCGTGTTGACCTCGCAGATCGTCAATAATGCCCTGCATATCATCCAGCCGCTGCTCATCATGGAGCTGTCCGGCTCGTTGGCGCTCGCCGCTTTCGTCGCCATGGCCGAGACTGCCGTGCACATGCTCGGCACGCTCGCGAGCGGAGGCGCGGCCGACCGGCTCGGCAGCCGGCGAATCCTGATCCTCGCCACGGCGGGCCGCGCCGTTTCGCTGTCCCTCATTCCATTGGCCTGGGCCTTCGGCGCCCTGACCTTACCCTTCGCGCTGGCCGCCTACACTCTCGACGCCATCGTACGCGGCTTCGTCGACACCGGCGTACATTCCCTCCCGATGGGCCTAGCGGAGGGCGACCGCGCCGAGCTCGACCGCCTCAACGCGAGCCACGAGTTCGCTTTCGACCTGGCCGCCGTGATCGGGCCGCTTATGCTGGGCGCCTTGCTCCTGTCCGAGAAGGGCTTCGCGGCTCATATCGCCATTCCGTTCGGATTCGCCGCGGCGGCTTTTCTGTATACCTTCGTCCCCGCCGAGCGCGTCGGCCCCGCGGCCCGCGCGGCCGAGAAGCCCTCCTGGCTCGATTTTGAGGGGTGGCGCCGCGTCGCGTCGGACCGCCGTCTGCTCTTGCCCGTCCTCGGCCTGGCGATGTTCAACCTGTTTCCCCTGCGCAAGGTATGGTCGGCCTTCTTCGCGAAGGCGATCCTCAAGCAGTCCGCCTCGGCGGGCTGGATAGGAGCCGCTTTCGGATTGGGAGGCGTGGTCGGCACGGTGCTGTACGCCCGTGTAGGTCCGCGCCTGTCCACTCGTGACTGGGTCCTGCTCGGCGCGGTGGGCACGGTCGCGCTGGCCGTCGGTTGGATTCCGGGGACCTTGCGGCCGATGCTCGCGGCCGCGGCTGCCTTCGGCTTGTTCAACGCTTGCGCCGAGCTTTCCTTGCTCCGCGCCCTCGGCGAGCACGCTCCGGCCGGCATGACGGGACGAATCGTCGCCGTGGCCCGCGTCGGAACCTCCTCGGCATCGGTCGGCCTCAAGGCCCTTATGGCGGCGGCCTTCGCGGCCGGTGCGGGCGCCTACGTCGCGTTCTCCTTCGTGGGCGCGGGGCTCGGCGTCATGGTATTGCTACAGGTCTGCGTGGCCTCTCGTCTGGCCCGCGCCCGCGGATAAGAGGTAAAATGGCCAGGAAATCCCTTTCTATGGCTCGTTCGAAAATCATTCCTCTCAAGGTCGACGCGGCTCCCGCCGTCACCACCCCCCAGGCCGTCGGCCTGAAGGCGGCGGAGCGCTTTTTTAACCGCGACCTGTCCTGGCTCGCCTTCAACGACCGCGTCCTGTCCGAGGCGGCCGACGCGACGGTGCCCGCCTTCGAGCGGCTGCGCTTCGCGACGATCGTGAGCTCGAACCTCGATGAGTTCTTCATGACGCGTGTCGCCGAGATCGGCAAGATCGCGCGCCGAAGCGCCAGCCACCGGTTCCTCGACGGCATGACCGCGCGCCAGGTGCTCGCCCAGATCCGGGAGCACGCGCTGCGCCAGAAGTCGCGCCAGGCCGAGGTGCTGCGCGACATTTTAGCGGCGCTGCGCGCCGAGGGCGTCGAGATCATCTCGGAGTTCCTCGACGAGCGCGCGCCGGACGCCGAGGTCCAGGAGCGCCTGCCCAAGCTCAAGGTCATGGTGCGCCGTTATCCGGAGGCGCCTCCCGCGCTCGCGAGCGCGCGCCTGCACGTGTTCGTGCGCTTCCCTCGCGAGTACGCGGTGATCACGATCGAGGATCGCGAGGGCCGCTTGATCTCGCTGCCCACGAAAGACGGCGTGAAGCGCTACGCCCTCGTTGAGCGCTGGATCGCGGACCGCGCGGAGGACCTCTTTCCGGACAAGGAGGTCATCGAGACGTTTCCATTCAAGATCATCCGCGACGCCGATTTGCGCTGGCGGCCGGACGACGAGGAGAGCCTCGAGGACCAAATCCTGGAGGCCGTCAACCGGCGCGTGCACGCCAAGGTCGTGCGGCTCGAGGTGGACTCGCCGTCCTACTCGGAAGGCGCTTTGTTCCTGGCCACCGCGCTGGGTCTCGATTCGTCGGCGCTGTACCGCTTCGACCTCCCCCTCGACATGCGCACCTTGGCCCGCATCGACGCTCCCAAGCCGGGCCTGCGCTATCCTCCGATCGAGCCTCAGGTTCCCGCGCCCTTCCGAAAGCCCTCGTCCGCCTTCGAGATCGTGCGCCGCAAGGACATCCTGCTCCACCACCCGTACGACGCGTTCGACATCGTCGTCAAATTCCTCGAGGCCGCGGCGCTCGACGAGGGCGTCAAGCGGATATACCACACGCTCTACCGCACGAGCCTCGACTCGCCGATCATGGCCTCGCTGATCGCCGCCGCGAAGGCCGGCAAAAAGGTCACGGCGTATATCGAGATCAAGGCGCGTTTCGACGAGCTCAATAACCTGCGCTGGGCGGAGGAGCTGCGCCGCGCGGGCGTGAAGGTCGTCCCCCATCTTGGGCGCTACAAGGTCCACTCGAAGGTGACCTCGATCGTGCGCGAGGAGGACGGCGTCGAGCGCGCGTACACGCATCTGGGCACCGGCAACTATCACCCCGTCACCGCGCGCCAGTACACCGACCTGGGGCTGCTGACTGCCGACGAGGGCATCGGCCGCGAGGCGCTCGCGTACTTCGACGCGCTCGCCAAGGGGCGCCGGCCCGACGGGCTCAAGGAGCTGCTGGTGGCGCCCGTAAATCTCCACGACGAGATGATACGGCTCATCCGCGAGGAGGCGAAGTTCTTTAAAGAGACGGGCAAGGGTCACATCATCGCGAAGATGAACTCCCTGCAGGACCCCGAGATCGTGTCGGCGCTCTACGACGCCTCGAACGCGGGCGTGAAGATAGACTTGCTGGTGCGCGGCATCTGCTGCCTGCGCCCCGGCATCGCGGGCATGTCCGAGAACATCCGCGTCGTCAGCGTGGTCGACCGGTTTCTTGAACATAGCCGCATTTATTATTTCCGCGCCGGCGGCGCGCGCAAAATGTATTTGTCGAGCGCGGACTGGATGCCGCGCAATTTCTACTCGCGCTACGAGGTCGCCTTCCCGGTCAAGGACCCCCAGCTCAAGAAATACGTACGCGACACGATCCTGGGAAAGGGGCTCACGGACAACCAGAAGGCGTGGCAGCTCAAGCCGGACGGCTCCTACGCGCGCGTGATTCCCGGCCCCGGAGCGTCGCTCGTGCGCTCACAGACCTTCTTCGAGGCGCTCGCGCGCTCCGACTACCGCGACACGGCGCTGGCGGACCGGACCAAGGCGCCCGCTCCGGTTTTACCGAAAATCTAAACGAGGGTTTCGCGGGCGAGCGCGGTCGCCTCGGCGAAGAGGGCAGGCAGACGCGCGGTCTCGATGGGCCGCTCCCTCTGTGTCCGGGAAAGCACGACCCAGCCTTCCAACCCCTCGACCTTCCAGGGCTTCGGCGGCGCGACGCCTCCCGCGTTCGCCGGGACCTGGAAGGCGAACACAAGCGCGTAGCGGCGCGCGGAGCGGTCATCGTCATCGTCGAACCCGCCGCCCAATAAGGGGCCGAGATACGAGTGATCGATGATGAAAACGTCTCCGCCGGTCCACGATCCGCGCAGCGGCCGTCCGGGAAGGACCGACCGGCCCCGCTTGAAGACGCGGGCCCCGGCCATCGCCTCGGGAAGCGCGTCAGCCGCGACGAGCCCCATCGAGAGCGCGGCCGCGCGGCGCTCTTCGACGACCGCGTCGAAGCGGTCCTCGGATACTAAAATGAGAAGGAGCATGGCGAGCCCCGTCGCGAACGGGATCGGCAGGCTCAGCAGCAGAAGGAGCTTCGTCGACGAATATTCGTCGCTCTTATAGAACCCGTGCCAGAAGCACGCCGCCAGGACCGCCAGCGCGCCGAGGGCGGGAATGACGGCTTTGCGCAGGCGCGGGTGGGTCACTTCAGGAAGAACGACGCGCAGCGGTGGTACTTGTCGAGCGGCTCACGGCGCAGGTCGAACTTCTTCGCGACGACCTCGTTGAATTCGAGCATCTCGTCGAGGTGCTCGAGCTTGTCCTCGAGCGAGCCCCCCTCCGCCTTGATCTCGTTCTCGAATTCGCAGAACGTCGAGAGCGCGTGCAGGCCGCGCTTGGCGATGTAGAAAGCGGATACGCGGTCAAGAGACGGTTCGAGGAACGCGCTGCCGAGGTCGACCTCGAACTTCTCCTTCTGGTACAGCGCGATGATCGGCCCGCTCGTGATGCGGCGCACGACGCGCGCCCCGAGATGACGGCGCATCGCGTCCCCCATCTCGTCGCTCGCGTGGTCGCGCAGGATCGCGTCCACGCTGAAGTCCGTGAACTTCACGATGTCGTGGTGGCTTTCCTCTCGTACGAGCTTATCGAGTCGCTCGGACGAGAATTCGGAGCGGTAAAGCAAGCCGTCCTTCGTGAAGCCCGGGCCCTTGTACTGAAGGTAAACGGCCGTGCCGTTGCGCTTATAGCGCAGGCGCAGGCTGGCGCCCTTTTTTAAAATGTCGAACGACGGCGTGTCGAGGAACTGGTCGAAGAAAAAGGCGCTTTTCTGGTGCTTGACGCCTTTGCGCTTGCTCAGCCACTCGCGCAGATCGGGGGCTTCCTCGGGCGCCACGCGCTTTTTGCATTCGATCTCGACGAAATGAAGGTCGTCGATGGCCAGCTTTCGAAACAGTAAGTTCGAGAAATCTTCGAGTCGGCTCATCGCGTTTAGGATATCATATCGCCCATGGAGATCATTTTTCTGCGCCACGGGCCCGCCGGCGAGCGCGAGGACTGGGCCAAGACCGGCCGCCCGGACTCTGAGCGCCCGCTGACGCCCGACGGCCGCAAGCGGACGCGCGAGGCCGCGAAGGGCCTCGCGAGCTTCATCGGGACCGCGGATCTCGTCGCGACGAGCCCCTGGGCCCGCGCGAAGGAGACCGCGGAGATCGCCGCGAAGGCGCTCGGCGCCCCGCTCGTCGACACGAATTTTCTGCTCCCCCATCGATCCCCCGCGAGCCTCGCGGGCTGGCTGTCGGGGCTCCAGGGCGAGCGCGTGGTTCTCGTGGGCCATGAGCCGCACCTGTCTAAGGTCATCTCCTGGCTGCTGACGGGCGGCAGTTCGCGCACGGTCGTCGGGCTCAAGAAGGCGCAGGCGGCGATGCTCGAGACGCCGAAGGCGGCCGCCGGAAGCGCCTCTCTGACTTGGTCCCTGCCGCCGAAGATACTGCGCTCTCTCGGGCCGTGAGCTAGACGGCGTCCGCCGCCCTTCCGGCCCACTTATACAGCACGGGTAGGACTATCAAGGTCAGCAAGGTTGACGTGACGAGCCCGCCGATAACGACCGTCGCCAGAGGCCGCTGGACTTCCGCTCCGATGCCCGTGTTGAGCGCCATCGGCACGAAGCCGAGCCCCGCGACCAAAGCCGTCATCGCGACCGGGCGCAGACGCGTGAGCGAGCCCTCCTTCGCCGCCTGTTCCGGAGTTCGCCCCATCTCGCGAAGCTGATTGAAGAAGGTCACGAGCACCATGCCGTTGAGGATTGCGATTCCCATGAGCGCGATGAATCCGATGGAGGCGGAGACACTGAGCGGAATGCCGCGCAGCGCCAACAAGAGCACGCCGCCTGTCATCGCGAGTGGTATGCACGTGTACACGAGAGCCGCCTCCTTCAGGTTGCCGAAGCTCCACCAGAGGATGATCAGGATCGCGAGCAGCACGACGGGAACGATCAGAGTCAGGCGCGCGCCCGCGCGCTCCAGATTTTTGAACTGGCCGCCCACGAAGTAGGAGTTTTTAGCCCCAACCGCCGAAATCCCGCATTCCATTGAGGAAGCGTAGCCCTGCGGGCCGTAAAAATCAATGGCATTTTCCATCGCATTGCGCCTCGCGGCGGCGCGAATG
>Ga0163144_10016037_pt1 | contig 15379 bp, 11 predicted proteins | sample OliLak19BULKMAT1_FD_123175 | JGI IMG/M metagenome (GOLD analysis project Ga0163144, IMG submission 123175) | Freshwater microbial mat bacterial communities from Lake Vanda, McMurdo Dry Valleys, Antarctica - Oligotrophic Lake LV.19.BULKMAT1 | ecosystem: Environmental > Aquatic > Freshwater >...
TCACCGCGATTACGGAGGGAGGAGCGGTCAAACGGGTGAAATTAAAAGTGAAGTCAGTCCGCGGTGGCACGGACATTCCTGTCTGTGGCTTGGACTCTGGCCCGGCGCTCAAGCCACACAGGCAGGAATGCCTGTGCCACCACGCCGGGCGCATCTGCCGGTTGGCGGTGGAAGCCACCGCGGCGGCGAAGGGACTCGCCGCCCTACCCATCGTGACCTTCGAAAAAGGTAGGGCGCGGACTCCGCTCCGCGCCGGAGCCGGAACCGCCAACCGGCGGATGCACTCCACCACGCTGGCCTTCTTTCATCTGACTTCGCTTTCAGTTACACCGCGGTCAAACCATTGAATGGAATGCGGATTGAGGCCGTTGTCCGGTCGAGCAATCGTCGAGGCTCCCCTATGAAAATCGCGTTCCCCGGCCGTTTCCTCCTCCGCACGATGTTCGTGGCAACACTCGTCGTTTCATCCGCCTTTGGTGCGAAGCACACCCTCTCGATCTCGGGCACTCGCTTTCAGCTCAACGAACAGCCGTTCCCCTACACCGGGATCAGTTTCTTCAACGCGATCTACAATCCCACCTTCAACCAGAGCCCGGAGGAACGGAAGACGTGGATCGCGAAATTTCAGAAATACGGTATCAACGTACTGCGCGTCTGGTGTCAGTGGGACAACAAGCGGACGTTCGTCGACAGCGGCCCCAATCAGACGCTCTATCATCCCGACGGCCGGCTGCGGGAGGAGCACCTGCGGACGCTGAAGGCGATCATCACGGATGCGGACGAATTGGGCGTGGTCGTGCAGGTGGTCCTGTTTTCTCAGGAAAGCTGGTTTAACGACATCCGGCTCGCGCCGGCGGCGATGGATCAGGCGGTGGCATCGATGACCCGCGAGCTGATGCCCCATCGGAATGTTGTGATCCAAATCTGGAACGAGCTTTCGGAGCGCGTGCTCGATTGCGTGAAGATTGTCCGCTCCGTCGATCCGAAGCGGATCGTCACCAACTCGCCGGGGGTGGCAGGTTTCATGGGCGATCCGCCGCAGAATCAGGCCCTCGATTACCTGACGCCACATACGTCGCGACAAGTCGCGGGCCGAACCTGGGAGATTGCGCCGAAGGAGATAGCGTATCTGCTTGCGCGATACAAGAAGCCGGTGGTGGACGACGAACCGGCGCGAAACGGCACGCCGAACTTCGGCGGGCCGAAAGAGGGAACCTCACCCTACGACCAGATCATTCAAATTCAAAACGTGTGGGAGCTGGGCGCCTATATTTGTTACCACCACGATATGTTCCAGACCGGCTACGGCACGCCGGCCATTCCACCGAGCGGAATTCCCGAGCCGGAATTCAATCCGTATCACCGGCAGGTGCTCGAGTTCATCGCCCTCCGTGAACGCTACATGCAGCCGGGAATGCTTCCCGAGCCCGCCAAAAAGGCCGGGGTAAGCACAAAAAAATAGCTTATCGCCAACGTGCCGTCGGCGATCGGAATTAGCAGCGCGATTCCCGCCGATGTTGTGACGAGCGATTGCAACCGAACTCAACCCGAACGGTCGGCGACACGAACGACTCTTCGTTCGCTTCGTGCTGTTCTGCCTAATCCTAACAGACGCAGTTGAACCACTGATTTTCACTGATGACACTGATGCAAGCAGAGGTTTGCGATGGATGCCGTTCACCCGGCAGGTGAACAGAAAGTTCTATGCCACCGGTCTGGATCTTTTTCATCAGTGTTAATGAGTGCTCATCAGTGGTTACTTCTTCTCCGGAATTCAGGATCATTTCCGGGACATGAAAATGTTCCGTCAGGGCGCGGGTTCCTGGCGGATACGGCGGCGGTTCATTTTCTCGAGGAGACGATTGCGCGTGCTGTCGACCAGCACGGCGATGAAGATGACTACGGCGGTGACGAGCGGATACAGATACGGATCGGCGTTGAGGGTCACCAAGCCGCTTTCGATGCTCTGAATCAACACGGTGCCGAGGAGCGTGCCGGGCAGGACGGCGCCGCGGCCGCCGAACAGGCTCGTGCCGCCGAGCACCGCGGCGGCGATCGCTTTGAACTCGTAGCTTTCGCCGAATTTCGGCGAGACGGCGCCGAGTTGCGCGAGCGAGAGGATCGCGCCGAGCGCGGCACACAGGCCGCTGATGAGATACACGGCGGCGAGGAGGCGCTGGGTTGGGAGGCCGGCTTTGCGGGCGTTCTCCGGATGGTTGCCCACGGCGTAGATCTGGCGGCCGAAGGGGGTGCGCGTGAGCACAAGGTGCGCAACGATGACAACCGCGATGAGCGCGACGAGCGGGAGCGGCACGCCGGCGAGGCGCAGCGAGCCGAGCTGGAGGAAATTGTCGGGCAGGTTGATCGCGCGCGTCTGCGTGATCCAGAGTGCGAAACCGCGACCGACGAACAGCAGCGCGAGCGTGACGATAAAGGCGACGATGCGAAGTCGCGTGATGAATAATGCGTTCACCGCGCCAAAGACGAGGCCGATGGCGAGCATCGTCACGAGGATCAGCGGCAGCGGCTGGCCGGCCTGCGTCATTTTCCCCGCGACGGCGGCGGCGACGAACATGATCGCGCCGACGGAGAGGTCGACGCCGGCGGTGAGCAGCACGAAGGTCATGCCGACGGCGACGATGCCGGTGGGCGCCGACTGGATCAGGAGGTTGAGCGCATTGTCGAAACGGAGAAACGTCGGCGCGAGCAGGCCGAAGCTCGCGATCACGAGGACGAAGAGAATCGATGACGCGTGACGGAGCGCGGCGAGGGTGAGGCGCGACGGTGGGGCGGTTGCGCTCACGTGCGGTTTTCCCGGGGCAGGGCGGCTTCGAGCATCGCTACGCGGGAGAACGAGGCGCGCGAAAACTCGGCGCGGATTTCACCCTGGCTCATCACGAGCACGCGATCGCACAAGCCGATTAGCTCTTCGATCTCGGACGAGATCAGGAGCACTCCGGAGCCGCTGTCGGCGAGACCGAGTATAAGTTGGTAGAGTTCGAACTTGGCGCCGACGTCGACGCCGCGCGTCGGCTCGTCGAGGATCAACACGGAGGGGCGGGCGAGCAGCCATTTCGCGAGGACGACTTTTTGCTGGTTGCCGCCGCTGAGCGTTTTCACGGGGCGTGCGACATCGGCGGTGGCGTTGAGGCGCACAGCGTCCCGAATGGTGGCGATCGCGTTGCGCCACGTGGCGCGGCCGATGAGGCGAAGGGGAGGGCGGGCGTGCTGGCGCAGCGAGACGAGGGCGATGTTGTCGGCGATGGAGGCGTCGAGGCAGAGGCCTTCATGGCGGCGATCTTCGGTTAGGAAAGCCAGACCGCGCGCGATCCGGTCGCGCGGCGAGGCGGCGCCGAGCGGGCGGCCGTCGAGCGCAATCTCGCCCGAAGTGTGCGGATCGAGGCCGAAGAGAATGCGCGCAAGCTCGGAGCGGCCGGCGCCCATCAGGCCGGAGAGGCCGAGGATTTCGCCACGGTGCAGCGTGAGGTCGATGCGGTGCGCGATGTGCGGCTGGGTAACTTGGCGAACTTCCAGGATCGCCTGCGTAGTCGGTGCACCGCTGCGCGTCGGGTAGAGGCGGTCGAGGCTGCGGCCGACCATGCTGGCGATGATGCTTTCGATGGTGAAAGCGGAGGATTCTCCGCTTGTCACGACGCGGCCGTCGCGGAGAACGACGAGGTCGTCGCAGTGAGTCATCACGTGCTCGATGATGTGCGAGATGTAGATCATCGCGACGCCTCGGGTGCGCAACTGGCGCATCAATGCGAAGAGCGTGGCGGTCTCGCGCGCACTGAGCGACGTGGTGGGTTCGTCGAAGATAATAAGCCGGGCATCGATGCTCAGGGCGCGCGCGATCTCGACGAGCTGGCATTCGCCGGTGGAGAGCGTTTCGACGCGGGTGTCGGGTGAAACCGCGAGACCGACCTCGCGCAACAGTGCATCGGTGCGCGTGCGCAGAGCGGCGCGGTCGACGAGCGGAAGGCCGGCGGTGCGCGGCAGCGCGGCGAGGAAGATGTTTTCCGCGATCGTGAGATTGGAGAAGAGGTTCAGCTCTTGATGAATGAAGGCGACGCGGGCGCGCGCGGCGTCGGTGGGCACCGCGGGCGCATAGGGCTGGCCGGCGAGTGTCATGCGGCCGGAATCGGGGCGGAGATTGCCGCCGAGGATGTTCATCAGCGTCGATTTGCCCGCGCCGTTCTCGCCGACGAGTCCAAGCGTGCGGCCGGCGCCGACGCCGAAGCTCACGCCGCGCAGGACGGGCACGCCGGAGAAACTTTTTTCGATGGCGTCGAACTCGACGGCGGCGGCGGGCGGGTTCATGGGCGGGCGTCGGCGAAGCGGCGGCGCAGCGAGTCCATCACGGCGGCGAAGAGGATCACGGCGCCTTTTACCATCGTGATCGTGAAGATCGAGAGGTTGAGCAGATTGAGGCTGTTATCGATGAGCTTGAGGAAGAGGACGCCGAAGACGGTCCAGAGGACCTTGCCGCGACCGCCGAAAAGGCTGGTGCCGCCGATCACGGTCGCGCCGATGACATCGAGAAGGATTCGCTGGCCGAGGACGGGTGAGCCGGTTTCGGCCTGGCCGGTGAGCAGAATCGCGGCGAGGGCGGCGAGGATGCCCGAGGCGACATACGCGGCGACGATCGTGCCCGCGACCGGCACGCCGGAAATGTGCGCGGTGCGGGGATTGTGGCCGACCGCATAGAGCCAGCGGCCGAAGAGCGAGCGGCTCAACAGGAGGTGCAGAAACGCAGCGACGAAAACGACGATGGCAAATGTTATCGCGGTGGTACCGCCGAGGAGATTGAAGGCGGCGGGCAGGCGGTTGATTGCTTTGGACTGCGTGAGCCAGACGGCTAGTCCGCTAAAGGCCATCATGCCGGCAAGGGTGACGATGAAGGCGGGCATCCGAAGCTGGGTGATGGCAAGACCGTTGAACGCACCGACCGCGGCGCCGAGCGCGAGCATAAGCAGAACGCCGACCGGAGTCGCGAGGGCGCTGCCGGCGAGCCAGCCGGTGTCGTCGTTAATGGCGAGCGCACCGACGATACTGGCCAGGCCGACGATCGAGGTGACGGAGAGGTCGATGCCGCCGGCGATCATCACGAGCATCTGCCCGAGCGCGATGACGAGAAGCGGAAGCAGGGTCGCGAGGATGTTGCCGAAATTATCCGGGGTGGCGAAGCCGGGCGTGAAGGGCGCGACGATGGCGGCGTAGACGACGCAGAGCCCGAAAACGAAATAATCGGAAGCGAGAGCGCGGCGGAAGACGGAGTCAGTGCCGGCTCGCATCGAGGAGGGCGGGGCGGGGGCGTTGGGCGTAGGAGCCGCGCTTGGAGCAATCACTTCTTCCCGATTTGCGCACCCCACATCTGCGCCGACTTCGCGCTCAGGTTGCCTTGATGGATCACGAAGCCGGGATCGCGGATCAACTCGGGGACGGTTTTTCCGGCGCGGAGATCGAGGATGGCTTGAACCGATTGCTGCGCCTCGAAGTAGACATCTTGCACGCCCGTCGCGTCGAGATAACCGTCGACGAGCATCTGATACGCGGTGGCGTCGCCATCGAAGCCGCCGAGGATGACGTGGCCGGCTGCGCCGATCTTGTGGTATTTCCCGGCGCTCTTCAACGCGCTGACAATACTGGGCAGGAGGAAATCGGAGCTCGTGAAAATGAAGCCGATGTCGGGATTGGCTTGGAGCGCGTTGACGACGCCGGCTTGCGCCTTCTCCTGGTTCCATTCGGTGGGAATGCGGGCGACAACGTCGATCGTGGCCTCGTTGCCTTTTACGGCGGCGTCGAAGCCATCGCGGCGGCCGATGGCGTTGATGTCGCCGAGATCGCCGACGAGGATCATGGCTTTGTGTTTGCGGCCGGTCTTCTTGGCCTCGTCGATCAGGTAGGCAACGGTTTCCCGCGTGAGGGCGAAGTTGTCGGCGACGATGGCGACGGAGCGGGCCTCGCTTTTGTCGGCGGGCCGGTTGAAGAGAACGATGGGGATGTTGGCGGAGTTTGCGGCCTTGATCATCGGGAGGCAGGTCTTGGAGTCCTTCGGGACGAGGATGATGCCGTCGACTTTGCGCGTGATGAAGTTTTTGACCTGCTCGAGCTGGCGGTTGGCGTCACCGTCGGAAACGGCTTCGAGCATCGTGTAGCCGCGTTTTTTTAGATCGGCGCGGATGGCTTCGAAACCTGCGACCCAGTATTGGGTTTGCAGCGTTTCGAAGGCGACGCCGATGGTGAGGGGTTTGTCGGTGTTGGCTGCGCTGCCGGAGGCGGCGGGGCTGGACGCGGGGTCGGATTTGGAGCAACCGACAAGACCGAGCAGGAGCGCGAGCAGCGGAAAGAAGGCGAGAGAGCGGAGAGTGTTCATTGGGCGAAAGGCTTGCCGGGGGCGGGGAAGTTTTTCGTGGCGTCGTCGAGGACGAGGACGTTGTCGGTGCCGAGGCCGCCGTGCACGTGCGGAATGAATTCGCGCGTACCCTTGTTTTCAAAGGTGCCGATTTTCTCGGCGGCGCCGTTGCGGGGATTGAACCACCATGCGTTGACGTTGGCGCCGGAGATTTTGCCGAGGTTCGCGGTGAACGTGCGGCCCTGCGCGCTATAGATGAACGCATAGCCGTCGCCGCGCGTGGCGGCTATATAGTCGGCGCCTTTGAGCGGATCGACGACGAGCGACTGATCGGGCACGCGCGAATTCATTGGGCGCGATTCGGTCAGCGCGCGCACGTGCTGCATCTGCGCGGCGCCGGGGCGATGGATCGCCTCGTTCCAATAAAGGAGCGGGCCGTTGATCGGGCGCTTGCCGGGCGAATACATCTGCCAGACGGAATGGTGGCCGTAGGTGTGGCCAAACGCGCCGGCGAACACATGCCAATACGCGCGCTGGCGGATGTGCGCGTCGAAGGAGTAGCCGTTTTCCTTGGCGGCGCGGAACCCGATCGGGTGATCTTCATAGAGCGGTTCGCCGTCGAGCACGGGCTTGATCGGCGTGCGGGTGTAATCGTCGGCAATTTTTTGCCAGGTGGTTTTCTGCGCGGAAGTAGCCGGCTGCGGGCTGTGGCCGGTCTGCTGCATGTTGAAATCGAGCCATGCGTCGGTGTGAAACCAGGCCGATGAGGTCATGCCGCCGCGTGGGTGAAACGTCATCAGGAGAGCGGAGTAGTCTTCTTTGCCGCTGACGCCGATGGCGAGGCCGCGGGCCATTGCGCGCCAGACCGCTTCGACACCATTGGCCGAACGGTCGCCGCCGATGATCCAGACGATGCCTTTGCTGCGGTAGCGTTTGCCGAGAAACTCGCCGAAGGCTTGGGCGTTCTGCTCGTTGAAGACGATGCGCGTGTCCTCCTTGCGTTCGTTCGGCGCCCAGCTTCCCCACGTCGGCAGGAATCCAATGTAGAGTCCGCGGCGGTTGGCCTCGTTGACGATGAAGTCGACGTGGTCCCAGTAGTCGTAGGCATCGGCGTTTTTGGGATCGTGGCCAGGCGTGGTCGCGGGTTTGGTCGGGTCGAGATTCGTGAGCGGAAGGTCGCCGTAGGCATTCGGATCGGTGAGTCCTTCGAGTTCGGCCAGGGCGACGGCCTGAATCACGTTGTAGCGCTGCTTCGCACGGAGATCGAGATACTCGATCGCCTGTTCGCGCGTGAGCCGGTGAAACAACTCCCACGCGGTGTCGCCGAGCCAGAAGAAGGGTTTGCCGTCAGCGGTGACGAGGGAGCGCTGGTTGTCGCTCACTTTTAAATTGGGCAGCGGAGCCTGCGCAAAGGCGGGCGCGGCGAGCAGAACGGATGCGGTCAGGAATGTGAGGAATCGGGGCAGGGTTGGCATGGGCGGAGGGGCGGAAGATGGTGAGACGGGGGAGATGGTGAGACGCGAGAGATGGGGAGAGTGGAAGGTTTAAGGGGCTTGGGTAGTGGCGATACGCTCGGCGAGCGCGGCGCGGAGTCGGGCGACGCTCGACTCGGCCCAGCGTTGTTCTTTGGCGAGTGTGGCAGAGATTTCCGGCTCGGGCGGCGGCCACGTCTCGACGATGGCCGTCGTGCAGCGGCCGTAGGGAGCAACGGCGTCGAGCACGTGGTCGAGCGGCAAAGCGCCCTCGCCGAGCGCGCGACCGGTGATCGTGAAGCCCATGAGGTAGGACAAACGCTCGATGGCGTAGTCCTTGACGTGGAGGTTCACGCAGACGGGCGCGAGTTGCGCGAGGACCTCGCCGATGCCTTCGCCGGCGCCAAGGGAGTTGGCGGTGTCGAGGCAAATACCGACGTGTTCGCTCGCGAGCGTGTCGATGAGGCGGCGGAGCGTGGCGCAAGAAAGGCGATCGTGATTCTCGATGCCGAGAGTGAGGTCGGCCGCCCGCAGAGCGGGCAAAGCTTCGCGGATGATTGTAACGATGTCGGCGAACGAAGGCTCGTAGGCCTTGGCGTCGATCACGAACCGGAGCACGCGGGCGTCGAGCTGGCGCGAGACGCCGATGTAGCGGTGGAGATGCTCTGCGGTGAGCCCGCGCGCGCCGGTCTCGATCGCCACGCCTGCGTCACGGGCGCGGGTGGCGAAGGCAGCGAGTTCCTCCGGCGTTTGCGCGTCGAGCGCGATATGATCGCCGAACTGGATCACGGGCACGCGCTGCGCGATCGCGAAGTCGAGCAGCGTGTCCGCCGTGAACGCACGCCCGGCCGGCGGCGCGGGCGTGCCGACGGCCCAGCCGAAGGCGAAGGAGCTGATGCCGAGTCTCATGTCGCGAAGTCAGCGCTGCAGGCGGGAGCGCGGTGATTTACTTTGTCGTGATGTCGCGCACCTGTTCGCGGATGTCGTCGAGCTCGAAGATTTTCTTCCAGCCGTCGCGGAAGAGGACGGGCTTGGCGCGCTTGCTGATTTTGTAAGCGGCGTCGGAGAACGTGCCGTTCACTTCGCCGAAGAGAACGGCGATCTGGATGCGGAGATGGCCGAGCACGAAGTCGCGCGCCGCGTCGGCGGGCACGCCTTTCGCGACGATCGTGTCGAAGCCTTCCTTGACCACTTCCATGCACGTCTGCGCGAGCGTCTCGACCATCGCGGGTTCGAGGATGGCCATCTGCTCGAGCGTGATGCGGTGAACGCGGCTGACCGGCGCATACATGTCGGCGGCGACTTTGGCGCCCAGCGCGTAGTCGGCTTCCGTGCCGCTCATGAGCGCGCAGACGATCGCCTGCTTGGCGGAGATGCCGCCGTAGAAATCGCGGAAGCCTTTCTCCGTGGGTTCCCAGTTGAACACGGACGGGTGGCACGGGTGGGCGATAACGCACCCGATATCCGGGCGCGTGGCGATCTGGCCATCGAGGGGCGCGGCGGGATCGAGCGTCATGAGGAGCGCGCCGGACTTCATCTGCGGCACGAGGTCGCGCGAGATGGCGCCGATGGCTACGTCAGGGACGGCGAGGATCACGACATCGGAGGTGGACACGGCGGCTCTGGGTTCCGCGACGGTGACGCTGCGCGCATTCAGATTCTCCAGGCCTTTCGGAGAAATCTCGAGATAGTGCACGGTGTAGTCGGTGCGCTTGAGGAAATTGTCGGTGAGCCGGCAGCCCATTTTGCCGCCGGCCCCGACGAGAGCGATCGATGTGGTTGGCATGAGTGAAATTATTCGGGAAGGGAAACGGGTTTGCCGCTCGCGGCGGACGCGTAGGCGCCGAAGACGAGACGGACGGTGCGGAGATTGTCGTCGCCGGTGGTCTCGGCCACGGCCGTCCCTTTGGCGGGCGCCGTGCCATCGCGTGGCAGGGCCGCGAGAAGGTTGGCGTTGCAGGGGACAATGCTGGCGTGAACCACGGCGTAGCGTGGATCGGCCCACGCGTAGAAGGGTGGCGGGGCGCGGTGCACGAGCGTGCCGCGCTTGGTCGTGGTGCGCAGGACGCAGCCGGGCGAAAGTTCCGCGCTGCCCGTCTCGCCTTCGACGAAGATGAGCGTCTCGGGGAATGCCTCGCGCTCGAGCGGATTGGCGGCGTAGGCCAGGTTCACGGTCACGTGCATGCCGTTGTGCATCTCGAGGATGATCGTGGCGACGTCCTCGCCCTTGATGTTTTTATGGACGCGCTGGGTGCGGCAGTAGATCGAGCGCGCCTCGCCGAAGAGAAACCGTGCGAGGTCGAGGGTGTGGCTGCCGACATCGGTGATGATGAATTGCTCGAGCCCGGCGAGAAACGGCTGGTTCTCGAAAACCGGGAATCCGGAAACGAAATCGATCCGAGCGCGAAACGGCCGGCCGATCGCGCCGCGTTTGAGCTCGGCGGCGAGCGCGCGAATCGGCGCCTGCCAGCGGAAATTCTCGTGCACGAAGAACGGCGCGTTCCGCTCGCGGGTGAAGCGAACCATCGCCTCGGCCTCGCGCAACGTGGTCGCCATCGGTTTCTGGCAGATGACCGCGATCTGGCGCGCCGCGGCGAGTCGGGTGAGCGGAGCATGCGTGGCGACGTCGGTGACGATATCGACGAAATCGAGTTTCTCGCGCGCGAGCAGTTCCTCAGAGTCGTCGTAGATCGCCGTGATGCCGAACTCGCGGCCGAGCGCCTCGGCCTTGAGACGCGTGCGATTGCAGAGCGCGACACATTCGGCGCCGGGCAGCTCGCGCCACGCGGCGAGTTGATAGCGCGACCAGAAACCGGTGCCGACGAGGGCGAAGCGGAGTGGTTTCATAAGCGGGCTTCCGCGTCGCTGCGCGCGGCCATCTGGCGGAGAAGCTCCTCGAGTGGCGTGACGGCTTCCTCGCGCAGAATGCCGCCCGCGCCGTGAGTGCGGAAGAGGGTGATGCTCTCGACACAGCGAGCGGCGGCGAGCTGGGTGACGCAACTGCGGACCCATTCGGCGGCGAACGCGGATTTCAGCCGCGAGTCGTCGGCGGTCGGCGTCGGACCCAGAATAATTGGGGCGATGCAGACGGGTCGCCCGGCGCCGATGATCGCAGCGTGGCGGGCCACGGCCGGATGTTGGGTGAGCGTTTCCAGCAGAGAGGCATCGTCGAACGCGTGAACCTGGGCATTGATACCGAAGGTCGTATGCGAGTGGGCGCCGTGCGCCGGCGGCCTCTGGCGATTGAGCTCGGTGAAATGGTTAAGGGTGCCGGCGGCGATTTGCTCGAACCCGGCGTCTCGCCACGCGGCCAGGATTTCGGACGGAGCGGCGTTGCCGGCGCCGTCGAAAAGCGCGATCAAGCACGCGGAAGGAAAGGCACCGCGCACGGGTGGTTCGTGAGTTGCGCCCACGATGGCGACGTGGAGTGCGCACCCAATAGCCTCGGCTTCGCGGCGCGCCCATGCCAGCGTCGAATCGAGGTCCGCCATCGATGCTTCCACGCGAAGGTGGTCGGGCCGCAGGCGACGCAGACGTTCCCGCAGCAGTGGGGGAACAGGCTCCGGCAGCGTGTAGCCGATGCGAGGCGCGGAGATAGCCTTGCTGGCACCGGCGGCGGTCGTCGTAGGACGCGCATTTTCGGGCGATGCGGGCGTGCCGCGAACGGAAATCCTTACCACCTGCTCCACCACCGTGCCGCTTTCGAGCCGGTAAGGACGCGGCCACTCCAGGGGGCGGCAGTAGGTCTTGAACGACGCATCCGTCCAGTTGCGCTGGTCCTCCATCTCGAACACTTCGCCTTCCATCCCAGTGGTAACCTCGGCGCCGCCAGCGACAGTATGGGTGATCGCGCGAAGGTTCTTGAACGGCTGATGCGGCGAGATCGCGGAAGGAAACCAGCTCGCGAGCGACGTTCCGTCGGTGTGTTCAACGACACACGGCGCTCCCGCCACTTCGGCAGGGTGAAGCACGCAGAGCCCGGTGCGATTGGTCGCAAACCCTTGGGTGGCCAGGCCGCGCCACCGATACACCAGCAAGCCGCTCGCGTCGGCGGCGATCTCAGCATGCCAGTCTAACGCGATGTCGGCATCGGCCACGTGCGCAGAAAACGTCAGTGCCAATCGATCGCCCCGGGTCTGCCGATCGATCGAGCCTACCCGTGGCCGCAGGGTGCCCCAGCGGGTGTCGCGCACGGCGGGATAGATGGCCCGGAGGATTTCGCACCCGTGAAAACGGATGTCGCGCACCATGCCGGTTTGCGGTTCGAAACGAAACGCGAGTGGCCCGACGGTGCAAAGCGACGTCTCGGGGTTCATCGATCTTCGAGGAGCACCGCGATGTTGCCGTGCAGGGGATAGTCGGCCGACGCGACGACGGCGAGAAGGCGCGACGCGCCCTGGCCGAGTGCGCGAGACACGTGAGGCACGCTGGCGTCGAAGAACACGGCATCGCCGGTCTCCAACTCCATCCGGTCCTTGCCAAAAAGAAAGAGGCAGCGCCCTTCGACGACGTAGTTGAATTCCTGTCCGGCGTGAGACTGGAGCGGCACCTCGCCGCGCGCCGACGCGAGATCGACGAGCAAGGGCTCCATCAGCTTCCCTTTCTTGGCATCGGCGAGCAGTTGGACGCGAAAACCACCGCGCCCGCGGAAGCGGACCCTCTTGCCCTCGCCGGCGCGGGTGAGCACGACCGGCTGCTGCATGGCGTCGCGTTCGAAGAAGCTCGTCAGCGGCACGCCGAAGGCGCCGGCGACCTTCTCGAGGTTCGCGATGTTGATCGGGGTTTTTTGGCGCTCCACCCGGTTGAGATAGGCATCGGAAAGCCCGCTGCGCTCGCCCAATTCGCGCAGCGTTAGATTGCTCTCGCGGCGCAGCGCCGCAATGCGCCGCGCGACGTGGAGCTCGGCGACCCCAGGCGGGCGGGACGGATTAAGCAGGCGGGGCACGGCGAGACCGTTAGAATATTTATTGCATGTCTGTCAATAGATCGCTCCGGGGAACTGGATTCGAAGGCAACGTGCCACCGCAGTAGCAAGCGATGAATTAATCCTTCACGCCAGACGATCATCCCAATTTGAGGGAGAGGCTCGTACGATTGGTAACAAGTAACGGGCAGACCCCGTTTGACTCCACCCCGTAAGTTGAAGTGACGATGATATACTTTCACTCGGGGCTTATCTTAGCGCCATTGCAGGCAAACCCCGTTTGACCGCAGCGATAGCGGTGGTCGGAGGGATGACGCACCGCGGTTGGACGCCGAAACCCGACGAGCAAAAATCACTGTCTCCCTGCGCTATATTCAAAACAGTTGCATCATCCTTCTCCCGCCCGAACCTCGAACCCGTCTGTGCGGTTTCCGAGAAGGCGAGGCGTAAAGCGAATCCTAAATTTTGTCGGATTAGTTTACAGGTTTTCGGTTTTGTAGATTGAAAGCGTGGCGAGCATAGGAATTATCTGCCATATAATATGTTGTGATAACGTATGATAAATGACGTTTCGCGCTGAAGTGCGAACTGTGGTGCGCAGTTTGCAAGCACCCACGCCGGAAGATCGACAGCCATGCTTCTCGGCTGGAAAATTTTCCGGGCGGCGTCTCCGTGTCCTCAATTGTCTCACAGCTCGTTTATCAGATGAATTCCCTCCTCTCCAGACTTCGATGCGGTGCGATCCTGAGAAACAGTTTGGGTGTCTGCGCTGTGCTCGCGCTGTCCTCTCCTGCTTTCGCGGTCGATTACGTATGGAGCACGGGCACTTGGGTTCCGGGGACGTCGCCCAGCCCGTTGCTGGCCGGGGATGTGCTACAAATCAACACGGGAGGCTTTAAATATTTCGATGCCACGACGTTTACCAACCAATCGGGAACGGTCAACTGGAACGCCGACGCGATTTACATGCGGAACGGTGCGATCGTTAACAACCAGTCGCTGTGGGACTCGAAGGCCGACACCACGTTGGTTTACAACGGCGGCGCCCTCCCGACGTTCAACAACTCCGGCACGTTCCTCAAGAGCGCCGGCGGCACCGCTACCGTCGGGGTCAATTTCAGCAACAGCGGCTTGGTTCAATCCACCACCGGCCTTCTTTCGTTCTCCAACGGCATCACGGGGACGACCGGGACCATCACTACCACCGGCGCGACGGGCGCGGTCACTCTGGGAACAGCCAGCACGACGGGAACGCTGTCGATCGGCGGTTCCGCTGCGGCCAGCCTCACCCTCGGCGCCAATACCCTGACCGTTTCCACCGATTACAACAACGTCAACTTTGGCACGGGCAACTTCTTCAACCGCCGCGCCACCGTCTCTACGAGCGGCGTGGGCAATCGCATCATCGCGGCGGGCGATGCCAACCAAGGCGTCACGGGCGCGGGAGTAGCCAACGGCAACAGCACGACCCCGACGTTGACCATCGGCAATGTGCATGTCGGCGCTAACACGGTGAACTACAGCATCGCCAACACCGGCACCACCGGGCCGGCCCTGCGTGGTGCGATCCAGACCAATGTCAACGGCGCCAGTCTGACGGACGGCCGGCTCACGGGCTCGGGCGTCACCGCCGGCAACTGGGGCGCGGTCGCCACCGGCACCGGCCTTTCGCAGGACGTCACGTTCACCGTCGCGTCGGCCGGAGTTTATTCGCCGCTCACCCTCCAGGTAGTGAACATTCTCAATAATTTCGACAACACCCGCAGCCAACTCCTCGCGATCACATCCGCGGGCGGTGCGGCCGCGTATAATTTGGCCGCGGGCGGCGTGACGCCGAACCCGATCACGCTGGCGAATCAGCGGGTCGGCGACGTTAACTCCACCGTACTCACGGTTTCGAACACCGCGCCGGCCGGTGCGTTCACTGAAGGCCTGAACGCGAGCTTTGGCACTCTCACAGGCAGCGCGCAGACCAACAGTGGCTCCGTGAATCTGATCGCCGGCAGTGCCTCGAACAACAGCGCGATGTCGGTAAGTCTCAACACGGCGACGGCAGGTCACCGTACTGGCACCGCCGTCGTCAACCTGACCTCTGACGGAACGGGCACCAGCAGCTTGGGACTTACGGCGCTTACCCCTCAAACCGTCGCCATTTCGGGCGACGTCTATCGTCTGGCGACGGCCAACGCGGCGACGCCGAATCCGGTCGTGCTTGCGAGCCAGCGCGTCGGCGGCAGTGCGACGCAGGCGCTTTCGCTGACGAACACCGCGGCGAACGACGGCTTCTCCGAAAAGCTCAACGCCAGCATTGCTCCGGCCACGGGTACGGCCACGGCCTCGGGTTCGTTCACCCAGCTTGCGGCAGGCGGCACGAACAACAGCGCACTGAATGTCGGCGTCAGCACGGCGACGGCCGGCGCGAAGAGTGGCACCGCGACCATCACGCTGGCTTCCGACGGCACCGGTACCAGCGGCTTCAGCGCCTTGGGCATCGGCACGCAGACCATCGATGTCACGGGTGCCGTTTACCAGCCCGCCGTGGCCAACACCCTGGCGACTCCCGTCAATGTTGGTAACGCGCGGATTGGTGGCGTCCTCAGCACGACGCTTGGCGTGACGAATGTGGCA